>ODAJ014754243.1_pt1 | contig 21889 bp, 7 predicted proteins | sample 1539241 | NCBI WGS metagenome assembly ODAJ01 (sample SAMN02144231, study PRJEB22623) | gut metagenome | biome: sheep rumen | host: Ovis aries | place: New Zealand | reverse complement strand
GAAACGGAGGCGGGCCTCGCTCATCTCTTCTGCATGCATATGGGCCTGAAGGCGCAGGCGGTTCTGCTCACGGTGGCGCCGATACAGCAGGTACTGCCAGACGAAAAGCCCGATGACGAGGGCATAGAAGAAATAGGCCCAGGTAGTGCGGTACCAGGGAGCGTGGATCACAACGGTAAACTCGCGCACCGGCGTCTCCACATCGTTGCGCTCAGCCTTCACACGAAAACGGTAGGTACCCTGCGGAAGATGGGAGAATGTAAGGACGTTGGACCCTGGCTGCAGCCTAACGTAAGGTTCGCCATTGATGCTATAGAGGTAGGTGATATGTTCCGGATTCTCGAAGGTAAGCGTGGAGAAGCGCACAGCAAAGGAGTTGTCGTGATAGCCCAGTTCGAAGTGGTTGCTGGCCATGACTGTCGTGTCGGTCACGATATAGTCGCCTGAGCGGCTCTGCTTACCCACCTGCTGGCCACTAATAGTGAGAGACGTCAGCTGCACACTGGCATCCCACTTGCTGGAGGCGATGTCTCTGGGCGAGAACCAGGTGACACCGCCAGTACCGCCGAAGAGAAGAAGATCGCCGTCGTCCATGCTCGAAGCACCGTCGCTGAACTCATTGCTCTGCAAGCCGTCATCAACGAAGAAGTTACGGAAACGTCCCTTCTCGGGGTCGAGGCAGCTCAGACCGTGGTTGGTTGCTATCCACAGTTTCCCGTCAGTATCTTGTTCTATACAACCCACACCATTGTCTGGCAGCCCCTGGCTGCTGGTATAGTGACGAAGTTCTCTGCCTTTCAGGTCATAGCAGTAGAGGCCTTCATTGGTGCCAGTCCATATCTTGCCGCCATACTCACGCGCAATACGCACGGGCGTACCATAATTTATACAATTGACACCAAAAGGCTTCGTCCAGCTGTCGGCCTCGATGTCTAAACAGCACAGTCCCATAGAGGTGGCCGCATAGATGCGCTTCCCATCGGGCGAGACCGACACCTGTGAGACATAGTTGTTGGTAATGCAGTTACGCTTGCGATCGGTATCCGCCCCCTCGCCCATCTTATAGGCCTTTAGCACATTCCCTTGCGCATCGGCCAGGATCAGACCATGCTTCAGTGTAGCCAGCCACAAACGCCCCTTCGGGTCGCACGCGATATCCATCACGATGAGATGGGCGTCGATCGGCGTATCTACGACGTGAAAGACCATCGTCACAGGATCGATCCATCCGAAGCCGTCGCCATAGGAACCAATCCAGACGCGCCCGTCGGCCCCTTCTGCGAGCGACATGATGGTTGAGGGGAGATTCGCCTGAAGATGGCGCACGGACATCGTCTTCCGAGAGAGGCAATGGAGTCCGCCCTTGTCAGTGCCGATCCAGGCCCGTCCCTGTCGGTCTATCAGCGTGCTGACGACGCAGGCGTCGCCAATGATGTTGCGCACGCCGAGCTTGGAGCCCATGTAGCCAAAGCCGTTAGAGGTAACAGGCTGTTTGTAGATACCTTTCTGAAGCAGTCCGAACCAGAGATTGTCATGACCATCTTCAATGATGGAATAGACCTTGCTCTTGGCCAAATCCACCTCCATGCTATAGAACGGATTGTCGCTGAGTTGTCGCGTTGCCGGGTCGTAGAGGGCTATGCCCTGACCGTCGTAGCCGATGACAATACGACCCTTGCTGTCACAATAGAGGGCAGAGACATTGTGACCGTTGGTGCCCTCGATATGCATGGAACGGTCGCCATCCAGCAGGAAGACACCAGCATTGGAGGTGCCTACGTAAATCTGGCCAGACTTGTCCTCGACAAGCCTCGTAGGCAACAATCCCGGCTGGTCCGTCAGGTAGCGCCTGACCGTTTTCCCATCATAGCGTATCAGGCCCTTGGCATTGGTGATCATCCAGAGGTTGCCTTTTCTGTCTTCCAGGATACTGTTGACGGTGTGCAAATCCGCCAGGGCACCGCCCACCTGACTGGCATGCGTCTTGTCAGTGAACTTCATGACACCCAGGCCCGAGGTGCCTGCAAGGACATCGCCATTGGCACGCTCGAGGAAACAATTGGCATAGCATTGTCCCTTGTTACCTTTCAGGTCGGTCATCGTCACGGTATAGAACTGTCCGCCATCCCAGGTCTGGAGTGCGCCATACATACCGAAATAGAACAGACCGTTACGGTCTTGTATCATCGTGTTGACATAGTTGCTGGCAAGTGTCTCGGAACCCTCGTCCTCGCGTCTGAACACCTGGAACTGATACCCGTCATAGCGATTGATGCCGTCTCGGGTGGTAATCCAGAGGTATCCCTCGCGGTCCTGATAGACCTGCGTCACAAAGCTACTGGAAAGTTGTCTGTCGGGATTGAAAAATTTTCCCAACTGGGCAGCCCCTGTCATGACGTAACAGCAGCTAAGAATTGTCAGAATTGCTTTAGGCCACATCATACTTAGTTAGAAATTTGTTGCAAAGATAAACTAATTTTTTATTTCCAACAAATAAATGAGACATTTTTTAAAACCAATGATACATACGGAAACACATTTTTGCCGTTAATTGAGTATCTTTGCAAACAAAAAACAATAAAAGCTATGATCAGGAAATTATTATTATCAACTAAAGTGCTGCTCGGGCTTGTTGGGTCCGCGCTTACCTTAACTGTCTCGGCTGCAGAGCCGTTTGTATCTTTCTCGCCACAACATGATGCCTGGCAACTGACCCGTCCCACCATCAGTTATGCCGATGGTGAACACAGCTGCGTAAAGCTGGCCACCGACAACCTGATACAGGACTTAGAGAAAGTCACGGGCACGAAACCTACATTCAGCGAGACAGCTCCCACCATCCTGATAGGCACCGTGGGGACGAGCCGCCAGATAGACCAGTGGGTGAAGGAGGGCAAGCTTGGCAACCTGAAAGGCAAGACCGAGAAATACGTCATCACGACCATCGGGAGCCAGCTCGTCATAGCAGGCAGCGACAAGCGAGGCACGGTGTATGGCATCTATGAACTGTCGCGTCAGATAGGTGTCTCTCCTTGGTACTACTGGGCTGACGTACCAGTGGAAAAACACGAGACCATCTATATTAAAAAAGGAGAATATACCGACGGGGAACCTGCCGTGCGCTACCGCGGACTGTTCCTCAACGACGAGGCTCCCTGCCTGACATCCTGGGTAAAGAACACCTTTGGCACCAACTATGGCGACCACCGCTTCTACGAGAAGGTCTTTGAGCTCATCCTGCGCCTGAAGGGCAACTACCTCTGGCCTGCAATGTGGGGATGGGCCTTCTATGCCGACGACCCCGAGAACCTGAAGACTGCCGACAGGATGGGTATCATGATGGGCACCTCGCACCACGAACCTATGGCACGTAACCATCAGGAGTATGCCCGTGACCGCAAGGGATGGGGCGCCTGGAACTATCAGACCAACCAGCAGAACCTGGACCGTTTCTTCCGTGAGGGCATCGAGCGCATGAAGGGTACCGACGACATCGTCACCATCGGCATGCGCGGCGACGGCGACGAGGCGATGGGCGACAAAACCGACACGAAACTGATGGAGCGCATTATCAGCAACCAACGGAGCATCATCAAGGAAGTGACGGGACGTCCTGCCAAGGAGACACCACAGATATGGGCGCTCTACAAGGAGGTGCAGGACTACTACGACGCAGGCCTGCGCGTGCCCGATGACGTGACCATCCTGCTCTGCGACGACAACTGGGGCAACGTGCGCCGCATACCGACGGCCAAAGAACAGCAGCGCAAAGGCGGATGGGGACTGTACTACCACGTGGACTACGTGGGGGCCCCCCGCAACACGAAATGGATCAACGTCACCCCGACTCAGAACATGTGGGAGCAGCTACAGCTGGCCTGGAACGGCGGCATCCAGAAACTATGGATCCTGAACGTAGGCGACCTCAAGCCGATGGAGTACCCCATACAGCTCTTCATGGACATGGCCTGGAACCCCACGAAATACCACGTGGCACCGACAGGCGGACAGGCAGAACTGCTCGACCACACCCGCAGCTTCTGTGCAGAGAGCTTCGGGAAGGACCAGGCACAGGAGGCCGCAGACATCCTGAACCTCATAGGCAAATACAACGGGCGCATCACCTCGGAGATGCTCGATGCCACGACCTACACCACCGACGAGTTCGCACAGGTAGTCGGCGAGTATCAGGCACTGGAGGCACGGGCGCTGCGCCAGCTGATTACACTGAAGCCCGAATACCGCGATGCCTACCGGCAGATCATCCTCTTCCCCGTGCAGGCGATGGGTAATATCTACGAGATGTACTGGGCACAGGCTATGAACCGACAACTGGCCGCACAGGCTGACCCCGATGCCAATCTGTGGGCTGAGCGCTGTCGCCAGGCCTTCAGGCGCGACTCGCTGCTTTGCCTTCAGTACAACAAGGAGATTGCAGGTGGCAAGTGGGACGGCATGATGACACAGAAGCACATCAGCTATACCCAGTGGAACGATGATTTCCCGCGCGACGTATGTCCAAGTCTCATCGAGGTGGCGCAACCCGCACAAGGGCCGACATTCTGTGCTACTGATAACTACATCAGCATTGAGGCAGAACACACCTGGGCCCGCAAAGACGCCAATGGGGCGCAGTGGACCGTCATTCCCTATATGGGACGCACGCTGAGCGGCATGGCCCTCATGCCCTACACGACCGGCACCGATGACGCCACGCTGACTTACCGTTTCAAGAGCAACGGCAACAAGACGGCCAAAATACACGTCGTGACGAAATCCACGCTCGACTTCCTTGACAAGGGAGGCCTGGAGTATGAAGTCAGCATCGACGGCGGAACACCCGTCAGTGTCAATTTCAACAGCGACCTGAACGAGAAGCCACAGAACATCTACACGATCTATTACCCCACTATCGCCCGCCGCGTGGTGGAGAAAGTGATAGAGTTGCCTGTGGGCGACGGTGGAACCCACACGCTGACACTCCATCCGAAAGATCCGGGCATCGTGTTTGAAAAAATCGTCATCGACCTCGGCGGCTATCGGCCCCAGTATCTCTTTGGCCGCGAATCGCCCAAGACGTATCGTCCGGAAGAATAGGCTTTCCAAAAATAATAAGGTATCTGTTGCGGCATTTCCGAATAATTGTTGTATCTTTGCAACCAAATGCAACCAACAACAATCATGAATAGGAAAATGAGACATCTGATTAACGGCGTGCTGGCAGGCATATTGTGCTTGTCAGCACCTCAAGTATTTGCAGCAAAGGTCTTAGGACTGAAGGTCATCGACAAGAACTACCTGATGCTGCACGTAAGGGACGGTGAGGTACACTACCGCGACAGCGGCACGGGACCCAGTGCCTATCTGGGGCATTCGTTCTCACCTGGTGACGACACGCTCGTCGTCTTCGGTGAACGTCTGAAGACAGCGCAAGCGCAGCAGGCAACGCTCTGGGCCATCAGCTCCAGCGACGACAAGGCCTTCGGCAGCGTACAGCCCCTGAACGTATGGCGCAAGTCAAAGCCGATGAACACCGACATCACACTGACCAGCGAACTCGACCACTGGCTCTTCCTCCAACTCCCCAAGGCCATGAAGCAAGGCTGCACCTACACGGTAAGCCTGCCAAAGAGTATTGGACTGGACCAGGAAACGACCAGCATACGCTTCGATGTGTGGAACACGCAGTCGGAGGCGCTCCATGTGAACATCATCGGCTACACACCCACAGAGAAGGTACATGCCGCCGACCTCTACCAGTGGTTGGGCGACGGCGGACAGCGCGACTACAGCAGCTGGGAAGGCCGTAAGGTGTATCTCTACAACGTAAAGAGCGGAAAGAAACAGAGCGCAGGCACCGTGAAGTTCTGGAAGCATGCTGCCGACGCTGCTCAAGAGGCCGGAAAAAAGCCCCTCATCGGTACCGACGTGTGGAACATCGACTTCAGTTGTGCAAAGCCAGGGCGCTACCGTCTCGTGGTGGAGGACGTGGGCTGTAGCATGGACTTCGACATCGCCGCCGATATCTACCACCAGCCCTACCGCTACTCTGTACGCGGCTACTACTACATGCGCCTCGGTGAGCCGAAAGACCCTGAGCACGTATGGCCCGTACCCCGCCAGCCACAATTCATCCCTGAGACAGACCCCAAGGGACTGACCGTCTATAAGACCGACCTCACGCCCTGGGACAAGGAGTGGCGCGACCTGCATACCGACGTGTGGGACGAACCTCACTTCAAGCCCGTGATGGCTTCCATCTTCTGGCGGCACCGTCTGCCCGGCAACCCTGTGAACACTGAGGTCAAGGGAGGACACTCCGATGCCATGGACTGGGACCGCCATCTGGCTCATGTCAGCAATATCTACGACATGCTGCTGCCCTATATCCTTTCCGGCGGACGACTGGCTGACGACAATCTCGGCATCCGCGAGAGCGGTAACGGCATCCCCGACATCATCGACGAGGCCCGCAACGAGGCAGACTTTTTCCTCTCCATCCGTGATGGCGAGGCCTACTCACAGGGAGTCACCAACCCCAGCGCCGACTGGAGCGTAATGTTCCAGGCAGGCTGTACCACAATGGCTGCCTGGGCCAATGCCGCCAACTGTGCCATGCTGGCTGAGGCCTTCCGCATCAGTAAGCACGACTCACTGCGCCAGTATTACACCGACGAGGCCATTAAGGCCTTCCGCTTCGCATCAAAGCAAAAGGAACAGCAGCTCGACGAGCTGCAGGACATCGGTTCCATGCAGATGCGGGGGCGCGACTTCCGCCAGATGGCTGCCGCCTACCTCTACAACCTGACGGGCGACACCGCCTGGGAAGACATCTTCGCCGAGGAGAGTATGATCAAGGGGCCGCAGTCACCTGTCTTCAGCAAGGGGCGCCATGGATTTTTCGGCGTAGGCGTAATGCACGAGGAAAACAAGGCTATCGTACCCTTCAACCAGACCTGGGCTGCCGCAGCCTATCTCACCTGTCCACAGCCCCGCCACCGTGCCGAGCTGTATCAGAACTTGAAGGCCAGCGTGAACGCACAGGCCGAGGCCTACAACATCGCAAACATGGCACAGCGACCCTCACGGCGCAGTGCCAACGATAGCCGCTGGCAGGTGTCGCAGAACTTGCAGCTTGTGATGCTGGCGCACTATATCGCCGACAAGACACGCAAGAAGGAACTGGAACACGTGATGTACACTGAAGCAGGTTGGGCACTGGGCCGTAATCCCGGCAATATCGTGGAGATGACGGGTCTGGGCGAGCGTCATATCACCGACTGTTACTCTACCGGCCGTAACGACGGCGCACCGGAAACCCACCCGGGACAGACGCCCTTCAACGGCACGGAGACCTGGTCGCCAGGCCATAACGGCGGCGACGCACGCATCCTGACAGACCGTATGTATCCCTCGTGGAACGACGGCGGATGGCCGCGTCAGGAGTCGTATTTCAATCAACGCTATTTCTGGGTGAACGGCGAGTTTACCCCAAGAGAGACGATGCGCGGCAAGATGGCCCTGCTGGGCTATCTCTATGCCATCAGATAATCAGACCGTCAGAACAAGTATCGACATGTCGTTCTTCTGCTGTGCGCCGACTGTATAGCTGCGCACAGCTTTCATTATATGCCCTGAGAATCCTGCCGGGCTGGCATCCAGTTTCAAAGCCTGAAGGGCGCTCCCGCGCAATGCTTTCTCACCAAGCGGTTTGCCTGCAGCATTCTCTGCCGCTGTCATGCCGTCAGTGAAGAGGAAGAGCAACTTACCAGGGGAGAGCGCCAGTTCTCCCGTCTCACCCGCCACCGGACTAACCTCCGTGCCCATCAGCAAGGGTGTATTCATACCGGCATTGCAATAAACAAGCTGACCTGTCCGCTGGTTAAGTTCGCCCACGAAGAGCTTCATCCGTCGGCCCTCATACTGCGACAAAGCACTATTGATGGCCGTCATCATCTGTTCGGGAGCCGTACCCAGTGCAGCCAAGGAGCGGAACTGCGCCCCCGCCATGGCCATCGTAACGGCATTCTGAACGCCCTCTCCAACGGCATTGCCGATACAGAAGAACAACGTGTCGCCATGCTGTTGTGTCATACAGAGGTCACTGCCTGTCATCTGGCCCGGTTCCATCAGTTGGCGTATCGTCTGCTGCCCATGCAGAATCTGTTCTTCCGGCATGAGGGAACGACGGATATCACTGGCGATGCGCAGCTCCGTCTCACTACGCTCTTTGGCGGTAGTGGTCTCTTCCAGCTGCTCGTAGGCCGTCTTCAAATCCTCATGAGAACGCTTCAGCCTGTAGCCAGCCTTGCTCCTCATAAAGCCGACATACAAGAAGGCAAGGAACAACAGGGCCACAAGTCCGAACATCAGATAATAGCGCTGCCGTGAGACCTTCGCCTCGCTTTCGCCCAGTTCTTCAACCTTGCTCACGACCACAGCCTGTTCTTCAGCTTCAAGACGGTCTGCCAGTCCAAATGCCACAGGAAGAGAGTCGCAAATGACACGGCTCACTGCCAGTGCAGAGTCCCTGCGCCCGGCCAGCAGATTGGCCTGATACTTAGGCAGCATCAGATTCTTGATATTGTCTATCGTATAGTCGCCACCCTGCTGACTCCCAAGATGAGCATCAAGACTACTATAGTTATCTGCAGCCTCATCCCACCGCTTGGCAGCCACCAGATAGTCATTGGCCAGGATACGGCCCTCTGCGCTCTTGCTGAATGCCGTGGCAAGAAAGGCTTCATAAGCCCTATTGGCATCTTCAGTCTTCCCCAGTCCCTCATATGCTTGCGCCTGATAGATATGGAAACGAGCCAATTGTTTATCGAGATAGTCCTTGCCGGCTTCTGGCCGCTGCTCGTATTCACTCAGCAGTTCCCCGAAATGTCCTGTCCATTTCAGGGCATCCTGATAGTGTTTCGTTGTGTTACAAGCCACGGAGATATTGATGAGTCCGGCGATGGCATCCTTGTAAGCGGCATCGTCACGGTTTTTCTGAATATTGTCAAGATGCTTCTGATAGGCACGATCGAAGCCATCTGAAGTAGTATCGCCCGAATCTCCGATACCTGCCTGAGAACAGCCGATGTAGATCAGAAGGTTCACATAGTCGCTGGTGGTGTCACACTGTACAGCCTCCAGCTTTTCGGCTACAGGGACAGCCATCTTCAGTGCGCCTTCATAATCACCGCGCACCACCAACAGGTTTGCCAGTCGGCTCGCTGCCTTGGCATAGGTATCATAGTCCTTTGTGTCGGCTGCCGCCTGCAGGGAGGTCTTCCAGTAGAACTCAGCCATCCGCAGTTTCTTCTGACGGTCGCAGGCATAGCCGCGCCAATAATAGGCCTTAGCCTGCGTAAGCTCTCCCGTGGCCTCAAGACTGTCTGCCTGTCTCATCAGCAATGCGTAGTCCCGCGACTTATAGGCACGTTCCATCAACACATCGCCATGCCCATCTTGATTCTGTTGTCCACACGCGACTGCCATCATCACTACCACGACTGCCAGCCAAAGTCCTGCCTTTTTCATATCTAAATCTGTTAGTTATAATTTATGCCGCAAAGATAACAAAAAAAGACTTTCACTCCAAACTTTTTCAAATATTTCCTAAAAAGATACATTTCCAAAATTATCGGCAACATATAAAAAAGGCTTTTTCGGGGTAAATGCTTACCTTTGCAGCGAAAAAATTTCCAAACACCTGAATTTGCAATGAAAACTTTAATTACAACCATCCTGCTGAGTGCGCTTACCATGACAGTTAGTGCTCAGAAACCAGACCAGAATTTCTACATTTTCCTTTGTTTCGGACAGTCGAACATGGAAGGTGCTGCAAGACCAGAGGCCCAGGACATCGCTAGTCCCGGCCCGCGCTTTCTGCTGATGCCTGCCGTTGACGACCCCCAACGGGGCCGTAAAATGGGTGAATGGTGCGAAGCCGCTGCCCCGCTCTGTCGCCCCAATACCGGACTGACCCCAGCCGACTGGTTCGGGCGCACGATGATCAAGACGTTGCCCGACTCTATCCGTGTCGGCGTAATCCACGTTGCCATCGGTGGTATCCACATTCAAGGCTTCCTGCCCGATTCCATCAAGAACTATGTCAAGCGTGCGCCTGGTTGGATGATTCCCATGCTGAAAGCCTACAATGACAATCCCTACGAGCGATTGGTAACACTGGCTCGGAAGGCACAGCAGGACGGTATCATCAAGGGCGTGCTGATGCATCAGGGCGAGTCGAATACCGGTGACCCCAAATGGGCCTCAATGGTACAGCAGGTATATGACCGTCTGCTTGGCGACCTGCAGTTGAAGCCCGAGGAGGTGCCGCTGCTGGCGGGAGAAGTGGTACAGGCTGACGGACAGGGACAGTGCATCGCCATGAACAAGCAGATCGACGAGCTCCCAAAGACGCTGCACACCGCCCAAGTCATCTCCTCCACAGGATGCAGCAACGGTCCCGACCGATTGCACTTCGATGCCGCCGGCTATCGCGAACTCGGCACCCGCTATGGAGAGAAGATGCTCGAGCTGCTGGGCTATCAGGTCAAGAAACCATTCGACGTGCCCGAGGATGCCTTCACGGCTGAGACCACCGTCCCGGGCAATGACTTCCCTAAGATCGACAAGGAAGGACGTGCCTACTTCCGTCTGAATGCACCAACGGCGAATAGTGCCATCGTGGATATCTGCGGCAAGAAATACAATATGCGCCGTGACGAACAAGGTATATGGTGCGCCGTCACCGATCCGCTCGTGCAGGGTTTCCATTATTATTTCATGAATGTCGGTGGCGTAAACTTCATCGACCCCGCCACAGAGACCTTCTTCGGCTGCAACCGTCAGGCTGGTGGTATTGAGGTACCCGAAGGACCAGAAGGTGATTACTATCGTCCGAAACAGGACATCGCACACGGACAGGTACGCTCGCTCTATTACTATGCTGAATCTACTCAGGAATGGCGCCATGCCATGGTCTATACCCCTGCCGAATACGAACTCAAGCAAAATGCCAAGAAACGCTATCCCGTGCTCTACCTGCAACACGGCATGGGCGAAGATGAGACCGGCTGGAGCCGTCAGGGTCGCATGCAGCATATCATGGACAACGCCATCGGCTCGGGTGAGGCCGTCCCGATGATCGTAGTAATGGAAAGCGGCGATATCAAGGCACCCTTCAAGGGCGGTGACAATCGCCAGGGCTTCAGCACCTACGGCAACTCCTTCTATAAAGTGATGACACAAGACTTAATATCAACTATAGACCGGAAGTTCCGCACACTGACCGACCGTGACCATCGCGCAATGGCTGGTCTGTCGTGGGGCGGGCATCAGACGTTCGACATCGTGCTGCAACACATGGATATCTTCTCTTACATGGGCACTTTCAGTGGCGCTATCTTCGGTCTCGACCCGAAGACGGCCTATAACGGCATTTTCACTGATGCCGACAAGTTCAACAAGCAGATCCACTATCTCTTTATGATGAGCGGCACAGAAGGCATGGACAAGATGTTCGGCACGGAGCAGCTCGTCAAGAGTCTCAACGACATGGGCATCAACGCCCACTACTATGAATCAGCAGGTACCGACCACGAATGGCTCACCTGGCGCCGAGGGCTCCGCGAGTTTATCCGTCAGCTGTTTAGGAAATAGGCTATTCTAGGTTATCCTAAGGAACTCAATGAGAACTATCAGACAGAGAAATTGCATCTTAATCCTCTTGACATTTATGTCAATGTTAGGATATGCGCGCACAAGTGGTATCCTGTATCCAGGCAGCTTGATGTCGAGCAGCGATGTCACTTGTCTCTGTCAAGATCAGTACGGCTATATCTGGATAGGCACCACCTATGGACTGAACCGATTCGACGGCTATCGTTTCTATAGCTACCGACACAATAGCAGCGATACCGGGTCGCTGCCGCAGAACGATGTATGCTCTCTGTTCTGCGACAGCGAAGGCCACTTATGGGTCGGCACGGGGAATGCCATCTCTAAGTATGATTTCACCCGAAACCGCTTCGTCCAGATACCTTTCCCCGGCAATATCCATCCACGCGTCAACAGCATTATGGAATCAAAGCGAGGCGACATTCTCATCGGCACTGCCGGCACTGGTGTCTTCGTTGTCAGAAAGGGATCTGACAAGATCGTGGCGGAAAGCAGGCTGATGCAGTTGGTAAAGGAAAATTTCCTTAGCCGTCTCTTCGAGGACAGCGACGGATATCTGTGGTGTAAGGGAAGATTTGATGACTTCTATAGAATCGGCTATCAGAACGGGCAGGCTACTAAGGCCAAAAAGTTCTCACTTTCCTTGGGGCCACTGCAACAATTCCTAACCGATAGCAGCAACAGGCTCCTGGCCGTTTTTCCAAAGCGAATCATGCGTTTCGAGAAGACAGATGAGATTTGGAAAGACGCTGGTCTCTCTACGGAAAGCATAGTAGGCGAGGTGGACATGTCGTCAGCCATGCTCAGCAAGCAAGGTTGTCTCTACATAGGCACCACCGGGAATGGCGTTTATACATTCCCCAAGGGTCAGTCAGCGCCGCAGTCAATAGACTTCTCCGACAAATTCTTCCAGCTTTCCGAGTCATCGACGACCGCTTTGATGGAGGACCGTTCCGGAAACGTGTGGACAGGCTGTTTCAGAAAAGGTGTGGTACTGCTTAACCATCAGCAGAATGCATTCCGCAGCTGGACTTTCTCACCACTGAACGGCTCATTAAGCAATGCCCAGATATCCTCGATGGCGATAGACGACAACGGACGTATCTGGTGTACAGTATGGAACAAGGGGCTCTATCGCTTCAACGGCAAAGGCGAGGTTTCTGCCGCCGCGTCGGCACCCCGGGGGGCCAGCCTCATCTGTCAGGGCAAAGACGGCACATTCTGGCTCGGGGCTGAGAAAGGGCTCTATAGATACGACCCTCTATCGGGAAGCGCACAATTGGTCTGGGCTTCTTCAGAGTGGGTCAACACAATAGCCGAGACCGACAGATGGCTGTTCATCTCAGAATTCGGCAAGGGATTCGTGAGATATGACAAGACCACCGGCGAAGCCCGGCAATATGACACACACACCAACGGAAACAAGGGCCGGCTATGCAACAACTGGGTAAACGACATGACCATCGACAGCCGGGGCGACTTGTGGATATCGACGGCACGGGGACTCTCCTGCTTGAATCTGAACAACGATAGTTTCAACAGCTATGGATGGGAGGCGCTGCTCGACACGATTGCCAGCGTTACGGTCTGTGAGAATGCCAAGGGCAACATCATCATTGGAACGCTGTCCGGCATCTACATCTACGACCGCCAGCAGCGCAAGGTCTTCCTCCACCCGTATGCCAAGGCGCTCTGCGACACAAGAATCTGCAGCATAGTTTGCGATGAGGATGACAACCTCTGGATCAGCACCCCGATAGGCCTCTGGCAATACGATGCTAGCGAAAAGGAGCTGATAGCCTACAATACAGGGAACGGCCAGACAACCACCGAGTATGCCAACGCCCTTTCTCTGCATGGCAAGGACGGACTGATCGGATTTGGCATCAACGACGGGGTTACGCTGTTCTATCCGCGCGACATCAAGAACAGCCTCAAGGAGATTGGGAAGGTGTACGTCACAGACATCAATGTCAACGGGCACTGGGCATCTCCCCAGAGCGAGCGCATCACAATCCCCTACGAAGAAAATTCCTTTACCATCAGTTTCTCCCTACTAGACTACAAAGGTACAGAGAACGTCAGTTATGAATATCGTCTGAACGGAAGCGACTGGCAACCAAACATCAATGAGAACAATACCTTCACGTTCAATCGCGTGCGGCCAGGCACGTACAATTTAGAGGTAAGGGCAAAATATGGAGGCCATTACTCAGCCGAAAATGCAGCGGTGACGATTGTCGTCCAGTCGCCTTGGTACATCAGCCCGCTAGCCTATTGCTGCTATGCACTTTTTGTGGCAGCCCTAATTGTTGCAGCCATCAGATATTATACCTATATGAAACGGATGGAGCTAGACGACGAGAAGATGAAGTTCCTTATGAACGCCACCCACGACATCCGTTCCCCGCTCACACTGATCCTGGGTCCGTTGGCAAAGCTCAAGGATACGGTCAGCGACGAAAAAAGCAAATCCTACCTCGACACCATTGACCGTAATGCACAGCGACTGGTGCTGCTGGTCAACCAGATCCTTGACGAACGGAAGGTTGACAAGAAACAGATGCAGCTCCATTGCAGGGAGACAGAGATGGTGGGCTTCGTCAGCAGCATCTGTAAACTTTATCAGTATAGCGCCACCCAGCGCGGCATCACCTTCACACTGGAGCACGACAAGGACTACCTGATGGCATGGATAGATAGGACGAATTTCGACAAGGTCATCTCCAACCTACTCTCCAATGCCTTCAAGTACACCTTCGACGGTGGGGAGGTTATCGTGTCTGTCAGAGAACATGATAACCGCATGGAAATCGAGGTAACCGACAACGGTATCGGCATCAAGGACGAGGACATGAACCATCTCTTCGACCGTTTCTATCAAGGTAGGAACGGTGCTGCCATCGGCATGCAGGGCACGGGTATCGGCCTTAACCTGAGCCGTTCGATAGTGGAGCTTCACGGAGGAAAGATCAAGGCCCACCACCGCACAGACGGGCAAAGCGGCACTTCGTTTACCGTCGCCATCCCGCTAGGCAACAAGCACCTGAAGCCAGAGCAAATCCTTACAGACAGTCCGGCACGGCATGTACTGTCAGAAAACAACGGCAGGCATACTTACAACGATACAAACATCCTGATTGTAGATGACGATGCAGAGATAGCCGACTACATCATCGGGGAGTTGGGAAGCCGCTACCATTTCTCCCATTGTCCCAATGGCAAGGAAGCCATGAAGGAACTGCTCACCCGGCCATACGACATTGTTATCAGCGATGTGATGATGCCGGAGATGGACGGTATCTCCCTACTCAAGCAGATCAAGGGCAACCCCAACACCAGCGACCTGCCCGTGATACTGCTTACCTCAAAGTCGGAAATCAGCGACAAACTCGAAGGTCTGAAGAAGGGTGCCGATGCCTATATCGCCAAGCCCTTCAACATGGAAGAGCTGCATATCCAGATCGACAACCTCATTGACAACGTACGCCGACTCCGCGGCAAGTTCAGCGGTGCATCCTCGCAGAACGAACGGATAGAAAACATTAAGGTGAAGAGCAACAACGATGTGCTGATGGAGCGCATCATGAAGTCAGTCAATGCCAGACTGTCGGACCCGGAGTTCAATGTTGACCAGCTCGCCGCTGACGTAGGACTTAGCCGAGCCCAGCTACATCGGAAGATGAAGGAAATGACAGGCATCCCGACAGGTAAATTCCTGCGCAACCTGCGCATGGAACAGGCAGCCCGACTCATCAAGGAAGGAAAAGTGAATGTCAGTCAGGTCGCCTACAGCGTCGGATTCAGCGATCAGACCCACTTCTCCACTGTTTTCAAGAACTACTTCGGCATGTCACCTTCCGACTATGCTGACAATCAGGCCCAGTAGCCTCGCACTTTATCATTTGTAACATGCATTTTGCGACGTATTGCAAAGTGCATGTTTGAGTCATACTGCAACAAAATCCAATTCCTATGCAACGATTTTCAGCATATACATACCTTGTTTTTATATATCTTTGCAGCCAGAAAATATTTTTCAATTCACATTATCCAATTTAAACAACTGACAATGAGAAAAAGATTATTTCTGCTACTACCCATGCTCTTGCTGAGTGTAGTTGGTGCGCTTGCACAGAACGTGCTGCGCGGCATTGTGATTTCAGCGGCAGACGAGGAACCTGTCATCGGTGCCTCAATCGTTGAGAAAGGTACGACCAACGGAACCGTCACCAACCTGGACGGCCGTTTCCAGATCTCTGTCAAGCAGAATGCCACCATCGTGGTATCCTACATCGGCTATGTCACCAAGGAGATTACCCCGACAGGCAACGGCGAGATCAAAGTCGTATTGAGTGAAGACAACAACGTGCTCGACGATGTCGTGGTCGTTGGTTACGGAACCATGCGTAAGAGTGACGTGACGGGAGCTGTCTCAAGGGCCAACATCCAGGCTTTCGAGAAGAGTCCGAACACCAACCTGCTGCAGTCGCTGCAGGGTACAGTCCCCGGACTTAACGTCGGACAGTCCAGTTCTGCAGGCGGCAATCCCGAACTCTCTATTCGTGGTGCCAACACCATTTCTGGTAATACAAGCGTGCTCGTGATTCTTGATGGTATCATCTATACAGGTAGTCTTTCCAGCATCAACCCCGCTGATATCGAGAGCGTTGATGTGCTGAAGGATGCTTCCGCCACAGCCGTCTATGGTGCTCAGGCTGCCAATGGTGTGCTGCTCATCACATCCAAGAAGGGTGCCAAGGGAAGAGCCAAGGTGAACTTCTCAAGCAGCTACAGCTTCCAGACACCTACTCACAAGATGCACACGATGAACCGAAACGAGATGCTCAACTTCGACAACGAGTGTCTGTGGCAGTTCTCTAAAACAAAGGAGTCTGGCTACACACAGCAGGATCCAGCCTTCAAGCTCGCTGACCGTATGCCAGATGCCTGGATGACCGACGATCAGGGTAATATCATCCCCGGCGACTACGACTGGTGGAACGACTTTACCCGCAATGGATACATTTGGGAGAACAAGCTGAACGTCTCTGGCGGCAGCGATGCTATGTCATACTTGATTTCATTAGGCAACACCCAGCAGCAGAACTATCTGCTCAACGATGACTACAGCCGTAACTCCATCCGCGTCAACCTCGACATCCAGCCGGTGAAGTGGCTGAAGGCAGGCGTACAGGCCTTCGGTTCGTTTGAGAACCGCGACGGACAGGAGACCTACCTCCCCTTCCTCATCGAGTGCAGCCCCCTGACAAAGCCATACGACGAGAATGGCAACATGAACCATTACCCTGCTCACGATGCACGTGAGAACCCGTATCATGGTTCACTGGTGGACGACTACGACCGCACTAACCAGTTCTTCGCCAATATCTATGGTGAAGTGCAGTTGCCGCTGAAGGGACTTACCTACCGCATCAACTTTGGTAACAACTATCGCATCGGCGAGCACCACTATTCCAGCGAGTTTGCCGAGAACAGCAATGGTCAGGCTTACAAGCACCACTCTACCTATTATGACTGGACGCTTGATAACATCGTGAACTATAATAACGACTTTGGCAAGCACACCGTCGGCGCCACGCTCGTCTATGGTGCCTCGCGCCGTAAGTACGGCTATACAGCTGCCGATGCCAAGCTCTTCCCGCGCATGACACTTGGCTACAATTCACTGGAACTTGCTTCTACCCAGAACACAAGTTCTGACGCCTGGCTGGAGACACTGCTCTACCAGATGGCTCGTGTCAACTACTCCTACGACACCCGCTACATGGTGACTGCCACCGTACGTCGTGATGGCTTCTCTGGCTTCTCTTCTAACAACAAGTCGGCTGTGTTTCCCTCTGTCGCACTTGGTTGGGTGATTTCAAACGAGAAGTGGTTCAAGGTACCTCAACTGGACTACCTGAAGCTTCGCGCTGGCTGGGGTATGAGCGGTAACCAGACCTCACGCTACTCCTCACTGGCAAAAGTTAATTCTTCCATCGGCTATATCTTCGGTGATGGTGTCTCAGGAGCCATGCGCCAAGAGCTTGCCTCTTTGGCCAACAACGACCTGAAGTGGGAGAAGACCTCTGGCTTCAACTTTGGTCTTGACTTCGCTTTGTTCAACAACCGCATCACTGGTAACATCGAGTACTATACCACCAAGACAAAGGATCTGCTCTACGCAGTTCAGATTCCTTCTATCACAGGTTTCACCTCTATCATGTCCAATGTCGGCGAGATTCGGAACAATGGTTTTGAGATCACCATTAACACGCGTAACATCCAGACCAAGGACTTCGAGTGGACCTCTATGTTCAACCTCTCTACGAATAGCAATAAGATCAACAAGCTGTCAGGTCTCGATACCAACGGCGATGGCCAGGAAGATGACCTCACTTCCTCTTCACTGTTCATCGGCGAATCGCTCTCCGCTATCTACGACTATACCATTGACGGTATCTGGCAGGTGGGAGACAATATCCCCGAAGGCTATCATCCAGGAAACTACCGCATCGTGGATATCAACAACGACGGCAAGATCGATGAGAACGACCGCAGCATCATCGGTAAGGCAGATCCTTCTGTCCGCATGGGCTTGCTGAACAGTTTCAAGTACAAGGGCTTCACCCTGAGCTTCTTCCTCAATGCCGTTCTTGGTGGCAGCAAGAGCTTCCAGGGTAAGAACTCCTTCGCCGAGCTAGTCAATGATAACACCCTGCGCCACAATCGACTGACAGAGCAGGTTGATAACTTCTGGACGCCCTCCAATACCAGTGGTATCTATGCCCTCTACAATGCTAACCCCGCCATTAATCCTTTCCGTTACGAGAACCGCTCATTCCTCCGTCTGCAGGACATCACCCTCTCTTACGACCTGCCCCGCCAGTGGATGCAGGCAATCCGTATCGACGGCATCAACATTTATGTGAGTGGTAAAAACCTGCTGACCTTCTCTGGTTGGCACGGATGGGATCCTGAGCCCAACATTACCTATCAGGACATTAACGGTCAGAACCGAATGACCGGTAGCGGCTATGCCGACCGACCTGTCATGAAGAGTGTGACATTTGGTATCAATATCAATCTTTAATTGCCATTACACATGAAAAAAATAATTTTATTCACCATTTTGTCAGCACTGATGCTGACCGGGTGTAACGAAGACAAGTTCCTGGAGGAGAAAGCCCTCGACTTTAATTCGGCATCCAACTCATACAATACGAAAGCTGACTTCGACGCTTCAGTCACTGAGCTCTACTATCTGACGCGTGAGGAGTTCTATACGACCTACGACCGTACGACCGACCTTTCGAAAGTCGCTGATATGTGGATTACTGCAGACCCCCTGCAGTCGAACGTGACAGCCGATTTCTCTCCATCGGGCGCCCTCGCCAAGTTCTACTGGGATGAGAACTATAAGCTTATCGCCCAGGCCAACACCATCATCAGCCGCCTGCCTTCTGCTACGGCCCTGACTGATGACCAGAAGAAGGAATTCGAGGCTAAGGGCCGTTTCTTCCGGGCCTTAGGCTATCGTACGCTGGTACTGCTCTATGGCGACGTGCCCCTTCAGACGGAGGAGGTGACTGCACCTAAGACCGACTACACACGCGAGTCGAAGGACAAGGTGTGGGCACAGGTCATAGAGGATCTGGAGTTTGCCGCAGCCAACCTGCCCGAGATTAACACAGTGAAAGACGGTGAGATCAGCAAGCCTGCTGCCAATATGCTGCTTTCAGAGGTCTATCTGGCTACAGGTGCCAATGACAAGGCTGCCAATGCCGCCTCGGCTGTCATCAACAATCCGAACCTTGCCCTCATGACCGAGCGTTTCGGCTCACAGGCCAAGGAGGATGGCGACGTGTTCTACGACCTGTTCCGTCCGAACAACCAAAACCGTACTTCCGGCAATACCGAAGGTGTATGGGTCATCCAGTTCGAGACTAACGTTGACGGTGGTGGTAACAACACCAGCCACTTCTTCTGGAATCCCGGCAGTTTCTGGGGTGAGCGTTTCTTCGCCCCGCAGGTGGATAAGTTCCAGCTCATCGCACCCGACGGTACGAAGGTTCAGCTCTTCAACTGGCCTATCGGCGACATGACCGGTGGCCGTGGCATCGGTACCCACTATGCCGTTGATCACCTGTACAATGGCATCTGGGCCGACGACTTCGACGATATGCGTAATTCTGAGTACAACTGGCCCCGTCGCTTCAAGATTCACCGCCAGAACGTGCTGCAGGATCGTCCTGAGCTGGCTGCTGCCATGCCTGACGGCTACTTCGATCTCGAACATACTAAGTTGCCTGAGGGCTGGTCTATGGAGACAGGCTTCGGCGGCGGCGTGAATGCCACCACGCAGCTCCCCAACCGCTTCATGTGCGGCTACTCCACCAAGATGACCACGCCATTCCACCATCCCGATGCCCAGTATCAGAATAAGTCAACCTACCAACTGGCCGGTACGGGTGGCAAAACATACACCGATCAGTATTTCTTCCGTCTGGCCGAGGCTTACCTGCTACGCGCCGAGGCAAACGTGAAACTGGGTAAGAATGCAGAGGCTGCTGCCGATATCAACGTGCTTCGCCATCGTGCAAAGGCAAAGGAGGTCACTGCCGATCAAATGGATCTTGATTTCATCCTTGATGAGCGTCTCCGTGAACTTGTATGTGAGGAGAAGCGTCGTCTTACACTGGCCCGTACTGGCAAACTGGCTGAGCGCATCAAGAAGTACAATCCCTACTTCAGTGCTGCCCACAGTGCCGACGGCAAGGACTACGATGCCCATTTTGACCTGTTCCCCATCCCTCTGTCGGCTATTCAGGCCAACAAAGATGGCAAGCTGGAGCAGAATCCTGGCTATTGATTGATTCCCACAACTCAAGTTAGTTAGTAATGAACGTAGATAGTAAGTTATCGAGAATATGGTGCGTAGCGATTACGCGCCATATTCTTGTTTTGTGTGCCGTGTTCTCCGTGTTGCCTGCATGGAGCGACCCGTCCCGGGTTTCCGGCAGCAGGGCCCAGGCTCAATCCGTCCCCAGCCAGCTCCGCATCCTCGACCGCCCAGGCGGTTTCCCGCTTTTCACCGGCACTGAGGTCGCCACGATATGTGTCGCCCACGACGAACCCATAGTGGTCCATAAGGCAGCCCAGCTACTTCGCGACGACATCTGCCGCGTCACGGGCATCCAGCCCCAACTCCTCATGCCACAACCCGCTGCGCAAGATACACTTTCCCCTTCCCCCGCCATCGTCGTCGGCACCCTGGGTCACAGTCCACTCATCGACGAGGCTGTCGCCTGCCACCGTCTCGATGTCACAGCCATTAGGGGCGGATGGGAACAGTTCCTCATCAAGAAGGCTGCCGACCGACTCTACATCGTGGGCAGCGACCGTCGGGGCACAGCCTATGGGGTGCTGTCACTCTCCGAGGCCTTAGGGGTCTCGCCATGGTACTGGTGGGCCGATGTGCCCGTCGCCCGGCGGAAGACGGCCTACGTAGAGGCTGACTTTACCTCTCGCCAGCCCTCTGTGAAGTACCGTGGTATCTTCATCAATGATGAGGACTGGGGTCTGAAGCCTTGGGCCGCTACCAACTATGAGCGCCAGCTCGGCGACATCGGCCCCAAGACGTATGCCCGTGTCTGTGAACTCCTGCTCCGCCTGAAGGCCAACATGCTAGCCCCCGCCATGCACCCATGTACCGGTGCTTTCTATGCCCACCCCGACAACAAGCTCGTGGCCGACTCCTTCGGCATCATCATCACAACTTCACATTGCGAACCGCTACTGCTGAACAATGCTGCCAAGAGTGAATGGAACTCCGAGACAGACGGTGAGTGGAACTATGAAACCAACGGTGAGGCCATCTGCCGCAAGTGGGACAGCCGGCTCTCCGAGGCTGCCCGGTTCGAGAATATCTACACCGTGGCCATGCGGGGACTACACGACACAGGCCTGCAAGGCAACATCCCAAGGGCCCGGCGCGTGTCGCTCCTCGAAGAAGTCGTCGCCTCACAGCGCCGCCTTCTCGAAAAGCATACCGGCAGGCCGGCGGCAGACATACCCCAAATATTCGTGCCTTACAAGGAGACAATGGACATCTATGAAGACGGTCTCCAGGTGCCCGACGATGTCACACTCGTCTGGGTGGACGACAACTACGGCTACATGAAACGTGTAGCCTCGCCACAGGAACAGC
>ODAJ014777538.1_pt1 | contig 21891 bp, 22 predicted proteins | sample 1539241 | NCBI WGS metagenome assembly ODAJ01 (sample SAMN02144231, study PRJEB22623) | gut metagenome | biome: sheep rumen | host: Ovis aries | place: New Zealand | reverse complement strand
GTCCGTCCGCACGGACGAGTACACGAACAAGCGTTTCCTCTTTTTCTCCGATCCGGACGGTCTGCCTATCGAACTATATGAGATATAATAATAGAGATATCAAATAACGGTTAACCATGAATATCGAAGATTACAGAGATTACTGTCTCTCGCTGGGCAGCGATGTAGAGGAGAAACTGCCGTTCACCATGTTCAAGAGTGGCGAGAACGTGCTGGTTTTCTATGTCTGCGGACACATGTTCGCGTTCTTCGACTGCGCAGACTATTCCGTCGTGACGCTCAAATGCCAGCCCGAACGGATAGACGAGCTGAAAGCCGAGTATGACTGCATCGGCAAGCCCTATAACGAATCCCACAAATACTGGCTGGGCATTGATCCCCGTACTGCCCCGGACACCTTGCTCCGCGACCTCACCCGCAACTCCTACGAGATTGTCAAAGCCAAATATACAAAGAACAAATGACCGAATACGAAAAAATGCTTCATAACCTGCCGTATGATTATACGGACAAGGAGGTGCAGGCGAATATCCTGCGGGCGTATTATGCCATGCGGGACCTCAACCAATGCGGCGCATGGGACATGGACGAACTGCACCGCTGCATCCACGCACTCATTCCCGATGCGCACCCTTCTGTGATCATCTGTCCGCCTTTCCATTGCGACCACGGTAACCGTATCTCCATCGGCGAAGGTTCGCTGGTCAATTTCAACGGCGTGTTCCTGGACGGCGGAGGTATCACGATCGGCGCCCACACGCTCATCGGGCCGAACTGCCAACTGCTGACACCGGACCATCCGCATGACTATCTGGAGCGCAGAAAGACGATAGAGACCGGCAAACCGATCCGTATCGGCGATGACTGCTGGCTCGGCGGAGGAGTGACTGTCTGTCCGGGCGTGACCATCGGCAATCGCGTCATCGTCGGAGCCGGTTCGGTCGTGACACACGACATTCCCGACGATGTAGTCGTTGCCGGCAATCCTGCCAAAATAATTAAGGGCACTTCTAAAACAAACAAATAAATGGCAAAACAACTCTGATGGAATGAAACAACTCTGTAGTTACATATCGAAATACATGGCCGTGCTGGTTTTAGTGTGCGCTGTGCTATCTCTGTCGTTTCCGAGTGTGTTACAGCCCATTCCTACGAAAGCCATCAACTACCTGTTAGGCGTGGTGATGTTCGGTATGGGACTGGCACTCAACCTGCAGGATTTCAAAATCGTCTTCAGCCGTCCGAAAGATATTATCATCGGCTGTTTGGCGCAGTTCACCGTCATGCCGTTGCTGGCATGGGGGCTGGCTAAAGTTTTTCAACTGGACGAAGCGCTGGCGCTTGGCGTGATATTGGTAGGCTGCTGTCCCGGCGGCACGGCATCGAACGTCATCACCTATCTGGCGAAAGGCGACCTTGCCTTGTCGGTCGGAATGACCGGGGTCTCCACTGTGCTTGCCCCGTTGCTTACGCCTTTGCTGACATGGCTACTGGCGGGAGAGAGCATCCATGTAGACGTGGCAGGTATGCTGCTGAGTATCCTATGGGTGGTCATTCTGCCTATCGTATTAGGTCTGGTTATCAAAAGCCTTTTGCCCAAGTTCACGGAGAAGGCGATGGATTATCTTCCTGCTTTCTCGTCCGTTGCCATCGCTTTTACGGTCTCTATCGTCATCTCCGCCAATGCCTCCAAACTGCTGGCAAGCGGTTTCTTGATCATCCTTGTAGTGATGTGTCACAACCTCTTCGGGTTGGGGCTCGGCTATCTGATAGGCCGATTGTCGGGAATGTCGGAGCCTAAGAAACGGGCTGTCTCCATCGAAGTGGGCATGCAGAACTCCGGCCTTGCCTCTTCCTTGGCTACGCTCCATTTTGCTGCATACCCGATGGCGACCATCCCCGGTGCCATCTTCAGCGTGTGGCATAATATCAGCGGCGCGATAGTCGCCTGGCTATATACAAAGAAAGATATAAGAACGAATTTATAAATCGTAAATAATATGACTTTACAAGAAGCAATCAAAGTCCGCCATAGCGTGCGGCAGTACAAGAACACCGCCATTGAGGCAGAGAAAATAGCGCAGTTGCAGGCGCTGATCGACCAATCAAATAGCGAAGCAGGCCTGCATATGCAGCTGGTAACCAACGAGCCGAATGCTTTCTCGCAAGGCATGGCGAAGTACGGCAAGTTCAGCGGCATCAGCAATTATATTGCAATGGTCTGCAAGAAAGGCGAGGACACCACGCTCGGATACTACGGCGAACAGGTAGTACTGCTGGCGCAGACGCTTGGACTCAACACCTGCTGGGTGGGACTGACTTTCAGCAAACAGCCAGACAGTTACGAAGTGCGCGACGGTGAACACTTGGTTTGCCTTGTGCCGGTGGGCTATGGCACCAATCAAGGCGTGCAGCATCCGCAGAAAAAGACCGTTGCGGATGTGGCGGAATTGTCGAAAGTCGAAAGTCGAGAGTCAAAAGATTTCCCCGACTGGTTTGTGCGTGGCGTAGAGGCGGCATTGCTGGCACCGACTGCCGTCAACCAACAGTTGTTCCGCTTCGTTCTGCACGACGGCAACAAGGTGGAAGCCAAGAAAGCTTTTTCGCTTACCAATGGAATGGGTTATGCCCCCGTTGACCTCGGTATCGTCAAATGCCATTTTGAGATCGGTGCCGGCAAGGAGAATTTTGAATGGCTATAATCGGCAACCTTGCCCATAATCATTAAACAGAATACCAAATAATTATACAATGAGAAAAATCTTTTTGTTAACTCTTGCGATAGCGGCACTGACAGCCTGTACGCCCAAAGCGGAACAGACCCTTGACCCCGTCTATGACCGTTCGGACTTTGTGGAAGTGACCGAAGTTATTCCCGATGCTATTCTGGAGATCCGTTATTACAGCACCTATAATTTCGTAGGCTCGCGTATTGACGGCTACGAGCGGCCGTTGGCACTGATGACCAAACAGGCTGCGGACTCACTCAAAGCGGTCAGCGACGAACTCAAAGCACGCGGTTATCGTCTCAAGATTTGGGATACTTACCGTCCGCAGCGTGCCGTCAACCATTTCATCCGCTGGGCGGAGGATGTACAGGACACGGCGATGAAAGCGGTCTTCTATCCGATGGTGGACAAGAGCCTGCTTTTCGAGCAAGGCTATATCTACGCGCGTTCGAGTCACAGCCGCGGTTCGACGGTGGACCTCACGCTTCTGGATGCGGCTACCGGCAAAGAACTGGACATGGGTTCACCTTTCGACTGGTTCGGAGACGAGAGCCATCCGGATTACCGCTGCCCGTTGTACCAGCAGTCGGAGAACCGCCTTATTCTCCGCGAGGCGATGCTCCGTCATGGCTTCGAAGGCATAGACAGCGAGTGGTGGCACTTCACCCTGAAGAACGAACCGTACCCCGATACCTATTTTGACTTCCCGATAGAATAAAAAGAAACAGGTAGGCGATAGGTAGGCAATACCCTTTACAATGACTAAAAATCACTAAGAATCACCAAGAACAACTAACGTTCAATTTTCGAACACAGCGTTCGAAAAAAATATTAAACCCAACGATAAAACATGTACGAACAACTGAAATTAGACAACCAACTCTGTTTCCGGCTCTACACAGCATCGCGGCTGGTGGCAGGAGCATATAATCCCTATTTCGAACAATTGGGGATCACCTATCCGCAGTACTTGGTGTTGTTAGTGCTGTGGGAAAAAGACCGGCAGCCTGTGAACGACATTGCCAAACGGCTGCATCTGGAGACGAACACCGTGACGCCGCTTCTCCAGCGGATGGAGAAAGCGGGGCTGATAGAACGCAAACGCGGCGAGAAAGACACACGGCAACGTATTGTTTCGCTCACCCCAAAAGCTCTTGCTATGCGAGAGCAGGCGAAAGATATACCTGATAAACTGAGCGAAGAGTTAGCGAAATATGTCTCTCTGGACGAGATGATGGCGCTTATTCCGTCGCTGGACAAACTGATAGAAGGCCTCCAGCATACCAACAGATAATCATCCTCCAATAGGGATACGGAGTTCGGAAACAACACCGTTGATATCAAGCGAGAGGGTGAAATACTCCATGGTCAGTTTGGAGGTGAGGTGAAGCGCTCCCGGATGGGCGATTGGCAGCAATGCACTCAAAGCACTATCCAGCAGCCGGCGAAGAGCTTCAGGCTCGATGGTCAGTTCGTTGACAAAAGGTGTCATCTGCAAGTGTCCCACCAGTCCGGCGGCTTTGAGATCCACCTCGTGGCTCACCAGCCAATTGCGCATAAACTGCTGCAAGTCATACGTGTAGTGCGCTTTCTGTTGCGCTATATGGAAGATAAATCCAATGCCGCGAATGGCTTCGATAGGACGCGTTCTGCTCCATTCCATTTTGCGGCGGAGGGCATTAAGATGTACATCTATTGTACCAGTATCGTATCGGAAACGGTCACCCCAAACCGAATCCAAAATTTCTTGTCGTGTACAAATACGGTTAGGGTGGGTTGCCAAATACTCCAGAATGCCGAATTCCAATCCGGTAAGGTGAATATCTTTGCCGGATTTTTTAGTTTTACGCTGTTCGCGATCAATTTCTATTTGGTCGGTGATAGAGATATACATGGTTCACAAATTCGGGTGCAAAGGTACGATTATTTTCGGACATACGCAAATTTTTTTTGCCTCAATCCGAAAATCACACTATTTTGGTATTGCTGTTTTGGAGAAAAATGAGTAATTTTGCAGTACAAAAAAAAAGTACTGTAAAATGTTTATCAGACGGACGATAGATAAAACTGTTTTTCTTTTTATCTTATTGAATATGTGCGCATTAGGATTGCGTGCAGAGGATAGTGTGAAGGTTAGTGCAGCTGATCTGCAAAACCTTCTGCAACGTGTAGAACGACTGGAGCAGCAATCGGCGGTTAAAAATGACCAATCGGATGACTCACTAAAAGTGGGGAGTACAAACACGCCGGAAAACAAGTCTCCAGAGGAGGTGAAACCTCGTCGGCGCGGCAGATTTACCATCGGCGGCTATGGCGAGATTACAGCCAAGCACTGTTTCTATTCCAATAATTATCTGCGTTATGGCAAAAACCCTGAGAAATACGCCAATGACCATTATGGCGAGTTCGACCTGCCTCACGTGGTGATCAATCTGGGTTATGACTTCGGCAAAGGCTGGAGTATGGGTACGGAGATTGAGTTTGAGCACGGCGGCACGGAGAGTGCGGTGGAGATCGAAGAGGAAGAAGGCGGTGAATATGAGTCGGAGATTGAGCGCGGCGGTGAAGTGGCGCTGGAGCAGTTCTGGCTGCAAAAGGAGATCAACCGGTATGCCATCATCCGTGCCGGAATGCAGGTGATCCCTGTCGGCGGACTCAATGCCCACCATGAATCGACCGAGTATTTCGGCGTCTATCGTAACGAAGGCGAGTTCACCATTATTCCTTCTACATGGCATGAGGTTGCGCTGACTTTTATGGGTTCGACCCCTAACGGCTGGCACTACCAGGCAATGTTTCTGCCTGGTCTGGACAGTGACCGTTTTAACCGCAAGAACTGGATCAAACCGGGTGCTGGCAGTCCCTATGAGTTCAAGTTGGCGAATGTCTTTGCAGGTGCAGCCAGAGTGGATTACACCGGTGTCAAAGGCTTGAGACTGAGCCTGAGCGGGTATTGCGGCAACTCGTTCCGCAATACTTTGAGCAAGTCGAATGCCGAGTTGGATGCAAGTGCCTATAAGGATGTCAAAGGTACAGTGAGCATCGGTTCGTTTGATTTCCAGTACAAAGACTACGGACTGGTTCTTCGAGGCAGTTTTACGTACGGTCACTTGAGCGATGCCGCCGCTATTACCCAATATAACATCTCCATGCGTAAGGGTTCGGTCAGCAGCAAACAGTGGGTGGCTTCCGATGCTTTGGCAGCCGGATTGGAGGCAGGTTATGATTTCTTCAGCCTCTCTCGCAAGTTGTCGGAGAAGAAACAGCGTTTCTATGTCTTTGGGCGTTATGACTACTATGACTCGATGTTCAAATACGACAATCAGTCAACAGACATGTATTCTTGGTGCGGACGCCACCGTGCCGCTGTAGGTATTAACTATTTCCCGATCAGCCAGATCGGTGTCAAAGCCGAGTTCTCCTACGGCATACTGAAGCCCGGAATGAAGTCGGATGGTACGAGAGGCAAAATCTATAACGACGAACCGCAGATAGCGGTGGGTATCGTCTATGCCGGATTTTACAAGTTATAAAGGACGCTTGCTGTTTGGATAATAGCAATCGGAAGATGATTACAAACTAACAAACTTAACAATACATTATGAAAAAGATTTTGAAACTGGCACTGGGTGTCGCATGCGTCATGGGAATGGTAGCATGCAATGAAACGACAACCGATGTGACTTCGGACAAAGAGGCTGCGCTGCAACGCGCCATGGAGCCTTATGTTAACAACACTGTTATTGCCACTTACAGCCACATGGCAGATGAGGGCTTGGTACTGCTGGACAAATGCGAGCAGATTCTTGCAAAGCAGGAAGCCGGCGAGGACTATAGTGCACTGATGACAGAGGCAGGAACAGCGTGGCGTGCAATGCGTCATTACTGGGAGCAGAGTGAGGCTTTCCTTTACGGACCGGCTGCTGGTCACACTATTGACCCGCATATCGACTCTTGGCCTTTGGATTTCAATGCAATGAATGCCCTCCTTCACAACGAGGCACAGATGAAAGCTATCGAAGAAGAGGGTGGCGCTTATGTAGGTGACAAGTTGGGCTATGCTCTCAAAGGCTTCCATGCAGCTGAGTATCTGTTGTTTGAGAGTGTTATGAAAGAAGGCCGTGCTGTCGGTACCGGTAAGACTCATGCCGCTAATCTTACTCATGCCGAAGCCGTATATCTGTTAGGTATAGTAGAGGATTTGACCCAACAGGCTATCCTTCTTGAATACGCATGGGCAGGCGAAGTGAGTGCTGCCAAACAGAAAGTACTGGATGACGGCGAGATCGACGTGTTTGAAGACCGCTACGGATGGCAGATGATCAATGCCGGCAAAGCAGGCTCTACTTATGTCACCTATCAGGAGGCAGCTGAGGAGATCATCGCAGGCTGTGTGGATATCGCCGATGAGGTGGCTGACGCCAAATTAGGCAATCCGTTCCTGAGCAGTACTCCTGAGGAGCGCGATTATATCGAGAGCCCGTACAGTTGTACTTCGACCATCGACTTTGCGGATAATATCATCTCTATCAAGAATGCTTACGAAGGCGCACAGGCAGGCGACTACTCAATCTCCAATTATGTTTATCGCCAGGATGAAGAGCTGGACAAAAAAGTGCGTACGGCTATGGACGAAGCTATTGCAGCCATCGAAGCTATCGAGGACTTTGAGAATACTGCCAAGGACAATCCGAAAGTGAAAGAGGCTATCGAGAAAGTAGAGGCTCTCTCTTCGGTTTTGGATGATGAGGTGATCGCTCTCTTGGCTAAATAAAAAAACATTGGAACACTAACCGGACAAAGTCCGGAAACAAATCAATCTATAATTGAAAATAATTATGAAAAAAGAATTTCTATTAATGGCATTGGCAGCTGTGGCTCTTGTCGGCTGTAAGACAGAAGGAGGTGATGATCCTCAGACAGAGGACATGCCGGAATGGTATTATACCGGCGGTAAGTTGGGTACTACCACCAACACCTCTTCGATGGCTTTCCGCCAATCTACCCCTGCTACCGACAATGCCGGTATGGGACGCGCTTTTGCCCAGGGTGATAATATCGCCGAGAAGGATTTCGTTACCAACGCTTCCGGTCGTCAGCACGGACTGGGACCGGTGTATGTGCGTGCTTCGTGTCAGCACTGCCACCCCAACTACAGCCACGGTACTTCGGTGCCAGAGGGTACATATGACGCCGCTCACCAGGGTAACGGTACTCTCTTGGTAGTGATCAACCCGACTACGCAGGCTTATGTTCCTTGGCTGGCAGGTATGCCTCAGTTGTTTGGCGCTGAGCCGTTCAAGGCACCGGTGAACCCGGATATGATCTCTGTTAGCTGGAAGACTGCCACCGACGAGCACGGCAACCGTTTCCCCGACGGCGAGACATATGAGTTGCGCTATCCGGAGGTAAAGATGCCTAAGGAAGCTGTCTATGTCTATAACCAAGGCTACCGTGATCCGGACGGTCTGCTGGAGACAGAGGGCTATGAGGTGAAACTGGAGAATACCATCGGCGTTTACGGTACAGGACTCCTGGATGCTATTACTGACGAAGATATCATCGCCCAGTATGCCAAAGAGGAAGCTGACGGCAAACTCAAAAACGGTCTTAATCCTGCTATCTATGCCGGAGGTATGGCGCAGACCGGTTACTATAAGAACGATGCACAATGGGGTCCGAAGCGCTTTACCTATGCTTTGAGTCGTGGTCCGCTGCAGGATGCAGCAGGTGCTAACGCCATCTGGAATATCACCAATGTGACCCGTTCTGACCGCCGTTACCACTACTTGGATCTTAACGGAGGTATCTATGCAGAATATGCGTCCAAAGATCCTGAGGTACAGGAAGGCTTTGCAGACTATATTGCCAAGATTGATCCTAACAAAGAGCATCCGGAGTGGCACACCGATAATATGGAGGCTAACGTAAAAGAATTCTTGCTCTCCAAGTCTCTGCCGGCAGAGATGAGCGATGATGAGTTCACCCAAGTGATGATCTGGCATCGCGGATTGGCTGTGCCTGCCGCCCGTAACGTGAAAGACGAGAAAGTGCTGCGCGGCAAGGAGCTTTTCAGCCAGATCGGTTGCGACTATTGCCACCGTCCTACATGGACTACCGGTCCTGATCAGGTACGTGACCCGAACGGATTCTTCAAACAGGGAGATCTGCCTACCTATCCGAACCAGAAGATCTGGCCTTATACCGATATGGTACAGCATAAACTCTGCATGGAGAATGATATCCGTACAGGCTGGTGCCGTACGACACCGTTGTGGGGTCGCGGACTGCATAAGAAAGCTACCGGCGATGCTTACGAAGCACGTATGCACGATACGCGTGCACGCAATGTGATCGAAGCTATCATGTGGCACGGCTACAGCAATCAGAGTGACGCCTATTATCCTACCCAGCAGTTCTATAACCTGCCTAAGGAGGATCGCGACGCTATTGTAGCATTTATCAATGCAATCTAAAATGGATTGGTTGCGTCCTTTCCGGCTTCGTCGGAATATATTTTCAGGATTGTTGCACATTGCTCTGGTGACTATTGTCGCCGGAGCGTGTGTAACGCATTTCTGGGGGGTACAGGGAGAAATCCATCTGCGGGCGGACAAAGCCGAGACGCTGACTATCAAGCCTTCAGCCATTAGTACAGAGAAAGCAGTCTCGTTGTTCCTGTGGGATTTCCAGATTGTAGAAGACAAAGACGGCAATCCGGCGGATTATATCACCGAGCTGCGCCTCTTGGACAGAACGAAAGCCAAGAGTAATGATTTCATGGCTGTGGATTCAGGTACGATCCGCATGAACAAACCGTTCAAATACCATGGCTTCCGTTTTTGTCAGTCCGACTACGACAGCGACCTGATGGGGGTAGTCTTGACCTATAACTATGACCCTTGGGGAATAGGGATTACTTATGCCGGCTATGCCCTTCTGCTGGTGTCGATGATCGGCTTCTTCTTCCAGCCCAAGACCCGTTTCCGTGCACTTTGGAAAAACCTCACCTCTTCTTCTCCTTTATCAGGAAAGATCGGGGTAGGGGGGCTGTTCGCTTTTGTGATTATCATGGCGGTTGTCATGACCAAGGTGGTGACACCCAAGCCTCCCTTGCAGCCCGTTCTGCAGACGCCGCTGTTGGGCATCCATGTGTCGGTTATCATGCTGGCATATACGCTTTTTGCAGTTATCATGGTGGACGGTATACTGGGATTGTGTGTCAAGAAATGGCGCAAGGTGCTGCTGCAACTCTCGCAGATACTTTTGTATCCGGCGCTCTTCTGCCTGACAGCAGGTATTTTTATCGGAGCCGTCTGGGCGAATATGTCGTGGGGACGCTATTGGGGGTGGGACCCGAAAGAGACTTGGGCATTGATCACCATGCTGGTCTATGCTGCCATTCTCCATTGGCCGCTGATAGATAATCTTACGGCAAAGCGGTCACAAATCGCCTACCATGTGGTTTCCATAATAGCCTTCTTCTTTGTGCTGTTCACCTATTTTGGTGTGTCGTACCTTTTGGGAGGTTTGCATTCGTACGCTTAACCGAGAATTTTATTTTCCAATTTGCAAAACGCGCTGCTCAAAGGTGTCTCTGTCGCCTTGAGCGGCGTTTTTTGTTTCCTTTCTTCGGATAGCACGGATAGCAGATGCCAAACGGAGCCTGTTCGGTTCAAAATATAGTGTTTCGTGTGTAAAAATACGCCTAAAATTTGCATATCTCAAAAAAAAGCAGTAAATTTGCCGGCAAATTTGTGTAAACCCGACTATAATGAAGAAACACTTTCTACACTATCTCAATGTTGTAATGGCTCACCAATGGGATGACCCGGCATTGACTGATTACAATGAGGAGCAGGAATATACATTTGGCGAACTTGCCAAAGAGATGGAGCGGCTTCATATCCTTTTCCAAACCCTCGGAATCGAGAAAGGCGACAAGATTGCCCTTGCCGGTCGTAACTGTGCCAATTGGGCAGTCGCTTATCTGGCGATTGAGTCTTATGGAGCTGTGGTGGTAAGCATTCTGCAGGATTTTAAGGCGGAGGATATCAGCCATCTTTTGGAGCATTCTGATTCTCGGTTCTTATTCGTTGGTCCTTATGTATGGAAAGAGTTGCAAAACCAGCCCATGCACGGTGTGCAGGTAGCCCTTTCGCTCTTGGATTTCTCCGTTCTGTATTCGGCGGAGGGAGTGGAAATGCCTACCACTGCCCAAATAGATGCCGCCTATAAGGCTCGTTTCCCGCAAGGTCTGGAGCCGGAGGATGTGCATTTCACTGCAGACCCGGATGCGCTGTGCCTGATCAATTATACCTCAGGTTCTACAGGTTCGCCCAAGGGTGTAATGCTTAACGGCAGAAGCCTTAGCAATAATGTGGAGGTCGGTATGCAAATGCTGCCTGTTGACCCGGGACAGCGACTGGTGTCAATGCTCCCCTTGGCGCATATGTTCGGACAGATTTGCGAGTTGCTCTATCCGCTGTGTTCGGGAACACATATCTATTTCCTAACCAAGAGCCCTACGCCTTCTATTCTGCTTAAGGCGCTCAAGGAGGTGCAGCCCTATCTGGTGGTCACTGTGCCGCTCGTTATTGAGAAGATCTACAAGAAGAATCTGGATCCCATGCTCAGTAAATGGGTTATCCGTACTTTATGGCATACTCCTATTGCCAGCACGATTATCAAGAAACACGTCAAGTCGGCGCTTAAGAAAGCTTTCGGAGGTCGTTTGCGCTATTTCATCTGTGGCGGTGCAGCGATGAATCCTACGGTTGAGAAGTGCCTCATGGATATCCATTTCCCGCTTTCTATCGGTTATGGAATGACCGAGTGCGGACCCTTGATCGGCGGTAATCCGCCTAAGTATTTCAAGGCACGCTCCGGTGGTGTGCCGGTAATGAATATGGAGGTCAGGATAGATGAGCCTAATGCCGAAGGCATAGGAGAGATATTGGTCAAGGGTGAAAATGTAATGATGGGTTATTACAAGAATCCAGAGGCTACCAAGGCGGCTTTCACCTCCGACGGATGGATGCGCACAGGCGATCTGGGATGCCTGGATAAGAAGAAAAATATATTCATTAAAGGCCGCAACAAGACCATGATTCTTGGTTCCAGCGGACAGAATATCTATCCCGAAGAGATTGAGGATAAACTCAACAACCAAGCCGGAGTGGGCGAATCGCTGGTTGTAGAGCGCGAGGGTAAACTGGTGGCGCTTGTCTTCCCTGACGAGACGCTCGCCAAACGCATGACTATTGAGGAGTTGCAGCGGCAGATGCGGGAGAACCTTCAGAAACTCAACAAACTCATACCCGGCTATTCGCAAGTCTCGGATATCGAGATCAAGGAAGAACCGTTTGAAAAGACGCCTAAGAAATCAATCAAACGTTTCCTCTATAAGTAATACAGGAAACTGAAATTCATCCATTATAGGTAGAGGTTATTGCAGCAGTGCACCGCCTACCAGCAAATCGTCCTGGTACATTACCAGAGACTGACCCGGAGTAATGCCCCACACCGCTTGATCAAAATGCAAGTGTAGTGTGGGGTAGTTGTTTAGGTCTATTGTGGCAGGAACAGCCTGCGAACGATAACGGACACGCGCTACTACATGAGGATTGTTCTTCAGACGATTGATATCAATCAGCCTGGGCTGTGTGGCACTCACTTCCGTCGTCAGCAGGTCGTCATGGTCGCCAAGGGTAATCCTGTTTGCAGAGGCATTTATCTTCGTTACAAATTGCGGCTTGCCCAAAGCTATTCCTAAACCTTTCCGCTGACCGATAGTATAGAACGGATAGCCCTCATGCTCTCCCAAGACTTGGCCTCCGGCATTGACATATTCGCCTTTGGGCACAGTGACTCCTTCGTCTCTTAGAAACCGGCGGTAGTCATTATCGGGCACAAAACAAATCTCCTGACTCTCAGCTTTCTCACTCAGTTTCAGGAAACCGTGCGCACGGGCTATTTCACGCACTTCCGGTTTGGTCAATCCGCCAAGAGGAAAGAGTGTGCGGCGCAGATTTTCTTCCGTCAACATCCATAGGAAATAGGTCTGGTCTTTGCGCGTGTCAACGGCCTGGCGCAAGAAGTAGTGCCCGTTCTCTTCGGCGATGCGCGCATAATGGCCGGTAGCAATCATGTCACAGCCCAGTTCGTCCGCCATGTCGAGCAGTTTGCCCCATTTGATATGCGAGTTGCAGAGCACACAGGGGTTAGGCGTGCGCCCGTGCGTGTATTCCTCTATAAAATTGTGGATCACACACTCGCGGAAGGTGTCTCTGAAATCGAGTATATGGTGCTCAAAACCCAACTCTTGTGCCATGTGCTTGGCTTCCATAATGCTGTCGATCGAACAGCAGCCTTTTTCTTTTGCCAGACAAGACTCGCGTATCGAGTCAAACGTACGGAACGTGCAGCCGACTAACTCGTAGCCTTGCTCTTTGAGGAGGATCGCCGCTACCGTCGAGTCGATTCCTCCGGACATCGCTATTAGAACTTTTTTTGCCATTTAGTTTGCAAAAGTACGAAAAAATTTGGATATATGCAAAAAATGTTGTAACTTTGCGCGATTTTTTGCTGATTATGAAACGAAAACTACTTGTATTAGTCTCTATTCTGGCAGTTGCAGTTGTTTCTGCCCGCGATATCCGCTATGCTTTTTTAGGTGATAGCAACACATGGTCTGGTGGTGTCGGATGCACCCAAGATGACAGTTGGACCTACTGGTTTATGCAGCAGTTCATGCCTGCTTCCTGTTATAACTATGCGCGCTCTGGTGCTACATGGACCAACACCTCCGAAACCCTCCGTCTCCCGCTGGACAGTTCTGCCGTGTTAGGACCGCAGAATGTTGTCTTTAATCAGGCACTGAGACTTATCCGTTCTTCTCAAATGGGGCAGCCTGCTCCTGACGTCATTCTTATCATGGCCGGTACCAACGATGCGTGGTTTATGGCGAAAAGACCTGATATGTGGTCGATGACGGTGGAAGAGGCATTCGCTGTTTCAGAAGACCAATTGGCGAAGATGGAGCCGAACCAGGCTGTTTCCTTGGCTTCCTCTATACGCCTCACTTGTGAGACACTCCGCCGCGCTTTCCCCATGGCGGATATTGTGCTCCTCACACCTACTCAGACCACCAAGGCAGAAAACGAAACCATCTCCCGTATCTCTGATATAATAGAGGGGTGCGGCATGATTTTAGGAATGCCCGTGGTTCGTCTTGATGGCGAACAGTATATATCTTCCAAACAAGAATCCAGACAACTGACTTTTACCAAGGATGGAGTGCATACCAATCGCTCCGGCGCTCGCCGTATAGGTCTTAAAATAGCTTCGTTGACTAATAAGTATGGTGTTCGCTGATTTGTTTTTTCTGTTCGGCTTTCTGCCGGCGTTTGCCATTCTGTACCTCTTGGCAAAGGTACTGGACAAAGGATTTGGAGGATTTCATGCCCGTAATATCATTCTGGTGCTCTTCTCCCTTATTTTCTATGCATGGGGAGAGCCGGTATATGTGTTTCTAATGTTAGGCTGTGTCCTGCTGAATTATCTGGCAGGGCTGGTTATAGATCGTGCCGATAAAGGCTGGAGAACAACAGCCTTGGTCTTTGGCTTAGTGGGTAATATAGCCATTTTGGGAACCTTCAAGTATGCCAATTTCATTGCTTCATTGCTTGCTCTGGCAGGTCTTCCGGTGACTAATCCCGAAATATCGCTGCCGATAGGTGTCAGTTTCTATACCTTCCAGTCAATCAGTTATCTCATCGATGTCTATCGTCGCGAGTCGCCGGCGCAGAAACGGTTTACCAACCTCCTGCTCTATATATCCATGTTCCCGCAGCTGATTGCCGGACCTATTGTCCGCTACGATACGGTAGCGCGTGAGATCACCGACCGTCATGTGTCGGCGGATGATCTGGCAGAAGGACTATATCGTTTTTTCTTAGGCTTGGGCAAAAAGGTTATTATTGCCAATTCCATCGCCGATGTATGCGACCGGCTCTTGGTTCCTCTCAATGAGCAGACCACCTCTCTTGGCGCCTTGGTGGGGCTTCTTGCCTTTGCGCTGCAGATCTATTTTGACTTCTCCGGATATTCGGATATGGCAATCGGTATAGGACGCTGTCTGGGCTTCCATTTCAAGGAGAATTTTGATAATCCCTATTGCTGTACCTCAATCACTGATTTCTGGCGTCGTTGGCATATATCCTTGGGTAGTTTCTTCCGCGACTATGTATATATCCCCATGGGAGGAAACCGCCGCCATCAGCCGCTTAATATCCTCGTTGTATGGTTCTTGACCGGTCTATGGCATGGCGCCAGTTGGAATTTTATCATCTGGGGTCTCTATTTCGGTGTCATTGTGGCGCTTGAGAAATATACGGTTGTCAAGTTGGAAAAATACCTCTGGCTTCGTCCGCTTTTGCATATATACAGCCTGGTGCTTGTGCTCTTGGGGTGGGGAGTGTTCTATTTTGATGATTTTGACAAGTTGCTCCTCTTCTATCGTCAGCTTTTCACTGCCGGCGGCGGGTTGGATTTCCTTACTCAGTCACTGCTGATGAACAAACTCTGGCTATGGGTGCTGGCGGTTGTATGCTGCCTGCCGTTGCGCCGTTGGCTGAGGATGGCGGTTAAGAATGAGACACTCAGGATGATCACACGGCTTGTGGTGTCGGTAGTGATCTTGGCTGTCAGCATTACCCTCCTGGTTGGAGCTACCAATAATCCTTTCCTATATACGCGATTCTGATCATTCTTATGAAACAAAGTTATATTTATATTGTCTTCATGGCGCTGGTTCTGATTATTATTACCGGCATCTTTTATATCCTCCCTCGTCCTGTTTTCTCTGAGTTGGAGCGGCGGGATTTAACGGAGTTTCCGGCTTTTCCTTCTTGGGAGTCAGACTCCTTGCAGAGTGGCAAGTACACCGAGTCAATCGCCCGTTGGTTCTCGGACACGGAGCCTTTCCGCGAGCAGTTGCTCCGGTATAGCATGCTGATTGACAAATATGCAGGGCTGCGTATCGGATCTGCCGATGAAGGGATTACTTTCCATGCGGCGGACAACACCAGCAGCGAAGGCGAGGATATGGAGGAGTTGGGGCTTACCAACGATCGCGAGATTGCCGAATACCAAAACCAACAGAATGCGGACGAGGCGGCTAAGATTGCCGGTGCGGGTATTATCATCTGCGGTCCGCAAGGCAAAGTGCGTGCCATGAGTGCGTACCATGGTACGAACGGCGGTGTCAAATACGCCTCTGTATGCAACGAGTACAAGCGGGTTTTCCCGGATGTGAATGTCTATTGCATGGTCATCCCCACAGCGGTGGAATACTATTGTCCGGACGCCGCCAAATCCAGCACCAAGTCCGAACTCTCCACCATCCGGAACACCTACTCGCTGCTTGACGACTCGGTCAAAGCCGTGGATATCTATACAGCCCTTGGCAAACATGCCTCGGAGGACATCTTCCTTCGTACCGACCACCACTGGGCGCCTCTGGGCGCTTACTATGCCGCGGAGCGTTTTGCACAGGTGGCGCAGGTGCCTTATCTGCCGCTGACAGAATACAACAAAGAGGTCGTGCACGGTTTTGTAGGTACCATGTACGGCTATTCGCATGATATTACTGTCAAAGAGTCACCCGAAGATTTCATTTACTACACCCCAAAAGACTCAGCCTATGAGACCACTTATATCGTCTATACTGTCTCCAAGTCCTATAAGGTGACAGCCGAAGGGGCTGCATATACGGGCGAGTTCTTTGCACACTTCCGAGACGGCAGTTCGGGAGCCTATTGCGCTTTTATGGGCGGAGACAGCAAGATTACACAGGTCCGCACCGCTCAGACCAACGGACGCAGGCTGCTTATCCTGAAGGACAGTTTCGGTAATGCGCTGGCAGGCTATCTCTTCGGCTCGTTTGAGGAGGTGCATATCGTGGACGGACGCTATTTCACCAAGAACATGAAGGAGTATGTCGCTCAGAATGGTATTACCGACATCTTGTTCTGCAATAATGTCTTCAAGGTCTATAACGGCGGTGACAACTATCTGAAATTTCTTACTCAGGAAAGTTGGCCCTACAAGGGGCGCAATCCGGCTGTGGCACGCAACTGATCCAATGCTTTGAGCGTCAGTCTGCTCATCCCGTATTCGTCCAAGGAGGCGAGAGGCACTGCCCGGTAGCCTTCTATGGAAGGCAGGTGTTCTACATATAGAACGCTGAATCGGGTATGCAGCCGCTGGTGGCTCAGCACATGGTTGATATCTACAAATCGTGTCTGCCCCTTTACCGGTAACACTCCTTGCTCGCTTTCTTCCAGCACAAACTCCCATAAGTGTTGCCAGATGTCTTTCTCTTTGCGCTGATGGATGAGGGTGTGTAGTGCGCCCTTCTCTCCGGACAGATAGATACGATAGTTGAGGTATCTGTCTCTGAGTGTCGGACGGGGTTTGCGCACTGGCAGCAGGCCGGCGGTGTGGTGCGCATAGCCTTTGCACACCTCTTTTATTACGCACCGCTCGCACACGCACGCGCCTGTCTCGCTGTCGGTCAGAGAGGGGGTGCAGTAGAGTGCGCCGAACTCCATGATGGCGGAGTTGAAGAGACGGGGATTTGTTCTGTCCAGCATCTCGTCTATATAACGGTGAAAAAGTTTCTTGCCAGACGAACTGTCGAACGGCTCGGCGCAGTCTTTGAGTCGTGCCACCACGCGATACACATTGCCGTCAATGGCAGGGTAGGGCATGTTGTATGCAAAACTCGCTATCGCCCCTGCTGTGTAGTCGCCTACACCGGGCAGGGCACGGATCTCCTCAAAAGTCCGCGGAAAAAGACTCTGGCCTTCTGCCTTTGTCCCTTGCCGTGGGGTGCTTTCAACAATCTGTCTCGCTGCTTTGTGCAGGTTGCGCGCTCTGGAATAGTAACCCAATCCCTGCCATTCGCGTAACACCTCCTGTTCCCCGGCTTTCGCCAAATCTGCTACCGTCGGCCATCGCTCGATAAAACGATGGTAGTATTCCATTCCTTGCTGAACACGGGTCTGCTGGAGAATGATTTCGCTCAGCCAGATTCGATAACCATCCTCCGTCTCACGCCATGGCAGTTCACGCTTGTTGTGTTCCCACCACTGGTAAAGTTGACGATAAAAGTAAGCTAAATTCACTGATTTTAACTATTTGGAGTGCAAAATTACAAAAAAAAACTGAAAAAAACGAGTTTTTTTGAAAAAAAATGAAAAAAAACTTTTGTATTTCAATAATTTATAGTAACTTTGCAGTCGATTTTCGCAAAAATAGAAATTGAAACTAAAAATAATTATCTATTATGACAAAAGCTGAACTTGTAAATTCAATAGCCATCGCTTCTGGTTATGACAGAACTACTATCATGAAGATTGTTGAAGCCGGCATGAAGTCTATCAAGAAAACGATGGCTGCTGGAGAAGGCGTTTATCTCCGCGGATTTGGTAGTTTTATTATTAAAACGCGTAAGGCAAAAGTGGCTCGTAACATTACCAAGAATATCTCAATCGATGTTCCTGAGCATAAAGTGGTCTCCTTCCGCGCTGCCAAGGAGTTTGATAATCTCGTGCGATAACACTAAGTATTAACAATTTATAAATTATTAACATTATGCCAAACGGAAAGAAGCATAAAAGACATAAGATGTCTACGCACAAGCGCAAAAAACGCCTGCGTAAGAATCGTCATAAGCATAAGTAAGCCTTAGACGGTTCTGTCAACTATGCTTTGTGGCGATAAGCTTGTTTGGGCGCAAACAGGCTTGCCACAAGGCATTTTTATGTATTGATAAATTTACTGAAATCCTATGAAAAGCGAACTGATTGTGGACGTACAGCCACAGGAGATTGCTATCGCGCTTACCGAGGACGACCGCCTTCAGGAGATCAACCGAGAGAAGCGTAATGCGGATAATTTTGCCGTCGGTAATATCTATTACGGAAGGGTCAAAAAAGTAATGCCGGCATTGAATGCAGTCTTTGTGGATGTAGGTTATGAGAAAGAAGCTTTTCTGCATTATTTGGATTTAGGGCCACAGTTTCGAACTATCCAGAGTTACGTAACTAAAGTCGTTTCGGATCGACGCAGACTTCCCGGGATTGATAAGATCAAGCGCTTGCAGGAAGTGGGCAAAGAAGGCAAAATCGAAGATATTCTCAAAGTGGGGGACACACTGCTTGTGCAAGTCTCCAAAGAGCCTATCAACACCAAAGGACCACGCCTCACTGCCGAGATTTCTATCGCCGGACGCAACATGGTGCTCATCCCTATGAGCGACGGCGTGATGGTAAGCCAGAAAATCAAACGCGAAAGTGAACGATCACGACTAAAACAACTCGTCTCATCTATCAAGCCACACGGCTATGGCGTTATTGTCCGCACCGTTGCGGAAGACAAACGAGTAGCCGAACTGGACTCGGAATTGCGTCTGTTGGTCGATAGATGGCACGACACAGTTAAAACCCTGCAGCAAAAAGAACCCGTCAGTCTCGTCAGCGAGGAACTGGGCAGAACGCTCGGCATCGTCCGCGATATGCTTTCACCGAGTTTCTCATCCATCCAGATCAACGACAAAGCGGTGTACGATGAGGTGCAACAATATCTCAAGTTGATTGCACCCGAAAGCACCAAGATCGTCAAGTTATACAAGGGCGAGCAACCTATCTTTGATAAGTTTGACATTACCCGCCAGATGAAGACCGGTCTCGGTCGTACGGTGGGATTCAAACACGGCGGATATCTCATTATTGACAAAACGGAGGCACTGTTCTCCATAGATGTCAACTCGGGAAGCAAGAAACTTTATGACGACCAAGAGGAAAATGCCTTTCAGTACAACATGATGGCGGCTGATGAGATCATGCACCAGTTGCGGCTCAGAGATATCGGAGGAATTATCATCATCGATTTTATCGACATGGACTCCAAAGAGCACCAGCAACAACTATATGATCATATGCGCGAACTCATGAAGCGCGACCGTGCCAAACACAATGTACTGCCTCTCAGCAAGTTCGGACTCATGCAGATCACCAGACAGCGTGTGCGCCCCGCGGTGGAAATGGAGGTCACCGAGACTTGTCCGACATGTATGGGAAAAGGCAAAATCCAGTCTTCCTTGCTCTTTACTGACCAGATCGAGGAAGAATTGAAACATATGTTCGAGCAACACGGCAGAGGACTCAAGATGCATCTGCATCCCTTTGTCTATGCGTATGTCAGCCGGGGATGGATCGGAAGCCTCAAACAACGATGGTTCGTCCAATACGGCGTCCGTATTATCGAAAACCAGGCATTAGGCATGCTCGAAACAAGGTTCTATGATGATAAAGGAAATATTGCAGAGAAGTAAGATAAAAGCCCGCTTCCGCGGGCTTTTATGCTTTCTACAATCAACACTCAACACTCAACTCCCCTTCGCCGGGGATATAGCGTTTCAGAACGCGTGCCACGCCTGTGGTCCAGGAGTTGATGGAGTCGTTGTCCATCTGCAGACTGCTGATCATCTTCACCACCTGGTCTATCGGCATACCGTACCGGAGCACGCCTGAGATGAGTTTGGCGTAGTTCCAGAACTCGCGGTCGAACTTGTAACTCAGTCCTTCCATCGTGGTCTTGAACCCGCGGGTGTTGACAAACTGAAAATCGTAACGGTGGTGTCCGTCCTCGGTAGGCACTTTGATAATCTTGCCTTTGGTGACTGACTTCGGCAGAGCGATTCCTTCCTCGTCATCCGCCAAACCGGTGAAGATCTCATACGGACTGCCGTCCATCAGACCTACAAAAGCAATCCATTTGTCTTTCTGGTTCTGAAACCGTACTACGTCACATTCCAGTTCTGCTGGCCTTTTCAATGGCGTTATTGTATCTCTGTTATCCATAATCTTCAAATCTTCAAATCTCCAATACTGATCTTGGCGGAACAGCTGGTCTCGTCGTAGCTGTTCTTCATCTGGTACTGCACGCCGTCTTCGCTTACCAGATAATAGGTCGTAAGCTCCTCGCCAGGCATCGCTTCCTTTGAGTAGTTGATATCCAGTCTCACCTTCTTGCCGTAATAGTCGGGTAGGTAAGCGTCGGTCATGGCTTGGAGATAGCGGCAGCTGTTGCAGTGACCGTTATAGTCAATGTCGGAATAGACCACCTTGTGAACAGCGCACCCGGTCGGCTCAGGGATAGTGGTCATCCTCACTCGGGGCAGATCGAGCACCTCGCCGTCCACACACCCTGCAAACATCGGATCGTCGAAGATGTTGACGATCTCCCTTTTCTGCATATCCAGCACTGCCCATACACTCTTGCATTGCCCGATTAACACCCATTCGTCTGAAGGCTGAGGGCTGAAAGCGGATGGCTTCGCATAAATGCGGAAGTCACGCGTGCTGAGCATGTGTGCGTTCGACTCTATCCAGGTCTCAAAGCGTACTTTCTGGCAGTGGGTCGGCAGTTGGTACATCTCTATCGAGAGGCGAGTCAGGATCCATGTCAGTCCTCTTGGATGGAGTGTCGCTATGCCGAATCCCAAATCGTCGGCTACGGTGCCTGCCACTTCCAGAAGGTAGTTCTCCAGGTTGAAGAGCCGCAACCGTTTCTTGCCGTCCACTTCCTGGTATTTGATTTCGTATTCGTAGCTGTATTTAGCCATAGGGTCATACAAATTTGCCTGCAAAAATACACTTTTTTTCCAACATATGCAAATAAATCTGCCTTTTTTCTGTTTTTGACCGCAAATTGCACGGATTTTACTGCATGACCGTTTTACTGTAAGACCGCTGTACTCTGTCAGGCGCAGCCGGTCTGTACTTGGTTTGGGTTTTTATATTGTTCCTTTCGGTGGCATTTTTGCCGCCGTTATATTATTTAGTTTAGGTTCTTATATTGTTCCCTTCGGCGGCATTCTTGCCGCCGCTATATATATTTAGTTTAGGCTTTTATATTGTTCCTTTCGGTGGCATTCTTGCCGCCGCTATATTTCAAATTTCAGCTTTCTGATGGCTGATAGCTGACGGCTGACAACTGACAGCCGGTTTTCAAATCGGCTGCAAAGGTACAACAAAAAAACGGAACGACCAAAAAAGCCGTTCCGAAAAGTATTTCCAAGAAATAGTTTTCA
>ODAJ012164448.1_pt1 | contig 21930 bp, 10 predicted proteins | sample 1539241 | NCBI WGS metagenome assembly ODAJ01 (sample SAMN02144231, study PRJEB22623) | gut metagenome | biome: sheep rumen | host: Ovis aries | place: New Zealand | reverse complement strand
AACGACCAGGACACTCACACCAAGGGCAAGTTCACATGGAAAGGCGTGGGCAATGACACCGTATATAACGATGATATGGCTAAGGCCGAGGTGCTGGGCGACTGGCTTCAGAACGTGGTGTGCAACGGCACTATGTGGAACAGCGTGGTCAAAAGGATGACTGACACGAAAAACCAGAAGTACATCCGTCAGGTGGTGCCCGAGGACGAAATGATCCGCGCATCGTTCGTCAGCACGCTCATCTCCGACCAGTCATATATACCGGAACTGCTAAAGCCCAATCCTTTGGCAGGAACGAACCGAAAGGAAGTAACTTCCTTTATTTGGACAGATAATGAGGATGAAGACGGTTTCGCCATGTATGCACCTGCTGGCTTCCTGTTGGCAGACAAGTTGAGATGGACGTTGGTTACGGACAAGTGGGTACCCTACATCTTTCTGGTCAAGGGAGAAGATACCTTCAATAAGGTGTACGACCTGGAGCTGAGCGCGATTCCGTCGCAGTACAAAGACGCCTCGCATTTCAAGTTCAAGGCACTGAACAAATTTAAGATTACCCAAGAAGGCCAACTCATCGGCAAGAAAACCTTCGATGACATTAATAAGAAAGAGGCCGTTAATAATGGTATTAAGGCAGACTGGTACTATGTGTGTGTCATCGGCATGCACTGGACCCACACTACACTTATTCTTCCTTTCTCTGAACAAACTCCGCTCTTTAACTTCTGCTGCGACTATCTGCATCATCCACGCGAGCAAGTCAGGGAATCTGCTAACAGGTACCCCACCGACTGGCGTCATCGTAACATCACGAGCCGCAGCTTTACCTTCACTGACAAGGGAAGCAAGCAAAAGAGCTACACGGATGTGTCTATCCAGAAATAACGACCACAGGTTATTTAGAATTAAAGAATCATACGATTACTGAGATGAGGGTGTGTCAAAATTGACACACCCTCATTCAAAAAGTCCAAGTGGTCGTTATTTAACGTGCGAAAGTTGAGCTACTATCATTGTAGGGTTTGTGAAATACGCAAAAGTAATATAAAAAATGCAAAAATTGGCATATATATGTATTATGTTATTGCTAATTTGAAAATTTTAGTTAACTTTGCAGTGGTTGTGTATGAGGGAGTGACTCCCTCTTGAGAACCTAAAATATATTAAGCTAACAATTAAAACAGTAGATTAAATGGTAAAGAAGTATATTAAGTTGTGCTTAGGGATTGCACTGATGTGCAGTCTGAGCTTATTCGTCACCTCCTGTAAGGATGACGACGACAAGTCAGCACCAGCCCAGCCCAAGTCCCGCGTGCAGGTGACAACGGTGTTTGCTCCTGGTCAGTTGGGTGACATGGGCTATGCCGACCGTGTCATGAAAGGTGTGGGTGCATTGAGAAAGGCCGATGCAAGCGATGTGGAAGTGGGTATCATCGCTTCCGACGATGTAAAAACTGCACGCAAGATGCTGGCTGACTGGACCAAGTCGGAGACAAGTGCAATAGACGGTGCTACGTATAACCGCCGCCTGCTGGTGCTGACCGAGTCCTATATGGTTGACTGGTTGGCAGAGAACAAAAGTAATTTGAAGAGCACCGACGAGGTGCTGCTGCTGAAGGTCAACGAGGATGATGTGCAGGCTGCTGCCCAGAAGTTAGGACTTGGCGACCGTGTCTATGGCTTGAATATTTCGGCAGCATCGGCTGTCGAGCGTTTCAACAAGGTGCGCGAGCAGTATTGCGAGTGGAATGCGCTGAAGCCAGATTCTGTTCCCATCGAGATGATGCGCCTGTATGATCAGGGTGTGGTCAATTACCGTGACGGCATTAGCGAGAAGCTTCACACGCTGTTCCCCAAGTTCCAGGATTCAGACATCTTCACGATTATCGACCAGCCCGGCGAGCAATACAGTAACCGCTACGAGGTCACTGCTTTCGAGGCAGCCTACCACGTCTGTGGTATCTGCTATGCTGTGGCTATACATCGTGCTGACAGTCTTCCCAATGAGCGAGCCTACAAGACTTTTGTCATCAGTGACCTCGGCTCAGCCAATAATGGTGCCGACCTGTTCCTGGTAAGTACTAACCAGAGAATAGGTGTCATCATGCTGATGCTCGATGCCGAGTCGAACACTGACATGGTGCGCTTTGCTGTTATCCGCCATTTTGACCGTGCTTTAGCCAACTGGGCACAATCCTGGTTGCAGCAGTCGGCGGCGTCCATGCCTCGAATGACAATGTATGGTGATGGAGATGGTTACTGTACCGACGACATCGATGCCGATTTGCTGAGAGGGATTTAGCGATGTATGATGTGTGGTGTATGATGTAAGATATAAGATTATGAGCAAAATAAGAATTCTATTTGCAACAATGCTGACAGCCGTACTGTTCGCAGGCTGTAAGAGCGATGATGATGCGGTGGTTGACCCAAGCGGCCCCAAAGAGGTGACTACCATCAATGTGGATGTCGTGCTGCCCGCCAGCATCCGTTCACAGTGGCAGAGTAGCATTGACTGGGCACTGGCCAACATTAATAAGGCTCAGCAGCAACAGAGTAGTCAGGTGCGCTTGAACTTGCGCTATCACGACGAAGATACCGAGAACCTCGACAAACTGGCCTATAAGCTGACTCACCCCGAGGCTGGTGAAGACACTTGTCATGCCATCATCGGTCCCTACCACTCGTCCAATGCCAGGGACATTATCCGCTATGCCGGACGCGAGCGTCTGCCCATCATCATGCCGACCTGTACAAGTTCTGAGCTGCAGCGTTCCAATGCCCGCAATACCTATACATGGTTCCTCACTGAGAGTGATGTCACACAGTGTGAGATGATGGTGACCGGAGCTTCCAAAATGGGTGATGTAGACGTGGCCCTCATCTATAGCGACGACACTTACGGACAATCATTCCGTGACTGGTTCGGCTACTATGCCACTGAACGTCAGTTGCCCATGCCGGGAAGCGGTATCACTGCCTACGAGGAGGGCAAAAGCTTGACGACCTTCCTTGACGGTCTGGCTAACAATGCTAAGACCAAGCGCTTGGTGGTATGTATCGCCCTGAGTGATGCTGATAACTACAAGGAAGTCACCCAGCAGATTCACCAGTGGTATAAGAATCTTGGCTCTAAGTTGGAACTGCAGGTTATTCTCTCTGATACCGCACTCGATGATGAGGTTGTTCAGAACGAGAACCTGTACTTTAACTACGGTGTCAGTCCTACGGCATCCTCGAAGTACGGATTCCCGCAAAGTTTCGAGGCTCGTTTCGGACGCTCACTGAAGTTTGGTGAGGCACGTATCTATGACGCACTGACCATGGTGGCACTGGGTGCAGCCCACCAGCGTGTGAATGGCGAGAAATGTTCCGTTGCAGGTCGTGAGGTGAAGTACTACGAGAAACCTTTCGGTCCTACACTGACCGACCACATGCGTAGTGTCGTATCGTCAGACGCTGGCGTCTCCTGTGGCTGGGAAGCAGAAGGACTGGCACGTGCCTTCAGTGAGATTGCTGCAGGACGTAGCGTTCATGTGACGGGTGCATCAGGCAGTCTGAACTTCGACAACGAGAGCTATACCAAGGTGCTGGGTACCGACTACATTTTCTGGACTATTGATACCGAGAAAGGACGCTCTGTCAAACCTATCCTGCACATCAGCACGGAAAGCAGCAATACACAGGCTTCAACGAAGTCTCTGTGGGAACTGGATAAGATGTGGGCACCGGAATATGAGGATGTTGCCGTGCACCACAACCTCCCCGCAGTTACTGACCGCTGGGCAGTCGTCGTGAGTCCGTCGACCACTTGGAGCAACTACCGCCACCAGGCTGACGCCTTCGCTATGTACCAGCTGTTGCGCCAGCACGGCTATGATGACGACCACATTGTCCTCATCGTGGAAGACAACCTGGCCAACGACAGCCGCAACATTTTCCCCGGCCAGATTTTCGTAGAGCGTAGCAGTGACCCAGCTGCTGTCAATGACCAGTTCGTGAACGAGGATGTCCGTAAGGGTGCTGTGGTAGACTACCATTTCAGCGACCTGAAACTTGATGACCTTGCCGATATTATGACAGGAAACTACAGTAGCCGTCTGCCGCAGGTCATCCATCCTACGGCTTCCAGCGACATTTTCTTCTTCTGGAGTGGACATGGCGGTTCAGAAGAGGGACCATTGTGGGGTAATGAAGATGCTGAAGACTACTTTGGTAAGGACCGCATCCGTAATATTGTGAAAGAGCTGGTTGGTACGGATGCTGCATCAAGGAAGTACCGCCGCATGATGTTCGCCATTGAGACCTGCTTCAGTGGTCACTGGGGTGATGCTCTCATGGGACAGCCCGACGTATTGGTCCTCACGGCAGCCAACGAGCATGAGTCGTCAAAGGCTGACGCCCATGACCGTGAACTTGGCGTGTACCTCTCCAATGCCTTTGCCCGCACGTTCCGTCGCCAGATTGATGCCAATAATGAGATTTGCATCAAAGACCTCTACGATGAGCTGTTCAAGACAACGAAGGGTTCGCACGTGAGCATCTACAATCAAAAAGAGTATGGCTCCGTCTATTCTGAAAAGATGAGTGAGTTCCTGCCACGCTAAGCGGCATCCTGCGGACCAGCTTCGTGGCTCCGTTTTGCATATTCGCCGAAATTCCGTACAGGAGTTTCGGCGTTTTTTTAAACTTTGTCAAATGTAACATGGCGCCTTTTTCCAGAGCTGCGAGTTTTAATGTTTACAAAACGAGTTTCAAAATATGCAAAACGAGTTTCAAAATATGCAAAAACGAGTTTCAAAATATGCAAAAAGCTATTTTTTTGCCTATAATTCTTGTGATTTTTAAAAAAAATAACTATATTTGCAAACGAATCTAAAACAATCTATACACCAAATAACTGAAAATTATTCTGTGTGTGGCGATGTTAAAATTACAATAGTTGAAATTAAATATCATTTTTTTATGAAACAAACAAAAAACAGTCCTATGAAAAAATTGACATTAAAGCTCTTTGCAGCTGCGGTGGCTTTAGTAGCCTTTAACGCATGTTCAGATTCTACAATTGCTGAGGTAGAACCTGCAGTTCCAGCCCCCCCCACGAGTAGTGCGCCTACGTTTAACTCGGCTGTGCTGACTGATGCAAGTGGTCAGAAAGTGACAGAATTGTCTGCTAACTTCTCTACCTATTACCTGAATATCAAGACAAATGGTATCTGGTACATTGAGGGCAGCGACAACATGGAGTTTATGCCTACTAAAATGTATGGTATGGGCGATGCGCGCGTACCAGTATTAATTGGTAACAACTGGGGCGGTGCTCGTGAGTTGTCTTATAAGGTGAAGTTCCTCGCAAAAGCTAATGTAGCTCGTCGTGCTGGTGACGGTGACAGTGGTGACGGTGACGGTGACGGCGGCGATGGTGACGGTGACGGCGGCGATGGCGGCGATGGCGGCGATGGCGGCGATGGCGGCGATGGCGGCGACGGCGGCGATCAGGGTGGTAACCAAGGCGGCGACCAGGGTGGTAACCAAGGTGGCGACCAGGGTGGTAACCAAGGTGGTAACGACAATGGCGGCGATTACGATGGCGATAGCGCTAGTCAGACCATTACCCAGCGTTCAAGCACTGACCTTGCCGGTTTCAGCAAGATAGTCAACTCTAACCTCTTTGTCGGCTATGGTTACAATCCTGCCAAGAACAGTATTCCTGAGCTTTGCACTGGTATCGAGATCTTCAAGATGGATTCGCTCCACAAGGATAGCTCAATGGTAAAGAGCTCTCTTTCACCACAGGCCAAGGAGCAGTATTTCTATGCTAACAGTGAGGAAGACCTTGATAAGATTGTTTCTGTTAAGGCTAATCCTGGTGGTAACTTCGGTGTCGTTAAACTGAACCTGGATGTTGACGTGAACAAGACCGACATCACCCGTACTGGTAGCACGACCGTGCAGAAGTCTCTGACTCGTTCGGTTTACAGCCGTGAGCTTGCTTGGGCTAACGCAAGAGTTAACGAGAATAACTTCAGCGATGGTTTCAAGTATTACAAGCAGCGCTTCATCAAGAAGATTAAGAATGCTGCTGACGAGGATGAAAAGAAGGAGGCTGCTATGGAGTTCTTCAATATCGTTGGTACACACTTCATTGCCAAGGCTTTGTTAGGCTGCGAGCTCGACTATCGTATGACTGTTGACTCTACAAAGGCTATTCATGCCACAAGTGTGAAGGCTGCTCTTGACTTCAAGTGGACCCAGCAGGTTAAGGACACTGTTGATGCTGACCGTGAGGATGAGGAAACCATCAGAGAGCAACTTCCTGACAGCCTGAAGAAGAATTTCGTATTCAATGCCAAGGTTCACGTAACGGATTCTGCCTATAATGCAGCTAACTCTACCAAGGCCAGCGTTAAGGCACGTGGTGGTGACGTAGAGAGAGTAAACATCCTGACCACTGGCGGTACACTGCTCTGTGACGACTTGGCAGCATGGCTGCTCGGCACTGAGCCTGAGAAGGCAACGATGGTGGGTATTGTCAATCAGCCTATCTACATTCTCTTCAAAGACGAAGAAGATGGTGACGAGAAGAATGCTTACAAATATCTGAAGAAACTTATTGACGGTAACTTCAGTCTTGATCCGTCAAAATACGGGGTTATTCAATAGACCTGTGTGAAGTTTGATAGGTTGTTCACCCTGTATGGACAGTTAAAGTTACATATATAATATGAACAGGTACATATTTAAATCGTTGTTGGTGCTTGTTGCCGCTTTTGCGGCAGCATGCTCCAGCAGCGAGGATATGATAGGCAATGAGCTGACCGATGGTGCACAGGGCAATGCTCCGTTCTCTATCCTCGGTTCCTCTGGAGGCAGCATCGTGAATGCGGGAGCTTCCTATGGGGAGTACACTGCCTTCATCAATGTGCCGGGCAAGTGGTCTGTAGATATTTCAAAAGGACTGGCGAATATCTATCCGTCGTCTGGCGAAGGTCCTACCACTGCTGTCGTTCAGGTGGGTGAGAACTGGGGTGCAGTGCGTGATAACGTGCTGACGCTCAATGTTCAGGGGGCAGCCAGAAGAGTTGCTGACGACGAGGAATATTCCATGTGTATCTCACAGTCGAATAATCCTGCCATGGATTCCATCTCGACGGTGTTCTCTTCTAACAAAGGTGCAGGCTATAGCTATATGCCTGGTGGCGAATTTTGCGACGGAGCCTTGATTCAGTTGTTTAACCTGGTAACGCTTGACAGTATTCAGCAGGCAACAGGTGTCAGACTGATTTCGGATGCTATCTTCCCGCAGGTTGTTGAGGATGTTATCACTGGCGACAGTGAAGAGTCCATCACCAAAGCCTTAACAGTCAACGCTTCTGTCGGCATGAACTTCCCTAACGTGAAGAACGGTAAGGGCAGTGGCGGCGGCAGTGTTGGTGTTGATGTAGGAAAGCTGCACGAGGAGAAGTCGAAGAACAAATACGCACTGAAGCGTATGAAGTGTACTCAGTTCACTCGTGAGATCCACTACATGAACGTCATGACACTGGTGGAAAAGGCAACCACGCGCGAAGAGAAGATGAAGCTGTTCTCGCCAGGATTCTATTCTGTGCAGGAGACTTTTGCCAAGGATATTGCTGCTGTTAAGGGTAATACTGCGAAGGAGAATGAGATTTGCGACAGACTCCTGAGTGAGTTGGGGCCTTGCTTTATCAGCAAGTCGGCCATGGGTACGGTGCTAGACTACCAGATTAGTGTCGACAGCACGCTGCTCCGTGACACACTTGGCGTCAAGGTCGCTCTTGAAGTCAGTTTCCAGACAAAGGTGAAGAATAAGTCGGCAGGTGGCAAGGGATCGTTTGACATCGGCGTCTCCAAGGAGGCTACCGATCTGAAGACCAAGACAACGGCAACCATCAAGGTGCGTGGCGGTGACGTGAGAAAGGTGAATGTCCTCGTCACTGGCGGTACACTGGATGAAAGCGATGTCACTGAGTGGCAGAACAGTTGTCTTCCCACCCGTTCGGTTATGGTTGACATGTCGCTGGTTCCCCTCTATGCACTCATTACGGATGATTATGCCCGTCAAGTGCTGACAAACTACTATAAGTTAAAATTATAAAACGTTAGAAATATACGTCTCTGCGTGAATTACAAAGTGTATAAGATGAAACGAATATATTACTTGCTCCTTCTTGTTGGTGTGCTTGGAATGGCATCATGTAGCAGTGATGACCCGGAAGACACGATGATTATGCGTGCTCCAAGTACATCTGGTACTGATGGTACTGACGGGCAGGGTTCGGGAAGCTATGTCTCTCGACTGCTGGCTCCTCCGGGCTATGAACGTGGCGTGGGTTATTGCTATGCCACAGGTGCAGAGTATCTGGAAGGAGTGACATTCAATATCTTCAACCTCAACTATCTGGACTCTATCCAGTATGTTAAGGGTCTGAACCTCGTCAGCGATGACTATACTCCCTACAGTGAGGAGCAGGTCATTACTGGCGAGACACGCAGTGCCGTATCCAAGCAGTTGGCTATTTCGGCAAGTGTTGGTGCAAACTTCATCGTTGCCGATATCAAGGTGTCAGGAAACTACTCCAAGGGTAGTGTACAGGAGAGTGAGTCGGTGTTTGCCATGAAGCGCACCAAGCGTGTAGCATACAGCCGCGACCTCCAATACAAGAATGTCATCATGTACTACAAGGAGACTGGCGACAGTATGATTTTTGCACCAGGCTTCTATGCCGACTGGAAGAAACTGGAAGGCAACGGTGTCGACCAGGACGATGTGAGTAACCAGGATGTTCTCGACTTCGTGAACAAATGGGGAAGGGGCTTCGTGGCACGCTCATTCATGGGTGGCGTGCTGGAATATACGCTGCAGATTGACAAGTCAGCGCTCAGTACCAGCCAGAGTGTCGGTATGGCGCTCAATGCCAGTATCGGACTCATTGTCGGTGTGGAGGCATCGACGAGCGAGCAGACCGAGAATTTCAAGAAAGTCTCGCGCGACCGCTACAATCTTGACATCCACGTTCGTGGTGGCGATGTACAGTGTGTCACTGAGGTATTGTCTGGAGCGAAACCTTCACCCACCGGTATCAAGGAGTGGTTGGAAAGTGTCAACTTCCCACCAATCCCTGAAAGCGAACAGCTGAAGAAGTGTGCACTTACCGACGTGAAGATTGCATCTATTGCAAACCTCTTCACCGGAAAGGTGCAAGACCGTGTGAACTATGTTTTACGTACGTACCCGCAATAGAAAGAAATTGTGATTTTGGAATGAAGTACACCTTATTATATATTTGTGTAGCAATGGGCATGGTGGCGATGACATCATGCAGTTCTGACGATGATACGCCTGAGATTGAGGTAGTCAAGGCCCCCGAGGTACCGGTCATCTCTCCTGATCCTGAAAAGCCTACATCGTGGCTTGCCAATGCAAAGACTCCTGAAGAGTTGCGCGAAGTGGAGGAACTGATTGGTGCTGTTCGTGGTGCGGGCTACACCTATAGAGATAATTCCTCATACTGTGTCGGCACCGATATGGAGGTGTTCAACATGCGCGCACTGCGCACTATGGAAAAGAAGTACAGTACTACCTATCTCGTCGATGACTTCATTCCTTTCAGCGACCAGAAATTCTTCTATAGCGAAGACGTCAACGAACTGAAGAATCAGCTCTCGCTTGACATCGGGATTGGCTTCTCAGCCGGTGTGTTCTCCATGGACTTAGAGGTGGGCTTCAATAAGAAGAGCTTCTCGACAACGAAGAACTACTATTCACTTATGCGCTTGAAGCAGCGTTACTTCTCGCGTGAACTCAACTACTTGAATCTCCGTGAACAGGTAGCACATGCCGTTGCCAATTCACCGGCAGCTACTACTTATCCCAGTATCAATTCAGACTCATTGGCTAAGGTTGTCCCGATGTTCAAAGAGGCCTATGCTCCAGGTTTTGCACAGGTGATGCAGAAGTTTATCCGTAACATTCACGGTGCTTCTTCAGCATTTGCTGCCAGCGGACTCTGCCGTGAGTTTATTGAGGAGGTGGGTTCCGGTTTCGTGACCCGCTCCGTCTTAGGATGTTCGCTCGACTACTATAACACGACGCGCATGGACTCTGTCTCTAATTCGCTTGACGTGAAAGTAGCCTTGGAGCTGGCTGTTGCCATCAAGTTTATTACCATCAGTACCAGTGTCAGTGTCGACTATCATGATGCTGCTATGAAGTGTAGCCGCAATTCAGAGAGTCATATCACCGCACGCGGTGGTAATGTGGCACTTGTCACGGCATTCACCACTGGCCAGCAGGCTACGATAGACGAGTCGACGCTGAAGCAGTGGCAGTCGACAGTATCACCTAAGGATGCTGCGCTCATTGATATCCGTCTGGTTCCTATCTATGAGGTTATCTATGATGCCAAGGCGCGCAATATCCTGAAGGGCTATATGGAGAAGTCATTACGTAACTACGAAGATGATTGATATGAAAACATACTATAATACCCGTCGAGTGGGAAATAGCATGCGAACAGCTATGAAGGGACTGCTTGGAATGGCATGTCTTGTGATGTCTTTGTGCGCTGTTTCCTGTTCTGATGACGTGATAGATGCAAGCACAGAACAAGCGCCCAGCAACACGCTGTCCAGGAGAGCCTATACTGATGAGCAGATTAAGGTGCAGCGTTTAGGATATGCCTACAATGCCGCCGGCAACGTGATGAACGACAGCAGTTTCTCAGCAAGCCCCGTCATCAACATGGAGCGTCTTCAGGCAGCCGAGAGTACCTTAGGCCCCATCATCAGCACTGATCGCCGCTACTATACGTCCATGGACATCTTCAGCGGTAACACGCTGGAGGAACTTGGCCATTCCGAGACCAAGTATACTATTGACGACAGTGAAGCCGTCGGCAGTGGTAAGTATTACCGCAATAACACGACGTTCTCCAAGACCACGTTCCACAACAGTTATAAGGTTCACATGTTCATCAAGCACATCATGGCCTCGATGACCATTGATGCCGGTCTGTTGCGCTGTCTGGAGGTGGACGACTTGAACGAAGCAAACAACGTGCTTGAGGCCGACTTCCGCCAAAAGGTAGCTGAGCTGGTCAGCAAGGGTGCAGGCGCCATTACCGAAGCCGATGCTACAGCATTCTCAGAAAAGTATGGTACGCACCTCGTTGTGTCATCCAATCTGGGCGGTATGATTGAGCTGCAGATGCAAATCAACCGCGACTCTTGTGTGGAACAGGAGTACACCACCGTAACGGTCTCTCAGGTCATTCTTGGCAAGAATGTTGTCAAGACCGGACCCTCACAGAACATCAAGACCAGTATACCCGTCAATACCACTGAGTACGAAGGACAAATCAACGTCAAGGGTGGTAGGAGTGAAGACTGCGAAATGATGCACAGAACCTTCGACCATAAATCTGCCGAGGCACAGAAGCTCAGCGACGGCAACTATTATGAATGGGCAACCAATATCAGCATTGCCCCCGAGAGCTATAATGCCGCTTTCGTCAGCGGACGCTTCCTGCCGTATTATGAACTGTTTGAAGATCTCAGCATACGTCAGGTGATGCGTCAGGTATATAAGCTGTACATGAAGAAGGAAGCACCCACACAGGAAATTTACGAACCTCCCTATGGCGTCATGCCTGTTGCGAAAAATTACGGTCCCGACGTGCGCGTTGCCAAGCTGGGCGACCACAAGTCCTGCATCATCTGCGAGGAATATGTTCCTTCCATTCGTAGCGACAAACCCTGTATCGTAGCCTATCCGCTCATCAAGGGTGAAGACGGCAACGTACGTCCCTTCCTCTACTCCGGACTGTTCATCGGCGACAAGGAGCATCGTCCCGGACGCGTCATCTGGAAAGGCAGTGCATCAGTGTATACCCCTTCTGACAGTATCTTCTACGAGAATGACAGCGTCCCAGCTATCAAGCAGCTCTTCGATGAGAGTACCCATGCGTTGAAGAACGTCTATTTCTACTGGAATAACGTTCATCCGCAGCCCTGTCCTACGAAGACAGAGGCACCGCAGACATATACCTGTGAGGTTTTCTGCCTGCAGCCCGAGAAGTCAACGAGCCTGATTATCGACAACGGCTCGACCACTTATAATTATGTCAGCGAAAAGACCAAGGTATTAGCCGAACCGGTGACTTTTGCCAAGGTCGCCAGCTACTTTTGGTCGGTACGTCCCGTGGTGCTGAAAACCGACAGCCTCCGCTCTTACTGGGATAAAGACACAATGTTTGTGCAATTCGCCAGAGACAGGTATGATGGCGTCACCTATAAGGAAACCGAAAACAATAAGTATTCCTTCTGTCTGTTGGATGGTGGTGACAATATCAAGCGAGCAAAGGAAGAGACTAATGACGAAAATGGCGACAAGAGATGGATTAATGCCGTCAGCAACACGATGAAGGCGCTGAACCTGACTGATAAGGAAGGTAATACCTACCTACCCAGCGTGCAGGAGGCAAAGAGTATCACCAAGATGCTGGGAAATCGCATGAGTGTCTTCTACAGCCACGACTTCAATGGTCGTAATATGCTCGGACTGGACTGGCCTACTGGCTACTGGGCTATCGCACATCCCAAACAGCCGACTATGGCAAAGACCTTTGAGCAGTTAGACAAATCGGGAATGCCCATCGTCGTTAACGATGCGGGCCAGGCACGTATCTTGCGTCTCAGTGGTTCGGGAACCGATCTGACACTGGAGTATCCGGAGTATGTCAAGTCATTCAACTACTCCGATCAGGACTTCTTCAAGTTCTTCCCTATATATATTACGATAGACAAGTTTTGATAATTAAGTATTATGAGCAAGCATAACGACATAAGACGGACAAACGCGGTAATAGGAATGCCGGTGAAGTTGCTGTGTGCAGCAGCGTTCATCCTGCAGTCCTCGCTGTTCACCTCCTGTTCTCGTGAAGACGACCTGATAACGGCTGTTGAGGAATACGACCCTGCCAATGCCTACGGCGACTATGATGAGGCCCACTGGAGACGTGTACATGCCGCCCAGCGCCAGGCATATATCGGTGACCTGTATCGCAGCTACGGTGTAGGCTACGGCTATAACGGCACAGGAAAGTACAGCAACTACGACGAGGTGCGCGACCGTGTCATCGACATGTCGGTTATTCAGCAGTACGACGAGGAGCACGGTTCTACCACCCTCGTTGACGATATCTCTCCGTCGTCTTTCCACCATGTCTATAGCGGCACGGATGCTATGACCATCTGTGAGAAGCTCACGCGCAATTCGTCCGTGAAGGTCGACATGGTGCTCTTCCAATCAGAAGTCAAGACGACCTACAACAAAACCGATATGACGAGCAATGAGTACGCCTTCTGTACCATCTACGACGGTCTGAGCGTGGCATCGCGCCACATGGAGCCCTACGACCTGTACCATATCGCCCGCGAACACCCCGAGGCACTCTCTCCTGGTTTCCTGCGCTACCAGCATCTGGCGTCAGCGGCGCTTAAAAGGCAGGATAACACCGAGGCCATGCGCATCATTCAGAACATGCTGCAGACCTACGGTACGCATATCATCTATCATGCCAAGTTGGGCGGCAAACTGAAGTTCAACACCACGATGAACCGCCATGTCGTCGACTCCCGTAATTCTGTGGACAAACAGGCGGGCGTCTCGTTCCTCTATTGCATCGGTACCAAAGAGGGTACGAATACAGAAGACTGGGTGGTCAATACACAAGAAGACCGTGAAACCCACATCGAGGCCCTCGGTGGCAATAGCGCCCTCGCGCTGGAACTGGCAGGAATGCATGACAGCAGTGACATGACCAAGAAAAGCGAGGTTGTTGACAAGTGGTTCAAGTCGCTGAAGTTTACCCCTGGTGGTGACAGGGACGACAATAATGTGGAACTGATTGATATCAAAGTTGCTCCCATCGCCGACCTCATCGTGGACGAGAAGGTGGCAGCGCTGTATAACCTGATGGTAGGCAAGAATGTCATTTATGAATCTGATGTCATGCCACGTGCCAGAAATCGGGTCTACGCCAAGGTTCCTACTTCCGCACTCAGACTTACTGACCTTTCCTCTACCAACAAGGTTGTCGTTAACAATGAGATAATCGGTGAGGTGGTCAATGAATATGTCCATAACGTGGAATATTCCGTGTTCTATCCTACATTAGGTGGTAAGATGGCTCGTGAGGGACTGGGTCGCCGTTGCAGCGACGATAGTTTGTTCACCATCACGTGGCAGTATCTTCCCGGTGCCGAGCAACAGGCTAAGGCTTACGTCACTCCTTTGGTACGCCTGAACTACGATGACTACATCTATTATAATGATGGCGAAATAGATATTGCACCCATCGAGAAACAGCGTAACTACGTTATTGCTGGCGACATCAGTAAGGCTGCGCTGTATATGTGGAACGACACCTGTGTTACCAATGTGAAGGTTGGCCCTTACTACCTGCATCAGGGTGTAATGGCTAACACCAGTGGAGACAAGTCTGCCATGAATACCATCCGCACCCTGCTCAAGGATGTGCCTGTGGGCTATGAGGTGGCTCAGACGACGAAGCTCAACAAGATCATACAGTTTATGTACAAGTCGGGCGAGGTGTTCGGTCCCAAGCGCATTGAGCAGAACGACGTGCCGCCATTTTTCAGTTTTAAGCGATTCATCGTAAAAGACGACGATACGAACCAGTATGGTATTTTCCGACTGGAGCCTGGCGACGACCATGTCATCAAGATGGATAAAGAGATTATCGGTCAGGCCTTGCTCATCCGCAAGCCGGATTTCGAACATAAGTAGACGTAATTTGAAATAAGTAACTTGAAATATGAAACAAGCTCTTTTCACTATCCTCTTTTCACTATCCGCTTCCGCAGCCATGGCTCAGGGCATGGTGACGGATATTAAGATTGTGGCAGTGCAGGAATGGGACAGTCTTGCCCCTCAGGCCTCAGGCTATAGTGGCGCAAGCAGCGAAGACCTGGATTTCCGCAAAGGTAAAGGTGGCGGCTATGTGTTTGCCCTTTCTAAGACCAGTAAGACCCCAGAGTTATATATTACCGGCGTGAGAGTGGAGAAGAGAACTTCCTATGGATTGGAGTTTAAAGTCGGGGAAGATGAGTACAAACCTGCTCCCTTCTTCCAGGCAGCTTCACGCAAGGACGGAGAGTATCGTGGCGGACTGAACGGTCGTAACTATTTAATTTATGGCGGTGCATATCCTGAGCAAGACCACGTCTATTTCACGCGTAGCGGCAACAAGGATTTCAGCAGACGTGTGCTCGAGTCGATAGAAGTCAGGACCAGCAAGCCTAGTACGGGTGCTAACCAGACCCAGAGCGGTGGTCATGCCGGTGGCTCACGCTATTTCCTGTATACCTGGCATACGCATAACTCCCAATTCCGACCCATTGATGGGAGCATTCTCAAACACGAGCATTACTGCGGTATTAAAGGATGCGGACTCACATTGGAAGAGCCCCACCGCTTTGTCCAGCTCTACGGCAATGATGCGTGGATGCAATATACCAAGGCAGACACCCACGTCAATTGTGATTCAGTGCATTACAAGAAATGTATTGACTGCGGACTGGAGGTTACTGAACATCATAAGTTCGCAACCTATGTCTCAGACTGGGAGAACCACAATCAGCGTTGTCTGACGTGCGACTATGTCATTCAGGCAGAGCACAAGCAGTTTGGCCAACAGAAGCTGCCCGTTGACGACCACTATCACATGATTTACTGCGGCGACTGCGGATTCCTCAAGAAACTCCCTCACTCGCTGGGACGTCGTTCCGTAGTGCGGGAAGACTGCGAACACGCCGTAGTGAAATATACCTGTGTCCAGTGTTTCCATGAAGTATGCTTTGATGAGCCTGGTACAGGTCATTCCTTCGATGACAACGGTTTCTGCACCAACATGCGGTGTCTGCATCCCTATCAACGTCCCGCTGTGGAGTATTCCCAGAATGGTAAAGACAGTACCTATGTCATCAGGTCCTTCGGCAATCTCTACTGGGCTTCCGACTATGTCAACAACCGTCGTCCCAAGGCTAAATTCCGACTTGACACCGACCTCATTGCCACTGATTTTGTGACGTTGCCTTGGATTCCTATCGGCACTAATGACAGCACGGCATTCGAAGGAACCTTTGACGGTAATGGTCACGTCATCACGATGCTCCAGACAGAAGAACCTGTAGCAGGCTGTGGCTACCGCGGACTCTTCGGTGCCATTGGCAAGGGTGGTGTCGTCAAGAACGTGGCACTTGCTGCCTGCAACATGCGCGGCTGGGACAATATCGGTGCCGTGGCTGGCGTCAACAACGGAACGATTGAAAGATGCTATGTCGTCTCTTCGAGCATGAGTACCATCGGTACCGGCATGAACCTCGGCGGCATCTGCGGTCTGAACAGAGGTACTATCTCCGGCTGCGTCACGGAGCGTGACGTGTGGGTCGGCGGTGCGCGCGACTATGCCGGCGGCATCTGTGGAACCAACGAAAATGGAACGCTGTTGGGCAACATCACCGAGGCCATCTGCGGCAGCGGAACAGATGCCACGTTGCCGGAAACGGCTTCAGAGAATTGACAATTAAGAATTGACAATTGAGAATAGAAAGAGATATGGGCAAGAAGTTTTTTTATATTTTTACCGTTTTGTTATTTTCCCTTTCCGCTGCCAGTGCAGCTACAGATACGGAAGGCAAGCAACTGTTCCCTCTGATGGGTGGCACTACAAGTGATGGAATTGTAGTGTCCGAGCCTCTGTTAGACGGTTTCCAAGTGACAACGGACAATATGTTAAATGTCGTAGAAACAGTCGCGAAAGCCACTGCGATATTCACTGTCACTGTTCCTGACGGAAAAGTAGCTGTTCTTGAATATTCGGGAATTGTCAAAGCCATGAAGCCAAAGGGTGCTAAGGTCCGTAACCCTCAAACTTTTTTCTCTGTGAGATATGATGACAAATTGGCCAAACACCATAAAGAAAAGGCTAAAATAGAAATTTGTTCAGAGTTTATCCGTATTGGTGAAGGAAAGCATACTGTCATTCTTGAAGGCAATTGTACTCCAGAGCCATGTATCTTGGGAGGAACCCTTAATCCCATCTATATTCATATCCATGATTTCACCGAACCGAAATTGTTGCGTGAACCCATCTGTGGTCAGCCTGGTATCATCAATTCCAAATGTATCATTTGTGGCATCGACTCCACACGCAGGATTGCTCCTAAATACCAGGCGCATGTTCTGAAAAAGAATGCTACCACTAAAACCAGCTGTATGTCCAATATTGGCTCATTAACCTTCTGTGAGCAATGTCCTTATAGTGAAATAGAGCGCAAAGACAGTATCGTAGGTCATGATTTTGACGAAGACGGCAGGTGCCGTGAGTGTAAGTTGCGCAGACCTAAAAGCAATGCTGAACATTCGGTATACGAAATCTATGAAGCCAGTGAACTGCGTGTTCTGTCAGAGCTGATATCTTTAGGCATCGTTCCCGGCAACATCGGTATTGATATCAAGGCAGACCTGAAATTCAGTAGAGATACAACCATGACCCCATTAGGCACCTTCGAGCATCCGTTCCAGGGCGTACTGAATGGCAATGGTCACCGTATTCGCGGCATCTCCAATTGCTTCCAGGGTGTTGACTGCCTGGGTCTTGTGGGCGTAGCCAAGGGAACCCTCACGTCACATGCGGTCATTGCCAACCTCATCTACGATGCTGAAAACACGATGAAGGGTACAGCCTGTGTAGGCGGTATCGTGGGCTATGCAAGCTGTTGCGACATTGTCAACTGCGCCAGCTTCGGAGCACTGGAAGGCTTGAATTATGTCGGCAGTATCGTTGGATATGCCGATCAGTATGTCAGCTTCCAGAATTGTGCGTCAGTATCTTCTATCAGGACACAAGGTAATTGGAACCCCATGGCATGCGGTCTGCCCCACGGACGCATCCTGAACAGCTATGGTGCTGCCACTAACAGCCTGGGTGGTGCTGTAGACGAGTTGGCTACCACGACATTCCGTCATTGTTTCACCACGATGGGCAGCGATGAAGGACTCACCTTCATCAGTCCTGACGTCATGTCGTCCTACAACATGGTTGAGATGCTTAATCAGCAGTCTGAATCACCAGCCTTCGTGATGTCAGAGAATGATGCCTACCCGTTGCCGGTGGTCAACACTACCATTAAAGCCATGCCCAATGCTGATATCCCCACCAAGTGGAAAGCCATACCGCGCCGTGTCATGTTGGGCGACGTTACGGACGGCGGCTATGTGAAGAGTGAGAAGGATTCTCAGATAGAGGTTTACGGTGGCTATGTCGATGAGACAGCTACTGCCGCTTTAGGTATGACCTTAGAAGAGGTTGTCAGAAAGGATTCCGTTCAGTATGACGATTTCGACCGCGCCTACATTCTGACATGCAGTGTCGACAACGGGGATTTTGAAATGTTCGAACCCATAAGCGGAGGAAGCATGCAGGACTTTGAGTCTTATATGCTCGCACCCGATTCTACTTATCTTAAATACACGCGATACTATGTTTCGGGTGAGAATGTCAAGCCCGTGACGGAAACGATTGATGACTGGTCTGGACCGAATGAACAGATTGATGAATACGATATAAAGGACGGTAACTATCGTCATGTGTCGCATATCATCATCGAGAACGAAGATAAAGTTACCTATCAGGAGAATGTCGACGGCAGAATGATGACAACCTGGAGTCTCAAGACCGTATACAACGAGTCGGGCGAAGCCGTAGCCATAGAGACGTATTCGCATAATCATAATACAGGTGAGACCCGTCTGGAATATCGTTATGAATATGACTCAGATGACTCAAGTGGCTCAGGTGACTCAAGTGGCTCAGCATCCCCTTACTATGCAGAATATGTGGACGAGGCAACCAATACCATCCACATTGTCTTTAATGATTTGCAAAGCAATACTAACACTGTCATCTCCCGTGAGCATTATATCCTCTCTGCCGACGACCAGTATCTCCGTGAAATCCGTACGGAAAAGATGATTGACGGTAAGCCCTACCTGATTGATGGCATGTACTTCGTCTACAACGACGACGGTGACCTTCTCCAGAGTGTGGCTTACGGTCCTGAAGATTCTGACGACCTTGAGAGTGATTTGCGTGCTTATCAGTATATGGAGTATCTTGGTATATGGAAGGCTGATCCGTATCCCACGGCTATCCAGATACCTACGGTGGAAAAGCCGTCTATTGACAAGCAGAAGGACTATACCGTCTACGATATTCAGGGCCGTGTGGTTCGACGGGTGACCAATCTGCACGATCCGTTCAGCGGTCTTCCCAAGGGACTCTACATCTATCAGGGTTCCAAGTATCTTAAAAGGAATTGAGAATTGATAATTGAGGATTGATAATTAATATGATGAAGAAGTTTCAGTTATTGACGGCCTTGATGCTGTTGGTTTCGGTCAGTGTGTGGGCAGAAGAACCACCAAGGTTTAATGTGTCAGAAAGTGCGACCAACCCCATGGAGAACGGGTCAATTAGTATTCCCGACCAGAGTAACATAGTTGGTAGTACCGTGACGGTCTATTGTAAACCGGAGATAGGCTATGGCATGTCTAGAGGTGTTTACTACGCCACTCGTAATGCCAATGGCGGTCTCTCTGCCCCCATGTTGGCAGTAAACAAGAGTACCTATCCTGATGATCGCGGCAATAGGACACAGCGATTTCAGTTTGAGATGCCCGCAGCTGACGTAGAGGTGTGGGCATACTTTGTTCCTCTGCGTACGATGAAGATTCATCAGTCCAAGGATGCCAAGAGCAAGTTAGTGCCGAGGTATGGTCTGGTCAAGGAAGAAGACGACTATGCTTTGGTACAGAATGTTCCCACCAAGCCCATCATCCTGAAGTCTGTTCCCGATACTGTCAGGAATGATAATGGCTCTATCAAGATGATCTACGAGCTGGTCGATGCTGAAATTACCAATATCAATCCGAGCTATTGCTTTAAGAGTGCGGACTCCATCGTGATTTACATGCCCAACTCAGCTGATGATGTGCATGTCACGCCCATCTTTGGCCAGCAGAATTATAAGTTCGATATAGAGGGAGACACCACCTACGTCAAGGTAGCTCTTGGCAATGAAGCCCCGAAGGCACGTGAAGAGGTCGATGTCATCCTGACCAGTGCGGCAGGTTATATTCCTAAGGACATCAGTTTTACCGGCTGCAAGTCATCGTGGTTGAAGGAAAAACCAGTGCGCCTGTCTGATGGCAAGTGGAAAACCATCTATCGCTGCAAGTTCGACTTGCAGGATGTTACCCTCTTTGTCAACCATGAGCGCGTCTATTCCTTCAGTGTCAACGACACCAAAGATACCAAGCGCGTAAAGACATACATCCCCGAGATGATTGCCGGCTACCCGGGTGTCGCCCGCGATGGACAGCAGATTCCCGTGGTGTTTATGATGCCTAAGAGTTACAGTGTCAAGTACAATGTGAAGGGACTGGACACAAAACCGCTGCCTTACCATAATGCACTGAGAAACAGTTTCGCTGATGAGGGCCTGAACGGGTGGACTGATGAAACCCCAGACAATGGCAATCGTCTTCCCGTTGCTGTATTTACCGATTCCATCGGCAACAAATATTGGCGTACCAGCGGTATCAACAAGATGTCGCAGACCGTGGACATCAGCACCTACGCTTTCCCCGAAAATACGAAGAAAAACGGCAGGTTGAACGTTGCAGCCATTGCCAGCATCAATCCCTACGGTGCCTACACTGCAAGGGTCAGCATCGTTACGGGAGGTAATGGCAAATCTGAGTCCTTGGTTGTTGCCGACATTCCCGGAAAGGTGCAGGATTGGGTTACCGAACTGAAGGTAGGCACGGTCGATGCCACTGCCACTGAGCTGAAGCTGCTGGTGGAGGGACAGGCTGATGACGAGAACAAGCGCAGCTACACCGGTCCTATGTTTGACGACCTCTGTCTGCTGCTTCCCACGGAAGAGCAGTCCATCAAGGATGAAAACGTCCTTATCTTCACCATGAAAGATAAAGACGTCACCATCGACTATACGCCAGAGGGCGAGCAAGGCACCATGAGCATTGTCAAGACCGACCATGCCAGCTTGACGCTGTACAATACCATCACTAAAGAAGAGGGCGAAACCATCAAGGTCATGAACGATGATGTCATCACCATCAAGGGTAAAGCCGATGACGGCTATGCTGTCTACTCCCTGTCACTTGCTCCTCCCACGCAGGAGAGCAGTGCGAGGGTTGCTGCTGGTGCTGAATATGATGACTTTGAGGACTTTGAAGATTTTGATGAATCAGAGATTATCGACCCAGTCTCTATTGACTTCGTTGCCAATGAGACCACCTTCCGCTACACCATGCAGAACAGCGACAACCTCGCCGTTACGCCCACTGTCGACAAGCAGAAGGTCATGCTCAAGAACTATTTCGGAGGCAAGATTACGGTCGATAAAGAGTTTGCCAAGAAGGGTGAGACCGTTGTCGTTACCGTCAAGACCAGACCCGGCAACCAGTTGAAGCGCATCAGTACAAGTCCTGCCAATGCCGTGCAGTTTAAAGAGGAGCAGGTAGATAAAGCTACCGGTGAAGGCACCTATTCCTTTGTGATGCCCGCCTCTTATATCACGCTGAAGGGCGAGTTCATCGTGCCCATTACCACTGCACAGCGCTTAGACAGCATCTCACAGCAGTTGGGTACCTTCCGCCTCGACGCCGATTTGGACCTGGGCAGTGAATGGAACAACAAGTCCATCACCCTCATTGGCGATTTCGACGGCAATGGCCACCATATTAAATATGCAGGCAATAGCAGCCTCTTCCATATCGTCGACACCACAGCCTCC
>ODAJ012085189.1_pt1 | contig 21930 bp, 19 predicted proteins | sample 1539241 | NCBI WGS metagenome assembly ODAJ01 (sample SAMN02144231, study PRJEB22623) | gut metagenome | biome: sheep rumen | host: Ovis aries | place: New Zealand | reverse complement strand
CCCTCCCTTGGGGAGGGGTTGGGGGTGGGTCGGTAATATGGCCCATATTGGTCGGTAATATGGCCCATATTGGTCAGTAATATGGCCCATATTGGTCGGCGGCTACAGCCCTCGAGTGGGCCGCCACATGGTCGGGCAGCAACAGATGTTTAATTTTAAGGGCACCAACAACCCCAAAATATTTTGCGGTAAAGAAAAAAATACCTATTTTTGCAAACGTGATTGAACTCGGAAGACATATCGAAATACTGCTGCTCGGCAACGACTGTGTGATAGTTCCCGGCCTGGGAGCTTTTGTCGCCCATCATGTTGCGGCACGCTACGACGAGCACGACGGGGTGTATCTGCCGCCGTTGCGCACCGTCGGGTTCAATCCCAAGTACGTGATGAACGACTCTCTGCTGGCACAGTCATACGTAGAGGCCAACGACACGAGCTATCCCGAAGCCGTGGCAATGGTCGAAAGCGACGTAAGAGCACTGCGGCGGCAACTCACCGACGAGGGTTTTGTCGAGCTGAACGGCGTAGGCACGCTGACAGTCAACAAGGAAGGCAACCTTGAGTTCCTTCCCAACGAGGCCGGAATACTCACTCCCGACTTCTACGCACTCGGCGGTCTGGACATTCAGCCGCTGGCCGCAATACGCTCAAAGCACAATGTCGCCCCGGCATCAGCCCCAGAGAGCACCGCTGCCCCACTCCATCAGCAGCAAGAGACAACCGCCAAAGCAGCAGAACCACAGACAAAGCCCATCACCATCAGCCCTCGCACGCAGGTGATAGGCATTGCCAGCGACCGCAACACAGGCAAGCGGTTTGTTGCCATCAGCCTCAGCGCCATCCGCAACACAGCCGTGGCAGCACTGTTGGCCACAGCCTTCTTCCTACTGGCTTCGCCGCTCGACCTGAACAAGGGCGGACGCCACATCAAGCAGCTCCAGTGCGGCTTCCTCTGCAACGTGTTCGACGTAGGCAAATCCATAAAACCCGATTTCCTCTTCAAGCCTATCATAACGTCAGCAGGCAAGTCTGACAAAGCCATCAGCCCCGTTGCCAAGCCTGCCAGCAAGCCCGCCAAGGCCAAGGCGGCACCGAAGCCTAAACCCGTAGCAGCAGCTCCGCAGCCCAAAGAGTACTGGAGCATAGTGCTCTGCAGCCGTGTGGGACTGAAGAATGCCGAGATTTATGCCGAGATGATACACAAGGACGGCTTCTCCGAGGCTGTCGTCATCGACAAGGAAACCAACGCAAAGGTTGTCTACGGAAAATATCCATCGAAGGAAGAGGCCCAGAACGCACTTCGTCAACTGAGAGACAACAAGTATTTCAAAATAGGATGGCTTCTTAAAATAACAGAATGAAACGAGTAAGATGCCCCAAATGCGACAGCTTCATCACCTTTGACGAAACGAAATACGAAGCCGGCCAGTCGCTGATTTTCACTTGCCCTAATTGCAGCAAACAGTTCGGAGTGCGCATAGGAACACCCAAGGTGCTCGACAAAGAGCAGCGCACCATGCACCCCGACAACGTCTCGGCAACAGCCGAGGACAGCGACGGTGCTGCAACAGCCGAGCGACAGCCCGTGGGCGAGCTCGTGGTGATAGAAAACGTGTTCCACTACAAGCAGGTCATCCCCCTCTACATGGGCGTGAACACCATTGGCCGCTACCAGAAAGGCAATCCGATAAACTGCCCTATAGAAACCGTGGACCCCAGCATGGACATGACCCACTGCCGCATAAGCGTTGGCCGCGACAAGAAAGGACGGCTAAGGTTCACCCTGAGCGACGGGCCGAGCAACACGGGCACCTTCGTTGACAACGAAATACTGGGCGACAAGGAGCGCAGGATTATCTACAACGACACTCTTTTCACCATCGGTGCGACAAGCATCATACTGAAAGTGGCCGACTGAGGCCAGCTTTCCACTCCATAAAACAATCTGAATATTAACGAAAACATACAAAGCATTATGAAAGCATTAGCAGGAACCAAAACCGAAAAGAACCTGCAGGAAGCCTTTGCAGGCGAGTCGCAGGCCAGAAACAAGTACTCATACTGGGCATCGAAGGCCAAGAAAGACGGCTATGTGCAGATAGCTGCCATCTTCGAGGAAACAGCAAACAACGAGAAAGAGCACGCCAAGATGTGGTTCAAGCTGCTCGAGGGCGGCAAAATCAAAGATACGACAGAGAACCTGAAGGCTGCCGCCGAGGGCGAAAACTTTGAATGGACCGACATGTACGAGCGTATGGCACGCGAGGCCGACGAGGAAGGCTTCACCGAGATAGCCGAGAAGTTCCGCAGTGTGGCTGCCATCGAGAAGCACCACGAGGCCCGCTATCGCAAGCTTTTAGACAACATAGAGCAGAAGAAGGTGTTCTCGCGCGACGGAGATGCCATCTGGCAGTGCCGCAACTGTGGCCACATCGTCATCGGAAAGCAGGCTCCTGAGGTATGCCCGGTATGCGACCATCCGCAGGCTTACTTCGAGCTGCAGGCCAACAACTTCTAAGACATCCTCTGTCGAGATACATCCAGCAAGGGGACAAGTGGCAAGAGAGTAGTTCTGCCGCTTGTCCTCTTGTTTGTGTATGGCACAGAAGGAACTGACAGGAAACAAAAAGGGCAATCTTTTTGATAATTAGTCGTTTATTAGTAATTTTGCAAGGATTTTCGTTTGAACACAAAACGCAATAATACAAATATGGAATTAGCAACAAAGTACGATCCGAAAGAAGTGGAGTCGAAGTGGTATCAATACTGGCTCGACAACAAACTGTTCAGTAGCAAACCCGATGGGCGCGAGCCCTACACCGTGGTGATACCGCCACCAAACGTTACTGGCGTGCTCCACATGGGTCATATGCTCAACAACACCATACAAGACATCCTCGTTCGCCGCGCCCGCATGGAGGGCAAAAACGCCTGCTGGGTGCCCGGAACCGACCATGCCTCGATAGCAACCGAGGCCAAGGTGGTGAAGAAACTGGCCGAGCAGGGCATCAAGAAGAGCGACCTCACGCGTGAGGAGTTCCTCAAGCACGCATGGGACTGGACGCACGAGCACGGCGGCATCATCCTGAAGCAGCTCCGCAAGCTCGGTGCTTCGTGCGACTGGGACCGCACGGCGTTCACTATGGACGAGAAACGCTCGAAGAGCGTGATACACGTGTTCGTTGATTTATACAACAAAGGACTCATCTACCGTGGCCTGCGAATGGTCAACTGGGACCCGAAGGCACTCACTGCGCTGTCTACCGAGGAAGTAATCTACAGGGAAGAGCAGAGCCATCTGTTCCATCTGAAATACTATGTCGACGGCCTTGACAGCCTCGACAACGAGCAGCAGCTCATAGACGAGGGCAACATAATCCACCACGACGAGCGCGGCTACTATGCCGTTGTGGCCACCACACGTCCCGAAACCATCATGGGCGACACGGCAATGTGTATCAATCCCAAGGACCCGAAGAACCAGTGGCTCAAGGGCCGCAAGGTAATTGTGCCACTCGTTGGCCGCGTCATTCCGGTGATTGAGGACCGATATGTCGACATCGAGTTCGGTACAGGCTGTCTGAAAGTCACTCCAGCCCACGACACCAACGACTATATGCTGGGCAAGACCCACAACCTTGAGACGATTGACATATTCAACGCCGACGGAACAATATCCGAAGCCAGTCCGCTCTACGTGGGAATGGACCGCTTCGACTGCCGCACACAGATAGCAAACGACCTCAAGGAGGCAGGACTGATGGAGCGCGTAGAAGACTATGTGAACAAGGTGGGCTACTCTGAACGCAACCCCGACACGGCCATCGAGCCGCGCCTGTCGCTGCAATGGTTCCTCCGGATGCAGCACTTTGCCGACATTGCGCTGCCACCGGTGATGAACGGCGAGATGAACTTCTATCCGGCAAAGTACAAGACCACATATAAGAACTGGCTTGAGAACATCCAGGACTGGTGCATCAGCCGCCAGCTGTGGTGGGGACACCGTATTCCGGCCTACTACTACAATGCCGAAGGCGACTTTGTGGTGGCCGAAACAGCCGAGGAAGCACTTGAGCTGGCACGCCAGAAAAGCGGCAACAGCAACCTTCAGGCTGCCGACCTGCGACAGGACGAGGATGCTCTCGACACGTGGTTCTCGTCGTGGCTGTGGCCAATATCCCTCTTCGACGGCATCAACAACCCCGGAAACGAAGAGATAAACTACTACTACCCCACCGCTGACCTCGTCACCGCGCCCGACATTATCTTCTTCTGGGTGGCCCGAATGATTATGGCCGGCGAGGAATATATGGGCAAGTACCCCTTCAAGAACGTTTATTTCACGGGCATCGTGCGCGACAAGCTTGGCCGCAAGATGTCAAAGTCGCTCGGAAACTCGCCCGATCCGCTCATGCTTATCGACAAGTTCGGTGCCGACGGCGTGCGTATGGGAATGATGTTGTCGGCTCCGGCAGGCAACGACATACTCTTCGACGAGGCTCTTTGCGAACAAGGACGCAACTTCAACAACAAGATATGGAACGCTTTCCGCCTTGTCAAGGGATGGACTGTTGACCCGACAGGCGGCAGCCAGCCCGATGCCAGCAAGACGGCAGTGGCTTGGTTCGATGCTAAACTCAAGGAAGCAAGTGCCGAAATGGACGACCTCTTCAGCAAATACCGCCTCAGCGAAGCACTTATGGTGGTCTACAAGCTGTTCTGGGACGAGTTCTCGAGCTGGTATCTCGAGATGATCAAGCCGGCATACGTTGACGGCAAGCCGCAGCCAATAGACCAGACAACCTACGATGCGACGCTGGGCTTCTTCGACAAGCTGCTGAAGCTGCTCCATCCCTTCATGCCGTTTATCACTGAAGAGCTGTGGCAGGCACTCTATGAGCGCAGTGCAGGCGACTCGATAATGCGCGACTGCCTCCACCTCAGCTTGCCTACCGAGGAGGAGCGAGAGCTTATGGGCGACATCGAAAGCGTGAAGCAGATAGTAGCCGGAGTGCGTACCGTAAGAAACCAGAAGAACATTGCCCCCAAGGAAGCACTCACCTTGCAGGCCATTGGCAGCAATGTCTTCGAGCAATACAACAGCGTGCTGTCCAAAATGGCTAACCTTCAGGCTATTGAAGTGGTGCAGGAAAAGAGCGCAGACGGCACCGCCTTCATGGTTGGAGTACACGAATTTGCCGTTCCTTTAGGTTCGATGATTGACATAGAAGCCGAGATTGCCAAGGCTGAAGCACAGCTGAAGCACCTTGAAGGCTTCCTTGCCGGAGTGAGAAAGAAGCTCCAGAACGAGCGTTTCGTAGCCAATGCGCCCGAAGCCGTGGTTGCTCTGGAGCGCAAGAAGGAAAGCGACTCGCTCGAGAAGATTGCCTCGCTGAAAGATACGATAGCCGAGCTGAGCAAGGCTAAGAAGTAAGAAAGGAACAAGCAACTGCTGAACCCAAAAAGAGATTGCCCGCAAAGGACAATCTCTTTTTGGTTATTCGTAGTCTGCTATCACTGAGTTCAGGAAGTGATTGACCGGCATTGCCAGGCGGAACATCTGCAAAACTTGGTCCATCCAGTCGGCTTTGCTGAAGAATTTGTCGTCAAGACGATGCCAGAAAGCATAGTCCTTCATGCGCAGATAGTGCATGAACTCATAGTCGCGGGGAAAATCTTTGGGGCAGGTTTTCAGGTGGACGATGCCAAATCCCTTGTCCGACGGCCCATCATCGGTGAGCGTTCCGCAGCCAGGAGTGCCGAAAAGGTCGACAAACGGCTTGGCTTCCACCATCTTGCGCCACTCGTCGATGTTTGCCATAATCTCGTTGCGGCAAGCCGTCAGTATGTTGGAAGGCAGATAGTATGCCCCTCCGCACACGAAGCTCTGGCCCGGTTGCAGGTGCAGGTAGTAGCCGGCACGCAGGCTCTTGCGTCCTGCCTCACAGATGTAGGCACCATAGTGGCGCTTGTAGGGCGACTTGTCGGAGGAGAAGCGCACGTCACGGTAGAACCGATAGCAGCAGTCGCGCGAAGTGAGATGGGCCACGGCAGGGTCAAACTCGGCTATGCGCGAGATAAGACAGTCCACCGCCTGCTCGAAGTCGGCCTTCGTTTGCTGGTATTCCTCCTTGTGTTCGGCAAACCACTGGCGGTTGTTGTTGGCTGCAATAGCCTTGAGAAACGAGAATATCTGTTTGGATTTCATAGTCAGATAATGCTTTTAGTTGTGTATGAAAAGATGCTGAGGGCAACTCATTCAAGCTTGCTGCCCTCGATAAGTCTGGGGCAGATGTCGGCGAAAGCACACTCGCTGCATCGCGGATGCTGGCTCCGGCACACATATCTTCCATGGAGCAGCAGCCAGTGATGGGCATCGGGAATATCGTCGGCAGGTATATGTGCCATGAGATACTTCTCTACCTTCAGCGGATTGTCGGCTGTCTTGGGCACGAGTCCCATGCGATGGCTCACTCGATAGACGTGGGTGTCTACCGCCATTGCCGCCTTTCCAAACCACACGGCTTGCATGACGTTGGCCGTCTTGCGCCCCACTCCGGGCAGCTTGACCAGCTCTTCGACCGTCGATGGCACCTCGCCGCCAAACTGTTCCACTATCATCCGCGAGAGTTCGGCCAGGTGGCGCGCCTTGCTGTTGGGATAGGAAACGCTGGAAACGTATGCGAGCAGGTCGTCGGCAGTGGCCTGCGACATAGCCTGCGCCGTGGGATAAGCAGCAAACAGGGCCGGCGTGACCATGTTCACACGCTTGTCGGTGCACTGTGCGCTGAGCACCGTGGCACAAAGAAGCTGGAAAGCACTGCCAAAATGCAGTTCAGTGGTGACGTGCGGCATCTGTCGGCGAAAGTAGTCGAGCAGATACTGATAGCGTTGCTGGCGTGTCATGGCTGTTGTTTAAGCAAAAAAGGCAGAGCCAGCTACGCACCACGCGCAACTGGCCCCTATGAATTACTAAACTTGTTTTTACTTCTTCATTCCTTTATATGCCTTGTTCAGACCCTTCACCACGTCGTCGGTGATGTCGAGCGACTTGTCGGAATAGAGGATGTTGTCGCCCTGCTTGGCAAGGATCATGGTGTACTTCTTGTCCTTGTTGAAGCTTTCGAGGAAGTGATGCAGGCTGTCGGCCAGTGCCTTGTTGTAGTCGGCAACCAGCTTCTGGTATTCATTGCCAAGCCTCTGCTGCAATCCCTCGGCATCCTGAGCCTGCTTCTGTATCGAGGCCTGCACCTGCTGAGCCTGCTGCTGAGTGTATTTGTTGGCCTGAATATCCTGCTGGAACTTGGCAGCTGCCTGCTGCAACGACTGCTGTTTGGTTGCGAGCGTCTTCTGGATGTTCTGCTCCTTCTGCTCCATGAGCTTGGTTACTTCCTTCCAATAGGTGTACTGGCTCATAATGGAGTCAACCTCCACGTATGCAATCTTCACATCGCTGCTCTCCTTCGAGGGCGCCTTGGTTTCCTTGGTGTCGTTCTGCTGCGGCTGGTTGTTGCACGAAGCGAGTCCCAGCAATGCTGCAAATGCAAAAATAAATGTTTTTTTCATCAGATTATTCTTTTAGTTTTCTTAATCACTATTGGCCGTGGCAGCTTGGCTCATGCCTCGCCGCGCATCTCCCGGTCTTGGTCGAGCACACAGTGTATGCCCCTCTGCTTCATGGCTTCGCTGTCGTGGATGTGCATGGAAGAGAACTTGCCGTCGCGCTTCAGGATAAGTTTCACGCTGAGCAAAGCCAATGCTATTCCAACAATAATTATGCTTAAAAGCAGTATTTTCGCCATTTTTTCCTAATTTTGCAGTTGAATAATCAACCGACAACGTCCTCAGACCTTGCCTAATTGCCTGCAAAGGTAGTGGAATTAGTTGGAAGTTGCAAAATAAAAACCTATAAAGCTGAGTCTTTTATACAAAAAACACAAAGTATGACAAACACAAATTTGAAACCTGCTCGCGTTTTCGAGCAGTTTGCCAAAATCAATTCAATCCCTCGCCCATCGAAGAAAGAGGAAAAGATGATTGCCTATCTGCAGTCGTTCGGACAGCAGCGTGGACTCGAAACCGTGACCGACGAAACGGGCAACGTGCTCATACGCAAGCCTGCCACACCGGGAATGGAGCAGCGACCCACCGTTATACTGCAGAGCCACATGGATATGGTGTGCGAAAAGCTGCCCGAGGTGGACATCGATTTCGAGAAAGACCCCATACAGACATACGTTGACGGAGAATGGATGCGCGCCAAGGGCACCACACTGGGTGCCGACGACGGCATCGGCTGCGCCATAGAGCTGGCCATCCTCGACTCCGACGACATAGAGCACGGCCCGATAGAGTGCGTGTTCACGCGCGACGAGGAAACCGGACTGACCGGAGCAGAAGGCATGAAGCCCGGCTTCATGACCGGACAGATGCTCATAAACCTCGACTCCGAGGACGAAGGACAGATCTTTGTGTCATGTGCTGGCGGAAGAAACACCACTGCCACCTTCCGCTTCGAGAAGGAAACAGCTCCCGAGGGATGGTTCTTCGTGAAGGCTTCGCTAAAGGGACTCATCGGCGGACACTCCGGCGACGACATCAACAAGAAGCGAGCCAACGCCCTGAAGGTGCTCACACGCTTCCTCTACCAGACCCAGGAACGCTACGGACTGCGCCTGGCAAGCTTCACGGCTGGCCGACTGCACAACGCCATACCGCGCGACGGCATCGCCGTGTTTGCCGTACCGACGGACAAGAAGGAGAACGTGCGTGCCGACTGGAACGTGTTTGCCGTGCAGGTAGAGGAGGAATATCACGTAACGGAGAAGACCATGCAGTTCCACATGGAAAGTGCTGAGCCGCAGAAGGTTATCCCCGAGCAGGTGAGCACACGCATGGTGCAGGCTCTGCAGGCCGTTGACAACGGAGTGTTTGCCATGTGCCAGGACGAGGAGATAGCCTGGCTGGTAGAGACATCGAACAATGTGGCAAGCATCACAACGACCGACAGCGAGGCCGTAGTGGTGGCTTCTCAACGCTCCAACGTGATGAGCGCGCTCGACAATCAGGCTGCCACGGTGAAGGCTGCGTTCAAGCTGGCCGGTGCCGAGGTAGTTCAGGGCGACGGCTACCCTGCATGGAAGATGAATCCCGACAGCAAGCTCACCAAGGTGGCTGTAGAATCATATCGCCGACTCTTCGGAAAAGACCCGCTGGTGCTGGGCATCCACGCCGGGCTGGAGTGCGGACTGTTCTCGGCAAAGTACCCCGAACTCGACATGGTGTCGTTCGGCCCCACCCTGCGAGGCGTTCACTCGCCTGACGAACGACTGCTCATACCCACCGTGCAGATGGTTTGGGACCACTTGCTGGATATTCTGAAGAACATCTGAGACTGAATAGCCCGGCTAAGGCAGAGCCGCAGGCGATGCTTTAGCTGACTATATATAATAAGGTGTCACCTAAACTGACAACGAATTGCAAACTAACTGGGTCTGGACAAGCCGCCTGCTACTGTCTTCCCACACTGGGAGCAGTAGTGGCGGCACCCATTCTGCAAAGTAATATGGGCCATATTGCTCGGTAATATGGGCCATATTGGTCAGTAATATGGCCCATATTGGTGGCCCCCCTCAGTCCCCCCATAGGGGGAGGACGACTTATAGGTCTTATAAGACTTATAGGACTTATAGGACTCATAGGACTCATAGGTCTTATGACAAAGAACGAAACTAAAGACAACGAAAATGAAGACAGTTCGCAACATCATGATTATGGTGCTTATGGCCGTGGCAGCTGCCGGCTGCACCGACAAACAGAAGGCAGAGAGCGCAGTCAAGGACTTCCTGAACGAGAACCTGGCAGAGAAAGACTTCTCGATAGTGAGCTTCGGACGGCTCGACTCCACACGCTACATCAACGACGACGTGATAGCCACTCTGCGCAAGCAGGCGTCAACGGACAAGGCTTTCAACATAACGACAGCCTATGCCGACCGCGACAACCCGAAACAGCTGATCTATCTGCCTGTGAAAATAAAGGTCTACGACCGGCAGGAGAGCTATACATTCTACCTGACAATGGACTTCAAGAAAGTGGTGTGCTTCAAGTAAGCCGCCACTTTCTTTGTTTTGGCACGCTATTTGCAGCATTGTTGGCAGATTGTAGAACTTAAAACAAAGATAAAAACATGACACAAGGCAACATCGGGGTTACTACAGAGAACATCTTCCCCGTAATTAAAAAGTTCCTGTATTCTGATCACGAGATATTCCTCCGCGAGATGGTGTCGAACGCTACGGATGCTACGCAGAAGCTGAAGACCCTCGCCCAGAAAGGCGACTTCACCGGAGAGCTGGGCGACCTGTCGGTAAGAATAAGCTTGGACAAGGATGCCGGCACGCTGACCATCAGCGACCGAGGCATCGGAATGACCGAGGAGGAGATAGACAAGTATATCAACCAGATTGCCTTCTCGGGCGTCAACGACTTCCTCGACAAATACAAGGACAATGCCAATGCCATAATAGGCCACTTCGGACTGGGCTTCTACTCGTCGTTCATGGTGAGCGACAAGGTGGACATCATCACCCGCAGCTACAAGGAGGGTGCCGAGGCTGTGAAGTGGACCTGCGACGGAAGCCCGCAGTTCACCATCGAGGCTGCTGAGAAAGCCGACCGGGGAACCGACATCGTGCTCCACATAGCCGACGACTGCAAGGAATTCCTCGAGAAACAGAAGATAGAGGAACTGCTCTCGAAGTACTGCAAGTTCATGGCTGTGCCTGTTGTGTTCGGCAAGAAGCAGGAATGGAAAGACGGCAAGATGCAGGACACCGACGAGGACAACATTATAAACAATGTGGAACCGCTGTGGACAAAAGCTCCGAGCACACTCAAGGACGAAGACTACAAGAGCTTCTACCGCACGCTCTACCCCATGCAGGACGAGCCGCTGTTCTGGATCCACCTCAACGTAGACTATCCCTTCAACCTCACGGGTATTCTCTACTTCCCGAGAATCAAGTCGAACATCGAGCTGCAACGCAACAAGATACAGCTCTACTGTAACCAGGTGTTCGTTACCGACCAGGTGGAGGGCATCGTGCCGGAGTTCCTCACACTGCTCCACGGAGTAATCGACTCGCCGGACATTCCTCTGAACGTAAGCCGCTCATACCTGCAGAGCGATGCCAACGTGAAGAAGATTTCGACATACATAACCAAGAAAGTGGCCGACCGCCTGTCGAGCATCTTCAAGGATAACCGCAAGGAATACGAGGAGAAGTGGGACAGCCTTAAGATATTCATCGAGTACGGTATGCTTTCCAACGAGAGCTTCTACGACAAGGCAAAGGACTTCGCACTCGTGAAGGACATCGAGGGCAAATACTTCACCCTTGACGAGTATCGCACACTGATTAAGGACAACCAGACCGACAAGGACAGCCAGCTCATCTACCTCTACACCACCAACGCCGAGGAGCAGTATTCCTACATCGAGGCTGCCAAGGCCAAGGGCTACAGCGTGCTCGTGATGGACGGCGAGCTTGATGCGCCGACAGTGTCGATGCTCGAGCAGAAACTTGAGAAGAGCCGCTTCAGCCGCGTTGATGCCGACATCATCGACCGACTGATTGTCAAGGACGACGTGAAGAAGGCTGAGCTGACCGACGACGAGCGCGAGAACCTGCAGCAGACCTTCCGTTCGCAGCTGCCCAAACTGGACAAGGCGGAGTTCAACGTGGAGGTGGAAGCTATGGGCGAGCAGGCTCAGCCCGTGATGATTACGCAGAGCGAGTATATGCGCCGTATGAAGGAGATGAGCCGCTTCCAGGCTGGCATGAGCTTCTATGGCGAGATGCCCGACAGCTACAACATCGTGCTCAACACCGACCACAAGCTCGTCAAGAAGATTCTCGAGGACGAAAAAACCAACACCGAGGAAGCTCTCAAGCCGATACTGAGCGAGCTCAAGGGGCTCAACGCAAGGCTGCAGGTGCTCAACCAGGAGCAGTCGAAGAAGAAATACGACGAGCTGACTCAGGAGGAAAAGGACGACAAGGCCAACACCCAGAAGGCTATCGACGAGCAGAAGCAGAAGCGCGATGCCCTGATTGCCGACTATGCCAAGGACAACAACATCGTTCACCAGCTCATAGACCTCGCCCTGCTGCAGAACGGTATGCTCAAAGGCGAAGCGCTCGACCGCTTCCTCCGCCGCTCGGTGGAGATGATCTAAGCTGAAGTCGCGCCTGACAACCCTTCGGTTGCATCGCTTACGAAGCCACCGAAAGCAGAGTTGAACGTACAATACCATAATAAACAATTGAAGAAACCGAGCTGACAAAGTCACAGCGACTTGTCGGCTCGGTTTTCCTTTTCCCAGATGCGCCATCACCCTCTTGCCCTACCCCTCCAGAAAGTGACAACCTTTTTCAGTTAAGACGCAAACGGAACATCTTGTCAGAAGAATTACCATATATGCGGTAGGCAGAATACCATGCTATGACGATTGCCTGCAAATGGAGGAAAGTGTAGCTTTGCATTTTACATAGAGGGAGGAGATGTTTTCAATGTAGAGCTGAAGACTAATAACAAACAATAAAAGGAATATGACTCAGTCTTTTTCTGAAAACACACAGCCGGGGAGGAAAGAATGGCGCGCCGCCGTGCCTTTCGCGCTCTTTGCGGTAAGTGCCGTCACATTGTCGTTCTTCAATGCCACCGACATCAGCCTGCTAACGGCTGTGGGCGTGACGGCTGTTATTATCGGCGGGCTGCTCGCGGGCAATGACGGGGAATACTGGCACACAATCTTTGAGTATGCCGGCAGCAAGACATCCATGACCGCCGTGCTGCTGTGGCTCATGGTGGGGGTGTACGGCAGCATACTGAAGGCGGGCCACATAGCCGACGGACTGGTATGGGCGACCGGCGCACTAAACGCGGGTGCAGTGACGTTCACGCTGGCAGTGTTTCTCTTCTCTGCTCTGTTTGCTGTGTCAACGGGCTCGGGCTTCGGCACAATCAGCGCGGTCAGCCTGACACTGTTTCCGGCTGGCTTAGCGGTGGGGGGCAACCCGGCACTGCTGGGCGGTGCCATACTCTCGGGTGCTGCTCTGGGTGACAGCATCGCGCCCGTGTCAGACACCGCCGTGATTGCCGCCGCCACACAAGAGTTTGATGACAGCGGCAGGACGGCAGAGGTTGGCGAGAGCATAAGACACCGTCTGCCTCTGGTGCTCACGGCGGCACTGCTCACAGCGGCGGCTTTCCCTCTCGCTGCTCTGTGGCTCACTGGAGAGCGGCATGACGAGGCGGCAGCTGTTCAGGCATCGCCCGGCGGACTGGCACTGCTGCTGCCTACCCTGCTCATCATGGTGCTGTCATTGCGTAAGGTGGGCATATTCACCGCCATAGCGGCAGGCACGGCAGCGGCAGTAGTCACAGGACTCACACTGGGGCTCTTTACGCCTGCCGACCTCGTGGACGTGAGCGGCGGCAGCGTGAGCGGCGCAGTGGTCAGCGGCATTGCCGCCATGACGAGCATGTGCGTACTGCTGATAGTCGTGGTGGCAATGTCGGGACTCATCATCAGGAGCAGGTGCATGGATCTGGTGATAGGCGCGCTTGACAGGAGGGTGATACGCTCACGGAGGAGCGCCGAACTGACAATACTGCTGCTGGTGTCTGTTGCCGGCATACTGATAGCGGCGGTCAACACCATAGCCAATATATGCGTAGCACCGTTTGTCAACACCATAGGCCGCCGCCACGGCTTGCATCCCTACCGCCGCACCACGTTGCTCGCCACGGGCATCTGCACCTTCCCGTTCATACTGCCCTATGGCGGATGCGTGTTGCTGCTGATGAAGGGCATAGAGGCATCAGGCTGCGCAACGGACATTCAGGCCGCAGACGTGTTTCTTACGGCTCTGTATCCCTGGATACTGGCAATATGCGTGACAGTAACTGCCCCTCCCCATCCTTTCCTGCAAGGAAGGAGGAACGCCAAACGGCCAGGCGAGCAAACAACTAAACGAATAAATGCCTATACTGCCAAATGAGAAGACTTACACGACTGATATATGACGATATGCGTCCGGCACTGGGCGTTACTGAGCCGGGAGCCATAGCCTTCGCCGTGGCCACGGCGAGGAAGTATGTGAAGGGCACGCTGAGGGAGATACACGTGAAGCTCAACAGCGGAATATATAAGAATGCCTTCACCTGCGGCATACCCAACAGTACGGAGGTGGGCAACCTACACTGTGCCGCGCTGGGATATGTGGCGGCTGACGCAGGGAAGGGGCTGGAGTGTCTTGACGGTGTAGGACGTAATGACAACCTACTGGCGCGCAGGCTGGTGAGAGAGGGCAAAGTGAGGGTTGAGATGGATGGCATAAGCAGCGAGATAAGCATCACGGCCACCGTCACGACCGATGCTGACACCGCCACGGTGAGCATACGCGGCGCTCATACTAACATAACACGGATAACGCATAACGGAAGGGAGGTGGGCACATATAACAACGAGAGACAGCCTGGGATAACCACGCGGCCCACACACAAGACGACCGACATCCACCGCTACTCGCTGCGCCAGCTGCTGAGCTATGTGAGGACGGTGCCCGTTGACGAGATAGATTTTATAGGCAAGGCGTATGACCTTAATCTGGCACTCTTTGAGAGTGCTGTCAAGAGCCGCCGCACCACCATCACGCGCCAGCTGTATGCAAGGAACGGCTCGCAGACAATATCCTCAGACGAGCACTCCACAGCCGTCCTGCTCTGCACCGCCGCCATCGAGGCACGTGTGCTGGGACTGCCCCTGCCGGCCATGAGCATCACGGGCAGCGGAGCCCACGGCATAATAGCCACGCTGCCACTCTATGCCACCCACAGAGTGGGCGGAGCGAGCCGTGAACAACTGCTAAGGGCCACGGCGCTGAGTTATCTGGTGTGTATGTATATAAAGGAGTACTCGGGCAGGCTGTCGGCCTTCTGCGGATGCGCCATAGCCGCAGGCACGGGCATGGCGTGTGCGCTGGCATGGCTGAGGGGAGGCAAGCTGCGGGAACTGACGTTGACGATACAGAACATGGCATCGTCCGTGACGGGCATGATATGCGACGGCGGCAACCACGGCTGTGCACTCAAGGCACTGGTGGCAGTTGACGCGGCATACCGCGCCGCAGATCTGGCCGCCAACGGCATAGCCATAGACAAAGCGCATGGCATCAACGGACTGACACCCGAAGATACCATGCGCAACATGGGACTGATAGCCTCACCGGGTATGGTGGAAACCGAGGGGACCATCGTTGATATCATGCGCGGAAAAGGCTCCGCGCACTGACGTGACAAGCAAGTCCACCCAGATAATACATCAGAAAAGGTTGAACGTGAGAATAATGTCCCCGGATAAGACAGCATCACATAACAGAAAAAGCAAGAAACCGAGCTGACAAAGTCACAGCGACTTGTCGGCTCGGTTCACTTTTTCAAGAAATGGAAACGTCCTGACCAACCATAACAATCACATTAGAACGGAACGCTATTACATACGTGCCTTCTGCTTCTCGCCGGCACCGGAGCCGCGGTACTTGGAGCGGGCCTCGTTGAACTTCCACGTGAGGTCAACCATGAACGTGCGGCGGGCAGGATTGGCTGTCGACAATTCGCGGATGCCATAGATGACGGCCCCAGTCTTGTTGGTATTCAGTACATCGAAGCAACGGAGGTCGGCAGACAGCCTACCCAGGCGGCGCAGGTTGAAGTCGCGTTGCACTCCGATACTGAGGTTGAAACGCTGGGTCGTGACGTGGAAGTTGTTGTAGTCGCCCCGCATGGCCCACTGGAGGCTGACACCCAGGCGGAAAGCATGAGGCAGTTCGAAGTCGTTGTTCCATGCAAGCGTGGCGTATGGCTTGTTGAGGGTCTTGAAACTGCCGTCAGCCGTTGGTGTCTTATAGTTCTGGAAGACGGTGAAGAGATTCCACATGGGATGCCAACAGCCGATAACGGGGCGAGCCGAGAGTCCCAGAGAGAGCTGATTGTAGTCCTCGGTGCTGTTGATGAGACGTACGAGGCTGATGAGCGGATCCGTACTACCGGGGAATGGCTCGGTGGAAACGGTCTCGCTGTTCTTCATGCGGCCATAGGCTACGGTGAGGTTTGCCCACTGATAGGCCGCGTTCAGCACCAGACTGTGGGTATAGGTCGGTTTCAGATAGGGATTGCCGCTCTGATAGGTGTATCGGTTGACATAAATCGTCGAACTGGTCAAGCTTGAGTAATTAGGGCGCTTGATGTCGCGGCGATACGACAGGCTCAGTTGCATCTTTCCTATGGGAACTGATATGGTTGCGGTGGGGAACCAGTCGCCGTAGTTGCGGCACATCTCGTCCTGACGTTTGCCGAAATCGAAGTAGTCGTTAGTCAGGTGTTCATAGCGCAGACCTGCCTGGACAAACACCTTGCCGAACTGTCGACCGTACTCAACGAAGGCCGCTGCCGACTTCTCGTTAATCTCCGTGTCTGTGGCTTTCACCGGCACATAGTCGGAAGCTTGGTATGAATAGGCATCCGTGCGGTGGTTGTAACTATATTCGCCGCCAACAGAGAGGTTGCCTTTCAGTACGGGATAGCTGAAGACAAGCTTCGAGGCCCAGAAATTATTGGTGCTGTTGGTATTGTTCTCAATGGTGCGGACGGTTCCAGTATCGTCCGATGCAGGGGTCGTCGTTTCGATGGTGCTACCGGGAGTCTTGGTGTTGTCGAAGAGGCCGTCAACGTTCAGGTCGATGCCCAACTGTCCTATCTTTCCGTTGTAATAGGCGTTGAAGATGTGCTTCTTGATACTTTCATCCTGCCAGAGACTGCTCACGGAGCGCTCTGTCAGGATGTCGTTCTCGAACACATCAGTCAGCAAGTCACCTTTAGTCTTACCGCTTGGCATACGGTCGAATTTGTAGTATGCACCGAAGGTATGGTTCTCGTCCACCATATAGTTCACCTGCAACTGCGGCGACAGGTCGTGCCTGGGATGTTTCATCTCCTGGACTGAGTGACTCGTAATGCGGTCTTGACCTACATAGTATAGCAGGTCGCGGTCCTGCAATCCCTTATAGTGATTATAGGTGCTCACCCAGAACGAGCCCGTCACGTCGAATCCGCCCGTGCGGTAGTTGGCGGTGAGATTGTTGCTCAGCGAGCCCCCGTACTGGTAAATAAACTGTGTGCTGTTATTGAAACTCAGGCCCTCGCCCTGGGCCTTCTTCAGCGTTATGCGAACGACGGCTTTTACCGAAGCGGCATAGCGGGCACCGGGGTTCTGCACCACATCTACGTGCTGAATCTGGTCGGAACGAAGGCGAGAGAGTTCCTTCATGTCCTGCACGCGCCGTCCGTTGATATACACTTCGGCATCACCGCGGCCCAAAACCTTCACACCACCGTCGCGTTCGCACTCCAGCGACGGCAGCTTGGAGAGTGCGTCGCTGACCGTTCCGGCTTTCTCAAGTATCGTACCTGCAACCGTCGTCCGCATGGCATCGCCCTTCACAAACGTCTTTGGCAACTGCCCTTTCACCACGACCTCGCTGAGCAGTTGCGCGTCCTCCTTCATCTGGATGGTTAAGCCATCGCCTGCGTTTATATATAAGGTCTGATAGCCCACGCAAGTTAACTTGAACAAGCCATCGGGGACATTCGTCTCAATCCTGAACACTCCCTGCTCGTCGGTCATTGCACCTTGCACGAATATCGAATCGGGCAGCGACAGCAGCACCACATTCACAAAGGGGATTGGGTCGCCTTTCTCGTTAATCACCAGTCCGCCCCACTCCTGTGCCTTAGCCTGGGCTGCCAAAGTCATCAACATTGCTGCCATAAGTGTTGCGAACCTTAAATACATTCTTTTCATATCAATAATCATTTAAGTTTATCTATTGACTTATTGTCGTATTGGCTTCGCCTTAGTCCATCGCAACAATCTCATCATCGAGCTTGCTCAGATGGTTTTGCCCTGCCTATTTGACACTGCAATATTACAGATTGTTGCTAAATTCTCCATAGGTTAGGGATATTCTGCGGAGAAATGTGACGAATGGTGTGACAAACGGCAATCTGTGACAAACGGTAAATCTCGTAAGTCCACTGAGGCGGTCTCCGTTTCTTGCAATGAAGTTGTGCATGGCAATGACATTGCAGCCCAAGAACTTGCGCTCCACTAAGATGCTAAAGAATCAACGACATACGCAACTATCTCATTGCATACATATCATAAAGCCAAGTCATAAACAGAATTATTGGTAATTATTTAGTAATTTTGCCCCCAGTATGAACAAGAGGCAAAAAGAAACTATCAACATTCGTTTCACGAGTACTGCTTTCATGATTATGGCGATTGCCATCTTCAAGCCCTTCGGACTCGAAGGAGGTCAATGGCAGTCCTATCTTCATCTGATATGCCTTTTTGTGCTGGGCTTGTTCAGCTGTTTCACAACAGAGGTAATTCTGCGATACATGTTACATATGCCTCGCTCCTATGAACGTGGCATCAACTATATCATCAGTCGCAACCTGCGCTTTCAGATCATCAATACTCCCTTAGTGGCACTGTTTATCTGTCTGTATCGCCACTTTATGATGAGTCATCTTTTGAAAAGCAATCAGCTCTCGCTGAGCAACTATCTTGAAACGCTGGCAATTATTGCCTTCCTCTCCTTCGCTATCGGACTCTACTGGCGCTTCAAGTTCCGCAACAAGTATCTGACGATGGAATTGGAAGAGACAATGCTGCTGAACGAAGAACTGAAGAAGATGCAAGAATCGGAGCATTTATTGCCGGACGAAGTAGAGAAAGCTGACGAGAAGTGCCTACAGCAGGAGCTAATTCTCACCGGCACAACCAATGAATCTGTGACTCTTCAGATTTCCCACCTATTATTTATTGAGTCCGTTGGCAACTATGTCAAGGTCTGCCACCTGCGCAAAGGACAAGTGCATACCGACATGCTGCGTGCAACGATGAAACAGATGGGAGAAACGCTGAAGGGATATCCGATGATTGTCCGCTGCCATCGCGCCTTTCTGGTTAACCTTGGTCAGGTAGAACAAATCATCTCACATTCCAACTCCACCCAGCTGCTCATAAAGTACTGCCACGAATCACTCCCAGTCTCGCGTAGCAACATGGCACTGGTCAAGGCTGCTATTAAGCGAGCGTAACAATAGAAGCATCGATATTTGCCATATCTGCCTCAGATGGGTTCTTCACAAACTTGTTTTCTTTTGAGAACGTGAAACTTTTTTCACGTCAAAAAAAAACAACTAAATCCTTGCCTGTTTCCCAAATTCATTCTACCTTATGGAAACATAGCTTCCATGCCGAAGTGAGAGGTGAGACTTTGCCTGTATTAGTAGGAAAGGCTCCCCTACTCCTTCACCGTCACCTTGATACGGCTGATGCGGCGCCCCTCTATGCCTACAACCTCGAATACGTATTGCTTGTATTCTATCTTTTCGTGCATACTGGGGAAGTCGCCTTTCAGCTCTAAGAGCAGACCGGCAAGACTGTCGGCATCGCCTTCCACCTCGCTGAACTCCTCGTCGTCGATCTGCAATATCTTCACAAAGTCGCTCAGCAGAGTCTTTCCCTCGAAGACGTATGTGTTGTAGTTTATCTTGACATAGGGGTGTTCTTCCTCATCGAACTCGTCGTTTATCTCGCCTACTATTTCTTCCAGAATATCCTCAAGGGTTACAAGCCCGCTCGTACCGCCAAACTCGTCAACCACAATGGCAATGTGTACCTTGTTGTCCTGGAACTCGCGCAGCAGGTCGTCAATCTTCTTGGTTTCAGGAACAAAGTAAGGCGGTCGTATCAAACTCTGCCAACGGAAGGTGGAAGGCTTGGAGAGATAAGGCAGCAGGTCCTTTATATACAGCACACCGCGTATGTTGTCGTCGTTGACCTGATATACTGGGATGCGTGAATAGTTGTTCTCAACAACGCACTTCAGCACATCGGCAAAGCTGCTGTTGATGTCGAGGTCTACTATATCCTGCCGCGAAGTCATAATCTCCTTTGCCGTCTCGTCGCCGAAGCGTATTATTCCCTTGAGCATACTCTGCTCGTCCTTGAGCTCTTCCTTGTCGGTAAGCTCAAGAGCCTGTTCCAAGTCGTCGACACTAAGCTGGCGCGATTCCTTCTGAACGACCTTCTCGGCAAAGTTTCCACTTCGCAAGAGCACATTCTCCAACGGCCAGAACAGCTTGCGCATCATCAAGAGAGGGCCTACAACACGGCGGCAGAACTTCAGCGGGTTCTGTCGGCTGTAGACTTTCGGCATTATCTCTCCGAACAACAGCAGCAGAAAAGTCAGCAGAACCGTTATGCAGAGAAACTCAAGCCACGCCACCTTGAACTTCACAACCGAGCCAAAGACATAGTTGCAGAGCATGATTATCGTGACGTTGACAAAGTTATTGGTAATCAGTATGGTTGCAAGTGTGCGCTCACTGTCTTCGCGCAACATCCTTATCTGCTTGTCTTCTTCAGATTTTTCCTCCTCAAGCTCGTTGATGTCGCTTGGCGACAAGCTGAAAAAAGCTATCTCGGAACCACTTGCGAAGCCCGAGACAAATAGCAAAAATGCAGCAATCAGTGCTGCAACAACTACCCCCAGGGTGGGGGTCACAAACTCAATCATGTCCGAAAGCAAAACGTTCATTTCCATCAGAAGGGCGGCATACCGCTATTTGACACATTGGCTGCTGTCGTCTGTGAGGGCTGCGTATTGCCTTCAGCAGGTTTTCTGGGACTGAGCAACTCCATGTTTTCCGCATAAATCTCTGTTATCATGCGCCTCATACCGCGCTTGTCGTCGTAGGCACGATAGCGTATGCGTCCTTCCACGTAGATTTTGTCTCCTTTCCTGACATACTTCTCCACTACCTTAGCCAAGCCACGATAGAATATCACGTTGTGCCAGTCGGTATGATCGGGCACCTGCGTACCGTTCTGCAGGGTATAGCCTCGCTCGGTAGTAGCCAGACTAACCTGCGCAACAGCCTGATCCTGATCATAATAGCGGACGTCGGGATCTTTGCCGACATTGCCAATAAGCATCACTTTGTTCATTGCAAATAAGATTTCCAGCCACACGAAGCCCACAAAGAGGCTCCGGGTGCCCTATTTCCACATACCGAGATACTTAAACTTGAAGTTCTTTCCCTTAGCCGAGGGGAACTGGCTGCGACCATCGACACGCGAACGCAGATGCTCCACAATGCGGTTATAGCAATCTAAACCCGACTGAGCCTTGCAGTTTGCAACAAAAAGCGTGTCGCGATACTCATGCTTTCCCGTAGACGGAATCATCACAACGCGCTTGAAGTTGAGCGTTCCCTCATACCATCCGGGGTTTTCCTCGTTCAGCTTCTGCACGGCATTGTCGGCAGCCGAGGCTGGAGTGCGAAGCGCCTTCTTCTGCTTGAAGTCGGTCATTGTGGCAGCTTCGGTCTTGATAATAATGAAATACACTCTCGAACGCACCTTGTAGCGCTTGGGATAGAACACATTGCTGGCCACATAGTCGCGTATATCGGCTTCCATGTCTTCGTCCATGTCAATGTCAGGAATAGAGTTCAAGAAATCAAGAGCTTCGTCAACAGTGGAAACTAATATCTCATTATCGAAGTATCTTAAATACAAATTCATAAGGTAAGATAATGTTTTATAAAAAAAGAGGGGAAAGAGCGGAAAACGGGACTCGGACCCGCGACCCCAACCTTGGCAAGGTTGTGCTCTACCAACTGAGCTATTTCCGCAAGATGGTGAAGAGGAGGAGACTCGAACTCCCACGTCGCAATTGACACTACCCCCTCAAAGTAGCGCGTCTACCAATTCCGCCACCTCTC
>ODAJ014749971.1_pt1 | contig 21933 bp, 22 predicted proteins | sample 1539241 | NCBI WGS metagenome assembly ODAJ01 (sample SAMN02144231, study PRJEB22623) | gut metagenome | biome: sheep rumen | host: Ovis aries | place: New Zealand | reverse complement strand
CCTCCCGTCACCCCTCTCAAATGCCGATGTACAGGGCGTTTGAGGCACGGGAGGGAGAATGATTGTCCCTCCCGTTACCCTCCCTTTTTTTAGTTCGCTCCCTCACATTTTGAAAACAAGGGACCCTGGACGGGAGGGAGACGGGAGGGATGTTTGTTTTCCCTCCCGTCCGTGAACACCAGTAAATAAAGGGGTTCCGAGCAAAAAAGGGAGGAAGGGAGGGTAAAATCGAAAAAACTTTTTTTGGCGCAAATAAGGGACACTTATTGAGAAATAAGGCATCCTTATTGTTGAATAAGGTACCCTTATTGAGAAATAACCCTGGGTTATGGTGCTACAACTTTTAGTCTTAATAGTTGCAATTAGTCCGTAGGCTTCGGACTCTCAGTCCGAGCCGTTCGGACTGGCAGTCCGTCGGGACGGACTAAATTTTTAACGGAGATATTTGGATAATTGGAAAGAATGGCCTACTTTTGCAGGCGCAATGATTGCTGACGAACTGAAATATCGCATCAGGAGTGCTTTTGGCTTCACACCTACCGCAGAGCAGGAACACGCCATCGAGGTTTTCACCCAGTTTATGACCGACCGGCACGAGCAGTCGCTGATGATTCTGCGAGGCTCTGCCGGTACGGGTAAGACCACGTTGGCAGCGGCTTTGGTGCGGGCACTGTGCTCCCTGCAACAGAAGATAGTGCTGCTGGCTCCTACGGGTCGGGCTGCCAAGGTCTTTTCCCTCTATGCTGGTCACCCCGCCTATACCATCCATCGCCGCATCTATCGCCAGAAGTCGCTGGAGGGTTCGTTCAACCTCAACTACAACAACCTGCAGGACACGCTGTTCATCATAGACGAGGCCTCGATGATAGCCAATGCCACGAGTTTCAGCGATACGCCGTTTGCCAACGGACAATTGCTTGACGACCTCATCCAGTTTGTTTATCGCTCGGCCGAAGGACGCTTGCTACCAGAGGGACGCAAGAATGGGCGTAATTGCAGGATGATGTTCATTGGCGACACCGCTCAGTTGCCTCCTGTTGGCGAGGAGGAGAGTCCCGCCCTGCAGTCGGACGTGATGCGAAGCTATGGGTTGCACGTTCACGAGTGCGACTTGAACGAGGTGCTCAGGCAGAGTCAGGAGTCGGGCATCCTGTGGAACGCCACAGCGGTCAGAAGGCTGATGGAATACGGCAGATTCGAGTTGCCAAAGGTCAGGTTCGAGGGTTTCAGCGACATCCATACTGTTCCGGGAGACGAGCTTATCGAAGAACTGGCAAGCAGCTACAGCCATGTAGGTATGGACGAGACAATGGTTATCACCCGCTCCAACAAGCGTGCCAACATCTACAACCAAGGCATCCGTAATATGGTGCTGGGAAGGGAAGACGAGCTGTGCAGTGGCGACCTGCTCATGATTGTCAAGAACAACTATTACTGGACGTCTTTGTCCCCTAAGTTAGGGGACGACAGGGGTCTGAAGGAGCCTTGTTCAGACCCCCAACCCCCTAACTTAGGGGGCTTAGGTTACATCGCCAATGGCGACCGTGCGATAGTTCGTAGGGTGCGCCGCGTGGAGGAACTTTACGGATTCCGCTTTGCCGAGGTCACCATGACCTTTCCCGACTACGACGACTACGAACTGACGGCTACCGTACTGCTCGACACGCTGAACTCGGAAGCGCCTGCGCTGACGCGCGACCAGCAGACGCAGCTGTACAATCAGGTGATGGCCGACTATGCGGACATTCCCTTAAAGCAGGACCGTCTGAAAAAGCTTCGCGAAGACAAATACTACAATGCCCTACAGATTAAGTTCGGCTATGCTGCCACCTGCCACAAGGCGCAGGGCGGGCAGTGGGCGCACGTCTATGTAGATCAGGGATATATGACCGACGATATGCTCTCAGTAGATTATATCCATTGGCTCTACACTGCTTTCACGCGAGCTACCGAACAGCTCTACCTGGTGAACTGGCCGAAGACGCAGACTTGCTGACGATTCACTTCAGGTGCTTGCGCATCCATTCCATCTGTCCTCGGTCTGTAGCATCACTTGTCCAATGCTCATTGACGGGTGTCAGCAGACTCTCCTTCGGACAGGTCAGCACATTCCATACGGCATATGAAGTGGTGGGCGGACAGGTGTTGTCGTTATAACCCCACGTCATATAAACCGGCACCTGGATATGACGGGCGAAATTGACCACATCATAGTAAGGCAACGTCTTCATGCAGGCCTCGCTATACGCCCCACTCTCTTTCTTGAAATGCGGATAGCCACTGGTAAGGTCGGCAGACCCGGCAGCCATGTCGCTCAACGCCGGATGGTTAGCCACACAGAGCGTCACGCGCGGATCGAGGGCTGTGCCTATCAACGCCAGCGCACCACCCTGACTGCCTCCCTGCATGATGACGTTCTTTCCGTCCCACTCTGGAAGTTGTGTCAGCAGGTCGATGCAGCGCACCAGTCCCAGATAGACATGCTTCATGTAATACAGGTTACGGTCCTCCAGTCCCTGACGCAGATAGGCATTCCCCTTGTTGTCGAAGGCTGCACGGATCTCAGCAAACACCTCCTCGCTCAATGTCGGGTTCAGTCCGTGAATGTCCAACGCCATACGGATAAACCCGTTCTCGGGATAGAAACGGCGCGTGGTGGCATCCCTGATAGGCTTCACACCGGCTCCCGGAGGTGTCAGCACGACAGGGCATGAGCCTGGCTTGGCACCCTTGGGCATCAGCAGATAGGCATAGAACGCATGGCGCTCACGGTCCAGGTCTATCTTCAGGCGCCAGGCATCTACCTTCGCATTCGACATCTCCTTGACATACTCCTTGGTAAAGCTCATCGGGAAGTCCTTTGCCACCTTCAAGTTCTCCTGCCAGAACGTCCAGAAATCCTTGGGTTCTTGCGTGAAAGGCACTATCTTATTGACAGAGAAACCCACCTTCACGTGGTGCTCATAGGTCTTGCCGTCCAACTTCATCTTCAGTCGCAAATCGCGGAAACACGGTTTCTTGGCAGTACCCATATTGATTTTCCCCCGTCCGTTCTTCAATGTCAGGGTGCCTTCCTGGTCAGAGGGCAGCAAGTCGGTGCCCACCTCCCACTCTACCACACCGTCGCACGGCATACCATAGAGATAGAACTGTACTTCCACCGTTGCTTTCTGCCCCACTTCATAGAGCCAGTCGGCATGGTCGGGCACGGTCACCCACAGATAGTCACTCCTGTACGGATAATTCTCCACAGCCTGCATAGACAGGGCACAGCATACAAATGCCAGATAGAATAAGATTCGCTTCTTCATTGTTTTAAGCAGTTTGTTTTGTTACTTTGGATGCAAAATTACTAATTTTCCTGCATACTTAGTCACATTATTGAAAAAAATGCTTAACTTTGCATGCTTTCAAAACTGTATGCACACGAAACCGTACTATTCATTATGAAAAAATTCAGTATTACTATTCTTCTGATGGCTCTGGCCATCGTCGTTCAGGCAAAGCTCATTCCCTTGGTACAAAACATTTCAGCCTACGAGAGTCTGTCGCTCAATGGCGCGTGGAACTACATTGTTGACGTGCAGGAAGAAGGCTACTACGACTATCGCATGAACCTTAACCGTTGGGGATTCTTCCTCAATGCGAAGCCCCAGCGTCCCGAGGACTTGATAGAATACGACTTCGACAAGTCGCCCACCATGCAGATTCCCGGCGACTGGAACACACAGGACAATCGTCTCTTCTTCTACGAAGGCACGGTATGGTTCAAGACCAGTTTCCAGGCAGTGCCCATGAGCGACTACCGTACCCTGCTCTACTTCGGTGCTGTCAACTACGACTGCCACGTGTGGGTAAACGGCAAGGAGGCAGGCCACCACGTAGGCGGTTTCACCCCCTTCAACCTCGACATCACCGACCTGCTCGTCCAGGGCCCGTCCACGCCCTCTGGTCATCCTGCCCCTGCAGAGAACACCGTCATTGTCAAGGTTGACAACAAACGCCATAAAGACGCGGTGCCCACGCTCATCTTCGACTGGTGGAACTACGGCGGCATTACCCGCGATGTCAGACTGGTCAAGGTGCCTCCCGTCTATCTGGAAGACTACAGCCTGCAGTTGCAGAAGGCCGACGCCAAGGCAAAGGTTCGTCAGATCAGCTTTACAGCCCAGTTGAACAAGCAGGAGGCAGGCCACAAGGTGTGCGTCAGTATCCCCGAACTGAAGCTCGAGCAGCAGCTCACCACCGATGCCGAGGGCAAGGTTAGCGCCACCCTCAAGGTCAATGCCAGGAAGCTGTCGCTGTGGAGCCCTGACAATCCCAAGCGCTACCAGGTGTTCCTCTCGCTCGACACCGCCAAATACGCCGACGAGATAGGTTTCCGCACCATCGAGACACGCGACAAGCAGATCCTACTGAACGGCAACCCCATCTTCCTGAAAGGCATCAGCATCCACGAAGAGAAGCCCAATGGCGGCGGACGAGCCAACTCCGTGGAGGACGCCCGGACCTTGCTGTCATGGGCCAAGGAGTTAGGTTGCAACTTCGTGCGACTGGCCCACTATCCGCACAACGAGAACATGGTGCGCGAGGCTGAGCGCATGGGCATCCTTGTATGGTCGGAAATTCCCTGCTATTGGACCATTGCCTGGACCAATCCCCAGACCTATCAGAACGCGCAGCAACAGCTGACGGACATGATTCGCCGTGACCACAATCGCGCCAACATCATCATCTGGAGCATTGCCAACGAGACACCACACTCGCCAGAGCGTGATGCCTTCTTGGGAAATTTGGCGAAACATGCCCGTGAACTTGACAACACCCGCCTTATCTCAATGGCCATGGAAGTGACGGGGGCCTCGAACTATGTGAATCGCCTGAACGACAACATGAACGAATATGTGGATGTGGTTTCCTTCAATCAATACATCGGATGGTATCGCGATGTGAACGATGCCGCCATGATGCATTGGGAGATTCCCTACAACAAACCCGTCATCATCAGCGAGTTTGGCGGTGGGGCCAAGGCCGGCTATCATGGTGCCAAGAACCAACGCTGGACAGAGGAATTCCAAGAAAACCTCTATCGTGAAAACACCGCCATGCTCGACAAAATAGACGGACTGGCAGGTACCTCCCCTTGGATTCTGAAGGATTTCCGTTCTCCCCGTCGCGTATTGCCCGGCATTCAGGACTATTACAACAGGAAAGGACTGGTAAGTGACAATGGTGAGAAGAAGAAAGCTTTTTACGTGCTCAAAGCATGGTACGAAGGGAAATAAAAAGATTTCAATAGAGAGTATGAAATAGCGGAGCGGGTAGGCAATAAACAGGCCACCCGTTCGTTATTATAAACGTATGCGAAAGATATTTCACCTTCTACTATTATGTCTGATCTCCATATTCTTCATCGGATGTGGAGCCGAGGCGGCTATGAAGAAAGGTGATAAGTTTTATGCCTTGGGAGAATACTACGATGCTTCCACTCAGTACAGACGAGCCTATTCACAGACGCCTGCCAAGGAGCGAAAGCTACGAGGCCAGCGAGCCCTGAAAATGGCAGAGTGCTATAGGCGCATCAACTATACGCAGAAAGCCATTGCGGCCTACAACAATGCCGTTCGCTATAAGCAGACAGACTCAATGACCTATCTCTATCTGGCTCAGCAGCTGATGAAGAACGGACAATACAAAGAGGCTGAGAAGCAATTCCTGACAGCATTGGACTCTGCTCCAGTCTATCAACTGTCTCCCGCTAAGTTACAACTCATCAACACGGGACTCCGCTCGGCCCGACAAGCCCCACAATGGAAGAAGGACGGCAGTGATTATACCATCAAACGCGAGAATTTCTTTAACTCACGCAGGGCTGACTATTCACCTGTGCTGGGCGGGGAAGACAATGACCGTCTCTATTTCACCTCCACACGCAACCAGGCGAAAGGCGATGAGCTGAGCGGAATCACTGGAACGAAGAATGCCGACATCTTCTACTCACAGAAAGACGACAAGGGAAAATGGCAACGCCCAGAGGTCATTGACACAGAACTGAACTCCGACTACGACGAAGGGGCTTGTTGCCTGTCGCCAGACGGAAGGACTATGTACCTGACGCAATGTAAGACAGACCCTAACTATCCGCGCTATGCCACCATAGCCACCAGCCAGCGGTCGGATGCAGCATGGAGCAAGGCTACCGAACTGCAACTGACACGCGACACGCTGTCTGCCTTTGCCCATCCTGCCGTTTCTCCTGACGGGCTTTGGCTTTACTTCGTGAGTGACATGCCTGGCGGAATGGGAGGTTACGACATCTGGCGCGTCCAACTGACAAACGGTCAGACTAGTAGCGTGGAGAATTTGGGAGCACCCATCAACACGCCTGGCGACGAGATGTTCCCCACTTTCCGACCGAATGGCGACCTCTACTTCTCGAGCAACGGGCATGAGGGAATGGGAGGACTGGACATCTACATTGCTCGCCCCACGAGCAATGAAATGAGAAATGAACATTCTCCTTATACCATCAAGCACCCCGGATTCCCCCTAAACTCGCAGGGCGACGACTTCGGAATGACGTTTGAGGGCATGAAGAACCAAGGCTTCTTCTCGAGCAACAGGGGTGACGGAAAGGGCTGGGACCATATCTATTCATTCTACAATCCGGAGATTATCCAGACCGTCAAAGGATGGGTCTATGAACAGGACGGCTATGAACTGACCCAGGCAGTAGTATATATGGTGGGCAATGATGGCACTAACATGAAACTCAGCGTGAAGGGCGACGGATCGTTCACCCAGGAGATTAAAGCCGGCGTTGACTATGTGTTGCTGGGAACGTGCAAAGGATTCCTGAACCATCAGGAGCACATCAAGGTTGAACCAGTGAAGAAGTCGGAAGAATACGTCTTGCAATTCCCCTTGGCATCCATCACAGCACCCGTGCTTATCGACAATATCTTCTATGACTTCGACAAGGCTACCCTACGCCCGGAATCCACGGCGGCGCTAGACCAACTGGTGGCGTTGCTGAAGGAGAATCCTAACGTGACGATAGAGCTGTCGGCCCATACCGACTATAAGGGTTCGTCGGAATATAACAAACGACTGAGTCAGAGACGTGCCGAGTCGGTAGTGAAATACCTGACAGAACATGGTATTGAGAACGACCGACTGACTCCTGTCGGATATGGAAAGGAGATGCCTAAAATGATTCGTAAGAAAGTGGCTGAGCGCTATCCCTTCCTGAAAGAAAACGACGTCCTGACGGAGGAATACGTCAAGACGCTTAAAGACGACGAACAGGAACAGTGTAACCAACTGAACCGTCGTACGGAGTTCCGTGTGTTACGCACTACTTACGGGCTGTTTCCGAAGAAATAATCTCACCAGCACCCACAAACAACAGGCCGAACACCACGCTAAACAGCATCATCAGGTTGATGCTGAACGACTGTGCAGCCATTGTACGCAGCATGACTTCCAGGTGGACTGCCAACAGTTCCCAGCCACGGAATACCACAAACAATATCACGAAGACGGAGATGCAGAACACCGTCCACAGACGGGTAATCGTATGAAGCTGGACGGCGGATGCCTGAAGTTTTCCTTCAGTTTCAAGCCGTTGCATCACGCGCTCGGTGAAGCCGTCGTCCTCAACCTTCTGATGAGCCGCCTCGCTGAAAAACTGCCGGAGCAGTTGTTCGTCTTTATCTATCATATCCATTCTGTCTTAAATAAGTTGCTAATTTTTCTTTGCCACGAGACAGGTGTGACTTCACCGTGCCTTCCTTGAGTCCAGTTATCTTGGCAATGCCTGCTATGTCATAGCCATCGATAAGCTGTAGGGTGATACACGTCCGTTCGTCAGGCTTCAGCAATGCCAGGGCAGCATAGAGATCCATTTTAAGTGAAGAGTGAAGAGTGAAGAGTGAAGCGCTCGAGCTCAGCTCGCTTGCTACCGAAGAGACGCAAGAATTTGCTGCCGCCACATTTTCAACGGAGGAAACATCGGAAGAGAATTGCTCACTGTTCTTTGACCTAAGGGTGCTTAGCGACCCAGGTTTTACCTTTTCCTTCCTTACGTAGTCGTAAAACACATTGTAGGCAATGCGCATCAGCCACGTCTGGAACGAGGCCAGACCGCGAAAGGAGCGGATGTTAGTGTAAGCCTTGATGAAGGTGTCCTGTGCCAAATCGTCGCTCAACTGACTATCTCCCAGTGTCTGGTTCAGGAAGAACCGGCGCACAGAAGACTGGTAACGGCGTACAAGCTCGTCGAAAGCCCGCCCGTTGCCGAATACCGCCACCTGCGCTACAAGAGAGATGTCAGTTGTCTTTGACATTTTGACGATTGACGATTACAAATTGCTGATAGCGTTCTTCTCTGGCATGATAATCCACGCTATGATGTAAAAAGGAATACCTGCGAAGGCGGTAAACAACGTCAATGCTGCATAGCCCAAGCGTACTGCTACCGGGTCAAAATCCATATACTCCGCAAATCCTGCACAAACGCCGCCTAACACGCGGTCGTTGCTACGTTCTAATTTCTTAGTCATAATTATTCTGATTTAATTCGTTATCTCTACGTTGTTTATTCTGAGCCGTCTTGGAGGCAAACACCTTACCCAGTCCTATGCAGAACACCAATGCACCGATGCCAAAACCTACTTCACCAGCAGCGAAACCCAAGAACACCATCAGGCCCACACCTACAAAGCACTGGCGCATGCCCTTCTGATATTCATCATTGACATCCGTTGGTTGCTCATTTAACAACTGGTCGGGAATAGGCTGTCCCTGCTGCATGGCCATCTGTGCCAGACGCATCTTCTCCTTGCGGTTCTTGTTGATGAAATAGAACAGGGCAACGATGATGAGCACGGGAGCCAGCACAAAGAGGATGAACAGCACGCCCAGGACAAACAACATGCCTGCGAAATCCTTACCATCCATCTGACTGAAGAGACTGCCAACGATACTTTCCAAGTCATCACCATCAACATCATATGTCGTAGATGTCGTGCTCCAAGGTGATGTACGGGTGGTAACGGTGACCTTTCTCGTCACGGTGGCAGTATCCGCACTTGTAGTATCCGAGAAGACCTCGATGCCACCCTGACTGGTAGAATCTACCTGTTCTTTACGGGGCGTATGTCGGTGCTTCTGTCCTGCTGCCTGCAAGCCCATACTGAGCGTAAGCAGCAATGTCATTGTCAATAATACTTTCTTCATACTCAATTCTATCATTTATGTTAGTTTGTTTTGTTTTCACTTGTTGACTATGCGGGTGCCCTCGCCAATGTTCAGTTTTTCTGTGTGCATATCACCTGAACCACGAACATGTGATTTGTAATTCTTGACAGCGCCAGACAGTGTGATGTCGCCAGAACCTGTCAGGAGTGACTCCACTTCACCACTATCATCAAAGCGCATCTTGACGTCGCCGGAACCTACCAAGTCCACTGTGGAGCGCAGGGCCTTCGCATGCTTTACCTCCACATCGCCCGAGCCTACCAGCGACACGTTGACCTGGTCGCAGATAATGTCGTCGAACTCTATGTCGCCAGAGCCTCTCAGCACAATATCGAGGCAATCGGTATCCAACAGCTTCTTGCATTCAAAATCGCCAGAGCCCTTCAGTTCGATGCCGAGGAAATCGGGAGAGGTCACATAGACCGTCACGCCATCGCTATCAGAGATTCCCAAATTCAGGAATTTGTTGCTGCCCTTCATATTGACCACCAGCTTATTGCCTTCCACACGGGTCTCCACATCATCAATCACCTTTTGAGGAGCCTTCACCACCACAGAGAATGAGTCGGCCTGCTCATATTTCACATCCAGCGAGCCTAACAGCTCTATGCGCTCAAAGCCTTTCAGTTGGCGCTGCTCCTCTGCCTGTGCCTTTACTCTTTTGGTAAAATGTACGTTACAAGCGGTCAGCATCCCAAGCGCCATAACAGATAATAACACCTTTTTCATACCTTTACTTTTTTGAATTCTTTGTCTGTTTGACGGAATCCTTGCCAAATTAGTTGCAAAGATGCAATTTTTTTTTTAATTTTGCAAGCGAATGGCACAATTACCACTTCAATTCACCGAATATACGCGCCAACTGATGGGTGCGGAGCGCTTCGAGCGATACCTAAAATCGTTTGAAGAGCCTGCTCCTGTCAGCATCCGACTGAACCCGAAAAAAATGTCTGAAGGCAGAGGGCAGAGGTTGGAAGTCATTGATGGTGAACCGGTGGCTTGGTGCCGAGAGGGCTATTACCTAAAGCAACGTCCAAACTTCACCATGGACCCTTTGTTTCACGCAGGTTGCTATTACGTGCAGGAAGCTGCTTCGATGTTCCTTGACGAGGTGTTGAGACAAATGCATAACGCATACGTCAACCATCAGCCATCAGCCATCAGGCCACTTGCTGCCCTCGACCTCTGTGCTGCTCCTGGTGGGAAATCCACCCTACTCCGCTCAGCACTTCCAGCGGATTGTGTGCTCTACTCCAACGAGCCCATCCGCAATCGGGCCAGCATCCTTTTGGAGAATGTGACGAAATGGGGCTACGAGAATCACATCGTCACCAACTGTTATCCGCGCGACTATCGCGCGGCGAAGATGAAGTTTGATTTGATTCTGTGCGATGTGCCCTGTTCGGGGGAAGGGATGTTTCGCAAGGACGAGAGCACCATCCGCGAGTGGAGTCCCCAGAACGTGGAGAAATGCTGGCAGTTGCAACGCGAGATTGTTGCCGATGCCTGGGCTTGCCTGAACGAGGGGGGATTCCTGATATATAGCACATGCACGTTTAACACAAAAGAGAACGAGGAGAATATCCGCTGGATACTCAATGAGTATGATGCAGAAGTGCTGAAAGTAGAGATAAAGCCAGAATGGAACATCACAGGGTCATTGCTCGAGGGATTCCAGGAGCCTGTCTATCGTTTCATCCCTGGCATCAGCCGCAGCGAAGGACTTTTCGTTTGCGTGCTCCACAAGAGAGGGGTGGCGGCTCATTCTCAACGAGATTACGGCTCGTCGTTAACGAGATTACGGCTCGTTGCCAACGAGATTACGGCTCGTCATGAGGGAGCACTCCCACAGGCAGGACTATCCTATGAAGATGCCCTGAAGTTCCTGCGAGGCGAATCATTGGTCCTTTCCGGTGATGTTCCCAAAGGACTGGTAGAGGTATCTTTCATGGGAAAAATCTTAGGACAGGTGAAAAACATCGGCACACGTGCCAACAATCTCTATCCCAAACCTTGGAGAATAAAGACCACACATATACCCACAGCATACGAACCTATACTAAAAAAGATATGAAGCAATACTTAGACATACTGAACCGTATCCTTACGGAAGGTACGCAGAAAGGTGACCGTACAGGCACTGGTACCATCAGCATCTTTGGTACGCAGAGCCGTTATAATCTGGAAGACGGTTTTCCACTGCTGACCACGAAGAAGTTGCACTTGAAAAGTATTATCTACGAACTACTATGGTTCCTCAAAGGTGACACAAATGTAAAGTACCTGCAGGAACATGGTGTCCGCATCTGGAACGAGTGGGCTGACGAGAATGGCGAGTTGGGACCCGTCTATGGTCACCAATGGCGCTCATGGCCCGACTACAACGGAGGGGTTATTGACCAGATACAATATGTGGTGGACCAGTTGAAAAACAATCCTAACTCACGCCGCATGATTGTTTCTGCATGGAATGTCGCTGAAGTGAACAAGATGGCGTTGCCCCCATGCCACACCATTTTCCAGTTCTACGTGGCCGACGGACGACTGTCGCTCCAGCTCTACCAGCGCTCGGCAGACACCTTCCTGGGCGTTCCTTTTAACATCGCATCCTATGCCCTGCTCCTGCAGATGATGGCACAGGTGACAGGATTGAAGGCGGGTGACTTTATCCATACCACAGGTGACACCCACCTCTACTTGAACCATATCGAGCAGGCCAGGCTGCAACTGACCCGTGAGCCGCGCCCCCTGCCTACCATGAAGATTAATCCTGACGTGAAGAGCATCTTTGATTTCCAGTTTGAAGACTTTGAATTGGAGGGCTACGACCCCTGGCCACATATCAAAGCGGAAGTCAGTGTTTAAAGATAAATTATTAAATGAATGATTAGTATTATTGCTGCGGTGGCAAAAAACAGGGCCATCGGATTCGAGAACAAGCTGATATACTGGTTGCCCAACGACTTGAAAAGATTCAAGGCACTGACCACGGGACATACCATCATCATGGGCAGGAACACTTATCTATCATTGCCCAAGGGGGCACTGCCCAATCGTCGGAACGTGGTACTGAGCAACACCGTCAAGGAGTTGCCAGGTTGTGAGGTCTTCACCACTCTCGAGACTGCTTTAAGGAGTTGCAAGGAAGATGAGGACGTGTATATCATCGGGGGTGCACGGGTGTATGAGCAAGCTATCGACTTGGCCGACCGCCTGTGTCTAACAGAGGTGGACGACACGCCCCAAGAGGCGGATGCCTTCTTCCCGGACTATAGCGATTGGAAAATAGCCGAGAAGGAGGAACATGGAAAAGACGAGAAGCACGCCTTTAATTATGCTTTTGTGGATTATGTGAGGAAGTAGCCGAATAGTTGATATTCAATGCTCCTGCCTTGCGCAGAGCCTGCTTCACATCGTTGATAACACCCATCTCGGTATCACGATCAGCACGGATAGAGACCACCATGTGCTGACGGTCGGATTCTGACATCTGGCTACGCTCATGGGCAATCTCCTGAGCAAGTTGCGAGACAGAAACATAGCGGTCGTTCAATTGGATACACGTCTCATTGCTCACCACCTGACCTTGTGCATCAACAGGTTTTCCTATAAAAATATAAACTATTCCACCCTTATTACCACTCTTTGACAGTTCCGTACCCTGAGGAACCTCGTAACGCACTTTGGGATTGACATCACGCATGTGAGTGACAATCATAAAGAAGAACAGAACGGTGAAGATAAGGTCAGGCAACGAGGCAAGGTTAAGACCTGGCACATCGTGCTTACGATGGCGGAAACGACTCATGGCTGTCCTCCTTTCTCTGAATCTACAGGCATCGCCTCACTGATTCGCTGAGGATAACGCGCTATGATGACTTCACGTTCCTCCGCAGTACACTGGCTGAAGGGATGACCATAATGCTGCAAAGCCATCTTGTTGCGTAAATGTCGATAAGCACCCACAACAGCATTCTGCATCTCAAAATAGGCATTATAGCTGGTCTGCCTGTCCGTCTTTACGGCAATGATATGACGATCGGTCTGGCGCGAGGCTACAAACGATTCCACTTGCTGCTGCAATTCCTGGAGTGTAACCTGCTTCTCATCGCAATATAACACATCAGAGGCATCGAGGGTCACCTGCAACACATTGCTGCGACTTATATCCCGCTGTTCCTGCTGATGCTCGTCAACAGGCGGGAGTTTACGTCCCAGTCCTTTGTCAGAATTCATTGACGAAGTAACTAGAAAGAATACCAGCAACATGAACGATATATCCGCTGTTGACGTGGTATTGAGTTCTGGAACGTCCCTATGCCTACGCTTAATCATCACTATTCACTATTCTTTGACCAAGGTCAAAGCGACCATAGGTCGAGTGCACTATTCACTTTTCACTATTCACTATTCACTAGGGCAAAGCCCGCAGTCCGCTATTTGTTGAGCCAAAAAGACCGGATAGCGGAAACAATGGTAGCAATAACTGCCACACCCATGGCGATATACATCAGCCACAGCATCACCTCAGCCAGGAAATAACTACTCATATCAGCCATTACTCATTACTCCTTTCTCTTTTTATATTCATGGACTGAATCCATAAAAACAATAGCGCCTTCCTCCATTTGCGCAGTGAGGTGTTCTATCTTAGAGAGAATATAGTTGTAGAAGAACTGCAGGATGATGGCAACAATGATACCAAAGATAGTGGTAATCAGAGCCACCTTCATACCCTCTGCCACGATCGTAGGACTGATATCACCCGCTGTCTGGATGCGATCGAAAGCCATCACCATGCCAATAACTGTTCCCAGGAATCCCAATGAGGGAGCCACCGCGATGAACAGGCGAATCCAGGTACAGCCTTTCTCCATGTTATTAATCTGCACAGCACCATAATTGGTGAGCTGGCGGTCTATCTCTTCTAGAGGTTCATTAACGTGGAGCAGGCCTTGGTAGCAGATACTCGCCACGGGACCGCGCGTGTTACGGCAAAGATTCTTCGCGCCTTCGACATCATTACTTTCCAGGTGCGCGTCGATATCGTGCATCAGCTTCTTGGTCTTTACCTCAGAAAGCGTGAGGTATATGATGCGCTCAATGCAGAAAGCCAGACCTAACACCAGGGCTAAAGCCACCAATGACATAAAACCGGCAGAGCCTTCAATAAACTTACGTTTCAACTGTTTGTGCAAGCTACCGTCTGTCTCTGCAGAATCATCCATGTTACCCAACTCTGCGTCAATCACTGCCATAGCCGAGTCAGCCTGCAGACTGTCCGTCTGCACCGTATCGGGCTGTGCCGCAACGCTGTCTTGGGCGCTGGCAGGAACTACAGCCAATATGCTGAACATGAAAAACAAAAGAAGTATTTTTCTCATCTTGACTAATTTTGCCTGCAAAGGTAATAATAAATCGGCAATAAAAGCACAACGTTCCCCAAAAAACTTGTTAATCCCTCTTACCTATTTATTCAGATGGGTAACATATTGAGCAGGAGTCTGCCCTGTGAGTTTCAAGAAGATGCGATGAAAATAATTACGGCTACTGAAGCCAGACTGCTCTGCGATGATGTCAATAGACCAGTCAGGATGCTGAGCCAACAGCTGTTTGGCATACTCCACACGGAGGTGCTGCAACCAGTCACTATAGGACTCGAAACCCTCCGCCTGATACCAGGCGCGTAAGAGTCGCTGAGGAACATGCATGGCAGTGGCAGCCATAGCCACCGTCACGTTGCTATGCAGATGCCCATCGCAGGCCAGCCATTGGTCAACGGCCTGAGTCACACGCTGTCGTTCCGAATCACTAATTACGGAGTCGTTCTTGGTCGTCGTATCCGACAGTCCCTCGTCACTGGCATTCTGTTGGGCCATCTCCACCTGATAGGAATCGTTACCCACGCAATAACAGATAAAGCTGAATACGATGTAATACATGGAGAAAAAGAAGAGGAGGGCATAGACAAGCAATGGCAAACCTGAGCTGAAAATCAGGAATGGCACACCGAAGGCCATCAGCGACATCAGGACGATGCTCTGGTTCATCCAGTGTAACAGGTAGTGCGTATGATGTTCGTAATAATCGTTCAGCATGTTTTTCAACTGTCTATTACTTCGGATAAGCCGGCAGGTGTAATATAACTGCATAAGACAGTAGAAAAGCGCAGCAGCATATTCCGCCCAACGCATCCACGGGCTGTCTGTCAACACAGCGCCCGATTGATAAGCGGCAAAAGAAAGAGATGATACCGTCAGCGCCCATCCAACAAATCCCACCAACACATCACGCCGCTGCAAGCGCCCCTTTTGTTGCAGATTGAGGATTGCCAAGCTAAACAGGCAGGAACAAGGAACGAAGAACAGGAGGTTCACCATCACGGCCTGTGTGACACCCATCTGACGGAAGCCAAAGGTATATTGGAGCAAGAACTGAACGGCAACCAGAGTCGTTCCTCCCACCATGAGCCATCGTGATCGGTTCAGCACTGATTCGGTCATTACACGACGAGGCAACAACACGATTAGCGTCACTGCCAGCAGTGACATCAGCACCATCGCAGAAAATTGCATCTCAGCCATCCCTATCCTATTTTTTGCGGTACAAAGTTACGAAATTTATGTAAAAATGGCAAGAATGCTGTAAAAAATCATGATTTTACACACCAAAAATCGTGATTTTATACATAAACTCATATTTATGGGAAACATCTTTTCGCGATTAAGTGTAATTTTGCAACCGAAAAAAAAAGGAAATTGCGATTGAAATAAGCGAATATGCAATACGAAATAAAAACGAAAATGTTATCGGCCATAAACCTCCATTTATGTTAAAAAGTCACCATTACTCCATCTTCCTGTTGTTTGCAACAATTGCGCTGTTTATCTTCTCCTGCAAAAACAGCAGAATCAAACAAGTCTCAGGCAACGACTCCATCAACTGGACGGATTCCACTTACACACTTTATCAGAAGGTGCTGACTTTGTATGCCAACAACCAGGCAGATTCGCTTGAGCACCTCGCTGATGAAGCAATGGCACTCTGTGAAGAGCACCAACAATGGAGATACTATTACCTGATATGGGAAAGCAAGGCCGAGACCTACATTTGGAACAGCCGGTATGACAAAGCCGCAGAAGAAGCCAAGAGAATGCAAAATGATTCAAAACGCCGCAAGAACGACTATGGCGATTTCATCTCACACCGGCTGCTAGGCACCGGCTATCTATACCTTAGCCAATACGAAGAAGCAGAAAAATACCTCCGACTGGCTATCACGAAATATCCCGTTGACGGGAAAATAGGCGGACTTGTCAAGATATACAGTAACCTTGGTCAGGCCTTGGTGGCCCAGAACCATTACGAGGCTCTTGACACAGTCTTGACAGAGTGGGATGCCATTCTCAGCAAATATCCTGTGAAGCGTGGTGCGAAAAAAGCCGATGTGTATGCGAACTGGCATGAACAATACCAATTCAGGCTGGCAGAATATAATATAGGTGTAAAAGACTATCAGGCCGCTGCCCTGGCCCTCGATTCTGCAGAATACTATGAAGAAATAGACGGCAACTATATCGACAATCTGTCCGACATCTGCAAACTGAGGTGTGAGCTTTCCCGTCTTCAAGGTAATTTCCAGGAAGCCCTCAAGAGGAGTATCCAACTGAAGAGAATGGCCCAAAAGCTGAACAACATTAATTACATGACGATAGCGCTCAAAGAACGGGCCGACGCATTAGAAGGATTAAAATGGTATGAAGAGGCATTGAAAGCCAGACGTGAGTTTGAAAAATACAAAGACTCATTATCCCAGGCAAACCTTCACAACGATTTAGGCAACCTGAACAAATGGCTTGACGTGAACGAGCTCCAGACACAGAACGAGCTGTTACAGCAACGCTCGCGCTTCACCACTGGCGGCATTGCGATGGTATTGGGCATAGGAGCCATCCTTGTCTTTCTGATGCTGAACAGCCGATGGAACCGCACGCTGGAAGTCAAGAACTATCAGTTGCAGCGTGAGCGTAACGTGGTAGTGGCCCAGAACAAGCAGTTAGAGATAGAGCGTGACCATGCCGAGGCTGCCTCGAGGGCCAAGACCAGTTTCATGCAGAGTATGACCCATGAAATCAGAACGCCGCTGAACTCTATCAATGGTTTCTCGCAGGTGCTCACCATTCCCGGTATTGAGCTCCCTGAGGCAGAGCGAATGGACCTCTGCCAACGTATCCAAGAGAACACGCGCCTGCTGACCAACGTGCTCGACGACCTCATCCTCATCTCCGACATGGAGAGCCGTACAGAGCTTCCCGCTCCCGAACCATGCCTGCTTTCTGCCCTTGCCATGCAAGCTGCAGATGTCGTCCGTCCGGTAGTCGATAGTAAAGTGACGCTGGAATGCTCCAACGACCTTCAAGACGAGCAGATGATTACCACCCATCCCAACCAGATTCATACCGTACTGTTCAAGTTGCTCGACAATGCTGCCAAATTCACCAAGGAAGGCCATATATCCCTTACACTCGGCGAGGAGGATCACCATATACACATCTCGGTAATAGATTCCGGACCAGGCATTCCCCAAGACAAGGCAGAAGAGATTTTCGAACGCTTTGTCAAACTGGACAGTTTCACACAAGGCACAGGACTCGGTCTTACCATTGCCCGCATGATTGCCGAAAGGCTCGGTGGAACACTCACGCTCGACACCAGCTTCACTGGCGGTGCCAAGTTTGACTTTATCTTCCCCTTAGCATAATTAAGAATTGATAATAATGAAAGAGAAGCTTTTTTCACTGGTAGGTTTTTCAACACAACGACACAACCTGAAGGCGGAAATCCTTTCCGGAATCACCACCTTCATCACCATGTCATATATTCTGGCACTACTCCCCTCCATGTTCACACCCTTGGCAGCAAAAGGGTTCCCCATCGACTCCATGTTTACCGCCATTGCGCTCTCAACCATCATCGGCACACTGCTCATGGCTTTCCTGGCCAAGCGCCCGTTTGGTCAGGCACCCGGACTGACACTCAACCTGTTCTTCACGCAAACGCTCTGCATATCACTGGGATACCCTTGGCAGTTTGCACTCACTGCCGTACTCATTGAAGGTGTGCTGTTTGTGATGCTCTGCCTGAGCAACATGCGACAGATTATCTTCGACATGGTGCCCACATCCCTGAAGCACGCCATTGCCGTGGGCATCGGATTCTTCATCGCCATGATCGGATTCAAGAACAGCGGCATTCTGGCCGACGGTACCATTTTCAATCACATGAGCACGCTGACCAGTACGCCCTCCGTCCTATTCCTCATCGGTCTCGTACTGGCCGGCATTTTCACCATCATGCGCATAAAAGGCGGACTGTTGCTCAGCATTGCCATCGTTACCATTCTCGGCATACCGCTGGGTATTACCAAACTGCCAGACACCATTTTCGAAATACCCTCATCGCCCACCCCGCTCCTCTGCCAATTCGAATGGGAGTATCTGATATCTCCCGACCTCTGGGTGTGTGTGCTCATCATGCTGTTCTTTGACGTCTTCGACAGCCTTGGCACCATCGTGGGCGTGATGGCCAATGCAGGACTTATCCGCAAAAACGGACGTATTCCGCGCATCCAGATGATTATGCTCAGCGATGCACTGGGCACCGTAACAGGAGCCTGCCTGGGTTGTAGCACGGTGACGACCTACGTAGAGAGTGCCACGGGCGTGGCCGAAGGCGGGCGCACCGGACTTTCTGCACTCATCATAGCATTGTGCTTCCTGACCAGTCTTTTCCTTGCGCCACTCTTCCTGGCCATTCCTACTGCAGCCACAGCCCCCGTCATGGTCATGGCCGGTTATTACCTCTTCGGGTCGGTACGCCATATCAGCCTCACCAAGCCAGTAGAAACCCTGCCGGCCTTCCTGACCATCCTGCTGATGACCGTTACCGGCAGCATCACCGACGGCATCGTTGCCGGACTCTTCACCTATATCGTCTTCACATTCGTAGAAGGCATCTCCATCAAAATCAGAAAGGCAAGAAAACAGGTCATAGAATGACGCTACCCACATGGAACAGCAATTTTATCATCTTACCCTGCTTTTGTCCGGCATCACTTGCCTAGTGATGGCTGCGGCACTTTCATATAACAACTTCTACTACCGCGACTATCGTATCTACAAGCGCAGTCGCGTGCTGACAGCACTGACCCTTACCACCTTTGGCATCGGTTTCCTGCTACACCTTTACTTTGGCTGGCGCACCTGCTGGCCATCGGCCGCCACGGCACTCTCCGTCACCTACTTCCACATTGGCGGCACCATGTTGTCATGGAGCCATACATCATTGCTCAACCCGGAATACCTGAACCGGTTCAGGGTCATCCGCGACATGACGGCCCTCGTCGTCAACATCGTGACACTATGGACAGGCGTATTCTTCGACATCAGCTTCCTGACAGGAATAGGCATCGGCATATTCCTTACCCACGTCACATGGATGAGCTCCGATTTCCTGCGCACCTATCTCCGCGTAAGCCGACTAGTCCGTCAATTGCCGATTACCAAGGAGAACGCCCACTGGTGGACTATCGGAGCGCAACATTCCACCTTCTACGGGCAACGCTCCATGTCCATCTCCTGCTACCTCATCATCCTTTTCGGATTAGGAAGCATCATCATGACAGCCCTGCTCCCCGAGGCCGTATGGCCATACTCCGTATTGCTCTGTGTGGGCAATGCCGTATTCTGCTATATCTACTACAGCCTCGACAACTATGGCGCCGTCGTCGAAGCAGCCACCAATGCCACGGAAGACATCCACAAAAGATAACCCGTTACCCTAACCCCTCGTTTCAAGAGAATTTATGATATGACAATAAGAAAAGCCACTAAAACAGACATTCAGGCCATCATCGCCCTGCTCCATCAAGTTAACATGGTGCATCATGTGATACGCCCTGACTTATTCAAACCCAACACGACAAAATATAACGAACAGGAACTGGAAGCACTACTCGACGATGAGAGCAAACCCGTCTTCGTATTCGACGACGGCCAAGTACTGGGCCATGCCTTCTGCGTAATTACGGAGGTGAAGGGCGACAAACTGCTCCAGGACATCAAGACGCTGTACATCGACGACATCTGCGTAGATGAAAAAGCGCGCGGCAAACACGTTGCCACCGCCCTGTATGAGCATGTCCGCGACTATGCAAAATCCATCGGTTGCACCAACATCACCCTCAACGTATGGGAAGGAAACACCCCCGCCCTCAGCTTCTACAGCAAGATGGGCATGAAGGTGCAAAAGACCACGATGGAAACAAAACTTCCCACCGAGTAAAAATATTCTCTATTTAAGTTTCGCATTCGCTCACTTTCTAGGAGTAAAGGAGTAGAGGAGATGTGGAGGTAAAGTAGATTAGACTTTACGTTTCATTTTCATGTGAGCAGGAAGAAGATGCTGACAGCAGAACTATTCTACTTTACTCCTTACCTCCTTACTCCTCAACTCCTTACTCAACTTGCGAAAGTTGAGTATTCTCTATAAGGCATAGAGAAACTTTTACAAAATGGGAAATATTCTACAAATGGCATAGAGAAACTTTTACAAAATGGGGAATATTCTACAAGGGGCATAGAGAAACTTTCTTAAGAACCGAAATATTCTACAATGGGCATAGAGAAACTTTCCTCAAAAGGGGAATATTCTACAAGTGGCATAGAGAAACTTATACATAATGGGAAATATTCTCTAAGTGTGAAAGAGAATTAAAAACGGAAAGATTCATGGGCGAAACACTTGGCAGTGTGACAATTTATTCATAACTTAGCAGCCAAAAAGCACACCGTGGACCATATGAGCCACCACGGGCAGCATAAAAAACAGAGAAACTATGGCAAGAGGATATGCATGGAAGCACCGCAACGACCGACCGTGGGTCACAACGAGGCGCGTGACAGAGAAAAGGGAACTGAAAAGTAAACCGCAGTTCACCTTCGACGAACTATACATCACTCCATTCACCAAAAAGCGACGCTACGACGAGGACGGACACGGATACTACGTCAACATCGAGCGAAACACGGCACCAACCGGCATACTCGTGATGGACGAATACCTGCGGTTCCTAGCCGCCGGAAATACCGACATCCACGCATTCATCGACCGGCACGGTCTGCAATTCGCAGAACTCAGCGCACTGGTATTCATTCTCACAGGAATGAAACACACGCTCTTCAGACAAAAATACCAGTCCAGACTGGCCGACGAACTGCTGAGATACACCGACATGTCACAACCCGACATCGCACGGCGCTCAGGACTCGGCTCGCAGATAAACCTCTATCAGGCACTGCGCCGCGACTGTGACATGTCCGCCACCGAGCGCCGCCACTTCCTGCGAAAGGAGGGCGACCTCGGACGCTTCACATTCTAATCGAAAACAACAAAGCCCCGAGGTTTTTGCCTCGGAGCTTTGAATCCTGAGAACAGTAAAGCCCCGAGGTCTTGCCTCGGAGCTTTGAATCCTGAGAACAGTAAAGCCCCGAGGTTTTTGCCTCGGAGCTTTGAACCTGTTCTTTTCTGCGGAGAGAACAGGATTCGAACCTGCGAACCGGTTTTGCCGGTTACACGCTTTCCAGGCGTGCCTCTTCAACCACTCGAGCACCT
>ODAJ012187953.1_pt1 | contig 21940 bp, 19 predicted proteins | sample 1539241 | NCBI WGS metagenome assembly ODAJ01 (sample SAMN02144231, study PRJEB22623) | gut metagenome | biome: sheep rumen | host: Ovis aries | place: New Zealand | reverse complement strand
CAGAGAAACCGAGCGTGGCTCGGGATATAGCACGCATCCTGGGGGCCAACAGTCCGCACGATGGGTATATGGAAGGGAACGGCTACCAGGTGACCTGGACGTTCGGGCATCTGTGCGAACTGAAGATGCCTGAAGACTATACCCCCATGTGGAAGTCATGGAGCCTAAGCGCACTGCCTATGATACCTCAGCACTTTGGTATCCGCCTGAAAGAAGACCAAGGGGTGAAGAAGCAGTTTGCCATCATAGAGAAACTCATGCAGAGTGCCAAGTACATTATCAACTGTGGTGACGCAGGACAGGAGGGTGAACTCATCCAGCGTTGGGTAATGCAGAAGGCACAAGTGAAATGCCCTGTAAAGCGTCTGTGGATATCATCGATGACCGACGAGGCCATCCGTGAGGGCTTCGCCCAAATCAAGGATCAGAACGAGTATCAGCCACTCTACATTGCTGGGCTATCGAGAGCCGTGGGCGACTGGTTGTTAGGTATAAATGCTACTCGGCTTTACACTATCAAATATGGTCAGAATCGGCAAGTACTCAGTATCGGACGTGTACAGACGCCTACCCTCGCTCTCATCGTCAAACGACAAGACGAGATTGACAACTTCAAGCCTGAGCCTTACTGGGTATTAGCAACCATATACAGAGGCACAACGTTTACTGCTGTTATAAAAGACGAAGAAGAAGACAATTCACAGGAAGAAACCAAGGAAAAGAAAGCATCAACCAAACGCGGTTTCACCAGCAAGGAAGAGGGCGAGCAGGCTTTTGCACTGATCGAAGGTCAGCCTTTTACTGTAACAAACGTACAAAAGAAGAACGGAAAGGAGATGCCTCCATCTCTTTACGACCTCACTTCGCTACAAGTGGAATGCAACAAGAAATTCAGTTACTCGGCAGAAATGACGCTTAACCTCATTCAGAGTCTCTATGAGAAAAAATACACAACATATCCCCGTGTGGATACGACATTTCTTTCTGACGACATTTACCCCAAGTGCCCCCAAACCTTGAACGGCCTGTTCCAAACAAGGTTCACCGGCATCGCTCCTTATGCGGAATTCGTCAAAGCATTGGCAGGCAAGCCTCTTCCGAAATCGAAAAAAGTCTTTGACTCCTCAAAAGTTACTGACCACCACGCCATTATTCCAACAGGGATACCACCACAAGGGCTAAGTGATGCAGAACGCAATGTGTACGATCTCGTAGCTCGCCGATTTATCTCCGTTTTCTATCACGACTGCAAGTTTGCCCAAACCATCGTGACAGGAAAAGTTAAGGATATAGAGTTCAGGGTGACTGGTAAAACCATTCTTGACCCAGGATGGCGCATAGTCTATGCCAAAGACAAGCAGGCTAGTGATGAGGATGACGAAAAGAAGAAGGATGAGGAACGCACACTACCGCTATTCACAAAGGGTGAGAGTGGCGAACATCAACCCACATTGACAGAGAAATGGACCACTCCTCCGAAGCCCTATACCGAAGCAACATTGCTCAGAGCCATGGAAACGGCAGGACGTTTCGTGGATAATGAGGAACTAAGGAATGCAATGAAAGAAAACGGCATCGGACGCCCATCAACACGTGCAGCCATCATCGAAACTCTCTTCCGCAGACACTACATTAAACGTATAAGGACTAGCATTGCCCCTACACCAACAGGTTGCGAGTTGATAGGTCTCATCAGGGAGGAATTGCTAAAAAGCGCCGAACTAACAGGTATCTGGGAGAAAAAACTGCGTGATATAGAACGCAATAAGCAAGATTTTAACAAAGAGGCTTTGGAGTTCATCAACGGCCTGAAACAACAGGTGGCAGAAATCGTTCAGGAGGTGATGTCGGACACAAGTAACCGGCGCGTCACCGTTCTGACGGATGCAGAGTTGAAAAAAGTGAAGTCGCCCAAGGCTGAGGCGGCTCCCAATAAGGAAGCAAAGTCCAAGACATCACGAAAGAAAAAGAACACGGTACCGAAGGAGGGCGACGTCTGCCCACTCTGCGGACAAGGCCATATTATCAAAGGTAAAACCGCCTATGGATGCAGCCGATGGAAGGAAGGCTGCACCTATAGGGTGCCCTTTGAAACGAAATGATGACAATGGCAGACAATAAAATGACTGTCACCAGCGTTTAAAAGGTAAAAAGGTAAAGATGAAAAAAAATCTCTGTGTCTCTGTACCTCTGTGTTTTATAATATGTTGCGCGCTTCTGATCGTCAGTTGCGGCGGCCCGGATGCTGCATTGAAGAAAGCAGAGAGACTGAATGCCATCGGTGAGTATTATGATGCCGGAGCACAATACAGGAAGGCTTATTCACAAACCCCGTCGAAGGAGAAAGAGAAGCGCGGGCAGATCAGTGCGAAGATGGCAGAATGCTATCGCAGAATCAACAGCACCAACAAGGCCATCACTGCCTATAAGAACGTCATCCGCTATAAGAATGCCGACTCGCTGACCCATCTGCGGCTGGCGCAGCAACTGATGAAGACAGGCAATTACAAAGAGGCTGCCAAGCACTTCGAGACCGCCGTCGACAGCCTACGGTTGACGAAAGACCCGCTGCTGGCTGTTGCCAAGACCGGGCTGAAGTCTGCCCAGCAGGCCCCGCAGTGGAAGAAAGACGGTTCGGCCTACACCATCAAGCGAATGGACCTGTTCAACTCACGGCGCGACGACTACTCCCCTGCCCTTGCCGGCTATGACTACGACCAACTCTACTTCACCTCTACCCGCAACGATGCCAAGGGCGACGAACTGAGCGGTATCACAGGCACCAAAGCCGCAGACATCTTCTTCTCGCAGAAGGATGACAAGGGTAAATGGAGCAAGCCGCAGACCATCGACTCCGAACTGAACACCGATTTCGACGAAGGAGCCTGTGCCTTCACGCCCGACGGACGCACAATGTATCTGACACAGTGCAAGACCGATGCCAACTATCCCCGCTATGCCACCATCGTCGCTTCCAGCCGAAGCGATGCAGCGTGGGGCAAAGCCGCAGAGGTGGCCATCTCGAAGGACACGCTCTCCAGTTTTGCACACCCTGCCGTCTCGCCCGACGGCGAATGGCTCTATTTCGTCAGTGACATGCCTGGCGGACTGGGCGGACTGGACATCTGGCGCTGCCGTCTCTACGGCAATAATGAGACGGGCGGAGCCGAAAACCTCGGAGCCCCCATCAACACGCCTGGCGACGAGATGTTCCCAACCTTCCGCCCCAACGGCGACCTCTACTTCTCCACCGACGGCCATCCCGGCATGGGCGGGCTGGACATCTACATCGCCAAGCCCACCGAGACGGGATGGCTGCTGGAATATCCCGGATTCCCGCTGAACTCACAGGGCGACGACTTCGGCATGACGTTCGAGGGAATGCACAACCAAGGCTTCTTCAGCAGCAACCGTGGTGACACACGAGGACTGGACCACATCTACAGTTTCTACAACCCCGACATCATCCAGACGGTAAAAGGCTGGGTCTACGAACAGGATGGATACGAACTGCCTGCAGCGCAGGTCTATATGATCGGCAACGACGGCACCAACCTGCGCCTTAGCGTCAGAGGCGACGGTTCCTTCACGCAGGAGATCAAGCCTAACGTGGACTATGTGCTGCTGGCCACCTGCAAGGGATTCCTCAACCACCAGGAGCAGTTGAGGGTGAAACGCGTGGAAGAGTCGGAGGAGTACGTCCTCCAGTTCCCGCTCTACAACATCTCCGCCCCTGTACTGATCGACAATATCTTCTACGATTTCGACAAGGCCACCCTCCGCCCTGAGTCATCGGCAGCCCTCGACTCGCTGGTGGACCTGCTCAAGGAAAATGCCCATATCACCATTGAACTCTCTGCCCACACCGACTATAAGGGATCGGACAAGTATAATGAACGGCTCTCCCAGCAACGGTCTGAGAGCGTAGTACGCTATCTGATACAACACGGCATTGCCGCCGACCGTCTGACCCCAAAAGGCTACGGTGAGAGCAAGCCAAAGACCATCAAGCGCAAGGTGGCAGAGAGGTATCCGTTCCTCAAGGAAGGTGACAAACTGACCGAAGCGTTCATCACCGCCCTCCCGGAAGAACAGCAGGAGGAATGCAATCAGTTGAACCGACGCACGGAGTTCAGAGTGTTGTCGACAACTTACGGTATGTTTGATAAGGCAGGAAAACTCCTACAAAAGCCAGCAACAAAAGCACCAGTACAGGATCCAGACGAAGATCAGCCGTCGGAACTGTGGTAATAAACACTTCCAGTGCCGTTACCATCGTCGACAAAAGCATCCTGCCGCTCGACACCAAGGCATCCCAGCCATTCAGCACATAGAACAACAAGCCTCCAACGAGGATGCAGAACCAGGTCCACAGACGCGCCAGGCGGTGTGGCTCACTGGCACTGCTGTCCGGCAGCCTCTCCATCACACGGCAGGTGAAGCCGCAGTCCGCTATCTGCTGCCGGGCAGCCTCCTTGAAGAAATCCTTTATCAGTATGTCATCATGTTCGGTCATATCCATTCTTCTTTAAGTAGTCAGTCAATTTCTCCTTGCCCCGTCTGAGGTGCGACTTCACGGTGTTCTGGGGCATCCCCGTGATGTCGCTTATTTTGTCTATCGGCTCGCCGTCGATGAGTTGAAGCGTGATGCAAGTGCGCTCTTCTTCTTTCAGCAAGGACAGAGCCTGGTAGATATCCATCTTGAGTGATGCCGGTTGAGTGAAGGCGACAGAACGGGCTGCCGGTGCCGAATCGACGGACTCACCTCTCACTGCCCGCTTTTCACTCCGACAGTAGTCGTAGTGTACGTTATAGGCAATGCGGAAGAGCCAGGTGGAGAAACTCGACATGCCACGGAACTTGGAGATGTTCACATAAGCCTTGATAAAAGTCTCTTGCGCCAGATCGTCGCTCAGCGGCTCATCCCCCAATGTCAGATTCAGAAAGAACCTGCGTACAGGCGACTGGTACTTCCTGACAAGTTGGTCAAAGGCCCGCTTGTTGTGGAATACAGCCACCTGCGTCACGAGAGATATGTCACCAAGGTCTGCCATCACACTTCACTTTTCCGCACTTCCCTTCAAAATCTCTTCTCCGGCATGACCAGCCACAGCACGAAGTAGAAAATCAGTCCACTGAAAGCCGTGAAGAGCGTCAGGAATGCATAAGCAATACGCACCATCACAGGATCGAAATCCAGATACTCGGCGATTCCGCCACAAACACCTGCTATCACTCTGTCGTTAGAGCGCATCAATCTTTTAGTCATAATTCTGAATATTATCTGGGTTGTTATTACGATGATTTTCCGACTGGCGGGCAATGAACCACTTGCCGAGGCCTATGAAGAACACGAGGGCACCGATGCCAAAGCCGAACTTACCTGCCGCGAGGCCCAGGAAGATGGCAAGGCCAACGCCTGTGAACATCTGGCGGATACCGCTCTGATAGTCGTTATTGTCCCACTCATCTTTCTTATTATTCAAAATCTGGTCAGGGATGGGCTGACCGTTCTTGATGGCCATCTCTGCCAGACGGTACTTGTCACGACGGTTGCGGTTCACAAAGTAGAAGATAGCAATGATGATGAGCAGCGGACCCAAGAGGAAGAGCATGGTGAATGCGACGACGCTGATAGCCACTGTGGGGCCCAGAAAGCCACCGAACAAGTCTCTCAGGACATCTGCACCATCACCCGAATAAGTCACCGTTCTGCTATGGTGGGTGGTGGTATACTCCTCTTCATCCGTGGCCTCACCGTCAGCCACACTCGTCGTGTCAGAATAAGCCTCTACTGCATCGGCATTCTTTGTCTTTGCAGAGTCCGTCTGTTCCGTCCTGGGGGTGTGACGGTGACTCTGTGATGCGGCCACGGCATTCATCCCGAGTACCAGCATCATTGTGATTGCGATTACATACTTTTTCATATCTTTCTTGCTTTTTATCTTTTTGATTGATTGCTTTTATTTGTCCGTTTGACGCTCTGAATCATTAATTAGTTGCAAAGTTATCAAATAATCTTATAAATTCTGTGTAATCTGTGGCTTTTTTCTTAATTTTGCACCACGAATGAAACAGTTACCGGAAGATTTCGTACGCCAGACAAAGCCGTTGATGGGCGAAGAGCGATTCAACCGTTTTCTCGGAGCCTTCGAAGAAGAGGCTCCTGTCAGCATCCGCCTCAATCCGATGAAGACGGAGCAGGAGGGTGGTCACTTGAGTCGTCCTGTGCCCTGGTGCCCAGAGGGCTATTACCTGGAGGGCCGTCCGCAGTTCACCTTCGACCCACTCTTCCATGCGGGTTGTTACTATGTACAGGAAGCCTCGTCGATGTTCATTAGCCATGTACTTCGGCAGTATGTCAAGAGGCCCGTGGCGATGCTTGACCTTTGTGCTGCCCCTGGCGGCAAGTCGACGGCCGCCATCGCGGTACTGCCTGAGGGAAGCACGCTCGTCAGCAATGAGCCAAATGCCACCCGAGCGCAGATTCTGCTGGAAAATGTAACGAAATGGGGCTGGGCAGGCTGCTCAGTCACCAATAACTATCCCCGCGACTTCCGTAAATCAAAGGCGAAGTTCGACGTTATTCTCTGCGATGTCCCATGCTCTGGAGAAGGCATGTTCCGAAAAGACCCGCAGGCTATCGGCGAATGGAGCCTACAGAATGTAGAGAAGTGCTGGCACCTTCAGCGAGAGATCGTCGCCGATGCCTGGGAGTGTCTGCATCCTGGGGGTCTGCTCATATATAGTACGTGTACCTTTAATACCAAGGAGAACGAGGAGAACGTCAGATGGATGCAGCAGGAATACGACGGTGAGATACTCTCCGTTCCGACAGAAGCGGCATGGGGCATCACCGGCTCTCTGCTCGAAGGCTTCGAAGCACCAGTCTACCGATTCATCCCAGGCATAACTCGTGGCGAGGGGCTCTTCATGGCTGTCGTGCGAAAGAGGGGAGAGAAGAAAGAGGAGAGAGGAGAGAGGAGAGAGGAGAGAGGAGAGAGGAAATATCTGGTGCAGAATCAAGGAATAAAAGCAATCTCCCTCCACCTTCCACCCTCCACCCTCCACCAAGACCTCTCCTACGCCGATGCCCTGCGCTACCTGCGCGGCGAAGCCATCACGCTCACCCCCGATACCCCGCGTGGCATCGTCACTGTCACCTACAAAGGAGTCCCTCTCGGCCCGGTGAAGAACATCGGCAACCGCGCCAACAACCTCTACCCGAAGCCATGGCGCATCAAGACCACACACCTGCCCACTGAGCCTCCCGTCATCCTCGAACAAATAGCCAAGTTAAAAATTCAATAAACAATAATTGTTAATCCGATAAAACGTAAATGAAACAATATCTCGACATCCTCAACCGCATCCTGACTGAGGGCACTCAGAAGGGCGACCGCACAGGCACCGGCACCATCAGCATCTTCGGCACCCAGTCGCGCTACAATCTCGACGACGGGTTCCCACTGCTGACCACGAAGAAACTCCATCTGAAGTCCATCATCTACGAACTCCTCTGGTTTCTCAAGGGCGACACCAACGTGAAATATCTACAGGAGCACGGGGTACGCATCTGGAATGAATGGGCCGATGAGAACGGTGAACTGGGGCCCGTCTACGGCCACCAGTGGCGTTCGTGGCCTGACTACAAGGGCGGCACCATCGACCAGATACAGTACGTGCTCGACCAGTTGAAGACCAACCCGAACTCCCGTCGTATGATAGTATCCGCATGGAATGTGGCTGAGGTCAATGAGATGGCACTTCCGCCATGTCACACCATCTTCCAGTTCTATGTGGCCGGCGACCGTCTCTCACTCCAACTCTACCAGCGGTCGGCAGACACCTTCCTCGGCGTGCCATTCAACATTGCCTCCTATGCCCTTTTGCTTCAAATGATGGCACAGGTGACGGGCCTGAAGGCAGGCGACTTCATTCACACCACGGGCGACACCCACCTCTACCTGAACCATATCGAACAGGCAAGACTGCAACTCACACGCGAACCCCGCCCCCTGCCGACGATGAAAATCAACCCCGATGTCAAGAACCTGTTCGATTTCAAATATGAGGACTTCGAACTCGTAGGTTACGATCCGCATCCGCATATCAAGGCAGAAGTGTCGGTTTAATTGAGAATTGGGAATTTGGAATTGAAAATTGAGAATGATGATTACCATTATAGCAGCGGTGGCAAAGAACCGGGCCATCGGAAACAAGAACAAACTCATCTACTGGCTGCCCAACGACCTGAAGCGGTTCAAGGCACTGACGACGGGGCATACGATTATCATGGGCCGCAACACCTTCCTGTCGCTCCCCAAAGGAGCCTTGCCGAATCGTCGCAACATCGTGCTGAGCCGCAGTGCCTTCAAATCCACTCTTACAGAAGACACACACACAGCGTGTCCCCCTCCTACAGCAGGGGATAAGGGGGGGCATCCCATGTTCCCCGGCTGCGAAGTCTACCCCTCCCTCGACAAAGCCCTACAGCATTGTCGCAAGGACGAAGACATCTACATCATCGGTGGAGCCTCGGTCTATAGTCAGGCCCTTCCCTTGGCAGACCGGCTCTGTCTGACAGAGATTGACGACGTGCCCGCCGAGGCCGACACCTTTTTCCCGCCCTATGATGACTGGCAAGAAGAAAGCCGTGAAGTCCATCCCGTAGATGAGCGTCACGACTTCCCTTATTCTTTCGTCGATTATATCAGAAGACCGGCAGAGTAAGCAGTTGCTGCATGATGGTCTTTGCCATCCGCTCGTGTCCGGAATCATTCGGATGCAGACGGTCGCTTTCGGCATTCTTGAAATATTGCGCATGTTCGTCCATCAATGGATAGAGTCCGCAGAGCGCATTCAAGTCTATCACCGGGACAGCCCACAGATTGCCAGCCTCTTTCACCGACTGGACGTATGCGCCGATATACTCACCACACAGGTTGGTGTAGTCCTCACGCGGCTGCCAGTTCTTCTCGTTGGCATAGAACTCTGCCCTGTGGATGGGTGTCAGCAGCACAATCTGCTTTGTCGGATAGAGCCGCTTCACGTAGTCGAGAGCCTTGTTGATGCGCCCCCGATAAGTGGAGTCGCTCATCACTGGATAACGATGTTTTCTGTCCACCAGATGTTTCTGCTCATGGATGCCAGCCATCACTTGCTCCTCCTTCTCCACGAACCACTCGCCGATGGGCACGCCGCTGTTGTAGTCGTTGGTGCCCATGAATATCATGATGGCATCCACCGAATCCCCATGCTCGGCCTTCAGTTTGTCAGCCTGTCGCTTGATGTCATTCCACTGCCGACCGCTCACGCCGTAGACATAGGGTTCTATCTGGAGCCAGTCCTTGAGGAATCCCCAGTATTTTTTCTTCGAACCATTATTTCGCGGGTCGGTGATGGAGTCGCCGAAATAGGCGACACGCTTACCCTGCCAAGGATGGTGTATCAGAGCCTGAGGCAGTACAGGCACCACCACGGTAAACAGGAAAAGTAATACAAGCAGACGTTTCATGATCAGTTTTTCGTTTGTTTGCTGCAAAGATACGAATAATTTTAGTACCTTTGCACTCGTTTTGCAATGAAGCAAGACGTTTTAATATTTTTTATAACAAATGTACAAACCAACATTCAACATCAGGCGCCAAGTGCTCGTGTTCCGTCATTTCGGCAACAAGGGCTACTCGCTGTTTGCCTGCCTGGGGCGTGAGGTGGTATGCAGTGTGCTCTCTGTTGCCACACTGACCTACGCCTCGGCGGAGAGTGTGGCGACGGATCCCGTCGTAACCGACTCTACCGCCACGACGACAGCACGCGAGATGATGCTCGAGGAGGTCGGCGTGACCGGCTCGAGGGCGCCCCTGACCAGGAGTCAGGCTGCGAGAATGGTAACTGTACTGGAGCGTGCCGACATTCAGCAGGCTCCCGTGCAAAGTGTTAACGATCTGCTGAAGTACGCCGTAGGCGTGGATGTCCGTCAGCGAGGACCTATTGGAGCCCAGACCGACATCTCCATCCGGGGCGGCACCCAAGACCAGATTATCCTTCTGCTCAACGGTATCAATATCTGTGACCCGCAGACGGGCCACAACGCGATGGACCTGCCCATAGACCTGAGCGAGATTGTTCGCATAGAGGTGCTCGAAGGACCTGCCGGACGCATTTATGGCACGTCATCACTCGTGGGTGCCATCAATATCGTGACGGTGGAGAAAGGACAGGAGGCCGGGAAGACCGGCAGAGACATCTGTCTGCATACGGAGGGAGGCAGTTACGGCTATGGCAACGTGGGCGGACGCTTCAAACTGTACACGGGCAGATTCCAGAACTCCGTCTCTGCCAACTATAGCCGCAGCGATGGCTATAGCCGCTCGGCAGCAGGCAGTCTCAACACCGACTTCAGCGGTGCAAAGGCTTTCTACCAAGGCCAGTATGAGGATCAAGACGTGCGACTGAACTGGCACCTCGGCATCGCCGACAAAGGCTGGGGCTCATCGACCTTCTACGCCTCACCGAAGTGGAAGGCCGACGACCAGTATGAACATACCACCAAACTGTATTCTGCCATCCAGGGCGAGACAAAGCACGGAAGGCTCCACTTCGCGCCAAGCATCTACTGGAACCAGAACAGCGACCGCTACGAAGGCTATCGTGGACAGGCAGAGAAAATGAAATACAACTATAACCGCACCGATGTCTACGGCGTCAACCTGAGCAGTTATTTCGACTGGACAGCCGGGCGCACGGCCTTCGGTGCCGAGTTGCGCAACGAAGACCTGGTGAGCGGAAACCTCGGTGAGCCACTGTCGCAGACACATCATATCAAGGGCACCGACCGCGACTATACGCTCGGACTGAACCGCACCAACATCAGCGGCTATCTGGAGCACAACCTGCTGCTAAGCGGCTTCACCCTCTCTGCCGGACTCGTGGCCGTGAAGAACACATGGAGCAACATGAACGTCACCATTTACCCAGGTGTCGACCTCAGTTACCGTCCCTCAAGGCGCTGGACGATCCACGCCTCCTACAACACCTCGCTGCGCATGCCTTCGTTCACGGAGATGTACTACAAATTGCAGGGCTATAGTGCCGATCCCCATCTGAAGCCGGAGGAGATGCAGGCACTGGAGGGTGGCGTCAACTTTTCCCCCTTCGGCCTCAGTCTGTCGCTTACAGGCTGGTACCATCACGGCAAGAACATGATCGACTGGATTATGGACACGTCGAAAGGCGACGAAGCAGTATGGCAGAGTGTGAACCACACCAAGATCAACAGCATCGGCGTGGAGGCCTCGGCAGCCCTGAACTTCCGGGAACTGCTGCCCGCACAGCGTCTGCTCCGAACCGTGCGCGTCAACTACAGTTACATCCATCAGGACAAGGAGCAGGAGCCGGGCATCGTGTCGCAATACGCACTGGAGTACCTGCGCCATAAGTTAGTGGCCAATGCACAACTTCAATTGATAAAGCATCTCTCATTAGGGCTTGACTTCCGCTGGCAAGACCGTGTCGGCTCCTACACCGACTTCGACGGCAACCCCTGCGACTATAAGCCTTATGCCCTACTTGACGCCCGCCTGACGTGGCAACAGACGAAATGGAAGGCTTATCTCGAAGCCAACAATGTCTTCGACACCCGCTACCACGACTATGGACTGGTGGAACAGCCTGGTCGCTGGATTATCGCCGGCATCAGTCTCCATCTATAACACAGTAAAGGCACGGATTTGAATCCGTGCCTTTAGTCTATTTCTTGAGTTTAAATGAATTCTCTATACTACTGAGTTCAGCAGAAAAGGCCTTATCGGTCTTCAGGCGCTTCTCTATGGTATTACAACTATGAATAACGGTCGAGTGATCGCGATTGCCTATCAACTGTCCGATACGTGCAGCCGGCATCTTGGTGTACTTCTGGGCAAGATACATTGACACTTGGCGCACCTGCACATAGTCGCGCTTTCTGCTCTTGCTGAAGACGTGCTGCTGAGTCACCTTATAATGCGTACACACCTTCTCCAATATGTCATCAATAGTCAGCGGATGGTTATCCACCTTGACAGCACGTTTGATGATACGCTCTGCCAGTCGCATGTCGACAGCCGAATTATAGACAATGGAATAAGCCATCAGCGAATTGACCACACCTTCCAGGTCGCGCACGCTGCCATTAGCAGTCGCGGCAATATACTGGATGACGTCGGCAGGTATCTTCAGACCGTCACGACGGCACTTGGCATTCAGAATGTCGATACACAGTTGTTCATTAGGATGCTCCAGTTCTGCAATCAGCCCACAGGAGAAGCGTGTCAGCAGACGATCCTTCACACCCTGCAAGTCCACAGGCGGACGGTCGGAAGCCAGCACTATCTGCTTGCCCAGACGGAACAGATGGTCAAAGATATGGAAGAAGGTGTCGAGCGTCTTCGGCGACGTGGCCCATTCCTGGATATCGTCGACTATCAGCACGTCTATCGACTGATAGAAGTTGATGAAGTCGTTTGTCGTATTCTGGCGCACAGCATCCGTGAATTGCACCTGGAACAGACGGGCTGACACATACAATACACGTTTCTGCGGATAGGTCTCCTTGGCCTTGACGCCGATGGCATTGATCAGATGGGTCTTGCCGCATCCAGAAGGGCCAAAGACGAAGAAGGGGTTGAAGGTCGACTTCCCCGGATGCTCCGCAATAGAGATGCCTACTGTGCGGGGCAACTTGTTGGAATCGCCCTCGATGAAATTGTGGAAAGTCTTCTTGGGGTCCAGTTGAGGATTCAGTCCCTGAGGCACGGCTGCATCGAGCAGTGTCGGCGACTTATTGCCACGTGTCGTAGGTTGTGGAGCCTCAATCTCTGTCACAGGATCTCCAGCCACCTCCGTGACAACCTTCTGGTTGTTCTCCGTGACGACTGTCACAATGCGATAACGAAGGGCCACGCTCGTGCCGAACACCCTCGCGAGTACCTTGCTTAACAGTCCGACGTAATACTGCTCCAAGTACTCGTAGACGTACGGACTTGGAACCTGCACCAGCAGCGTATGCTCCGCCTCTGAATATGACTCAAAGACGATTGGTGCAAACCACGTTTTGAATTGTTGCTCCGTGACGTTAGCCTTGATGATCTGCAGGCATTCCGCCCAAAGCGCTTTATGACTGTTTGACATTACACGATTGTTAATTTTAGCGGTGCAAAGTTCGGCATTTTTTTCCGAATATGCAAATCCTCATTTTTCGTATCTTGTGTGTACAAACGCCGTAACTTACTAAGAATCGCGAGATTATATAGTTTCACGGACAAATCGAGCAAAAAGGCGGCTTGCGTATTTATAAAGCACTAGATATCAAGTACTTAGAACCCTCTCCAAACCGAAGCATCCCAAAATTTCCGCCCAGGACAGTGAGTGGCAAAACGCTTTCTCTATGGGGGATTTACGAACGAGGGGGTCAAATCTTTTCAGCCCTGCCTATTTAGACGTTTTTTAAATTACTTATCTTTCCGCCCGAAAACCGAGAAATGTACATACCGTTTGGGATGCTGCCTGAGGTCGATCATCAGGGAGTCGGCATGACTCATCGTGGCATTCAGATTCCTGTAGAGTTGCGGGTCGTTCATCAGCAGGCCAAGCGTGCCATCCTTGCTGTTCAGTTTGGCTGTCATCTGCTCCACGTTCTGCAGCGTCCCGTTGACTTTTGCCATCGTCATCGCGATATCCAGGTCGCTGAGATTCTTTGTCAGCGTGTGGGTATTAGCCAGTACGCCGTCGGCCTTCTGCATCAGGCTGGGCACCTGAGTGTTCAGGCTGCCCGTCAGGCGGTGCAGTTCCTGTGTGGTAGTGGTCAGATTGGAGGTTATCTGGTCGATGTTATGCAGCGAGTTGCTGATAGCGGGATCAGCCAGAAGGGCATTCACACTGGCCAGAATGGAGTCGAGTTTGGGCAGCATCCGCTCTATCTGGGGCACCATCTCCCCGGCCTTTCCGAGCATGCCTTTTTCCAAGCCACCGACGAGCGTGTCACCAGGAGCCATCACCTCCAGCGGATTGTCGCCCAAGATCAGGTTCAGTTGCACATTGCCCATCAGGTCCTTCGTGATCTCAGCCATCGTTCCCTTAGGCAGACGCATCTGCTTGTCGAGACCGAGCACAGCCACGATGTCGCGCTTGCCTTCGTAATCATAGACGACCTGTTCGACGACGCCGACACGATAGCCGTTGGAGTAGATAGGACTCGACACTGAGAGTCCGCCGATATTGTCGAATGTCGCATAATAATTGTCATCGGTGGAAAACAGCGTCATGCCTTTCAGGAATTTCAAGCCGAAAAACAACACCACGATGCCGGCAATAGCCACTAATGCAATCTGTACCTCCTTTGTAAAGTATTTCATAACCTTTTAATTATTATTTCACTCTGTTCTTCTTAAACTCACGGATGGCCTCCTGCACATTCATCTTGGCATCGCCCCTGAAGGCTATGATAAAAGCCTCGGGGAAGTCATCCAGTATGCTCTTGCGCAGACGATATATCTCATTATAGTCCGTTGATGCCCCAAGCGTGTACTTATACATACCGCCTTCCCGGTAGAAGGTTGCACTTTTCTGCCCCTTCAACTGTCTGTCACTCGACTTCAGTTTAGTGGTACTCACCAGAATCTGCACCTTAAAGACTGGCGCATCTGTCGGGGCCTGCGACTGCTGCTTTGCCTCAACAGGCTGTTTTGCCTCAACAGGCTGCTTCGCCTCAACACGTGCCTTCGCCTCTGCTGGTTCTGCCTTCGCCGGGGTATCATCGCCCACCACCGAAAGGTCCACGCCGTCCGGTGCCTGTGTGTTTTCCGTCTGACCTTCCGCCTCCTTCTTTTCCTGCTGCGTTTTGGGTTCCGCCATCGGCTCTTCTTTGGGAGCGGCGCTGTTTTCTTCAGCCTTTGACTTTGCCTTGTCAGCCGCTGCACGCTGTGGCACCACCTGCGGTATTTCCACCCTGTCGGCCTTCGGTTCCGGCAGATAAGGCACGGTGATGCTGCCGCCGTGCTTCTTCTTATAGGCCGCAAAGGCATTATAGATGCCTCGGGCATAGGCTGCCGTTGCGGCATTCGAATTCATGTATTGCTCTTCGTCGGGCGTGGAGATGAATCCGAGTTCTATCAGGCATCCCGGCATCGAGGTCAGGCGCAGCACGGCCAGATTATCCTGATGGGCACCCTGGTCCTGACGGTTCGTGGCCTGACACACATAGCGCTGCATATACTTGGCCAGTTCCACAGAGTTCTCCATATTCTTGTCCTGGATAAACTCGAACATGATGTTGCTCTCAGGCGAGTTCGGGTCGTAGCCGTGGTAGGTCTGCTTATAGTCCCTCTCCAGATAGATGACGGCATTCTCACGCTTGGCCACTTCGAGATTCTCCATCACGCCGTTCTTTTTTCCCGTGCGCCGGCTTCTGCCCAGCGTATAGGTCTGGAAGCCGCGCACGATACCCCGCTCCACCGAATTGATATGGATGGAGATGAACAGGTCGGCCTTTGCGCTGTTGGCTATCTCTGCCCGGCGGTAGAGTTCCACGAAGCGGTCGGTCTTCCGGGTATAGATGACCCGTACGTCAGGGCAGTTCTGCTCCACGAGCCGCCCGAAGGCCAGGGCGAATTTCAGTGTCAGGTTCTTCTCCTTCACCTTCCCCTTGCCGATGGCACCCGTGTCGTGGCCGCCGTGACCAGCATCGATGACCAGCGTGAACTGCTTGCTCGCAGCACCGGCCGACACCGCAAGGCATATCATTGTTATCAGAAACAGTACAATCTTCTTACACATATTATCCTAATCATTCGTTAAGTGTATCTCCACCGCAGCCCCGTCGCAGTCAGCCCCCATAGGGGGATTCTGCTTGGTCACGACCAAGTCGATGGACTGGGTCTGCGGAAAAGCCGCCTTCACGGCTGTGGCGATACGCCCGGCCACATGCTCCAGCAGCCTGGAGGGAATGGCCATCTCGCGCTCGACGATCTCGTAGAGTTCGGCATAGTTCAGTGTGTCAGCCACCTCGTCCGTCTGCATGGCCACAGCCAGCGGATAGCCCACACGGAGGTCTACCAAAAAACTCCCCCCCACCCTCTTTTCCTGTGGCATCACGCCGTGGAACGCTTGGAAGCGGACATTTCGCAGATGGATATAGGCCGAACTCAGTTTCATAAGGTGCCTTTATACCTCCGCGCTCTCAGCCTGTGTGCCCGCTGCATCCGCAGAGTCGTCGTGGGCACCTGGCACATATTTCTTCAGGGCCCGCTCCACACCGACCTTCCAAGTATTAATACTCTCATCGTTGAGCGACAGCGAGCCTACCAGTCGGATGACGTGCTCCAGAGGCATCCGGTAGCGCAGCACGCCCGAGATCAGTTTGGCATAGTTCCAGTATTCCTTGTTGAATTTCTCCGAGAGGCCTTCCACGGTCGTCTTGTAGCCGCGCTTGTTCTCAAACTGGAAGTCGTAGCGCTTCGTACCGTCGGGATTCACCTGCTTGATGATCTTTCCGCTGGTGACGGTCTTCGGCAGCACTATGCCCTCCTCGTCGTCCTGCAGACCGGTGAATATCTCATAGGGATAGCCGTCGAGCAGCCCGACGAAGGCCACCCACTTCTCCTTGTTGTTCTGAAAGCGCACCACGTCGCACTCCAAGGCCTGCGGGCGCACCTCCGTCACGTCGGGGCGACGGTTCTTCATCACCATCTGGTTGGCCAGCGACAACAGCATGTCGGCCTCCTCTGCCGGGAGGGATGACAGGCTCTTCTCCACAAGGGCCATCAACTGCTCCTGTGTCATCTCATTGCCCTGTCTGCTTCCAGCAGCCATCAGTTCCGCAGTCACACGCTGCAACATGTCTTTTCTTGCCTCTGATTCCATATCACTTCGTTTATTTCAGGTTGCAAAGTTACACATAAGTTTTCTATTTCGGAAAACTTTTAGACGAAATCTTCGCAAAATGTTCTCCAAACAGGAAGACTTTCGTTTCTTTGGGCTATGCCCAAAGATACTCACGCTCAGAAATACCCAAATAAATTTGGTATTTCCTTCGCTTATTCGTACCTTTGCATCCAAAATCAGAAAAAGATATGAAAACGATACTCACCCGCCGCACCATCCGAAAGTATTCGGACCGCGAAGTCAGCGAAGAACTGCTGAACCGCCTGATGAACGAGGCTGCACGCACCCAGACCATGGGCAACCTGCAACTCTACAGTGTTGTCGTCACCCACTCCAAGGAGATGAAAGAACGTCTGGCACCCGCCCATTTCAACCAGCCAATGGTGACCGCAGCCCCTGTGGTGCTCACCGTCTGTGCCGACTTCAACCGTACCAGTTTCTGGGCCAAATGCCGCAAGGCAGAGCCTGGCTACGACAATTTTCTCTCTTTCATCAATGCCGCAACCGACGCCCTGCTCTACACCCAGACGCTCTGCTGCCTCATGGACGAAGAGGGCCTCGGCTACTGCTATCTCGGCACCACCGTCTACCAACCGCAGCAGATCATCGACATCCTGCGGCTTCCGAAACTCGTGATGCCCCTCGCCACCCTCACTGTCGGATGGCCCGACGAGGAGCCTCCCCTCTCCGACCGTCTGCCACTGGAGAGTTTCGTACACCAGGAGACCTATCATGACTATCTGGGCGCCGACATCGACACCTATTATAAATATAAGGAGGAACTCGAAGACAACCGCCACTTCGTGGAGATTAACCACAAGGAGACGCTCGCCCAGGTCTTCACCGACATCCGCTACACCCGCAAGGACAATGAGGCGATGTCGGAAGGGCTCATCGATGCCCTGATACGCCAGGGTTTCCTGCCATGCACCATTAAAATGGGGCTCCCCGGATGAGGAGCCCCATTTCATTTCTTTATTTCTTCATTCTTTCAATCTTCCACCACAATCGGCCTGTACTTCGGCACAAGCGTCTTCATGATGCACCAGCCGATGAGATAAGCCACTGCACAGATGCAGAACACCACCATATAGGCAGCAGGCTTGCCGTCGAAGCCGAAGAATGTGAAGGCGGCCCCCTGTGCATCAGCCCAGGTGAAGAAGTTACCAGAGCCCTTGTTGATCAGGAACGAGCCGATACCGCCGGCCATTGAGCCGATACCCGTGATGGTACCGATCGTGGACTTCGGGAACATATCGCCGATGGTAGAGAACAGGTTGGCACTCCAAGCCTGATGGCCGGCACCCAGCAGACCGATCAGGATGGCTGGCCACCAGGCACTGATTGCGCCCAGAGGCTGTGCAAACAGGCCGAGCACGGGGAAGCAGGCAAAGATCAGCATCGCGCGCATACGGCCCAGATAGGGATTCATGCCTTTCTTGTCGACGAAGTAGGTGGGCAGATAGCCGCCGCCGATACTCAGGATCGTCACGATGGCATAGAGCGTCAGGATCAGCAGGATGCCCATCGTCGAGTCGGACGTGTAGCCATACTGGTCAGAAAAGTAGGCGGGCGCCCAGAACAGGAAGAACCACCACACACCGTCAGTCATAAACTTACCCACGATGAACGACCAGGTCTGCTTGTACTTGAAGCAGTCCCAGAACGGGATGGTCTTCTCCTCCTTCACGTTGGTGCGGTCCTGCACGGCAGCGATGTCGTTGTCCTGCTCGATATAGTTCAACTCAGCCTGGTTAACAAAGTGGCTCTTGTGCGGCTTCTCATAGAGCCACATCCAGAGCCCCATCCACACATAGCCCAGCACACCGATGATGATGAAGGCCATCTCCCAGCCCCAGGCACGGGCCAGCAGGGGAATTGTGGCTGGCGCGGCCAGTGCGCCCACGGAGGCGCCGCTGTTGAAGATGGAGGTAGAGAAAGCGCGATCCTTCTTCGGGAAGTACTCTGCCGTCACCTTGATGGCGGCGGGGAAGTTGCCGGCCTCACCCAGTGCCAGGATCATGCGGCAGGAGAGGAAGAGCCACACCGAGACGGTGGCGATGGCCACGGCAGCGTCGCTTCCGGCCTGCACCAGGCGCAGGGCCTCGATGGAGTCGTAGCCCTCCATTGTCATGGCGGCCCAGCCGCAGCCGGCGTGGAGCACAGCACCGGTCGACCATACGAAGATGGCTATCAGATAGCCCTTCTTCGTGCCCATCCAGTCGATGAACTTTCCTGCGAAGAGGTTGGCGATGGCATAGAAGATGGAGAACCAGCCAGTGATGGTACCATAGTCAGCATCGCTCCAGTGGAACTCCGGAGCAATAAAGTCCTTCCAGGTTAATGACAAGACCTGACGGTCCATATAGTTGACAGTGGTTGCCAGAAACAGCAGCGCACAGATAACCCAACGGAAGTTGGACATTTTGGTTGTTTGAACAGGTGTCATTATTTCATTATTTTCGTTAAAGCGTTATATTGTTAAGAAAGGCATCTTGGGTTACTTGATGTCGATGACGGGGATGTTGTCCTTGTCGTTGTAGTACAGGTTCTCACCGGCCATACCCCAGATGAAGGTATAGTAATAGGTGCCGGCAGCAGCGTGAATCGACCACTCTGGCGACATGATGGCCTGCTCGTTGTGCAGCCAGACGACGCGGCTCTCCTGCGGCTCGCCCATGATGTGGGCGATGGTCTGCCCCTCGGGCAGATTGAAGTAGTAGTAGGCCTCGATGCGGCGGCCGTGGGTGTGAGGCGGCATCGTGTTCCAGGCAGCACCCGGGTTCAACTGTGTCAGTCCGAGTTGCAACTGGCAGGGGCCTTCCTCCAGCACGTCGTTCACGATCAGTTTATACACCGTGCGGTTGTTACACTCCTCCAGCGAGCCCACGGGGCCCCATACGGCAGCCTTCAGCGAGCCCTTGCGCCCGTCGAGCGTGATCCACTGCGTCTTGTAGTGCTGGTGGGCCGTTGCCGAGTTCAGGTAGAACTTGGCCGGGTTCTTCGGGTCCTTCGAGCGGAACTCCACCACCTTGTTCACATCCTTGTCCTTGGCGATATGGCCACGCCCGATGTAGAGAGCCTCTTTCGGCGAGAGGGCATACTCCTTGCCGTCGACGATCACGACACCGTCGCCTCCGCCGCAGTTCACCACGCCGAGTTCACGGTTGTAGAGGAAGTACTTGTCCTTGATGCCGGGATCCACGTCGAGGCCCAGGTCGCGGAAGTTCTCCAGTTTCAGAGTCTTGTTCACAGGCATCGCACCGCCGTAGATGAAGCGGTCATAGTGCGAGTAGGTCAGGTTGATCTCGTCGGCGGCCATCACCTTCTCCATCACGAAGCGGTCGCGCAGCGTCTTCGTGTCGTAGTGCTTCACGTCCTCAGGATGGCAGGCCGTCTGGAAGTTCACTTTCTGCTGGGCGTTCATCCCCAGCGCGCCCATCACGAGGGCGATACTCAGAATTGCTTTTTTCTTCATTTGTTTTCTTGATTTTGTCTTTATTTCGTTATTCCATTATTTTGAGATCTCGTTATTCCGGCTCTCTTCGCTGGCGATGCGCTGGCGATTCCAGACGACCATGCCGAGCGTGATGACTGTCAGCACGCCCATGCCTACCCACTGCAGATTGTTGACACACTTGTAGATGACCCAGCCGAACAGGGAACTGGCGAAGTCAAGGGCACCAGCCTCGAATCCCTCGGGAATCTTGGCGGCAGGGTCGCCCGTCTGAGCGAATACCGTGGCGGCGGCCTGCGTGAAGGCAGGGGCCATGTCGGTCACGAAGTAGAGACCGACGGCCAGGGCCACCAGTCCGATGATAAACGTCTTAACCACATTGCCCTTCGTGAAGGGCAGCACCATGGGGAACAGGTAGAACATACCGGCGAGCGATGCCAAGGGCAGGAACTGGTTGCCGGGCAGCACCACCGCCAGGCCCAGTGCCACGGGGATGAGCAGCAGCGAGACGACGAGTGTCGTCGGATGACCGATGACCACGGCGGGCGACATACCGATGTACACCTTCTTGCCGTTGAACTTGCGCTTCACCACCTCCTGAGTCTTCTCGGCCACGGGCTTCAGGCCCTCTATGAATAAAGAGGTGATGCGGGGGATGAGTTCCATCACGGCTCCCATCGTCACGCCCAGGAAGAGGATTTTCTTGATGTCGAGTTGCGCCAAGGCTCCGATCAGGGCGCCCACGATGACACCCAGCACCAGCGGCTCGCCGAGTATGCCGAACTTCTTCTTCAGTCCGTCGGCATCGATATTCAACTTGTCGAAGCCGGGTATCTGGTCAAGTGCCTTGCCAATCAGCAGGGCAAATGGCACGAAACTCTGGCAGAAGGGCTGCGGAATCGAGATGCCCTGCCATTCGGGATAATACGCCTGAAACTTGTCGGCAGTCAGGTCAGCCATCACCAGCGTAACGATATAACATACAATGGCAGCAAAATAGCCCCACGCCAGACTCTGGTCCATCACGAAATAGGCCACGGCGCCGATGAACGCGAAATGCCAGTAGTTCCAAAGGTCGATGTTCACCGTACGGGTGCATTTTGTAATCACCAGCAGGAAGTTCACGCCCAGACAGATAGGGATAATCAGCGCACCGACGGCTGTGTTGTAAGCAACAGCAGCGGCAGCAGGCCAACCCATGTCGAACACCTTTAACTGAAGGTCATAGAGTTTGGAAATGTCGCTCAACGGACCACCAAAGTTGGTGGTTAGCAAGGCCGTCACGATGCCCAGACCGACGAATCCGACACCCACATAAAGTCCTGACTTCAGAGACTTTCCGAATTTCAGTCCGATACAGAGACCGATAATAGTAAACAGGATAGGCATCATCACAGATGCACCCAGACTGATAATGTAACTGAATACTTGTTCCATTGGTTTTAATATCGATATTTATTTGTTTTAGTGCTAATTCGACTGCAAAGATACAAAAAAAAGGCGAAACGCAATGCATTTCACCTCTTTTTTATTACTCAAACGTTAACGGACAGGCTGTCAGGG
>ODAJ014763509.1_pt1 | contig 21984 bp, 18 predicted proteins | sample 1539241 | NCBI WGS metagenome assembly ODAJ01 (sample SAMN02144231, study PRJEB22623) | gut metagenome | biome: sheep rumen | host: Ovis aries | place: New Zealand | reverse complement strand
ATACGTCAATTGGATTGCTCCTGACGGGCACGGCAAGTTCGCAGCCCAGCGAGTAGATTATCAGAAGATGAAAGCCTCTAAATTCCTTGCATACAAGAAGAAAGTGCTGGGCAACTCTCGCTACTTGAAAGATCCCACCTACTATGCCCCCGACCCCATGACGGCCTTCGGCTATGTGGAGAATAGTTTTAACTCGTCTGGCGATAACGTACGCAGCGTCGCTGGGGTAGTCCTCATTTCCAATCCTCATAAATATCAACCGTTGGAACTGAAATAAGCGATATGAAACGACTCCTATATATTACATTATATGCAGTGCTGGCAGCATCGGCGTCGGCACAAGAAGTGATTGATTCGACGCAGTTTGTGGCTGTGTATGATTACGAGTGCAGAACACAAGATGACGAAGGGCAGAATGTCACGGACAAGATGCAGGTCGTGGTGCAAGTGGGACGGACGGTTACGAAGTCGATGCCACGCTCTGCCTATCAGTTGAGGGACGAGTCGGAGAAGGCAAATGTGATGGCTGACTATCAGGAAGCTCTGATGCACATGCCAACGGTGTGGATAGGTCGGCCCAGCGGCAAGACCACCGTGTGCGAATTCATTTTCCCGCATGAGTATGAGGGCTACGAAGAGACGCCCGACATCGCATGGACGCTCACTAATGATACGCTGACCGTAAGTGGCTATCTCTGCCAACAGGCCACGGCGACATTCAGAGGTGTGGAGTGGCACGCATGGTACACCGATGAGATTCCGTCGTCGGCAGGGCCGTGGCGGTTGCGTGGTCTGCCGGGGCTGATAGTCAAAGCAGAAAGTGAAGCGCACACCTTCTGCCTTACCGAGTTGAGAAATGAGGTATCACCCATTACAGCCCCAGAGCAAAGGCCCGATGTCCACCGGATGAAATACGCCAAACTGTTGAAGCACAAGAACGAGATTTATGGCAACCGCGAATATCCCAAGAATCCCATGTACTATATACCAGACCTTCAGGGCAGCATCACGGATATGAGCGTTCTCAACCGCAACGGCCAGCAAATTCTTCTTGCCAATGGCGGTCACCCGCTGCTGACAAAGGCGCATGTGTATCAACCGTTAGAATTAGAATAAGACAATGAAAAAGATTTTAGTGACTATGATGGCCTTTGTGCTGACGATAGGAGCACAGGCTGGGAAAATCGACTCAACCCAGTTTGTAGCCTTCTACAATTACTCCATCCAGACCCAGGACGACGAGGGGCAGGATGTCACGGACTCGATACGGCTGGCTCTGCTGGTGGGCACGCGGGCCACCTATTGCACCACCGTACTTTCCTACAACAGGGACGGCCGAGCAAGCCAGGAGATGGAGAATGCGTTTATCATGCACCACCAAAATGTGCTGACCGATGTGGAGAGGTCGGAAGTCATTGCCATCGAACCCATCTATCCCCATCGCTACGAGTCGCACGAACCGATGGTAAAGATTGACTGGACGCTGACGGAGGACACGCTGACCATCAGCGGATTGTTATGCCGCCGGGCCACAGGCTCGCTCTATGGCAAGCAATGGACGGCGTGGTACTGTGAGGAAATCCCGTCATCGGCTGGCCCGTGGAAACTGCGCGGACTGCCGGGCTTGATTATCAAAGCCGAGGACAGCGAGGGCATCCACTGCTTCACACTTTACGAAACGAAGAACGAGGTGCGCGACATCAACACGATCGGCAATCCTGAGTACCAGAAACTAAGCCGAAAGAAACTGATGGCATTCAAGAAGAAGACGTTAGGCAATCCACGCTATGCGAAGGAGCCCACCTACTATGTGCCCAAAGGTGCCGACGACGTAGTTGAGGTTAACCTAAACGGTACCATGTACTATGTCGGCATGAATTCCCACATGATGACGCCGCAGAAGAGCCACGTGTATCAACCATTAGAATTGGAATAGACAATATGAAACGACTCCTATACATTATATTATATATAGGGCTGGCCGTCCATGCGTCGGCTCAAGTGCGAGTGACGGGGCGGGTAACGGCACTCTCCCCCTCTTCAGGGGGAGTTGGAGGGGGTCTTAAGCCCGTAAGTGACGTCATTGTTAAACTGATGAACGGCACGAAGACGCTGGCGTTCACCAGTAGTAACGCGCAGGGTGTGTATAGCCTTGAAGTCAAGAATGCACCAACTGGGGAGGTGACGTTGCAGTTCAACCATATCGGCTATGAAAAGGAGTCGGAAAGGCTGACGCTGAAGGAGAAGATTACTAAACTGGACATGCTGCTCACTCCGAAGAATATCTTGCTGAAGGAGGTGACGGTGAAGGCCACCCCACTGTGGCAGCGGGGCGACACGCTGAGCCACAACCTGGCGTCGTTCCTCGGCAAGGGTGACGTGACACTGGAGGACGGACTGAAGCGGTTGCCGGGCGTGGATGTGGCGAAGAGCGGTGCTATCAGCTACATGGGCACGCCCATCTCGCAGTTCAACATCGAGGGCTTGGACCTGCTGGGCGGCAAGTACAACCTGGCAACGCGGAACATCCCGGCAAACTATGTGACGCAGGTGGAGATTGTGCGCAACCACCACAGCCGACGGGTGGAGAAAGACGTGCCAAGCAACGAGGTGTCGATGAACATCAAACTGGCGAAGAAGGCGAAGTTCAAGCCATTCGGACAGGAGGAGGCGGGGGTAAGTCCCCTCCCGACCTCGCCCAAAGGGGAGGGACATGACCGCTGGCAGGGCTTGCTCGGCGTGACGGGCATGATGTTTACCGACAGGTTCCAGACCATCTGCTCGCTGAAGGGTGGCAACTACAAGGACTTTGCCCGGGCCGACATGAGAGATCACTTCGGCGGCTCGGACGTGACGACACCCGCCACCAGCCTGTTCGGCGGCTTCGACGGAGGTACACCTCCGCAGGGCGAATACCTCTACCAGCGCAACGGCATGGCGACGCTCAACGGCATTTATAAACTCGATTCGGTCACGACCGTGAAAGTGAATGCCGACTACAGTTACCATCGCACCACGCACGACATCAGTCAGGGCAGCACGTATCTGGCAGGGAATGGCAACTACGTGACCGTGAGCGAACAGACCTCACCGCTCTCGAAGGTGCATCTGCCCAAACTGACGATGAACTACCTGAAAAATGCCGACCGCGTGTATCTCAGCGATGTATTCTTTTTGAAAGGTAAGTTTGAACAGAATGAGGGAGATGTGGTGGCAAACGGAAAAGAGATAAGGCAACGCCGACGTTCTTCGTCGTTTGAGATAGACAACAGCTTTTATTGGTCGGATAGGACACCAAAGGGAACTGTCCGATATGTCAGTGCACCCATTTCATTCAAACGAACACCGACGTTGAGATTGATTTTCAACAAAGACGGAAACGGGTATGCACAGACAGCCCAATCTTCAACACTCAAGATGAATGTCCATACGTCATTCACGATTCCCATTGGCAAGGCTTTTAAGGTCAGACTGCCTGTCAGCGTTTCAGCAGTATGTGATGACCTGGAAACTATCTACTCCCCTCCCTCCACGGGAGGGGCTGGGGGTGGGTCTGTGAATCACATTCGCGGTTGGGCATTCGAGCCAACCATGAATCCTGGCTTCGAGATTCATTCGCGCAACCGCCGCTTCTACCTCAGTGCCGGACTGGGGGCCGCATTGAAAGGACTGTATTATAATAAGCTTAACTACACCAAGCCTGTACTCAATCCCTCGATGGGCATCAACTATACCTTCTCCGCCAACAGTAAACTGCAGTTCTCCACGGGCTACACGACGCAGATTGGCGACATGATGACACTGCTGACGGAGCCCATGCAGGTGGACTACCGCACGGTACGCACCTCGTCGGGCATCATCGGCGAGTCGAACACGTGGCATTCATCGGGCGAGTGGAAGTGGCAACTGCCCATGCAGTACTTCACGCTGAGCCTGTCTGCCAGCCACAGCGAGGGGAAGCGCAACACGCTCTATTCGCAGAGCATCAGCGGGATAGACATCAGCAGCTCGGCCCTGCAACGCGACACCCGCAGCCGCTCCAGCAACTTCTCCGTTGCCGCCACGAAGAACTTCCCTTCGCTCTACGCCAAACTGGGTGCCGATGCCTCTTATGGCTTAGGCAACAGCGAGCAGGCGGTAAATAGCGATGTCATAAAGATTCGTTCCAACAACTACAACCTCCACGGCAATGTCTCCGTAACGCCCATCCAGTGGCTCGAACTGCGCTACGACATCCGCTACGGCTACTCTAAAACTAACTACTCCCCTCCCTCTACGGGAGGGGCCAGGGGAGGGTCTTCCCTCACCTCTCTTTCTCACGCTGGAGCCCTCCACATCTTCCCCATCGCCACCCTCGACCTTTCCGTGGATTACGACCATGTGCGCCGCCAGATTCCCTCCCCTATAGGGGGAGGTCAGGAAGGGGCTCAATACAAGCGCATGTCCCTCTTCAATGCCTCGGCTCAGTACAAATGGAAGCGCTTTGTCCTCCGCCTCGAACTCGACAACCTCCTGAACCAGCGCCACTACGCCTACACCATCTTCGACGGCATCAACACCTATACCTACGACTACGGTCTCTGCGGCAGAACCGTCATGCTGATAGCCACCTTCAACCTTCGGAATTAGAGACTCACGTTGGCTTCACATTGGCTTCGCCTTCCTCACTCGCGACTCGGCCAAACGAACGAGTTCGATGGCTCTCGCTGCTCTTTCGTTTCTAAAATGCTTAAACAAGTTTGGCATTTTGCTCGGTTTGCACTATCTTTAACCTTCGGTTTTAGATAGGCTGCACCTCGAAAATGCTTAAACAAGTTTGGCATTTTGCTCGGTTTGCACTATCTTTGTGGGGCAAATCACTAATGGAATATTGTAACATGAAAAGACCGTTCTTCGTGCTGTTGCTCTTCATGCAACTTATGCTTTCGACCTTTGCCCAATGTCCCCTGCGCCGCAATACAGCGGAGGGCCGCGTGTTCGTGGCCGCCCACCGCGCCGACTGGAAGTATGCACCAGAGAACTCATTGCAGGCTCTGAGGAATGCCCTGTTCTTCGGGGCCGACATCATTGAGACCGACGTACGGCAGACGCGCGACGGCCTCTTCGTGATGATGCACGATGCCACGGTGGACCGCATGACCAACGGTACGGGGCGCATTGCTGACATGACACTGGAGGAGGTGCGCCGCCTGCGCCTCCGCACCAACTGGGGGCAATCGACCCAGATGCCCGTGGCCACACTGGAGGAATATATCAAAGAGGCCCGCGGACGTGCCCATCTCTATCTGGACAAGGCGGGCGTAGACCTACCCGGCACTGAGGAGGGCAGTACTGTGCGTGCCCTGCTGAAGGTGCTGCGGCGGCACGGGGTGTTGCAGGAGACCATGTTTGTTCTCGACTGGCCCTATGAGAAGGCCCGTCGCATCTTCGGCACGGCGCTGGACAGCGTCATCTACTGTCCTGTCATCGAGGACCGCATACCCAACCTCACGGCCTACGTAGAGGAGTATGTCCGTGAGCTGAAGCCTCTGGCCTTCCAGTTCCGCATGGCATCGCTGGAGGGCGAATCCTACCATCTGCTGCCCCGCGTACTGGAGTCTGGCAGCCGTGCCTTCGTGGCCAGCACGTGGCCCAACCATACAGCCGGACACGATGACCTTGTGTCTATCTTCCAGCGTCCATCGCAGGGATGGGGATGGCTCATCGGACAGGGTTTTACCATTCTCGAAACCAATTTTCCCAAAGATTTGATAGAATATCTCCAGCGTGAGCATCGCCACTGACTGGGGCTGCCACCCATTGGTTTTTCTATTTTCCACGAAAAAAAGAGGGGGGCGAGGGGTTGGGAAACCATCGCCTCGGGTGTCTTATGAACAGAAAGCTATCAAAAAAAACGGATGGAAACTGCTGCGGACATCAGACGACTCTATGAGCAACATCGCACCGAGATGCTGCGCCTGGCCTGCCGACTGCTGGCCGACGAGGAGGAGGGGCGCGACGCGGTGAGCGACGTGTTTGCCCAGCTGGCCGAGCGAAGGACGGAGGTGCCGTATGGCGTGCCTTACCTGCTCTCGGCCGTGCGCAACCGGTGCATGAACGTGCTGCGCCACAAGGGCGTCAGGGAGCGTGTGCATCGTCTCCTGCCACTGGACGAGGCCATGGCCGAAGACAGCCGGACGGCAGAGGAAAGGGAGGCCACGCTGGAGTCGATACTCCACTTCATCGACACCGAACTAACGCCACAGACGCGCGAGGTGGTGCGCCTGCGTTTCCGGGAGCGTATGACCTACAGTCAGATAGCCCAACAGCTGGGCATCAGCGAGGCGGCCGTCTACAAGCATCTGGCACAGGCCATCCGTAAGTTGAAGCAAAGGTTCAATCCCTAAATCCCGAGTATCATGGACAAACTGGAAATCCTGCTCGACATGACCGAGCACCCCGACCGCTACACGGAGAAACAGATGCAAGAACTGCTGGCCGACGAGGACATGCGCAAACATTACCAGATGATGGTGTGGCTGCGCGAAAGTCAAGACCCCTCCCGATCTCCCCTTGAAGGGGAGGGGAAAACCTCGTCTTCTATGGGCAGGGCCGGAAAGGCTCCCTTCCTCACGGATGGGCGTGGGAGAGGCCTCTACCGGAAGATTGCCGCCGCATTCGCAGGGGCCATCCTCATGGCGGGCCTGCTGCTTGCAGCCGTTCGCCCCTTCCTGAATTCACCCTCGGAAGCAGAGAATGTCTCTTCCGCAGGGGACGAGGCTCCCTCCCTCACTGGAGGGCAGGGGGAGGGTCTGCTGCAAGAGGGCCCCGTCGTATTCCAAGACGCCCCGCTTGACAGCATCCTCACTGTCGTAGCCCAGCACTATGGCAAGGTCGTCCTGTTCCGCAACGAGGAGGTTCGCACGATGCGACTCATCATGACCTGGCAACCCACCGACTCGCTGTCGAGCCTGATTGGCCGACTGAACCTGTTCGAGGGGCTTCAGCTCACCCTGCAGGCCGATACACTCATTGTTGAAATAGAAAAGAAGGAGGACGAGTGATGCGACGGCTTTTATACCTTATTATATATATACTCTCGTCCCCCTTTCTGTCTGCACAGGTAACTGCCCCCTCCCTACAAGGGAGGGCGGGGGGAGAGTCTCTTGTGGAGGCTCTGCAGGCCCTGGCCCACGAGCATCCCGAATACACCATCGACATCCTGACCGACGGACTGACGGAACTGCGCACATCGGCCCGTACCCGAGGAAAAAGCGTGTCCGACGACGTGCGCCGCCTCTGCAAGGGACTGCCCGTAAGGGTAAACACGGACGGCAAACACATAACCGTGCAGGCCAAGCGCAAGCAGCGTCTCCAGACCATTGTCCTCGGGGGCAAAGTGGAGGATGGTTTCCTGAAGATGCCCTTGCCCGAGGCCCACGTCTCCATCCTTTCGGCGGACAGCACGGTGATCGTGGACAGTGCACAAATGACACCTTTCATTGGTCGCGGCGAGCGCATCGTGATGGCACACTATGCGGCCGAGGTCAGCGGTCTGGCAAAGGAGTACCTCGTCCGTGCCCAACTCGACGGCTACGATGACCAGTGGCAGCGCGTGCCCGTCCCTGCAGGGGAAAAGGAGGTGGAGGTGCCCAAACTGAGCATGCGTAAGATGCAGGGAAAGACAATGAAGGAACTGGTGGTGACGGCCACGAAGGTGAAGTTCTTCTGGCATGGCGACACGCTCATCTACGATGCCACGGCCTTCCAGTTGCCACAGGGTTCCATGCTGGGCGACCTCATCCGCCAGATGCCGGGCGTGACGCTGAATGAGCAGGGCGAGATATTCGTCAACGGGCGCAAGGTGGACGAACTCCTGCTGGGCTCGCACACGTTCTTCGGCGGCAACAAGCGCGTGCTGATGGAGAACCTGCCCTACTACACCGTGAAGACGCTGAAGGTCTATGAGAAACAGACGGAAAAGAACGAGGCCCTGGGCTACGACGTGGAGCCGAAGAAATATGTGATGGACGTGAATCTGAAGGACGAATACAGCCGGGGCTACATCGCCAACGTGGAGGCAGCCGGTGGCACGGACAAGCGCTACCTGGGCCGTGGTTTCCTCTTAGGCTTTACCGACCGGGTGCGCACTACCCTGCTGGGCAACATCAACAACGTGAACGAGTCGCGCCACATCGGCCAACAGGGCCACTGGCGCCCGGGCACGGCACCGCAGTCGCTGCTGACGACGCGCAGCGTGGCAGGCGAGGTAGCCTACTATGCCAAGGAAGACAAGGTGAAGGAGATATTCCGTGCCGAGTTTACTTCCACAAGCGACGAACAGACCATGCACCAGCGCCGCGAGCAGTACCTCGACGGACTGACGCCGACCGCGCGGACCGATGCCTTCAACCGCCAGGGCAACAACCGCCTGAACCTGCACAACGAGTTCACCCTGAAGAAGCCCTGGACCTACGTCACCGCCGACTTCCGCTATGCCCATCGCGACGGCTCTATGCATTCGGCTTTTGAGGAGCAGGCCGACTCGCTCACCATCCTGCAGCGCACCGTGGGCATGAACGAGGCCACGACCTGGGGCCTCTCCGCCGACGCGCAGGGCACCGTCAAGTTCCGCCGCCCCAAACAGCACATCTCATACTATACCTGTGTAATCCACAATAACGAGGAAACGGAGGAGGGTACTCAATATCAGACAACCAACACGGGAGAAAGTCTCAACGCCCGCTCCATCCGGAACCGCTGGACGGGAGGCATGGCATCGCTCAGCTATCACAAGGAACTCGGCCACGACCTGACACTGTCGGTAGGCGACGGGGCAAACGTCACGGTGACCGACAACCACGACTGGCTCTATCATCCCGACACGCTCCTTCTGCCCTCGCAACTCGATGCCCTCACGGCCATCACCGACCCATCGAACTCCTACGACCTGCATCGCCGCCGTTGGGAACACAAACCAGGCATAAGTCTGTCGAAGGGCGGCACCTACATCCACCCCCAAATCCGCATGACCATAGGCTACCAGCGATGGAGCATCGGCATGGGCGTGCCCGTCGTCCATGAGCGAATCCATTATCAGCGCGGCGTGATTGACACCATAGCCCGGCAGACGACCGTCATCCTGGACCCTCACGCCTCGTTCCGCCACGTATGGAAGGACGGCAAGCGCGACATCCGCCTTCATGCCAGCTATAAGAATGCCCCGGCCGAATTGCTCGACCGCATCGACTGGCGCGACGACAGCCATCCCCTCATCGTCAAACTCGGCAACCACGACCTGAAAGGCGCGGCAATGACATCGCTCAGTGCCAGTTACTCCGACCAAACGGCCCCACGCCAAGGCATGTACTACCTGGATGCCAAGTTCGACTATTACCATCGCGTCGTGTCGCAGTCGGTCGCCTACAATCCCGCCACGGGCGTCTATACCTACAAGCCCCAGAATATCAGCGGCACCTACGTGGCCCACGCCAACTTCAGCACCGACCGCAAGATAGGGCAGAAGGGTTACTGGACCTGGCACGTGAACAGCGGCATCGACTGGAACCACGCCAAGGACCACGCCATGCTCCAAACCCCTCCCAACCTCCCCGTGGAGGGGAGGAGTCGTCCTCTTACACATTCGGAATCTCCCTCCCTCTACGGGAGGGCTGGGGAGGGTCTCAACACCGTCAATACCCTGACCCTGAATGGCGCCGGCCACATCCAGTACGACCACAACCGACTGAACATCCGCGCCCAGGCCGATGCCCGCTGGCGACACTCGAATGGGCAGATGTACGACTTTGCCGTGTTCAATGCCGTCGACTTCGAGTACGGCCTCACAGCGCGCTACACCACACCCGACCTCGGCAAGAAGGTAGGCGGACTCACCCTCTCGGCCGATGCCACCATGTACAGCCGCCGAGGCTACGGCAGCAGTCTCCTTAACACCGACGACTTCGTGCTCAACGCCTCCCTCAGTCAGCCCTTCTGGAAGGGCAAACTCATCCTGCGCCTCGAAGCCTTTGACCTCCTACACCAGCTCTCCTCCACCCGATACGAGGTGAATGCACTGGGACGCACCGAGACCTGGTACCGCACAATGCCCCGCTACGTAATGTTCCACGCCGTCTATCACTGGAACCGCAACCCGAAGCGCAACAGATAATATCACTTCCCCAACAGCCGTTTCCCGGTAACATTGAGGTATTTGCCCAAGCGGTTGTAGGGTATGGTATAGGAGGGCAGACCGGCGGCATAGCAGGCTATCTCGTACTGCTGATAGACAAACTCCATGCCGCGCTCGGAGAAGTAGGGCGCATACTGGGGCTGGGGAATCATATACGTCTCCACGCCCTGCAGATTCTCCTGCAGGGCGCTGTCGGTCTTCACCTCGAAGTATTCCATCAGACCCTCCTTCTGCATTTCAGACCATTCCTCGTCGCCTACCTGGTTACCCAGTGTGTTCATGCTCATGCGTCGGCCGTCGCTCTTGCGGAACGTGAGACCGTAGCATATCGTACCGCCGTGGGCACCGCCCGTATACTGATACATCTGCACGTTGAAGGTCACCATCTGGTCGGTCTCGTAGGTGCGCTCCACCGTCAGATTGCGTTCGAAGCCCATCTCGGCATCGAACTCCTTGCGGTCGGCACGCATCTCCTGCATGTAGGCAGAGAGATAGTGGCGGGCCATGGCTTCAGCGTCGTCGTAGGAGCCTTGATAACTGCCACCGAGTTCCTCGCTGATTTGCTCGAGGATGGCAGCATTGAGATGCTTGTCGGCATAGCAGGGAAGCAGGAAACGGACATGGGCGCTGTCGAGCCCCGCTCCGTCAGTCAGGCGGATGTCGATGCTGTCGGCAACGTTTTCGGCAGGTGTGGGTGCAAGTGTGTCGGTAACTGCAGAGAGAGCCGTATCGGCAGTCTTTGCGCCGCGGTTACAAGCAGAGAATGAAAGGGATAGGCCCATCATGGCCATGAGAAATGTGTGCTGGATTTTCATCTTTTTATAGTTGTTTGTTGGTTTAGGTCACGAAATTACGAAATATTTGCCCGACGGGCAAGAGAATGCGCAGATTTTTTCGTAACTTCGCACCAAGAAATTTTCTGCTATATGACTACCAACGACATGACACAGGAGGCCGTGGCACTGCTCTGCCGACTGATAGAGACACCCCGCGTGAGCCGCGAAGAGACGGCCGCAGCCGACCTGCTGCAGGCCTGGATGGACGAAAGGGGCATGGCCCCCAGGCGCGAACAGAACAACCTGTGGTGCGTGGCCCCAGACTACGACCCGGAACGGACAACTCTGCTGCTGTGTGCCCACATCGACACGGTGCGACCGGTCAGTGCATGGACCCACCCACCCCACCAGGCAACTCGCGAGGGCGACCGGATATACGGACTGGGGAGCAACGACGACGGGGCATCGCTGGTGTCGCTGATTGAGACGTTCCGACTGTTGAGCACCAGGGAGCAAACGTACAACCTGGTGCTGCTGGCCTCGGCCGAGGAGGAGGTGAGCGGACGCGACGGTGTCAGCCGCGTGCTGCCTCTCTTGCCACGGGTGGACGTGGCCCTGGTGGGCGAACCGACAGGCATGCAACCAGCCGTGGCCGAGCGTGGACTGATGGTACTGGACTGCACCGCCCACGGGCGTTCGGGACATGCGGCGCGGGGCGAGGGCATCAATGCCCTGTACCTGGCTCTGGACGACATCAGTTGGATAAGAAATACGGAATGGCCCGAGGTGAGTCCGCTGTTGGGGCCGACGCGCATGACGGTGACCATGATTGAGGCCGGGACGCAGCACAATGTAGTGCCGGACAAGTGTCACTTCGTGGTGGACGTACGCACCAACGAACTGCATACTAACGAAGAAATATATAATCGGATTCGCGCAAACGTGAAGAGCGAGGTCGCTGCCCGCAGTTTCCGTCTCTCCTCGAGTCGCATCGACGATGCCCACCCTCTTGTGCAAAAGGCCATTGCCCTGGGACGCACGCCCTTTGGCAGTCCCACGCTGAGCGACCAGGCCCTGCTCCCCTGCCCCAGCCTGAAGATGGGGCCGGGCAACAGCAGCCGCAGCCATACGGCCGACGAATACATCGAGACGGCTGAGATTCGAGAGGCCATCGACCTCTACATACAGATGCTGGACGGACTGACGCTGTAATTATCTTCCTATCCAGGATTCAGGATTCAGGAGTTGCTTCTCCTTGCGGAGCTGGAAGTGGAGGACGTACTGCCCGGTGCCGTCGTTGGCCACCGTGCCCAAGAGGTCGCGGGCCTTCACCTTCTGTCCCTTGCGGACGATGACAGAGGAGAGGTTGGTATAGACAGAGATGTACGAACCGTGGCGCACGAGCACAATCTTCGTGTCGCCGAAGCTGACGACGCGGGTGACTTCACCATCGAAGACGGAACGTGCACGGGCACCGGCACGGCCCACGTAGTTGGTGCCCTTGTTGTTGAGCGTGACATGGGCATGGCCTGAGGTGTTTGCTCCGAAGCGGGCACCAATCATGTATTCGCCCGTGATGGGAACCGGCAACCGGCCGCGATTGTTGGTGAAACTGCCGTCCAGTTTCTTTTCCTCGGGCGTCAGCCACTTCGACGTATTGGCCGAGGTGTTGGGTGTCTTATTCGATGGTGTAGTGGCAGAACCTCCCTTCTTCTTGGCTGCTGCCTCGGCCTTGCGGCGAGCTTCGGCCTCCTTGCGGCGGCGTTCCTCCTCGGCCTTACGTATCTCTTCGGCCACCACCTCGTCAATCTTCTTCTGCAGGGCGGCAATCTTCGACTGTTTGTCGGCCACCTCCTTCCTTAGGTTCTTGGCCTTGCGGTTGAGGGCATTCACCTGACTCTGCTGTTCCACCTGCTGCCGACTGAGCTTGGCTCGTTCTTCCACGAGGACGCGCATCTTGCGGTTCACCTCGCTCTTCAGGCCGAGCAACTGGTTCTGCCGCTCCAGCAGTTCTATCTGCCAGGCCTGCACCTGTTCGCCCAACTGGCGCTCGTAAGCCGCATACTGCCGGGTATAGCGCAGGCGGCGGTACATCTGGGTGACATCGCGGGCCGAAAGGGCAAAAAGCAAGCCGTTGTTTACCTTGCGATAGGCCTGTGCCATGCGCAGGGCGCGGATGTATTTCTCCTTCTTGACGGCCAGCAGCGAGTCGGCCGTGCGTATCTCGCCCGTGACGCTGTCGACCAGCACCTGCAGACTGTCAATCTGATGTTCGGTCTGGTGGATGTAGCGCACGCGGACCTCAATCTCCTGCCCCAGGTATTGTATGTTCTGCTGCCCCTTCTTCACGTTCTGCTGGGTCTTCTGAAGGTCAGCCTGCGACTTCTTCAGGTCTTGCTGCAGGCGGGCTTTCTGATTCTTCAGGTCCTTCACCCGCTTGCTGTTCTGGGCGGAAAGGGTTGATAGTTGAAAGCAGACAGAAGAAGTTGCGTTGCCAGATGGGTCAACGACATTGAGCGAAACGTTGGGAACGCCAAATAGCAACAGGCTCAGGGCCAACAGAAAGCCTTTACAATGCTTCATACTATTCTATATTCAACGGTCAACTTACTTAGCCACAGACATCAACGCCTTCAGTATACTGTCGAAGGGCACGGCCGTGTAGCGCGCCCCGACCTCCGTATGCGTCTCCCAATCAGTCGACTCGCGCAGATTGGAGAGATTGAACGTGGCCCGATAAGATGTCCCTTTGGAACGCAGGGCGAACTGTATCTGGCCGGGGAACTGACCGTTGGCCAGGTCCGTCCAGTTGGCATACGTCCAGGTGAAGTCCGGTGTGGGCGACTTTGTCTCCTCGCCCCAGAAGACGCGCTGGAGATAGTCGAAAGTGATGCCGGCCTTTGCCAACGTGGGCACCTCATCGTAGCTGACGCGGCAATAGCGCTTGCCCATGCGGTCGACCACCATCATGTATTCGGGTGTCAGTTCCATCGTGCCCACATTGATGGTGAGAAACATCGTGTAGGTGAGATTTATCTGTACCACCTCGTCGCGCTTCAGGCGATAGGTGCCACCGAGGTTTATCTTCTTCGACCCAGCCTCCAGTGCCAGGTTCAACTTCCCTGTTACTGCCTGCGCATTAGTTTTGACAAGCGTGGTTCCGGCCACCACTTCGGCCCGCTGGGCATGGCGCGACGAACGGCATCCGCCGAACACTAATAGGCAAACCACAGCCCATAATATAAGTCTTATCTTCTTCATATCCTTAATCCTTTATACCCTAATCCTAATCCCTAATCCCTAATCCTTATAATCCCTAATCCTTATAATCCCTAATCCTTATAATCCTTCAATCCTTCACATACTTCCCCAGTTTCACCTTCTTTTCCAGCAGGGCACTGTCGGAGCCCTTCTGCTTGGCCAGCGACCAATAGCGCACAGCCTGTTCCTGATTACCAGACAAGGCATAGATGTCTCCGGCGTGTTCCAATACTTCGGCATGCAGGTCCTTGTCGGCCAGCAGGGTGCTGTCGGCCTGAGACGTAGGCACCACGCGGTCGATGTAGAACTTAGCCATGGTGTAGTTGCCCTGCATGAAGAGCACCCAGGCATAGGTGTCGAGGTAAGTCTTGTTGAGGGGTTCTATCTTGATGGCCCTGTACGACATACGCTCGGCATCGTCGAGACGTTCGTCGCGAAGGCTCAGATAATAGGCATAGTTGTTCAGGCAAGCGGCATTGTCGTCCTTATACACAAGGCAACTGTCGTAGGCCGCGAAGGCCTTTTCGGCCTTACCATCCTCATAATAGAGCTGTCCGAGGAGTTCGTAGAAGTCGGAGAGCTGTTCGGGAGCCGTCTGTTCGTCGGCCTTCCTCAGTCCGTTCTGCAGCACCTCCACGGCCTGGGCATTCTCTTTCTGTTGCGACAGGGCCAGAGCCAGGTAGAAGTAGTAGGTAAGCGATTCGGGATGCGTATTGATGCCCATACGGCATATCTCTGCCACCTGCTCGAAGTCCTGCTTGCCCAGGTAGTGAACCATCAGCCGCGACAGGGCATTCTCGTTGTCGGGAGCCACCTTGAGCAAGTCGCGCATGGCCTGCACTATGGTATCCTCTCCCACCTTCGTCCCCATCATGTAGCTCACTCGCATCGAGTGCATCAGTGCCGTCGGCGATATGCTGACCAGCGAATCCAGCACCTGCATGACGCGCTGCCGCTGGTTAGGTTCATTCTTGAGGTCGTAGACCATGACGGAAGCCATCTGCGCACGCACCTCATCGGACGATTCGGGGTCAAAGAGCAACGAATCGCGCAGAGCCGCGCGGCGCTCCTTCTGGCCCGTCTGTTCGTAATACTCCATCATGGCCAGCAGCAGGTCGGCATTCTTTGGGTCGGTCTTGGCCACGCGGTCGAAACATTCCAAGGCCCGTTCTGCATCGTTGTTCTCCAGATAGCGGCGGCCCAGTATGATGGGGATGCGCATGTCGTAGGGCGACTCGCGCTCCAGGGTCTTCAGCACATTGTAGGCCTCGGTCTGCCGCCCACGGTCGACGTAGAGTGCATACTTCTGCAGGGCGGTCTGCAGACTACGACCTTCGAGCAGTTCTATGCGGTCCAGAGCACGAATGGCATCGTCGGTCATGCCGTTGCTTTTGTACAATTCCACCAACTGATAGAGCACATCGGAGCGGCGCGTCTGCAACTGCGACAGGCGTTCCACCACGGGAATGGCCCGTTCGTGCTCGTTGCGTGCCAGATAGGCCGCAGCCAGCGACTGTATGTATCGGGGATTGCGGTTGTCAATCTCTGCAGCCCGGCGGAACATTTCTGTACCCAGGCTGTCCTGACCGAGATAGAAGTTGAGGTAACCTGTCTCGAACAGGGCATCAGGGTCATTTGGGTCGATGGAGAGACAATGTTGAAAGAGGTCGTATGCCTCGCTCAGGTGACCGTTCAACTTCTGCTTTATGCCCTCCTGATAGAAATAAGACAGCCTGCGCGCGTCAGCCGGAGCCAACTGCGTCCGGACGGTTTGCCACGCAACCGTCTTTCTCCTCCGCCGCGCCTCCATGGGCACTACGGCAAGGACAGCCAATAACAAAATGATGAACCTTCTCATTCTCTCATTTTCTCATTTTCTCACCCTCTCATTTTCTCATTTTCTCATTCTCCCCTCACACTCCCGTATGTCCAAAGCCACCTTCGCCGCGTTCCGTCTCGTCGAGGACATCTACGGCCACCAGTTCCGGCTGTTCGTGACGGGCTATCACCATCTGAGCAATGCGCTCGCCATCGTTGATGACAAAAGGCTCCTGTCCCAGGTTGATGAGTATGACGCACACCTCACCACGATAGTCGGCATCGATGGTGCCGGGCGTGTTCAGCACCGTCACGCCATGCTTCAGTGCCAAGCCGCTGCGCGGACGCACCTGGGCCTCGTAGCCCTCGGGTAGAGCTATGCGCAGTCCGGTGGGTATGAGTTTGCGCTGCATAGGCAGCAGGGTGACGGGTTCGTCCAGATTGGCCCGCAGGTCCATGCCTGCCGACTGACTGGTTTCGTAACGCGGCAGCATGTGATGCGAGCCGTTTATGATTCGGATTTCCATAACGCTTAATCTAATTAGACTGCAAAATTAATGATTTTATGACACATTCCCGACTTTTTCCTTGAAAAAGATAAGAATTTAAGTTACTTTTGCATTAAGAAACATTTATTGTAGAGAAAAATGAAGTGGGAACAACTACTCAGCAACAAACGATTCGGACAAGAGAAGAGTCCGCATCGCGAAGATGACCGTTCGGAATTCCAGCGCGATTTCGACCGTCTGATATTTTCGGCACCCTTCCGCCGACTGCAAAACAAGACCCAGGTATTCCCCCTGCCGGGAAGCATATTCGTACACAACCGCCTGACCCACTCGCTGGAGGTGAGCAGCGTGGGGCGCAGCCTGGGCAACGACGTCAGCCGCCAACTCCTGGAGCGGCACCCCGAACTCGGCAAGACCCATCTGACCGAGATGGGCAGCATCGTCAGTGCCGCCTGCCTGGCCCACGACCTGGGCAACCCGCCCTTCGGCCATAGTGGCGAACGCGCCATCGGAGCCTACTTCAGCGAGGAGAAGGGGCGCATGTATGAGTCATATTTCTGCGACGAAACGGGCGATTCCCTGACGCCAGAGCAGTGGAACGACCTCACCCACTTCGAGGGCAATGCCAATGCCTTCCGCCTGCTCACCCACCACTTCCGGGGGCGTCGCGAAGGTGGTTTCGTCATGACCTACTCCACCCTGGCCAGCATCGTCAAATACCCCTACACCAGCAGCCAGGCATCGAAGAAGGGAAAGTTCGGATTCTTCCAGGCCGAAGCGGCCGACTACGGAAAGATAGCACAGGAACTGGGCATCAAGAAGATTCGCAACGCCAAGGGCAACGAACAGTATGCCCGCTACCCGCTGGTGTATCTGGTGGAGGCGGCCGACGACATCTGCTACCAGATTATGGACATCGAGGACGCCCACAAACTGAAGATTCTGACCACCGAAGAGACGCAAGAACTCCTGCTCGCCTTCTTCGACGATGCCAAACGGGCAGAAATCACGCAGCGCCTGGCAACCCTCGACGACACGAACGAGAAGATTGTCTACCTGCGTTCCGTGGTCATCAGCTTGCTCGAAAACGAATGTGTGCGCGTGTTCGTCGATAACGAAGAGATTATCCTCGACGGTCGGTTCGAAGGCAGCCTGATAGACCACATCAGCGACCGTCCGCGCCAGGCCTACCGCGACTGCGTGAAGGTGGCCGTGGCCAAGATTTATCATGCCCGCATGGTGGTCGACATCGAGATAGCCGGCCACAAGGTCATCACCCAACTGCTCGACCTCATGCTCGATGCCGTCACCCACAGCGACCGCATCTACTCCCGCATCCTCATCAACCGCGTCAGCTCGCAATACGAGATTCTGGCCCCCACGCTCTACGAACGCATGATGGCCGTCCTCGACTACATCTCGGGCATGACCGACATCTTTGCCCTCGACCTCTATCGCAAAATCAATGGCATGAGCCTGGCCACCGTGTAAAGGTAGCCAGCGCCGATGGACTGTATCAACCGAAGAACTCGGCCTCGAAGTTCGACTGGTCGTAACTGCTGCCGTCGAAGCAGTGGGTGCAGACCTTGTCCTTGGGCAGACCGATGGAGGCCACAAGGTCCTCGAGACGGGCAAACTTGAGCGACGAGAGGCCCAGGCGGCGGGCTATCTCCTTCACCATGCGCTCGTATTCTGGCGTTCCCGTCTGGGCATACTTTTCGAGGTTAGCCCTGTCGTCGCCTTCGAAGTCGCGGATAATCTGGCGCGTGATGAGTTCCATGTCGCTCTTCGACGAGGTGAAACCTATGAAGGGACAACCGTAGACAAGCGGCGGACAGGAGATGCGGACATGCACCTCGCGGGCTCCGTTGCCAAAGAACTCCTTCACATTGTCGCGCAACTGGGTGCCGCGCACGATGCTGTCGTCGCAGAACACCACGCTCTGGTCGCGCAGCAGCGCCTCGTTGGGGATGAGTTTCATCTTAGCCACCAGGCTGCGACGGCTCTGATTGCCCGGAGTGAACGAACGGGGCCACGTCGGGGTGTACTTCAGCACGGCACGTTTGTAGGGCACCTTGGCACCCACGGCATAGCCCAGAGCCATTCCTACGCCCGAATCGGGGATTCCACAGACGAGATCGGCCTTCACGTCGTCCTTCTCGCCCATCATCTGTCCGTTGCGCTCGCGCACCTCTTCGGTATTGATGCCCTCGTAGCAGGAAGCCGGGAACCCGTAGTAGACCCACAGGAAGGAACAAATCTGGCAGCGCTTGAAGGCGGGTTGCAACACCTCGAGACCATTGGCACGCAGTTTGACAATCTCGCCCGGCCCCACATCGCGCAGCACCTTGAAGCCGAGGTTGGGGAAGCTGGTCGACTCGCTGGATGCGGCGTAGGCCGACATGCTCCACTCCACCAGTTCGCCGTTCTGCAGTCTTTCCTGGTGCCGCTCCTCCTTGGTTCCGATGACGATGGGCGTACGGCCCAGGAAGTCGCGAGCCGCAATGATGCCGTCCTCGGTGAGGATGAGCATGGAGCAGGAGCCACGAATCTTCCGATAGACGCGGTTGATGCCATCGACGAAGGAACTGCCCATGTTGATGAGCAGTGCCACCAGTTCCGTCTGGTTGATGTTGTTGGCCGACATCTCGCTCAGATGCATGCGTTGCGCCAGCAGTTCGTCGGCAATCTCGCGCAGGTTGTTAATCTTGGCCACCGTTACCACGGCATATCTTCCCAAATGGGAATTTACAATAATAGGCTGCGGGTCGGTGTCGCTAATCACACCCAGACCTTGGCAGCCTACAAATTGTTCGAGTTCATCTTCAAACTTCGAGCGGAAATAGTCGCGCTCCAGCGAATGTATACTTCGGCTGAAACCCCGCACCTTGTCGAAAGTGACCATGCCAGCACGGCGTGTTCCAAGATGAGAGTTATAGTCAGTCCCGTAAAAGAGGTCGTTTACGCAATCCCTTGTGGAGATTGTTCCAAAGAAGCCACCCATTGTATTCTTTTATTCTTAAATAATTGTAGTCTTAGGTTTTGTAGAAGATGCGGTGAGCGCCGTCGATAATCTTCACCAGTTCGGGATGCGCAGCGGCGAAGGTGTCGATGTGGCGCATGCGTTTCTCTTGCAAAATCTCGTCCACGGCAATCAGTATGCCCGTCTCCTCCACGTCGCCGAAACCATCGTTGATGGCCGTACCGAAGAGGCGCATCGTGGGACTGAGCCCCATGTAGGCATTCACCAGAGGCGGAATGTTGTAGCCCAAGCGGCGCACCTCGCGGTTCAGAATGCGATAGTCCTTGCGGAAGTCGTCCTCGACGAAGAGAGCCTCAAACTGCTTGGGGTCGTGTTCCAAAACCAGCGGTTTCATCGGCGAAATCAGTTTGTCGGGGTCAGGGAAATGCTTATTCAGGAAGTAGAGTATCATATCGCGGGCCAGACGGTCGTAACTGGGGTACATGGTGAACTTGCCAAAGAGGTAGCGCACCGATGGTTCTATCACCACCAAGGCCCCCAGGCCGTCCCAGAGATTGTCCAGAGCATACAGGGCCTTCGAGCCCATGCGTGTGCTTTGATATTCGAGCGTTACGAACGAGCGTCCCAGTTCGATGGTGTAAGGAGCATATTCGCGCATGAAGCGCTCGCTGAAGCGGAACATGTGGCTGGTGGCCAGGTGAGGCTGTCCGTCAGCCCCCACGGGCCAGTCCTTGCCCAGCAGGTAACGGTAGCCGCCCAGTATTTCCTCGTGTTCGGGGTCCCAGACGATGAGTTGCTTGTAGGGATTCTCGCAGGTGTCGAATTCGTCGAGGTCGTAGGCCTTGCCCGTACCGCCTCCGGCATCGCGGAAGGCAATCTCGCGCAGGCGACCAATTTCCATCAAGACGTTGGGCGAGTCCTGCCACGTGACGATGTACACCTCGTTGTTACTCTTATTGGTGAAGCGTAGCCGTTTATCCTCCGTCAGTTCACCCTTCAGCACATCTCGCTGAATCCTCTCGATTATCTGCTCCATATTCTCCTCCGTAAACTCTATATCTTATACACCTCTTCTCGCACAAATTGTGCCCATTCCACCGGCTTTTTCGACTTGTCAAACGTCTCCCACGATATGGGGCGGCCGATGCGCACCGTGTAGTGATTGCCCCGGCTACGATACATCTCGTCGGGCAACAGCGCCATGGCAAAGTTGGGCAGGTGGAATCGTTTGCAGAAGTTGGCCACGCGATAGAAGCGATTGGAGTTTTGGCCAATGAAATGTATGGGTACCACATCGTGCTGGTGGGCACGGCTCTTGACGATGAAACTCTTGGTCCAGGGCAGGTCCTGAACGACGCCATCGATGCGACGGCTGCACAGTCCGGCCGGGAACATGATGACATGGTTGGGTCCCGTGAATATCTGCTCCACCATCTCGGGCAGGTTGTGAGCCTGTCGGCCCACCTTGTTGACCGGCACGCACAGGGGGGCCAGTCCGGGCAGGTTCATGAGGAAATCGTTGACCAGATACTTAATCTGTCCGTCGTAGCGGCGGCCCAGCACAGCACCCAGCGTGACACCGTCGATGGCGCCCAGCGGATGATTGCTGACGAAGGTGCAGTAGGGGCTATCCTTCGGAGGCAAGTTCTCCAATCCCTCCACATCCACCTTGACACCCAGATACTCGATGGTCTTTTCACAGAACTCCACTCCCTGATAGCCATGGCGGAGAAATTCGTTACAGAAGTCTTCATGGACGAGCTTCCGCAGCCACGCATACACAAACCGGGGAACAAAACGTGCCCGCGCACCCAATCGGGAACGCAGGATAGCCTCTATGTCAATAACTTTCTCCATTTGGAATCCGCTACTTGATGCTGATAGTACGATTGTTGATACGGTAACGGCCACGCGGCAGGCCCACGAGCCAGTTGACTCCGGGATTCAGCTGCATGGCCAGATAGAGCGTCCCAGAGTTGGTGTAGATGGGCAATACCTGTTCGTACTTTGAGGTAACACGCAAATTGCGCCCCTTGACAATCAGCCGAACGGGATAGGCACTCTGCGACATACGGCCAGAGGACAGTTCTCCCCACCGCACCGACGACACTGTCACGGAGTCCTTCGGCACACGGCGAATGGTCTGTTTGTCAGCGACGGCCCAAGTGCTTATCAGTATCATCACGACAAGCAGCAGACTGCGAAACGACTGTTGAAATTTCTTCATCCCACTATCGATTTTTTCAAAAGAATGCGCAAAAATAGAAAAAAAAAAGCGAAAGTGCAAATAAACTTGGCAAAAAGTAATATTAGGCCCGATATTACCTGCCCACGAAGTTTGTATACAGCAGGCCGCCCTCGCCGGTCATGCCGTTAGCCTCGACTTGGATTTGGGTCTTCCGGCTGTTGTTGAAGAGTGTGACGTGCGCTTCGCCGTTCTTGTCGAGGCGGAGGCTGGGGTTCCAA
>ODAJ011764813.1_pt1 | contig 21997 bp, 25 predicted proteins | sample 1539241 | NCBI WGS metagenome assembly ODAJ01 (sample SAMN02144231, study PRJEB22623) | gut metagenome | biome: sheep rumen | host: Ovis aries | place: New Zealand | reverse complement strand
GCCTGGTCAAGTGCGCTTTTTCAGCAGGAAAGAATGCAAAAAGTGTGGAATAGCAAAGAAATCCTGATGAAAATGCGCACAAAAAGAGCGGGAGCAGTTCACTGCGACGCCCCCTTGTATTTCCGTAGCATTTACACCGCCGCCCTGATCATTTTCATAAGGAAGGCTCGTTCTGTCTCCGGCAGCCTTCGCAGAACCTGCATCACTTCTTTATGGTCGGACTGAAGTTCCGGCGAAACGGGTTCCGTTGGAGGACCGGCGGTTCTATAACAGAGGTCATTTAAAGTGACCCCTATTGTTTCAGCAATCATTATCAGGATGTCAACCGTCAGATTGGGTTTCCTTCCGTTTTCAATCCTGGAGATCAACGTTGGGTCTGCGCAGAGGGCCTCAGAAAGCGTCTCCTGGGACATCCCGATCAATTTTCTGTATCTCTGGATCTTCTTCCCCATCTCCCGATTGTTCAAAGGATTCATCTGCACCGCCGGTTCACCTCCTTTCAGGCTTTCTGTCCTGCTGATGGATTCATCATATCAGGTTCCCGCGCCTGAAAACAGGTCAGGATGTGCCGGTTTTATATTCCCTGCATTGCATAAAAATTAATAGTTATAGTGGAAATAAAGGTGTTTTATTCAGGATTATTCTCATATCGGTTAATAACTGGAAAAATATAGGACTAAAAACCGGTCAAAATATGCCGATTTGTTTGTGATTTAAGAAAAGATTTTTTATACAAAAACTGACCCTTTCCGCCAGCTCATTCTGATGAAGAGGATCAATTTTATGATCAGTATTCAATAAAAAGTATTCCCGTGGGATCTTATGGCCTAGATTGAGAGCTGCTCCAGATTTTTCTCTTTAAGATAGGCATTGGCTGCTTCAATCCCGTCATTACTCTGGGCCCGGAGGATATGCTGGATCGCCTGGTGCCTGCGATCGTCCTCATCAAGCTGTAAATGTGCCCTTTTAAACAGCATTGCTGTGATCCAGTCAGGAAGCTGCAGGGCTAACGCCAGGGCCGTAACAAAATCGACACCACCATACTTCCATGGTTCCTCCAGCCATCGCATCATCGTCCGCACAGAAGTATTCAGCTGTTCCGCCATCTTTTCCTGGCTCACTTTCTTTTTCCTCATGAGCATGATGACTGCCTTTTGGAAAGTATCCGGGAAGCGTTTTTTATATCTGTACTTTGCGTCAATCTCATCAATCCCATCTGTTTCCATGATATCTTCCAGATAAAAGAGGGTCTGCCTGATATAATCCGCATCATAATAGATCCGCCCATAGCCAAATCTGCCTATGCTCGTGGGCATATACTTACGGATAAAACGCAGGCAGCATTCATCCACATGCTCATTGGCCCAGGGAGTCAGGAGCAGACTTCCATCCTGATCACGGACATACCGTGGATCATTACGGACAATATGACCGTCTGCATAGATGTATCGTTTACTGCAGATCAGCTTTCGGAAATCCTCATTCGTCCTCATGAGGTGCTCTGTCGAAGCAGGATCGATCACAAAGGTATGCTGGTTATCTCTCCAGGCGTCCGGGTCAAAGGCAAAGGGCTTGATCGGCTGTTTCTGCACATAGTTCAGTGCTCCTTTTGCCGATATATATCCAAGCTGGATCATCCTTGCCCGGATCCGGAAATCTGGAAGGATTAGTTTAAAGGCCATGTTTTTCCCGGCAACCTGGTACTTCTCCCCTTCATGCCTGCAATCCTCTGCTCGGCTGTATTCTTCCCGGATCATCTTCCTGGTCACGGTCTCCGGCATCATAAGGCCATAAGCTCCCCTGTTGGCCTGCTTTTCCATAAAATGAAGGGGATTTACTACAGGTTTTCCCTGCCCGATCTTTACTTTCTGATATTTTATCCCCTTTTTATCATTGCTGGCGAGCTTCTGCAGCCGGTAAGCCATGTAATGAAGCTCGTGATGGATGCATTCATGATAGATCGGAAAATAGGCATATTCATCCCGGATCTCATTTGTATTCACAATGATGCTGTTCTTTGGAACCGTGACTATGTCCGGTTCTTTCTGTCCAACCCTCCACTTATCCATAACGGGGAGTTCACCCGCTTCCCACATCAGTACGGATGGGATCCCCACATGGTCGTACAAGGGTAAATAGTGAACCGTCAGGCCCATCCGTTCTGCCAGCCTCGATGCATTCCTGAGATGAGGATCATCGACAGCTTCCGGAAGATATTTCTTTAAGATCTTCTCTGCGATCCGGTCAACCTCACTGTTACGAAGGTATGGCACAAGAAAAGGGCTTAAAGGGACCAGCCCTTCTTCCTTCCGGGAAGTCCCGGATGTCAGTTCTTCCGCAGTACATACAAGTTCCGGTCCGTCAAAGCTGCCCCACAAAACCAGTGTACCTCTCCAGTCTTTCTCTCCCCGGTCGGTATCCAGATGGAGATTCACCGTAACATCGGCATAAAAGTTAGACCTGTCGATCTTCCAGAATGACATAAACCCAAACTGGAGGGAATCCCGGTTTAACACCTTATTCCTGAACCTAAGCCCTGTGATCCTCGAAAGCCTTCCCTGCCGGAGCAGCTGATTCATATAAGAAAACATCATCAGCCGGTATCTTTTAAAAATGTACTTTACGGCAGTGATAAAAACAGGGATCTCTACGATATTCTCTTCTTCCTTTTCCCGATTCGTATCCGGGGCCTCAGCTGTTCCTTCATCGGAAAGGACTTTGTCTGATGATCCCGGTCCGGAAAAATCCGAAGCTGCCGGCATCGTCTCATCCGAAGTATCCTCCTCTTCCGGCTGACCGGGATAGAGTGCCCGGATCCTTTCGGTCTCATTCATTTCGTTTGTGCTGGTCCCTAACAGGGCGATCGGATTGCCGGCATCATCTGTTAAAATGCAGTCCGTCTCTGCCGGCTGCAAATCTTTTTCTTTTGTCACTGATATTCTCACCTTCACCTCATCGGAATCCCTCTGCGGATTCCTGTCCCTGTGTTCATAGTATCAATAGGATCATTTGTAGAACGTATGTTCATTATATAGGAGAGACAAAGAGAAATCAAGAGGAAAGTGTTAACATAATATCTACTGTGGCATTGTATTTTCTTGTTGCATGTTAACACATTATGTGCTACAATAAGGCCAAACAGATGTTCTTTTCCTAGTTACTAATTCAAATAACATAGATAAAACCCATTCTCCATGGAAAGTGGGATACAAAAAAGTACACATCTTATTTACACATATTATTTCAGGAGGAATCATGGATAAAAAAGAAGGTAGTCCGGAGATCATCAGGATCAAAGATAAAAAAATCAGGGAATCGACCAGGGCTTTCGGGGAACGGATCAAGACCTTCCGCAAAGAAGCGGGTTACTCCCAAAAAGAACTGGCAGAAAAGATGAATGTAACCAGGAATACTGTGATCAATTGGGAAGCCGGAAAGTACCGGCCGGATGCCGATCTCTTTCCCGGTCTCTGTGAAATCCTGGAGATCACCCTGAATGATCTCTTCGGGATCCATCCGGAAGATCGGTTTACTCCGCATGAAAGATCATTGATCGACCAATACCGCCGCATTTCCAAAGGGGGACAGAGGATCATCGACCATGTGATCTCCGATATCCTTAATGAACAGTTACAATCTGAGGAGACCCGGCTGGATGAAAATATCATGATGCTTGATCACATTTCCACCAAAGCTGCGGCAGGCAGTGGGTATGCATTCAGTGATATCCCTGTGGATGATTACTGCTTTGTTTTCTGCGACAGAAGGAATGAAAATGCTGACGGTATTATTCAGGTCAAGGGGGACAGTATGGAGCCCGGTTACCGCAATGGCGAATATGTATATGTAAAATACACGGAATCTGCAGAGATCGGAGAGGACGTGATCTGTTCTTCCAGCGCGGGACTGCACATCAAAAGACTGGGAGAAAATGGCTTGGTATATTCCCTCAATAAGGATTATCCATTCCTGCCGGAAAGCGAAGTGAAAATCATTGGGAAAGTACTGGGGATCGTTTCTTCGAGAGATTATCCGACCCAGTCAGAGCTGGACAGCCTGCAGGATATCAGAAAGGATGAGATCGGGAAGTTTAAGGAAAGGCATGGATTGACATAAGGGGAAGGAGGTCTTTTCTATGTGCAGCCGTTATTATCTGGAGCCTTCATCAGAATTATTGCCCGTCGTCGAGAGAACAAGAAGGTGCCGTCTGACAGAAAACATGATTATACATCTGGGAAGGCCCCTGAAAAAAGACGGGATCGTCAGCCCGGATGATATGGTCCCTGTCATTGCCCCTGACCGGTACGGAAACAGAAAAGAATTCCCTATGGTCTGGGGGTTCCATATCGAAGGACTTGAAAGGCCAGTCATAACCGCCAGGGTGGAGAATGCTAAAGATACGGATACCTTTAAAGAATCTTGGCAGAGACATCGCTGTGTTATCCCTGCTTCCTTTTATTTTGAATGGAGTCGTATCCAGTCCGGCGGCAGGATCATCCCCAAAGATCAATATGCCATCCAGCCAACCGGAAAAACTGTGACTTTTTTTGCCGGAATCTACCGTATTGAAGAAGGCTATATGGGATTCAAGTATCCTGTCTTCGCTATACTGACCAGACCGGCCACTCCTAACCTAAAGATGATCAGTGCCAGGATGCCTGTCATGCTGGATGAAACAGATATAGACACCTGGATCCGGCCTGGGAAAGTACCATATATAAAGGCAGCCACCAATATGGTGGCTGAGAAAGTATAATGTCAAAAACAAAGGGAGTAATTTATAACTTGAAATCGTTAAAGTGCCTCCTGGGGACACATTACTTTTTTCTACTAGAAGTCAACCAGATATATCCCGATACTGATCTGAGTGAAACTTCCTCGTTTTTTAATCTTCGTAATCTTCGCAATAAGGAGTTTTCCGGCATCCATAAGCCTGGCAAAGACGATGTTGTCTTTTTCCGGAACATAGCCAAGTTTCTTTTTCTCATTAGTCAGAATCATAACCGCATTACTGTCAAACTTATTGTCCTCCCGCATAAGGGAGAGCTTATCACCGGTTCTGATAGTCTCAAGAACAGAAGAGTCCGCCAGATGCGTCGTGCCAGCCACAAACGTATCAAAAAGGTGGATTTCTTTTGTGAGCGGCTTGATGATAGTCCCAAGATCATGCTCTTCCACGAGAGATACGAGACCGTCTTTTCTAATGCTCAGTCCATTTTCCATAGAATCCTCACTCCGTTTTCCAGCAAGCCATCGATGATAGCTTCTAATTCCTTTTCATACTCTGTATAAATCTTAATCTGCTCCTCAAGATCATGGATTTTCTCTTTAACAGCGTCCGGATTTTCCAAAATATATTTATATTGATAAGGATCTGTCTCACGAATCTCTCTTATTGATCCCTCTAACTCTTCGATCTTTCGTGGAAGATCCGGAATCTCGATCTCTCTGTATCCCATACCAATCTTCTTTAAAGCTTTATTCACGAGTAATTCAGCTTCTTCCATATCTTCCAGAGAATTGCTGTTATAGGCCGTCATAACCGCATTCCACAGTTCCTTAAGCTCCGGAATCTCTACTGTCATCGGATTAATATCCGGATGCAGCTGCTTTGCAAGCCGGCGATAAATTCTCTTGATCTTTAAGATCTTTACGCTTGAGATCTCTGTCATTTTTTTTGCGGCCTCATTTTCAGCTATCATTTCCTGAAGACTCTGCTGATACTCTTCCATTTCCTTTGCGAGACTCGCTTCCACTTCCGCCTGGTTGATCACACCGCCATGGTTGACTGCCATCTGGTAGTAGCCGATTAGTTTTTTCTTTTTTATGCAGGCGATTTGTTCCTCGAATAGCCTAAGATGCAGCTCTCCGAATTCCTTTACGTAGAGTGCATGATAAATGCGGGCTTCCTTACGCAACTGATCCCTCTGAAAAAGCAGCTCTTCATAACGGGAATAATCTGCATTTTTGACTTTAATGATCTCCATTGTATTCCATCACCTCGAACCCATACAGGTCATCATAAACAGCAGTAATCATCTTATCGCCCAAGACCGCTTTCTGAAAAAACTCGTCCCGGCTACGAAACCATTTATCATTAAAACGAACAATGCATGTGCCATCCTCCATAAGAGATTCCAGTTCCTGGTTTTTGCCCTGATAAAAGAAACTGATCTTGGCAGGTCGATCCAGAACATAATAAAGATCATAAAAATCCATTGATTCCGGGTCAAATTCAATGAGCTCATAAAGATCGTCGATCAGCCACTTCATAATATTGAGATTTCCAAAGAAGGGATTATATTGTATCCTTTGGGCAAGGAAAACTTTTGCCTGCAGATAAAGATTTGCCGCATCTTCCATTTGGCCCTGTTCTTTCCGAATACGGGCAACCCTGGTAAACACTTCCGGAAGAGGATCCCCAAGATACCGAGCATCTTTTACCATCGGATATAGATTCTCCATGATTTCTTTGTACTTTTCGTAATCCTTTTCCACAAAGTACCCATTTTTATACATATCAGCGACCTTATAGGTACTAACTAGGTTCCCTCGCTCCATTGATCTTGTATAATGCCGGAACGCTTTCTCATAATCCCTTTCTCCAATCCGACCATAATACCAGATATAGCCTAGGCATTCATCTGCCGCATCAATTTCAAAAGCCGATGCCATCTCATAATACTTGAGAGCAAGATTAAACTTGCGGCACTCATAGTACCATCCGCCCAGCTGCATCATATCCTCCGGCAAGTTCTCCTTATGGATTAAAAAATCCATGGCTTCAGTATACAGGAAAACCTCTTCTTCCGATGGATTTGATATACTGTTAAACCTTTCTTCTATTGCTCTGGCTTCTTTTACTGTCATAATTGTCTCTTTTCTTCTAGGACACAGTACCTACTATCACCGATGTGAAAGTATTCTGTCTCCTCAATCTCGGCAAGCTCGCATTCCATCACCAGAGGGAATGCCTCGATGACCAGAGCGTTGACTTTATCGATTTACGTGCGGTAAGCCTTATCTGGTCGAATTTATCATCCTTGTTTTTTCGGATGCAATACCGAAAAAGTCTGCCTCATAAATGTGTCTATAATATGTTTTAGATTTATTCAGCCATAGCACCACTCTTACTCAATCAACAGATGGGAGAACCATTTCGGCAATCTCATCTGCAATTTCCTGCACCGTCTGTTGTCCAGTGCTTCTAGCGACTTTATCAGCAAGGGATGGACTATAATCAATAACTTCCTGTTTTGTAATATCATGCCATATGGGCAAAAGAACTTGTTGCCCTGAAATTGTTTTTGTCATAATTCCATCAAGTTCATAATTCGTCCATCCTTTCTTAATGAAAGAGCGGGAGATTACGACAACACCGAATCGGCTATTTGCTAAGCCATGGTCTATCTTTCTTCTAAGGCTATCGCCAATTTTCATTTCAAATTCATCATACCAAACATGGACACCTTTATCTTGCAATGCTATTGCCAAAGGCCGTACTACTGCTTCCTTATCTTCTGATGCGTGAGAAATAAAAACATCATATTGTTTCCCTTCATCTTGGTCCGCAACATATAAATTTGTTTCCTGAGCCAGGGGTAGTCTTTGTCTGACAGCCGGCAGTACCCCAGGTAGCACGTTTACGCTATGTTTTACCTTCCCTGCATATCCTCCAAGATCTATTGTCACATACCAATGTCCTGAAGTTGGTATAGGAATTTTGTAAGGACTGGTTTTAACATATCCGCCATAATAGTGATGCTTGCGACCCTTCTTATAATTACTGTAATTAGAATAGTTCATTAGCCGAACATTTGCAGCTGCTGAAAGTCTTACTTCGACAATTTCACCCTTTTTTCTCTGACCAAGATTATAATATGAATAATTCAAAGTCCCACCTCATTTCTTTGCCATGGTATTCTTTAAATCTGTACGTACTTCTGTTGTTTGCCTGATATTTTCTTCATAATCGTCCTCATATTCCTTATCATAAATATAGTAAACGCAACGTACCCTTAATTGCAGCGTTCGTTTTGTGCCGGTTGAATTATCTGGCATTCATGTAACACCTCAATAAATTGAATAAACAATGAGTAACCGTGGTATCGTCCATTGTCTTATATTCAAAGGAGTAGTTTTAGAATATAACTATATATTTCATTCATCCCATTTTAATAAATAAAGAAGATACAGAAAAATAACTACCAATCCAAAAGAAAATACACCAAGCATAATGAGTTTTATAGTCCAGAAGCTTTTTATCGTATCAACACATATCGGGCATAATAATAGCGGTACAATAATACAACAGATAGAAAATAGAGCAAATATAATCATACCTGCTTTCATTCCTTTAGGTTTTTTCAGCTCTTCTATTTTTTCATTGTATTCCTTGAGCTGATGTTCAATCCATTTTAGTTCTGAGCTCAGATCACTAATCTTGTTATAATCAGAAGTAGCTTGTAATGGATTAGAAATCAAATCCATATCTGTGATTGGGGATGATAAGTCATAAATACTCATACTTCCAAGTAACGATTTCTGCCTATCTCGTTGCTTAGTAATTCTTTGAATCGTAGAAATCAACTTTTTACATATAAAATAATTAAATTCATCAGCACTATATTTTTGAGCAAGACAATTTGGGATATTATCACTATTTGTTTTAAAGTCATTATTATTTTGATAAAACTCAATAATAGAGGTTCGTATTCCTCTTGCCCTTTCCCAATATGGTATTAAATCTTCATATCTAATATAATTCTGCTCACTGGTTGTGTAGACTTGATCTATAGTACTATCATTTATTAATTCTTCAATATGTTCTTTGATAAAACATAGTGCATCATTCTCATTCACACGTGCTTGTATCTCATCAAGCTCCTGCCTCTTGAACAGTTGTTGCTCTTTGACATCTCGAATTCTTGAAATGACTCTCTCTCTTTCGCCATTTATTGTCAGAAGTTTGCTTGCTATAAACCCACCTAAAATGGCAACAATACTTGCTGATGCACTAGCAATGGTTGTAAGAAAAGAAGTTAAATCATGCATTAATATATTTGCCTTTCATAATCCTGAAGCCTTATATCGTTCCACCCAAGTCCTTGAAGTGCTCGATTAACTTGAATATCTCGTTCTCTATTCCTCGAAATCTTTTTTATCCGATAATCATTTGTTTTACTTCTTCAAAGCCTGACTTAGGGAATTCGGTACCCCTCTCAGCTCTCTGACAGCATAAATACCGTATTCCTCTTTCAGTACTGTAAAGGTAAATTTGTCCGGCGTATACCGTTTTTGAAACTTTATGATCATCAGGGAATTAAGTGTCAGCACCATCCTGATAGTCCCATGGAATCCCTGTTTCCAAGACTTCACATTGATAAAGAACTGCAGATACCGGCACTGCAACATATATGTTGACGATATCTCCAGTCTTGATACCAGCACCCTGCTTCCAGCGAACCTCATCTGTACCATCAAAAGCATTACACTATCATAGAATTTGGGATTCGCCGGGATGATCCATTCCTTTGGAGTGCGGAGCATTTCCTTTTCCTAAGAAGAGGCTATGACAAGATAGCTCATTTTAAAAAGCTCATAAACCTTTTCATCCGGTAGGACTGTGATCCAGTGCATCTTATTCATGTGGCAGGCTGACATGACCCCTTCTTCCTGTATGATCATATCTGTCATCTACCTTCAGGTTTACCATATCAATCGGATCGGGGCTATGAAGACCAAGCTTGTCCATCTCAACAGTCATGACAAATGCAAGCCATTTCCTGTTGTCTGAATGACGGAAATCAGCGTTACCTGGATATCTCTTCCAAGGGTATTCCGGCTCGGCTCTGTATTTATCTTTTATATGGTCATAAAAAGTCTGTCTATCCATATCCAACTCATAAAGACCTAGGACACGTTCACAAGCACCGTGTCCTTCTAATAAGGCCTATAGACACTTGTTCTCTAGGCCTTTTTCAATATTTCCTTCCATGTAATCATTTATGTCAATTAGCTAAGTCCATGAATATATCTCTTTGATTCTGTCGACAAGTTTATTCGTTCTATCCTTGATTTTATCTATTGTCCAGGTGTCTTCCGAAACAACATCTTCATTAAGGACCAACCCATTACGATATCCGATGTACTTTGTACCACCCTTATCCATACGATTCTTTTTCTTCTCAAAAGACATATTACTGAGATTCTGATTGTATCCGGTCAAGGTCAGATTACCAAGTGTGTGTACATATTCCTCACGATACTTGTTTGCAAGTGATCTGTCCCCGTTAGCAATCATCTCCACCCAGTCGTCAGGAATGTTCTGTCCCTCCGGGAAGATGTGCTCAATCGTCCAGACATAAACACCACTTTTATTTCTGCTCCAAAAATCGGAATAGATTTCTCTTGTCTGGTGCTGTGACTCAATTCCGCATAACGCAAATCTCGTGGCCATGTCGTTTTCTTCGTACATTGGCCCACGCAGCTTAAGGTCAAAGATATCATCTGGTGCAGATTCTGCTACAAGGGTTCTCTTTATCTCATCACATACTGTTTTTCCTTGCAAATTTTTAACTGATGCAACAGTATCCATAAAGATACGGTCTAGGTTTCTTGTCGCCGGAATATCCGTAACATTTCTTCTTACAAAGAATATAATGAGCATCTTGATAATTGATTTAATGTCATCGTCTGTTAGCTTCATCTCATCCTGTTTTGTGAGCAAATATAGAAGCAGCAAATAAGATGGAGCACCCTGGATTCTTTCCAGATCGACCAGTTCTTCAGAATATAACTTTTTCTCCTCGGAGTTATTCACAATGATGGAATAATATGCGGATTCCGTCATTAAATCTTGCATAAACTGATCATAGTCCTTCTTTATCAACTTTTCATAGATATCAAGAAGTGTGGTTCTTGTAGCCTTGTATGCTAATGGGAAGCGTTTACTTGTATCCCCAAATAGGAACGGTTTGTTTAATTCTTCCCGAAACGCATTATAATATTGTCGCAGGAATCGCTCCTGGACTGAGTAATCAGTGCCTATATTAGTCAGAGCCTCCTTCCATTGGTTATAGCACTCGTCAGCGCGGCCGTATCCATCCGCCTGTGCAATAAGTATGTTCTTGATGAGATCTATAGCTGAAAGTGGCACACCCCTATGATTAAGAGACTCGAAGAGCATGTATGCATCTTTGTGGTTATCAACTTCAATCCCAACCAGAACCACTGACTTGAATTTCTGTGCTAGGTCAAAGAGTACATCTGTCTCAAGCAGATCAGGATTCTCTTCCACACTTTTTTCTACATGTTGCTCTATACATTTTTTGAAATGTCTGTATGCTTTTTCAATTCTACGCAATCCGCGATAATTTGGTTTTTTTCTAAAATCTATGATTTTATTCTCTGCAAGAATACTTTCAAAATCAGCCCTGTTTTCATACTGATCCTGCAGAATTAGCTTTGGGGCATATGAGGTAATCTTTTTGGCCCCTTCTCTCGTTGTTTTCCTGTTTGCTATGGCATTACGCAAATTATTAAAATCTGTAGCCTCATCATCATCCAACTCGTCATGTTCCTTATAAGGAGCGAGCTTTGCATATAGTGCAGTTAATAATAAAGCTATCGAAGTGAAGCGTTGCTGTCCATCAATGATCTCAAGCTCAGATGCACCTAGAGATGAAGTGCTCACGCAGATGAATGATCCCAAAAAATAGCCCTCTTCGTTATCAATTACATCATCAAACAAGGCATCCCAATCCTTAATTCCCCAAGTGTACTCTCTCTGATACTTAGGAATCCTATAAACCGTATTATTCTGATTTGAGAAAACATCCGATACGGGATATTGATTAACAGTCTTTATCATTTTTATTCACTCCATTCCTGACATTATACTCCACCGTCTTAGTAGTACTGCTCGATGTTTCCATAAGCCTTATTGAACACTTTTTTATCCTGGTTAGTTGATCTCTGATTTTCAACTTAATTACTAACCAATCTTTATGGACTAACTGACTCGCACTTTATTGTGCTATATTTCGTAATTATCTACTAATTCTTGATCCTTTAGGACCATTCCTTCAAATATGGTTTCCTCCACAACCGCAATGCACTGATCCAAATCTTTTTCTATATCTTTTCCCCAAAAACGGATGACTGTCCATCCGGCGAAAAGCAATTGTTTGTTCACTTCATCATCTCTTTCCATATTTCTAGAGATTTTATTAATCCAATATTCGCTGTTGTTCCCTCTCTGCAGCTGTGGTTTTAGAACCTCCCAGTTTTTTCCGTGAAAAAATTCACTATCACAAAAAATGGCAATCTTTTGTTTTGTCAGAACAATGTCTGGTTTTCCTGGAAGATCTTTAACATTTTTCCGGTATCGATATCCTTTTTTCCAAAGTGCTTTTCTAAGTGCGATCTCAATCTTAGTATCCTTAGATTTTATTCTCGACATCGTTTTGTGGCGGACATCGCTAACGCCATTACTCATTCTCTCCATCTCACTATATTATTGCTTTCGTTTATTTTCAGTAACTGTTGAATCAACCAGGCACCTTTTCAAATGAAAAAACATATTTTAACAAATTAAGTTCACACTCTATCTCTTTTTCCTCCCAATCAAGCATCGCCTTTTTCTCACTGTTGCTTATAGTCCGTTGTCTCAAAAGCAACACCATATTATTATTCTATCAAGGAGAGTGTTGCCTATGGATATACAAAAGTCATTCGGATCGGCTATCCGGCAGCTCCGCTTAGGAACTGGAATGAGCCAGGAAAAGTTTGCTCTCCTCATTGGCATGGATCGTACTTACTATGCCTCTGTGGAAGCTGGAAAAAGAAATATTTCACTGAATAATATCGAAAAGATATCGACAGGTCTTAATCTTTCGCTGTCCGATCTTTTTTCCATTGTGGATCGATACCAAACACCCAAGGAGTAGTCAATGAAAATCAATACTTTTTTAGATCTTTGCTCTGGTATCGGCGGTGGGAGACTTGGTCTAGAGCAAGCAGGTCTTAAATGTGTAGGCTTTTCAGACACAAGTAAGCTTGCTAAACGCACCTACGAGCTTATGCACGATACTACAGATGAAAAATATTATTACAACCTTAAGAGAATCAAGTGTGAAACTCTACCTGACTATGATCTCCTTATTGCAGGATTTCCTTGCCAAACCTTTTCCGTTATCGGACGAAAAGATGGTTTCTCAGATGATCGTGGCCAGATTATTTTTCACTTGGCTAGAATTCTTGAAGAATCACAGCCTAAGTGTTTTCTGTTTGAGAATGTTAAAGGCTTAGTAACACATGATAAAGGCAAAACCATCAATATCATTATCAATGAATTGAATCGTGTTGGTTATGATGTTGTTTACAAAGTTCTTACGAGTCTTGATTATGGTGTCCCTCAGATGCGCCAGCGTGTTTACTTCATCGGTATTCGCAAGGATCTCGGCTATGACATTTCCTCCTTTAATTGGCCTAAGACTGTTGATAAACCGGGTCTTGAGTCATATCTGATTGATAACAATGTCGCTTCAGAAGAAAGACTTGAGATTCTAAAGTACTATCTGAATAATCCAACTAATCAAGGTAAATATACGGTGGATGACATTCGCTCGATGGAAGGAAAAATCATAGATACACGAATGAATGACTTACGTATTTATGATGGTAAATGTCCAACTTTACGTGCTCAAAGAGATGGCGTTTTATATGTGCGTAATCATGTCATCTACCAGCTAACCGGTTATGAAGCTTTGCTCCTTCAGGGTTTTCCAAAGGATTATGCAGATAAAGTAAAGGATGAAGTCTCTGATCGACATCTTCTCATGCAAGCCGGAAATGCTATGACCGTTAACGTCATAGAGTCACTTGGTCGAAGTATAATTGATTTTTTTTCTACTAATTACTCTCTCAACCAAAATAAACCTCCACAAACAGGAACAATTTCTATGAAACCTGGTGTAGAATTTGAAAAAGACTGTTATAAATATCTTATGAGTACATATAAAAAATATCGGGCATCCTTTGAACTTCGCGGAAATATGAACTCAACAGTTTCTGATATATTAGTTTCCAAGGAAGGGTGTCCTGATTTTTATATCGAAGTCAAGGATACTAAATCACAATCAGGACAATTTGTTGTTATTAATGACCATATAAATGAACGTTTTTACTTTTCTCCGAGAAATAGAAGCCAGGAAAACCATTATACAACAGCTATAATAGAAAAACTTAATTCGAATTATGATACTTACAAAAATGTTGATACCGCCAGTATTCCTATTGATGTTGATTTTGATATTATCGGCAATTGGATAATCGGTCACTACAAAAATAAAAAAGTTGAGTTTGTTATCACGAAGGGTAAGGACTATATTATCTTTCCATTAGATCGATATAAGGCCTATTTTAAACTGTCTGCAAATATAAGACTTAAACCTAGCGGATCCAGTGTGATTCCCAAAAAACAAGTTTCAAACATAAATGGTTATCTTCTAAAAACATATAACATTACACAAACATTTTTTACAGCTTTTGATGATAATAAACAACATTTATGCTTTTACTCTAAATCCCCCATACCAAGCGATGTTTTTATACTTGGACGCACACGTTATCAATGTAGTCATCAACATGATCAACTGTATGAAGTCAGGAAACTAACGTCTAATTTGAAACCGAATCCATCTGTTATTTTTTCGGTTTTAGTAAAGCAGCCCCAAAACAATGATGATTTAAAAGCATTTATTGATCGTATAAAATAACAAGGAGGTTATCTCATGCCTAATTCGACATGGAAAAATTTTGAAATAGATTGCACCAAGTATCTGCAACAAAAGTTTGGTGCTTATGCCACATTTAAACACCTTGGAGAAGAGGATTCTACTGTTCCTGATATTTTCGTCGAGACTATGTCAGGCAACTCATTTTACATTGATGCAAAGCACTCGCCAGCACAGTGCGGTCAATTTGTGTTGCTTGAAAATACATCAACTGAAGAATTCGAGTACAGTCCTCGTAATATCAATATCATAAACACATCTGCAATTAAAATCATGCAATACATGAATTCCAACTTTGATATTTTTAGCGATGTTGGTACCTCTGGACAAAACATTGCCATGCCCAATGCTAGTGAAGTGTTTTCCGATTGGGTAATTGATACCTACAGTCGCAAAGGTGCACGGTTTTTTATTACAAACGAATACACTATCCTCCCCATTAATCGATTTAAAGAATACTTTAACATTACAGCAAAGTACCGCGTAAAAAAATCCGGTTCATCGGCTGTTGGGAAAACAAGACTTGCTTCCGTCAAAAACTATATCGAATCTCATGAATATAACGTGTCTGATATCAGGACTGACGGTGACAAATTATTCGTTTCAGCCCATCAACAACTTCATAATACAAAATTTCGATTAGAGAATTATCAGTACATGTTTTCACAACGTGGAGATGAATTTGAAATTCGCAAACTCTCAAACACTAACAACGCTAATGTTATCTTTTCAATTGAAAAGAAATATGGTACTCATGGTTTAACAGACCAAGAATTTATTTCTGCCCTGAAATAGCATTGGCATCACAAAAAGCAATATACTGTTTGAGCGAATAGCGATAGGTACTCATATAGTACTTTCCTATTGGAAGATTAGCATTAGGGTACTTTTTCATATTCTCATTTTTCCCCATATTATCAAAGGCTCCTAATAAAAATTCAAATCGGTCATTGCGGTACTCTTCATCGAGATCGCAGTGATCGAATTCTCTTTCTATTCTTTTCAGTCTAGAGATGCAATCCCCAACAACTTTTTTCTTAATTCCTTTCTCTGTTAGCCAATTGCGAAATTCGACCTCTTTCATTTTCTGTTACTCCTTCCAAAGTTTTTCCAATTTCCACAGCAATTAGCTGTAAGACATCAATGACAACAGAGTTGCCAAATTGTTTATAAGCCTGATTGGCACTTGAACAAATCTTGTACGTATCAGGATATCCCATGATCCGTGCACACTCTTTTGGATGCAGCTTTCTAGTCTTCCCGTTGATCAAATAACCACCTGTTTTGGCAAATATACCTCCGCCATAAGCTGATAAAGTTATAGCAATACCTTTTGTACTATATATACGTTCACCCTGACCTCCTTTATTAACAATTCCAAGGCGAATAGGCTTATTACTATACTTGTTATCTTCTTTCCCATTCATATAAGTGTCTGTTCTATTTACATAAAGATGCTCAACCTCTCTCTCATCTTTAAGAAGGAAGTCCTCTACGTGTCTAGTAAGCTCAAAAGGTTTAGGATATGCAAAATCGGAAACATTCAAATCGTTCCTAAAGCATACCATATATATTCTTTCTCTTTTTTGTGGTATACCATAATCAACAGCATTCAGTACCTTAGGATAGAAAGTATATCCAAGTTGCTTCATGGTTCCTTCAACCACTTCCAGGGTATGACCATTATCATGGGTCGCAAAATTTTTTACATTTTCCATAAACACAACTTTCGGCTGTTTTTCCTTAACTATACGAGCCACATCGAAAAAAAGTGTTCCACGGCTATCCTCAAATCCTCTTTGTTTCCCACTTATAGAAAATGCCTGGCAAGGAAATCCGGCACAGAGTATATCGTGATCCGGTATTGTTTTTTCATCAACTTTTGTGATATCGCCCTCTGGCATATCCCCAAAGTTCTCATAATACACTTTCTTTACTGGTTCATCCCATTCATTAGAATATACACATACAGCACCTAATGATTCCAGTGTTATTCTAAATCCACCAAGTCCTGCAAATAAGTCAATGAAATTCATTCCCTTTAAGCTTTTCTTTTTGATCTCAATCATTTAAATGTCTCCTTTTAAATATAGCTTCCATTATAGCGCACTGCGCTATAATGTCAACAACATGATTTCTCATCCTTTCTATCTGGGTGGGATGTCCCAGTACTAGGTCACGGATTACTTCGTCAGTCAAAGAAATCCTCCTCTCTAAACACAATGTATATCCTTGTGTCCACAACTTTTCTATCCATCATCTCCGCCTACGTATGTTTGAAAATGTGTTCTATTATAAAAAGAATCAATCTGCCTTCTTTCTACTTTAGTGCAACCCAGCTTAATTCTACCCGACTCAGTTGTCCGAAAATCTACCCTTTAAAGGTTTGTTTTTAAAGAAAACTTTTATTTACTAATAGCACACCATTTTCCATGCATTTAAAATTAAGGACACCCATTGCAGGTGCCCCTAATAAGAATTATGAGTACTATTTCTTTAACCTGGATTCCATTTCCTTTACAAGAGCAAACATTTCCTTCCTCAGTATAAAGGGTTCAGAGAAGGCATTGACTACGATGCCGGCGACATTCTTTTTATTGTTCTCTGCAAGTAGGACCGCTTCCAGTAAATGCTTCTGAATCTTGGAGAAGCTTTCTCCGTATTCTCCCATGTCATCGATCGTTGTAAAGACCGGGAAGAAATATTCGCCCTTGTTCTGGAGGAGATCAGGAACCATATGGACAGTATCCCTGGTATCCAGTTCCTTACCGATCATAGATCCGGGATCCTCACTTTCCTGCACCTGTCTGATTTGTTCCTCTACGCGGGCGTAGTCTTCATCGGAAAGAACGGCATTACAGGGAATCCAGACCAGGCTGTCCCGGAGGATTTCCAGTACCTGTCTGAAGTTCCTTCTTGTATTTCTGATTGTCATTTCATGGATGGTCTCCTTCATAAGGGATCCATCTGCTAAATCATCCGGTGTCCGCTTCTCTGAAGAGCGTTCTTTCTCCTCCTGTTCCTCTGCTTCAAAGATCATCTGAATCAGCCCCCTTGCCAGGATAAAAGACTGCCCCCAGGGGTTAATGACAAAACCGTCAGAGTCGGTCTCCATAGCTGCTTTAAATATATTATCAATGTAAGTAGAGAGGATTTCACTCTCCTCCCCCTTTTGGAATTCTTCTTTGGAGGTAAAGGCCACCTGGAAAAACTTATCGTCATCAGTCCGGACAGCCTGCAGAGTATATGAATCCTCGTCTCCTGTGTAAATAGGGAAGAGAAAATGGCCGTCCTCCCGCATGCGGACACGGATTGCTTCCAGTACTTCAAAAAGGGTATCCCGGTTCCGGTCCTTGACAAAGCGGTCGATAGCTTCTTCGATGATCACATTTCCATCCAAAGCGGCATTGTGATAAGCTTCTTCCATGGTTTTTAAGAATGCCTGAAAACGGTCAAGCACCTCCTTCATATCTTCCGGAAGCCTCTTAAGTCCCTCCGTGATCATTCTTACGGGCACGCCATAGAAAGCTTCTGCCATGCTCCCAGCTATACAGGTTAGGGTATCACAATCCCCACCAAGGGATACCGCAGTGCGGATCACATCTTCGTAGTCTTCTCCCTCCAGAAAAGCAGTGATCGCCTCCGGCACAGTTCCCTGACAGGTTACGATAAAATGATAATCCGACCTGATTTCATCACAGGTTCTCGTAAGTTCGTAGCCGAATTCATCGGCGATATAGTCCCGGACTTCATCTTTTGTCTTTCCCTTCCGGATCAGCCAGATTGCAGAAGCGACAGCCTCTGCTCCTTTGATCCCTTCCGGGTGGTTATGGGTCACTTCTGCGCTCAGCCTGGCATATTTTCTGGTATCCTCCAGGCTCTCATAAAGCCACCCTGCAGAAGAGACTCTCATGGCAGAACCATTGCCAAAGCTTCCATAGGGCCTCGGATTTTTGTCTCTAAGCCACTTACTGAACATTCCCCCGTATCCGGCGTGGGGATACCTTCGGCCCCATTTCTGCATGGATGAGATCAGTGCTGCTTTTACCTGATCATCTGATTTTCCCATGCTGTCCATTAGCGCTTCTGCCACAGCGATCGTCATCACGGAATCATCCGTGAACACAGAATCGCTAATAAAAAGCGGAAAGTCTTTTGATTTATCCCCTCTGTCGAATTCATAGGGTGCCCCAATCATATCACCTAAAATTGCACCTATCATATGTCGATCACTCCTCTCTCTCAATACTTCATTCACCCATTTTTTTGATGTTGCTATTGTATCATATATGTTTTTTCATATAGTCTCCCGAGAAGCGACATTTCATGATACAGGCAATTTCAGTGAGTCGAATAATAAACCAGATAACCCCATGCAAAAATTGCAACCAATAGAAGGATGAACCCTATTATTCTTGTTATCGGACCACTATCTCTCCTTAGGACCAGAGAGACTCCTACAAAGGGCATCGCCAAAATCCCAAAGACCAACACTAAAAGAAAACTCTTTAATAACGGATTCATACCATAATGTCTTGCATTTTCGTTCATCATCTTATCCACCTCTCTTTTTCCAATGAGCCTTTTTGTTATTCTGATATACGATCTTATTGGCAGATCCTGCTGACCATTCTTTGGCCTGTGATGACCCAAGACAGAACAAAAAGCGTGATTAGTGTTAAACTCTACACACTTTTCAATCTCAGAGCAATCTCTGTGCTATCAGTGGCATATCATGCCTGACTTCTGCCCGATAATAGCCGTCTATGGTTGCCGGTGCATTGAAGAGTGCCGCAAGGAGATATTTTCTGATATTTTTAACTTTGTTTGTACTCTTCTCAAGACAATCCATGACATAGACGATATGGTCATAGCGTAATTTCAGAAACCGGTTTCGGACAATCTCTGCAGGATACCTATTACTTGCGATCACGATTTCTTCGCTCCTGCAGGACACCATCTCAACAATCAGGCTGTATATCTCCAGGATCAGGTCTCTGTCATCTTCCCGGGCCATCAGCAGATCATCCAGATCAATATTCTCCCTGACCAGGGCATAGAGTTCTCCCGCCTCATAGCCAATGGTCGTAGTCGCCTCACAACTATCTCCTGTGTGTCTATGATAACATCGTATCTCATCGCTATCTCTGACTCCCGTAGGCATAGTATCCCCAAATAAGATACGATAAGATTTAAGATCACTATATTCAGTCTTGTTATATTCAGTATTATTAGGGTTTGAAATGTAAACTTCTAGAGGTTTATTTTCGGGACTTCTAGAAGTTTGATTTTGAAACTTCATGAAGTTTACATTATAAACTTCTTTATCTGGGCTGGAATCTTCATTGGTTTGCTTTTGGGACTTCTCTGAAGCCATTTCTGCCTCTGGCATATGATTCGAGAGTCTCATTTCAAGGCTATCGACGCCTGGATTTGTGCTGTTTTCCTTCTTTTCAGCCTCATTATGACAGTTTTTCTCCACAGGGCTACTTGGATTTGCTTTGTTCTCCTCAGATCTGTCTGCTTCCTGTTCTGTTACAGAAGTTTGCTCTGCGGCTTGAGATTCCACCAGAAATGTCTTCACATAAATCATATTGGTCTTGCCAAATCCCTGGCGTCTTTTCTGGGTCAGGCCGATCCCGGTCTCCACATCCAGCTCTTTCATGCATTTGATGGCCTTGTTTTTGCCGCAGCCTAGTAGCTCCATCACATCATCGATAGAGAAATAGATATAAGCCCGGTTCTCCTCATCGAACCAATGGTTCTTGACTGACAGCGAGATTCGATCCAGCATCAGCCCATACAGGATCTTTGCGTCAGAAGATAAACCTTTAAAATAGCTGACCGTGAACAACTGCTTTGGGATACGGTAAAACGAAAACTGCTCCGCATCCTGCCCTTCAAAATATTTAAAAGTAACTTTTTCCGACATACATTCCCTCCTCTCCGTTCATTTTTTGAAATTCAGTATTTTTCATAGAGGATTCTTTTCAGATAGAGCCTGTCTGGCAGGCCGAAGCCCTGAGGCTGTCTTTCCAGTAAGCCTGCCTGTTCGAGTTCCTTAAGGTACCCCTCTGCCTGCTTTCTTGATATTCCCATGTCCTCCTGGATTTCCTCCAGAGGATAGACTACATAGACCAGTCCTTCATCATCGACCCATTGATTCTTAAGGGAAAACTTCATCCGGTCCATCAGAAAACCATAAGTGATCTTGGCCCAGCTCTGCAGTCCGGAAAAGACCTTTTCTGTCATAAGAGTCTTGGGGATAGGGATAAAGGAAAACCGGTCTGCCTGCGTTCCATAGAAATAATTCATTATCATCGTTATACCTCCTGTTTCTTTTTCCAACCCTCTAACAGGGAAATAATCACCTGTTCCATCTCTTTTGCACTGTAGTCGGCAGGGAAGTATTTCAATAGTTTCTGCTCTGTAAATGTTACTTTCTTTGCCGGAGCTTTGATTGGGATCACACTGTTGAGGATACTGATCATAAGCTGTTGGGTCATGGCGACATTCTCCTGGTCGATGTATTTTCGAAGAGCAGAGATTTGACTCGGTTTAATGAATCCATTCTCTCGGATGTACTCATAAAGCCACTGCTGAGTCTGTTTATCGATATATGAGATATCGACAGCTATGGTGAAATTCAGACGTTTCCTGTCTACCATATCAAGAAGATCGGGAATGAGTTCTGTGAGACGGATGTACCTCTGAATCTGTTTGTAGCTTTCCCCGGTTCCTTCTGCAATGGCTTCTGTAGTTCTTTTGAACTTTGGGACATTTTGTCCCAAAGTCAAATCTGTTCTTTGTCCTTGATGTCTCATTGCTTCTTGCTTCATTTTATATGCAAATGCCTTCTCGCTTGGAAGTAGTTCCTCTCGCTGAATATTGGCGTCCACCATTGCCAAAACGGCTTCATCATCCGTCATATCCCTGATAAATGCCGGGATAGAAGAGAGGCCTGCCAGTTGTGCTGCGTGCATTCTTCTATGGCCAGAGATCATCTCATAGGAATTCTTTTCTGCAGGCCTGAGGATGACAGGAGAGAGGACACCGTTTCTCCGTATACTTTCAACTAGTTCCTCCATCTTTTCGTCATCAATTACTTTTGTAAGTGGTAAACTATTTTCCAGAGATTCCGGCAATTAATATTCCATAATAACGGCATTTTATTTTCCATAGGTCCTCTCTTCGGATAT
>ODAJ012189506.1_pt1 | contig 22005 bp, 18 predicted proteins | sample 1539241 | NCBI WGS metagenome assembly ODAJ01 (sample SAMN02144231, study PRJEB22623) | gut metagenome | biome: sheep rumen | host: Ovis aries | place: New Zealand | reverse complement strand
CCCTGGGCTGGCGTATCATTGGCCTTTCAGGCCGCCGGCTTTATGTCAGGCGAGGGGCGTGGTATTGATATGTATTGTTGGCCTTTCAGTCAGTCGGTTTCTCATTTGAATAGCATGGTGTGATAGCTATTGTTCCATATTCTTTTGCCCCTTCGGGGCGATTAGTTTATTTGTAGCCCTGTTTCCTCAGGGCGTTGCCCTGGGCTGGCGTATCATTGGCCTTTCAGGCCGCCTGCTTTATGTCAGGCGAGAAACCATGAATTGATGGCTTTGTTCTATCATCCAACGCACTACAAGGGCTTCAATGTGTCAGCCCAACGCATCATTGGGTGTTAGTGCCATTGTCATCCACTGCCCTGTGTGGGCTTCAATATGTCAGCCCAACGCATCTTTGGGTATTAGTGTCATTGCCATCCAACGCCCTGAAAGGGCTTTGATATGCCAGCCCAAGGCATCGCCTTGGGTATTGGTTCCAACACCAATCTACGCCCTGAAAGGGCAAAAGAATATAAAAACGATGGTGACTGAGCCTCAATAATCCCTTTTCGAGTTCTGAAGCAACCTACTTGAACAGCATGGGAAGGAACTCGTTGAGGTAGATGCGCCAGTTGCGCCACTCGTGGCCGCCGTCGGTCTCGCGGTAGATGTAGCTCACGCCCATCGCGTCGAGCTTCTTGCGGAAGTCCACATTGTCCTTGTAGAGGAAGTCCTGGGTGCCAATGGCAATGTAGTAGAGAGCCGGCTTGGCGGCAAACTGCTTGGCGAGCTTCTTGTCGAGGTCGTCGTAGATGTAGGCATTGGGGCCTTTGCCCATGCGGTTGATGGCTGCGGAGAACAGCCCCACGTAGTTGAACACTCCGGGATTGTTGGCCGAGATGTAGAGCGAGTGGAAACCGCCCATCGACAGACCAGCTATGGCACGGTCGGCGGCCTTCGCGCTCACGCGGAAATGGCTCTCCACGTATGCCACGAGGTCTTTCACGAAGGCAGCCTCGATGCTTCCCTCCATCGTCTTCGGGTTGATGAACGATGGCTTGAACATAGAGTTGGCATACTCGCCCGGTGCTGCCTGCTGTGCGCCGTTGCCGTTGGGCATCACCACCACCATCGGTTTGCACTTGCCCTGAGCTATCAGGTTGTCGAGTATCTGCGCTGCGCGGCCCAGCTCGCTCCATGCGTTCTCGTCGCCTCCAGCCCCGTGGAGCAGGTAGAGCGTGGGGTAGGGCGTGGTGGCCTGTGCGTCGTAGCCTGGCGGCAGGTAGATTGTTGCGCGTCGCTGGGCCATGCCGAGGGTGGGCGAGGGGTACCACTGCTTGAGCAGCGTGCCGTGGGGGACGTCGCGCACGATGTAGTTCTCGGCGCGTTCGCCGTCGATGATGAAGTAGTTTTGGTAGGTAGCGATGTCGCGCAGCATATATACGTTGGCCGGATCGTTCATCCGCAGCCCGTCGACAACGAAGCTATAGGTGTGTAGTTCCGAGGGCAGCGGTTCGCTCTTCATGCTCCACACGCCCTTGTCGTCTTTCGTCATGGCGGCTCGTTTGCCGTTGGTGAAGCTGCCTTCCACCTCCACGCTGTTGGCCTGCGGTGCAAAGATGCTCAGCGTCACGCTGTTGTCGGCATTGATCTGCGGCGAAGTGATGTCGCCGGTGTTCAGGTGGATGGTCTCTTGTGCATAGCCTGCAACGCACAGCAGGCCCGTAAGCACGCTCATTGGTAGTCGTTTCATAATTGTTTTTGGTTGTTTGTTGATAACTTACTGCCACAAAGTTAGTGTTTTGCGGCGAGATGTGATGTGTCTGCCGTGAAAATTTTGTGTCTTTGCGGAGTGGATGTAAAGTAAAATGACAGAAAACAGCGTGCGCGGGAATAGCCGTTCCAGAGCCGAACCCGCCATCTGCAACCCTGCCGACAGCTTTGTCGGACGAGATGAGGCTCCGTTTATTTTACAAAACAGCCACTTCTCAGCCCGTTTTCCTCCAAAAAAACCCTCTGCTTCCTTCTTTTTGTTGAATGACGACGCTCGATGAAACCGCCTGTTTTTAACCCGGCACGTGCGTTGCAGATGTGCTTCGGTCGCATCTGGGCGGCGACGTGCTGCCGTGGCGCAGCCCCGCAGTGGCGCGTAACAGCCTTGCCGACAGCGAGATAGCAGCCTTGCGGAATTTTACCGACCCACCCGTAAACTTTCTCCAACTATGCTGTAGCATTGCTCCGGGGCAGTTGGAGAACTTCTCCGGCTATGCTGTAGCGTTGCTCCAAGGCTGCCGGAGAAAGTTTACGGACGGCTCGGTAAAAGCGCAAAACTCGCGTAGAATGTCGCAGCAGAGCCTTTGGCGGCAAATAACGGAGCCTTGACGACGTGCGTGTAAAGATGTTTCGCAGGCTGACAGCTTGCTCTCAGAGCTCCGCTTACTATGCCCCCGGAGCGCAGGGCAGCCCCCAGAAGGCATATAATTGATAAGTCGACAATGCAAAAAATACCATGAATTACCATGCAAATCACATTTTTTTCATATTTTTGCACGCAATTAACATCACCGTATCATGTTAGAAGTACGCAATCTTCATGCCTCCATAGGAGGCAAAGAGATACTCCGGGGCATCGATCTCAGCATTGCTCCGGGTGAGACCCATGCCATCATGGGCCCCAACGGTTCGGGCAAGTCGACCCTTTCGGCTGTGCTCACCGGCAATCCACTCTATGAGGTCACTCAGGGTGAGGCCCGCTTCAACGGCAAGGACTTGCTCACGATGAAGCCCGAGGAGCGTTCGCACGAGGGACTTTTCCTCTCGTTCCAGTATCCTATCGAGATAGCTGGAGTGTCGATGACCAACTTCATGAAAGCCGCCATCAACGAGAAGCGCAAGGCTCAGGGCCTTCCCGAGATGAAAGCAGCCGAGTTTCTGAAGCTGCTGCGCGAGAAGCAGAAGATAGTGGAGCTCGATACGAAGTTCACCCACCGCAGCGTGAACGAGGGTTTCAGCGGCGGCGAGAAGAAGCGCAACGAGATATTCCAGATGGCAATGCTCGAACCGAAGCTCGCCATACTCGACGAGACCGACTCCGGGCTTGATGTCGATGCCATGCGGATAGTTGCCGAGGGCGTGAACAAGCTGCGCACGCCTGACAACTCGCGCATCGTGATAACCCACTACGACCGTCTGCTCGAGATGATACGCCCCGACGTGGTCCACGTGCTCTACAAGGGCAGGATAGTGAAGACCGGCGGCCCCGAGCTTGCCAAGACCATTCAGGAGCGAGGCTACGACTGGATAAAGGAGTCGGCAGGCGAGTGACGAGCCGTAGAGAAAGAGAGATTCACCTATATATAATATATCCCTGGCAGCCGTCGCTATGCAGTCACTCGCGCCGACGGGAGCTTGCCAACAGACAAACATCACTAAATGAAGAGCGAACAGCAGTATATCGACCTCTACGAGCAGGCGCGCCAGACCATCTTCGACCACGCGCCGGAGACCATGAACGCTTGCCGCGACCAGGCATTTGCCGACTTCAAGCGCGTGGGGCTGCCCTCGCGCAGCGTGGAACGATATAAGTACACCGACCTGCAGCAGCTCTTTGCGCCCGACTATGGGCTCAACCTGAACCGCCTGCCCATCCCCGTGGAGCCATACAAGGCTTTCCGCTGCGACGTGCCCAACCTTTCCACCGCACTCTTCTTCGTCGTCAACGACAGCATACACACGCCGCAGGATGGAGGCACTGCCGCACACCGCCACCTTCCCGAGGGAATGATTGTCGACTCGCTGTCGCACCATCAGGAACTGGCCAGCCGCTACTATGCGCGCCTGGCCTCGACAGCCGACGACGGAGTGACGGCGCTCAACACGATGCTGGCCCAGGACGCGCTGCTTATCTACGTGCCGCGCCACGTGCAGGTGGCCCACACCGTGCAGGTGCTCAACATACTGCGCTCGGATGTAGACCTGATGGTCAACCGTCGCGTGCTCATAGTAGTCGAGGAAGGTGCCAGCGTGAAGCTGCTCTTCTGCGACCACGCTGCCGACGACCGCAGTTTCCTCACCACACAGGTCATCGAAGCCTTCGTTGCCGAGGGGGCACACCTCGACCTCTACTGCCTTGAGGAGACCCATGCAAGGAACACCCGCGTGAGCAATCTCTACATTGAGCAGCAGGCCAACAGCCACGTGAGCCACAATGTGGTGACGCTGCACAACGGCGTGACGCGCAACCGCATGGACCTGAGGCTCGCCGGCGAGGGTGCCAGCTGCTCGTGCAACGGCTGCGTGATAGCCGACAAGGAGCAGCACGTAGACAACAACACGCTCATAGAGCACCTCGTGCCCCACTGCACCAGCAGCGAGCTGTATAAATATGTGCTCGACGACAAGGCCGTGGGAGCCTTTGCCGGACGCGTGATGGTGGCCGAGGGCGCACAGCAGACATCGTCGGAGATGCGCAACCAGAACCTCTGTGCCACCCGTCAGGCCCGTATGTTCACCCAGCCTATGCTCGAGATATATGCCGACGACGTGAAGTGCTCGCACGGCAGCACCGTCGGACAGCTCAACGATGCCGCCCTGTTCTATATGCAGCAGCGCGGAATAAGTCGCGCCGAGGCCCGCACGCTGTTGCAGCAGGCCTTCATAGGCGAGGTAATCGACAGCATCGAGCTGCCGCCACTGCGCGACAGGCTGCGCTATCTCGTAGAGAAGCGCTTCCGCGGAGAGCTCAGCAAGTGTGAGGGATGCAAGCTTTGCAAGTAAACAAACAAAATTGTATTAACCTAAGAAACACAAAAGCAAAACAACAGATGGGCAAGATAGTATTCTTCTTATTGTCTGCAATGTGCGCAATTCCATTGTCGGCACAGACCTTTTGCGGTGAGCATAAGTTCGACGGACAGCACCGCAACGAGGTCTCGGGCTACGTGATGGCCGGTACCAACGTTGTCACCAAGGGCTTCGGAGGCATCTCGGCATCCTACAAACGCCACCTCACCGATCGCTGGAACGTAGAGGGCAAGATGCAGATGCAGTTCGGCAAGCAGCTCTATTCGATGGCTGTCCAGGGCGGCTACAGGCTGCCCGTGGGCTTCTCTGACTTCTATTTCGACGGCAAACTCATGTGGAACGGCTATGCCCGCAACTCCATGCAGGCCAAGGAGTACGTCGCCAACCTCTCCGTGACGTGGGAAACGCCTTACGTCGACTTGAAGATTGGCGAGTCGCTGATTAAGTACAATGTCCTCGGTTACGATTATACTGAGCCGCTCACCTTCACTTTCGGAGTGGGCGTAAACATCCGTCCGCGTTGGAACAGTTGGAACCTTGGACTCTTCTTCCGCAACTACGACGAGTTCTACTACGAGAACTGGAACATCAACTGGGGCTTCCGCTTCAACGCTAACCTGCCGGCAAGGATGAAGCTCTTTGGCGAGTTCAACGTCCGTCCGGCTGGAAGTATGAGCCAGCTGGCAAGTAAATACGAGGCATCAGGCAAACTTGGACTGAAATACACATGGTAAAGATGAAAACTAAGACTTATATATGCGTTGCGCTCATGGCAGCAGCAACGCTCACCTCGTGCGAGAAGGTGAGTCCCATAGGCGTTCTGGTTTCGGGCACGGGAGTAGAAGACCGCGTGAAAATGTCGGAGTTGTATTATCGCGACTACCTTTCCGAATTGGATGCAGCCGCTACCGATGACGACTACTCGTTCCTTGTGGGTGCCGACAGCCACGTCACCGACGACACCGGGCGCATGGACGAGATGTTCGACATTGCCATCGAGCACGGCGACGACTTCGTAGCCCACCTGGGCGACATCGCCGACACCAAGCCCGAGTACTATATCAACCTCAGCAAGTCGCTGGAGCGGGCCAAGCGCAAGTATATGGAAAAGGAATACACCTACGATGTGTCGACAGACACGTACACCGATGAAGACGGCAACATCGTAGACTACGACTATGAGAAGTTCCCCTTCTTCCCCGTAGTGGGCAACCACGACATCACCCACAACGGATGGGCGCTCTGGTCCAACATTTTCCACTCCTCTTTCTACGAGTTCAACGTCTATCTGAACTCCGAACAATCGGTGTGCGACCACTATATATTCCTTGATTCGGCCAGCGGCACGCTGGGCAAGCACCAGATAGAGCTGATAGAGCAGGGTATTCTCGATGTCGGTGAGAATGTGAAGGTGCGCCACACCTTCATTTTCACCCACACAAACATCTTCCGTCCAAGCTCGGTGCAGTTTGCCTCGACCTTCCCGCGCGAGGAACAGTACTTCCTTCTCAACCAGTTCAAGGAGTGGAACGCCACGATAGTGTTCTGCGGACACGTACATAAGTGGGACGACCGCGAAGTGGGCGGCGTGCGCTACCTCACTCTTGAGTCGATGAGCGAGCGCAACAGTCCCGAGCCGGGCGAGTATCTGGTTCGTGTGAACGTGAAGAAGAACGGCGAAATAGGCGTGGAGAAGGTTATGATGAACTATAAAAAACCATAACTGATGCTTTTCGACGTAGAAGAAATACGCAAAGATTTTCCAATCTTGGGGCGAGAGGTCTATGGACGGCCTCTCGTCTACTTTGATAATGCAGCCACGACGCAGAAGCCTTTGTGCGTTCTCGATGCCATGCGCGAGGAATATCTCAACCAGAACGCCAACGTTCACCGTGGCGTACACTACCTTTCGCAGCAGGCCACAGAGCTTCATGAGGCTGCGCGCGAGACCGTGCGGCGCTTCGTCAATGCTGCTTCTGCCGACGAGATTATCTTCACTCGCGGCACCACCGAGAGCATAAACCTCGTTGCAAGCTCGTTCTGCGAGGGACTGATGCAGCCCGGTGACGAGGTCATCGTCACGGAGATGGAGCACCACAGCAACATCGTGCCCTGGCAGTTGCAGGCTGCCCGTCGCGGCATAGCAGTCAGGGTGCTGCCCATTACCGCCGAGGGACGCATCGACATCGGTGCCTTGGAGGAGCTGCTCACCCCACGGACGCGCCTCCTGAGCATTGCTCACGTGAGCAATGTGCTCGGTACCGTGAACCCGATAGCCGACATAATAGCCATTGCCCACAGCCACGGAGTGCCCGTGTTGGTCGACGGAGCCCAGAGTGCTCCGCACTTCAAGATTGACGTGCAGGCTCTCGGCTGCGACTTCTTTGCCTTCAGCGGCCACAAGATGTACGGCCCTACGGGGGTGGGAGTGCTCTACGGACGGCGCGAATGGCTCGACCGTATGCCACCATATCAGGGCGGCGGCGAGATGATAGACACCGTGAGCTTCGAGAAAACCACCTTCCAGCCACTGCCATTCAAGTTCGAGGCTGGCACGCCCGACTACGTGGCTACCCACGGTCTGGCTACTGCCATCGACTATATGGAGCGCATCGGCATCGATGCCATTGCCGCACATGAGCGCGAGCTCACCCTTTACTGCCGGCAGGAGTTGCAGAAAATCGAGGGCATGAGGTTCATCGGTCCGTCCGACGATGCCGTGGTGAGCTTCCTCGTAGGCTCCATCCACCACATGGACATGGGCACCTTGCTCGACCGTCTGGGCATTGCCGTGCGTACAGGCCACCACTGCGCACAGCCGCTGATGGACAAATACGGGGTGTTAGGCACCGTGAGAGCCTCCTTCGCCATGTATAACACACGCGAGGAAGTAGACCAGCTCGTGGCAGGAGTGCGCCGCGTGGCCTCGATGTTCTGAGCCGAGGCTAAATGCGGGCACGCTTGCAGGCCAGCACCGAGTAGGCAAACCCAAGGGCGAAAGCCACTCTGAGCAGCAGCGTATAGTCGGCAGGGAAGGCAGCAAGGCAGAAAAACAGGTTGGCGCGGGTGATGAGCCAGCTCTGCTGGCGGCTTACCTGCTTGCCAAGGCAGGCCGAATAGTACCTGCCGAGGAGGTCTGCCATCGGTCTGAAAAGGTTGGATACGGAGGTTGTGAGGTTCAAACGCACACCTATCTGCTGGGGTTTCTGAGTCATTGTAATCATCTTTCTTTGTTTTATAGTTATCGTTTCTGGGTGCAAAATTATCCCCGCCGTGTGCAATATTTGTTCACAGGAAACGTTATAAGGTTAAAGTTGGAAGATATTAACGTTTATTAAGAAACACGGTTTCCCTATTATCACGATGCTAAAGAGCCATTACTACGACAACGTTGTCGAAGCCGGATGCGACGAGGCGGGCCGTGGCTGTCTGGCCGGAAGCGTTTATGCCGCCGCCGTCATACTGCCGCCAGACTACCATAACCCCCTGCTGAACGACTCCAAGCAGCTTTCAGCCCGTCGGCGTTACGAGCTTCGCCGGCAGATAGAGGCCGATGCCGTGGCATGGGCTGTTGGTGTATGCACGCCCGATGAAATAGACCAAATCAACATCCTCAATGCTTCTATCCTCGCCATGCACCGCGCCCTCGATGCGCTTGCGGTGCGCCCAGAGGCAGTAATCGTCGACGGCAACCGCTTCAAGCCATATATCCCCGGCAGCACACAGGCAGATATTCCGCTCTCGCGGGGTTCTTTCCCCCTTGCGAGTGGTGGAGAGGCACTCCCTCACACCTGTATCGTCAAGGGTGACGGCAAGTATCTCTCGATAGCCGCTGCCTCGATACTCGCCAAGACCTACCGCGACGACTACATGGATGGCCTTGCCCAGGAGCATCCGCAGTATGACTGGCAGTCGAACAAGGGCTATCCCACTCGCCGCCACCGTGAGGCCATCCGCCAGTTCGGCCTCACACCCTACCACCGACGCACGTTCAACCTTACCGGCGACGGCCAGCTGTCGCTCGATTTTCAGTAAAAGGTATGCGCAACGACCGATTATCCCGCGAGCTCGACATCATACTGATGCTTGCCGGCACCGACGACTACACCGTCGGCGAGCTTTGCCGCGAGGCTAAGGTGTCGCGTCGCACCTTATATTATTATATAGAGTGCCTGCGCGAGTGCGGTTTCGACATCTACAAGAGCTCCGGCTGCTACCACATCGACCGCCGCTCGCCCTTCCTGAGCAAGCTGCTCGGGCTGTTGCAGTTCACCGAAGACGAGGCTGTCACCCTGAAGCGGCTTGTCGATATGGCCGGCACTGCCAACCCCACGCTCAATGGAGTGCGCCGCAAACTGGAGCGGTTCTACGACTTCAGCATCCTTTCCGACGTGGAGCTGCGCCGCAAGTCGGCCCACATCGTTTCCGTTCTCTACGAAGCTATCAAGCAGAAGCGCGTGGCAAAGCTGTGCGGCTACTCCTCGCCCCACAGCAAGACCCAGAGCGACCGCTACGTGGAGCCGTTCCGATTGATGAACGGCAACAACGACGTGCGCTGCTACGAGATTGCCACGGGCGAGTGCAAGACCTTCCGAATATCGCGAATGGCCGATGCCGAGATGCTCGAACTGCTGTGGAGCTGCGAGCAACAGCACCGCGACATCTACACCGACTGCTTCATGTTCAGCTCTGAAGAGCAGCGCGAAGTGAAGCTGCGCCTCGGCAGACTGGCCTATAACGTGTTCACTGAGGAGCATCCCGATGCCACCGACGGCATCGTTGCCGACGGCGACCGCTGGCTGCTCACGCTGAAAGTATGCTCCTACAAGGGCGTGGGCCGCTTCGTGCTGGGACTCTACGGCGACATAGAGGTCGTTGGCGACGACGGTTTCCGCAGCTATATCAGCCAGACAATAGCCGAGATGGCGGCTAAATCAGGTGCGCAGACATAGCTTCAGCGACCCTGTAATGACATTCTGACACATTCTAACCGACATTCTGTCGCGATTTTCGTATTGGTATACAAGTTGCACTATGCTTAGTGAGCACGATAAAGCTCAGCAACATTAAAACAACAACCAATTAAAATAATGGAGGAAACAACTATGTTACCAATCATGCACAGAAATCAGTGGCTACCGGAAGTGTTCAACGATTTTTTCAACACCGACTTTATGCCGAAGGCTTCGGCCACAGCACCAGCCATCAACGTTATTGAAAGCGACACCGACTACACAGTAGAGTTGGCCGCTCCGGGCTTGAAGAAGGAGGATTTCAACGTCAACATCAACGATGACGGCAATCTGGTAATCAAGATGGAGCAGAAGAATGAGCATGAAGATGCCGACAAGAACCGTCACTACCTGCGTCGCGAGTTCTCATACAGCAAGTACGAGCAGACACTGATACTGCCCGACGACGTAGAGAAGGACAATATCTCGGCCAAGGTGGAGCACGGAGTGCTCACGATAGCCCTGCCGAAGATAGCAGCCGCACAGAAGAAGCCTGCTCGCCAGATTGACATCTGCTAACGGAAAACTCATCCCCCTCCCCACAAGGGAGGGGCTTTTTTTGTTTTATGCCCTTTCCTGTCGTCACCAACAGTCTGCGGGGGGGACTGGGAGTTCACTTACTACACTTTATTTGCACCTGCGTCGGAAAAATCCAGAATGTTTTTGTCTTTAGGGAAGAAAGCGTATCTTTGCAGTGTAGTAGAAAAAAGCAATAGTTTTATGACACAGAAAGAAGCAATGGCTCGCTTTATGGCAGCCAAAGAGAAGAAACGCCAGTGCGTGGAGCAGTTGGAAGAGAAGATGAAGAAAGCCTACGAACAGCGGACAGGCAAGCCTGCCAACTATACTTTCGTCTTATGAACCGTCTGGACGTACAGCTCGTCAATAGCCAATCGCCTTACAAAGTTGAGGAAGCAGACGATGAAAACTTCTTCGAGTTCTTTACCGAACACGATGTGCATTACTCCGTAGGCTTTATGCCTGACGACAGTTTGATGCAAAGCGAGGCTTATCATCTGATTATCGTCAATGTGGACAACCGACCGTCGCCCAGTGACAGGAAGGTGAAGGATACTGTGCTGGCCGTAGTAGCCGAGTTCTTCGACAAGAATAACACTACGTTGCTATATATATGCGACACTGGCGACGGCAAACAGCGGTTGCGTAGCCGGTTGTTTGAGCGATGGTTCTCTGCTTACAGCAAGAAAGCACTGTATACATCGGTTACTTCATCTGTTGTTGACGAAGACGGCATAACCAATTATGCCACTATCATTGTCCGAAACGACAATCCACGGTTGGTGGAGGTCGTTGCGGAATTTACTTCGACAATCAGCCTGCTTAACCAAAAGCCGTAGTATTCACTATCCCATACCATATTTCATTCGCCGCCGAGATACTGACAAGAGTCTCGGCGGTATCCATTGGGTGACAATGAGGAGCCTTTTCTATTTTCCAAGCGGAAAACAGCAAATAGTTTTGGCTTTTCAGTTGGTTTGCACTATCTTTGCTGAGTTAAAGACAAGACTAATTGCAAGAGATAATGGTAGAGATAAGAGTAGTGAACAAGGGCAGGCAGCCGCTGCCGGCCTATGCTACAAAGCAGAGTGCGGGCCTCGACCTGCGTGCCGACATAGACGAGGATGTGATTTTGCAGCCCTTGCAGCGCCAGCTTATACCCACCGGGCTGCACATTGCGCTGCCCGAAGGCTACGAAGCCCAGGTGCGCCCGCGCAGCGGACTGGCTCTGAAGCACGGCGTTACCGTGCTCAACACCCCCGGAACCATCGATGCCGACTACCGCGGCGAGATTGGCGTGGTGCTGGTGAACCTCTCCCAGGATCCCTTCACTGTGCATCCCGGCGAGCGCGTGGCCCAGTTGGTGGTGGCGCGCTACGAGCAGGCCGACCTCGTGAGTGTTGATGTGCTCGATGAAACCGAGCGCGGCGAAGGAGGCTACGGCCATACGGGAGTGAAGTAGTTTTTTTCCGGCTATGCCTCTTTGCCCTATTCACGGCGAAACAGACATCGTGTGCGGGCAGGGGAAGCAAGAACCACATAGCTATAAAAAAGAAAGAGTAAAGACAATGAAACGTTTGCTATTGCTGTCGGCAGCCATTCTGCTCGCCATCGTGGGCAAGGCACAGGGCGACGAGAGTGCCGACCTGCGCTACCGATACTTCTTCCTCGAAGCCGTGTGCCAGCAGCAGAAGGGCAACTATGCCGCAGCCTTCGACCTGCTAAGGTATGCCCGCGAGCTGCGACCCGATGCAGCGGAGGTGTATTTCCAGCTTTCGGGCTACTACACCGACCTGAAGAACGACTCTATAGCGCGAATGTGCTTCATGAAGGCGGCCCAGCTGGCACCCGACAACGACACCTATCAGGAGCGTCTGGGGCAGTACTACATCACCCAAAGGGAGTATGACAAGGCCATCGACACCTACGAACAACTCTACAGCCACCACCGCGACCGCACAGATGTGCTGCAACTGCTCTACCGTCTCTACGGAACGCAGAACAACTATGCCAAGATGATAGAGACCCTCGAGCGCGTTGAGACCACTGAAGGTGCCAGCGAGCAGCTCACTCTGGCAAAGATGCAGATATACGAACAGCAAGGCGAGAAAGAGAAAGTGGTGGGCGAGCTGAACTCTTTGGTGGAGCACCATCCCGGCGATGCCGCCTATCGCGTGATGCTTGCCAACTGGCTGTTGCAGAACGACAGACCTGCAAAGGCTCTGGAACAGCTGCAGGCAGTGCTCGCCGACGAGCCTGACCACGTGGCGGCGCGCGTAACGCTGCTTGACTACTACCGTCGCTGCAACCTCGACAGCAAGGCCGACGGGCTGTTGCGCGAGCTGCTGCTCTCCGACAAGGTAGACCAGGACACGCGTCTGGCACTGATGAGGCAGGTCATAGCAGACAACGAAAAGAACGGCAGCGACAGCACCGTGGTGCTCCGCCTTATCGACGAGGTGCTGCAAAAGCCGCAGCCCAATGCCGATATGCTGATGATCAAGGCGGCCTACGAGGAGCTGAAGAAGATGCCGGCAGACAGCATAAAGCCCATCTATGCCCGTGCGATAGAGGTGGAGCCCGACAATGCCAACGCGCGATACAACCTGCTGCAATACCTGTGGCGTGAGCAAGACTTTGCCAAGGTGATAGAGCTGTGTCGTCCGGCACAGCAGTACAACCCCGACGATATGCTCTTCTACTACTATCAGGGCTTTGCCCACTATCAGCGCGAAGAGTACGACGAAGCCCTCGAGACCTTCCGCAAGGGAGTGGGGCAGATAAACAGCGAGAGCAACCCCGACATGGTGGCCGACTTCTACTCCGTGATGGGCGACCTGCTCCACCGCAAGAACCTCGACAGCGAGGCTTATGCCGCCTACGACAGCTGCCTGCAGTGGAAACCCGACCATCTGCCCACGCTCAACAACTATGCCTACTACCTCAGCATAGGCAACGGCGACCTTGACAAGGCCGAGCGCATGAGCATGAAAGCCGTGAAAGGCGACCCTACGAACAGCACCTTCCTCGACACTCTGGCGTGGATACTCTTTCTGCGCCAACGCTATGACGAGGCCAAGGCATACATGGAGCGTGCCATCAGCAACTCCGACGACCTGAGCGAAGTGGTGCTCGAGCACGCCGGCGACATCTTTGCCAAGAGCGGCGACATGGAACAGGCAATGTTCTACTGGCAGAAAGCCCTGGAAAAGGATGGCAGCAACAAACAACTTAAGAAGAAAATTAAACTAAAGCAATATGTTGAGAATTAAGACAACCATAATGGCTGTAGCCGCGGTGCTGCTGTTGGCAGGCTGCGGAGCCAAGAAGAACCTCACCACGACTCCCGTCAAGGACACCAAGGTGACGGGCGAGGCCAGTGCGTCGGACGTGGCACGCGGCGTGTTCGGCAACGCCTGCTATCAGTCGAACGTAGTGAGCAAGCTCACTTTCAACCTCCAGACCTCGGGAAAGAACATCTCCGTGCCCGGCTCTCTGCACATGAGGTGGAACGACGTGATACGCCTGCAGCTCTTCCTGCCCATCCTCGGCACCGAGGTAGGCCGTCTGGAGTTCACCCAGGACTATGTGCTCATAGTCGACAGGATACACAAGCAGTACATCAAGGCCAACTACAACGAGGCCGACTTCCTGAAAGACAAGGGCATAAACTTCCATAGCTTGCAGGCTCTGTTCTGGAACAAGCTGTTCCTGCCGGGTCACAAGGAAATCTTCGAGGACGACCTGAAGGGCTTTACGGTGGCTGCCCGCCAGCCCGTATGCCGCCTGCAGGTGCAGCAGAACGGCATGAACTGCTCATGGGAAGCCGACGGCAAGGCACTGCTCATACGCAAGGCCAACGTGGAGTACAGCAGCAAGAAGCACGGCAGCTCGTCGCTCGTGTGGACCTACGACGATTTCCGCGCTTTCGGAAAGAAGCAATTCCCCTACAGCCAGACCCTGCAGATGACCACTACTGCCACCGAGAAGCCGCGAACCGTTACGGTGGGGCTGAGTCTCAGCGGCGTGGAAAACAAGACGGACTGGGAAACTCGCACCACTGTTTCAGACCGATATAAGAAGGTAACATCGGAAGAAGCCCTGAAGCAACTAATGACATTCTAAATGAGAAGATACATAGCTATACTCGTTCTGCTGCTGACGTTGCTGCCTTCGGGCATGATGATGGGGCAGACAAAGGGCAAGAAAGCTGCTGCCAAGAAGCCGCAGAAGACGGCTGTGGCACCATCCAAGACCACTCACAAGACCGCGCGGCCTGCTGTCAAGCAGTCGAAGAAGACCGTCAAGCCGGCTGCCAAGGGCAAGCGAGGTGCCAAAGGCGGCAAGAAAGCACCTGCCTACGAGACCACTGCCGAGATAAAGGGGCTGCAGAACCAGCGCTCGCAGTTGCAGCGCGACATCAACACCAAGGAGCGTGAGCTCAAGGCAAAGGAGAGCGACGTGCGCAACCGCCTGCAGAACCTCGTTCAGATAAACACCGAAATAGACCAGCGGCAGAAGTCAATAGACACTATCCAAAGCGACCTGCGCCACATCGACGGCAACATAGGCATACTCAAGGGGCAGCTCACGTCGCTCGAGGCACAGCTCGGAGAGCGCAGGGAGAAGTTCATAAAGTCGATGCGATATATGTCGCGCCACCGCAACATTCAGGACAAGCTGCTGTTCATCTTCAGTGCAAAGAGCCTTTCGCAGATGTACCGCCGCATGAGGTTCGTTCACGAGTATGCCGCCTATCAGCGTGCGCAGGGAAAGCTGTTGCAGCAGAAGCAGCAGCAGGTGGACAACAAGCACCGTCAGCTGCGCGAGGTGAGGGGCCAGAAGAGCAACCTGCTCCAGAAAGGACAGCGCGTGAAGGCCGAGTTGCAGGGCAAGCACGCCGAGCAGGAGAAAGTGGTGCAGTCGCTTCAGGCCGAGCAGAAGACCTTGCAGGGAGTGCTGGCCGAGCAACGCAAGAAGCAGGCGGCACTCAACCATCAGATTGACAACCTCATAGCAATAGAGATACGCAAGGCACGCGAACGTGCTGCTGCCGAGGCTCGTGCCCGTGCTGCCGCCGAAGCTGCTGCAAAAAAGAAGCGTGCCGAGGAGGCTGCGCGCCGTAAGGCTGCCGCCGAAGCTGCTGCCCGTGAGCGGCAACGCAAGATAGCCGAAGCCAAGGCACGTGAGGCCAAGGCCAAGGAGGCGGCCCGCGCTGCGGCGCGTGCTGCCGAAGAAGCCCGTCGCAAGGCTGCCGCCGAAGCCGCCGAGCAGCGCAACAAGGAGCGTGCTGAGCGTGAAGCGGCAGAGGCTGCCACGAGGAAAGCACGTGCCGAGCAGATGGCTCGCGAGGCTGAAGCTGAACGAATAGCTGCCGAACGCAAGGCCGCTGCCGAAGGCGAACGCCTGCGCCGTGAGGAGGAGGCCGAGAAGAGAAGGGAGGCTGAGGCCGAAACATCGCTCTCTACCGAAGACCGCCGCCTCACAGGAAGCTTTGCCAACAACCGTGGCAGGCTGCCAATGCCTATGAGTGGGCGGATAGTGAGCCACTACGGGCAGTACAACGTTGAAGGATTGAAGGGTGTGCAGCTGTCGAACAGCGGGATAAACATCAAGGCTGCGCCCGGAACGGCTGTGCGCTCGGTGTTTGCCGGTGAGGTGAGTGCCGTGTTCGGCTTCAGCGGAACGATGGTGGTGATGGTTCGCCACGGTTCCTACATATCCGTCTACTGCAATCTGAAGTCGGTGAGCGTGAGCAAGGGACAGAAGGTTGCGGCCCGGCAGACACTCGGAGCAGTGGGGCAGGACGGCATCTTGCAGTTCCAGCTCAGAAAAGAGGCAGCCAAGCTCAATCCCGAAGCATGGTTGGGCAGGTAGACTTTTTCTACTCTTCAGAATAGTTCTTCGGATTAGAAATCCTTATACTCGGTTCAGGCGGATGATATATCCGCCTGAACTTTTTTGTGCTATAGGCACAGTTTGCCCCCTTTTCAGTGGCGGAAGTGAGGGTGCGTGGGCGCAAATTGAGGTAAAACAGTAGTGTTTAGAATAGAAAAGTGAGGTTTTTGCGTAGTTGTTTTCTTGACTAAAATCAAGTAACTATATAATTTTGCAATCGTAACAATGCGATGAAACCGTCGAAATTTAATAACAAACAAAATACGAACAACAAAAACCAACTATTATGAAAAAATCATTACTTAGCGCAGCACTCGCACTGCTTAGCACAACCGCTTTTGCACAGTACATCACTGAAGCTCCAGCCGGTGGCTTCGACTTCACGAAGGGAAAGGACTACGTGGTTCTCTTTAACCCGCAGCCTCAGATGGAAGCTATAAAGGATAAGATTCTGTCCGACCAGAATCTCGACCCAGATCAGGTGAAGAACCAGTTTTTCTATTGGGTTGCTGATTGGGACAAGAAACTTTTCACCTTATATGATATAAACGACACGCAGAATAACTCTTACGGCAGCAATGCCAAGGGTTCTAAGCTCAACATGACTCCGCTTTACGCTTGGGGGGCAGGTCATTTCGGTGGTAAGAGCCAGAAGTATGACTTCTCTTCCATCACTGACGACCACATCCTGCACATCGGATTTATGAACATCGGCTCTGCTACGGCCACAAAGAATTTCAAGTTTATCTTCGGTCCTGGTGGCGACAACGGCTTCAGCCTCGTGGTCAACAAGGCCGTAGGTACGGCAGCAGGCGACTTGGTAGGTGTAGGTATGGCTCCAGACCTGAACAAGTGGTACTATCTTGATATCCCCGTAAAAGACTTGGTTGACGAGGACGGCGACTTCGGATTTGAATACAATTTCTCTTCTCCAATGGAGATAGTCTTCACTGCCGGTTTCGATGGCGCTACTCCGTCTAAGTTTACTCAAGGAGCTGTTGATCCTGAGACTACAATGTACAAGATTACTATCACCGAGAAAGGCTCGGCAATGGCTATTGACGGCGTGTTCCTCTACAAGGCCGATGAATCGGCAGGCGTAAACGAGGTTAAGGCTGCTACAAAGGCCGACAACGGTGCCATCTACAACCTCGCCGGCCAGCAGGTGTCGAAGGACTACAAGGGAGTTGTAGTGAAGAACGGAAAGAAGTTTATACAGAAATAAGGAAGCCTACCCCCCATCCCTGTCCAAGGGAGGGGGGATTCAAAGAGATATTATTTAAGTCATTATTCATAGTTAATTATTAATTGTAAATTAACCGATGCGCTATTTCAAGACACAACTATTTGCTTTGGCAATGGCTGCGCTTCCTCTCGGGGCTGCTGCACAGGCCATAGAAGGAGCTCCCGATGGATATAAGCTCGTGTGGAGTGATGAATTCAACGGTACGGCTCTGAACGAAAAGAACTGGAACATTGAGGTTTCTGGTGCCGGTGGCGGCAACCAGGAGCTGCAGTACTACCGTCGTGAGAACGTGAGTGTTGCCGATGGTAATCTGGTGCTCACCGCACGACGCGAAAACTTCGAGGGCAAGGCGTTCACCTCAGGACGTATCAACTCGAACCAGAAGGCCGCCTTCAAGCACGGCATCATGCAGGCAAAGATAAAGTTCCCCAAGACAGCCAACGGCCTGTGGCCTGCCTACTGGATGATGGGCAATGACATCAACAAATATGGATGGCCGCGCTGCGGTGAGATTGACATCGTGGAGATGGGACACTACAACGGTATCAACTGGGGATTGCAGGACCGCTATTTCTCTGGAACGCTCCACTACGGTCCCAGTGCGTCTAACGAAGACCACCAGATGAACTCACAGGAGTTTACGCGCGACCAGTTCAATGCCATGAGTCCTGTTGAAGACGAATACCATATCTTCACGGTGGAGTGGGACGGCGACTATATATATATGTATTACGACTTGGAGAAGTACACCAACGCCAAGAAACGTGTGGCACGCTACTACACTCTGAACATCACTTCCTCTACCGACAAGTATGCACCAGGTACATATTTCCAGAAGCCTTTCTACTTCCTCTTCAACCTGGCTGTGGGTGGTACGTTCACCAATATCTACAACCCTAATGGCATCAGTGCCCTGCCCAATGCCGGCGACGAGGCAAAGATGTACGTAGACTGGGTGCGCGTCTATCAGGCTGACGACGATGCCGACCGTCAGTACACCTACGTTGACGAGAATGGCGACGTGCAGACAAACATCGAGGAAGAGCCCGAGCCACAGCCACAGGACGACGATGCCACTGAGCTCAGTGGCTTCGCAACAGAGGCTTTAGATGCGGAGGGCAATCCAAACTTCAACTTCAGCGACTGCGAGGACGTGGTGCTCATCAGCACCAGCCAGGGTGTTACCGGTCACTTCCTCTCTGAGAGCAACGTGCTCAAGGACTACAACGTGAACAACACCAACCGCAACCTCTATATCTGGGAAAATACCTATATGGCAGTGAACCGCGACGGTATGGCCAACTCTTTCGGTTGGGAAGAAGGCTACAATATGTTCATGGTGCCCGCCGGCAAGAGCTGGTCGGGACTGGGCTTCCACCTTTCAGGCGAAGACCTCTCAATGATTGACGATACATACTGGCTCCACTTCGGCATGAAGGGAACCGATATAGATATGCACACATCTCACGAGATGCAGGTGGGCAATGCTAAGTTCCGCGTTGGACTGAGCGACGGCACCCTTGCCAGCATCGGCGACTTCAAGCGCGACGGCAAATGGTACTTCTTCGACATTCCCGTGAAGGCTCTCCGCCAGTTTGCCACAAAGCTCTTTGCCAACAACGGAGCCGACGACAACGTGATAGCGTTCCTCAGTGGCGGTAAGGCTGAGGCTGAGCTCTGCTTCGACAACATCTTCTTCTACAAGAGCAAAACCAAGGAAATACCTACTTACAAGGATACCAGTGCCGATCTGGGCAAGTATGGCTACAAGAGCGTTGACGAAGAAGGCAACGGCGTGTTCAAACTCGACGACGTGGAAACGATGATTCCAATCTCGCTCAGCGAAGATATGTGGCGCGCAGTGACTGGCGACGGCAAATATCCTGACAACGCACTGGTGCCTCAGTCGCTCGACTACACACGGAGCAACAATTACTATCCTTGGGAAGGCACCATGAAGGGCGAGTTCAACACCACATTGAAGAACTCAACGGGTGTCTACACCGGTGGTGCAACAGAGTGGGCTTCGACGACAGTGCTCAACTGGAACGGTATGGGTATTGCCACAGGCACACAGAAAGACCTCTCTATGATTGACGACAGCTACTACCTGCACGTATCGCTGCGTTCAAGTGCTGCCGTAGGCCATGTTCCCGTGCGCCTGCGTCTGGGTTCTGCCGATGCCGATGCAGCCCTTGTGTTCGGTGGCTACAGCACATCGCCTATCTTTGCCGACTTCAACCGCGACGGCGAGTGGTACAGCTACGACATCCCCGTGGCAGAGATAAAGAAGTATGGTAAGCTGTGGAGCCTTAGCTCGAACGGAAAGCTCAACACAAACGACAACCTCGTCTGCTTCTACACCATGCCTACACTCTACGACGGCAGCTCGTTCTCGTTCGACAACATTTTCTTCTGGAAGAAGAAGGGCGGCGAGATGCCCGTGGTCAACGAGCTTGGCGACTATGGCTACAAGAGTCTGGATGCTCAGGGCAAGACAGCCTTCACCTTCGAGGACAAGGAGTTCATCAACTTCAATGTGCCGCAGGCTACCATAGAGATGCAGACCGAGGGTATGACGCAGGAGGAGAAGATACTTGCCGGCTACTATACCCTGAACAACTGGGAGGGTGACACCTATACCAATGGCAGTAAGAGCGGCGAAGTAGCAAACTCATTCGGTGTGACCAATCAGGGTTGGATTGACTGGGTGGTAGGAACCAAAGGCTGGTCGGGTGGCGGCTTCATAAGCGAAGACGGTGCTGACCTCTCCGAACTGGACAACGGCGACTGGTATCTGCACTTTGCAATGCGCGGAACCGACAACTGCAACCACCTCATTGGTCTGGGTGAGTCGCGCTTCACCATCGGCAGCGCGCCGTTCGACGACAAGACTCCTGTCATTGGCAACTACAAACGCGACAATGAGTGGTACTCGTTCGACATTCCTTACAGCGTATTCAAGAAGACGTTCCCGTCGCTCTTCGTGGGCAGCGGCAGCCAGAAGTCATGGACTGGCAACCTCGTATGGTTCATGAGCGGTGGAGTTACAGGTATGGAGCTTCAGCTCGACAATGTGTTCCTCTGGCGCGAGAAGATTGACACTGGCATCAGCAAGACTTCTGCCGTGAGCAAGACCGATGGTCCTATGGGCATCTTCGACCTCAGCGGACGCAAGGTTCAGAACATGAACCGTCCCGGTATCTACATCATCCGCACCGCCGACGGTGTGAAGAAAGTGATGAAAAAGTAAAATGCAAGCAGAGAGTGGCGAATGATGCAGGTGCAATCCATTCTCCACTCTCCGCTTCCCACTATTTCCACACAGATTAACAATGCGACGACTTTTTATCAACTTATTACTCCTTACAGTCCTGCTGCCGGCAGTGGCTCAGACGAAGAGCAGCAAGCGCGGTCTGGGTTGGCACGAGGCCAGCCAACCGTTTACCGAAGCTGTCATACAGAAGTTGGCTCCCGGTGTGGCATGGGTTTACAACTGGGGACAGGCACCCGTGGGGCGGCCTGCCTCGTTAGGTTCCGGCAAGAGCGTGGAGTATGTTCCCATGTGCTGGAACAACAACTTCGACGAAACGAAGCTGCGCGAATGGCTCAACGGCAATCCGGGAACAAAATACCTCTTGGGCTACAACGAACCCAACTTCTCAGCGCAATCGAACATGACACCTCAGCAGGCTGCTACTGCATGGCCTCGCCTCGAAGCAATCGCTGCCGAATATGGCTTGAAGCTCGTAGCTCCGGCACTCAATTTCACGGGCGAGAAAGTGGGTGGACGGACGTGGTCGCCCTACGAGTGGCTCGACGAGTTTCTTCGCCTTTACCCCCAGGCACATATCGACTGCCTCGCACTCCACTGCTACATGAACTGGGCTTCGGCCCTGAACTGGTTTGCCACCGAGTATTTCTATGCCGACCTGTTCAACCCCAGCAAGAAAGACGTCTACGGCAACTATCCCAACATCGTTGCGTTCCTGAACAGTTATAAGGAAGCCAACGGCCACTATCCCCGCATGATGCTCACTGAGTTCTGCGCATGGGAGAACGACGGTACCATACAGAACGTAAACTTCCAGATCGACCAGATGACGCAAAAGGTGCAGTATCTGGAGAAGAGCGACCTCGTTGAGGGCTATGCGTGGTTCATCGGCAATGATGCCGCAACGAAATATCCATATATGAGCATCTTCCAGACCAACTCGTCGACCAGCAGTCTGTCGGAGCTTGGCACGGTTTACGTGAATATGTCGGCTTTCGATACAGAAAAATACTACGCCGTTGATGAGGCTATCGCGGCCAAGGACTATGTAGATGCCAGCAAGGACGACCAGCAGGTGAAGCTCCGCCGCAACACTGATAGCAACAGCGAGCTGCCTTTGCAGGTGGAATTTACGTCGGGAGCAACGGCAACTTATCAGATTGACGTTCCGTCGGACGGCACCTACACCCTTTCATTGCGGATGAAGTCCACTGCCGACAATGACATACGAGTCTATGTCGACCAGTTGAAGTCGGCGGGAAAAGTGTTCGACGGCA
>ODAJ014727545.1_pt1 | contig 22061 bp, 17 predicted proteins | sample 1539241 | NCBI WGS metagenome assembly ODAJ01 (sample SAMN02144231, study PRJEB22623) | gut metagenome | biome: sheep rumen | host: Ovis aries | place: New Zealand | reverse complement strand
GCGCTATATGTGGAAGAACCCCAATACGGGCGAGACGGAGGAGATACTCATCGAGTGTACCGAGACCCGCGACCAGCCGAAGAACAAGGAGCGCGCCCTCTCACGACTCTATACCTTTATCTATGATAAGGAGCACCAGAAGTATATGGACGATATTGCCAGCCGCCGAAAGAGTCTCGTCTCTACAGGCGACCGCTCAGCGAAGATCCGTACCTACAACTTCCCACAAGGCCGCGTGACCGACCATCGTATCGGCTACACGACTCACGACCTGCAGGGCTTCCTCGGAGGCGACATCCAGCCTATGATCGATGCCCTCACCGTTGCCGAGAATGCTGAGCGCATGAAAGAAACGGAGCTCTAATCCCCAAAAGGCAATAAGACTATGGATTGGAAAAAGTTCTGGGCACCGATGACTCAAGAAGTGAAGAAAGAGCAGGTGTGGTCCACGATGTGGCCAAATTTGATTTCTGCATTAGGCATTTTCCCTGGTTGCTTATTAGCAAGAAAGTATTTAAATGTTTGGTGGGCCTGTGGACTTTGTGTATCCTGGTACTTTATTGTCTATTTCGTATGGCTCATATATTTATATAATAAGAAATAATCATGACCCGTCAAGAACTGATTCAGCAAATTCGCGAGAAGCAAAGTTTTCTCTGCGTAGGTCTCGATACAGACCTGAACAAGATACCCCAGTGCATCATCGACGAGGCAAAGGCAAAGGACGGCGAGGACTATGTGTTCCGCGCCCTCTGTGAGTTCAATGCCCTCATCATCGACGCCACAGCCCCCTACTGCGTGGCCTACAAGCCCAATCTGGCTTTCTACGAGGCCTACGGTGTGGACGGCATCCTCGCCTTCGAGGCTACCATCGACTATCTGAAAGAAGAGTATCCCAACCATTTCATCATCGCCGATGCCAAGCGTGGCGATATCGGCAACACGTCGAAGATGTATGCCAAGACGTTCTTCGAGGAATATGATGTCGATGCACTGACCGTTGCGCCCTATATGGGCGAGGACTCGGTGACACCGTTCCTCGGCTATGACGGCAAGTGGGTCATCCTGTTGGCACTGACCTCAAATAAAGGCTCTCACGACTTCCAGCTGACGGAAGACGCGCAGGGCGAGCGGCTCTTCGAGAAGGTGCTTCGCCAGAGCCAGCAGTGGGGCAACGACGAGAACATGATGTACGTCGTAGGAGCTACCCAGGGCAAGATGTTCGAGGATATACGCAAGGTGGCGCCCAACCACTTCCTGCTCGTGCCCGGCGTCGGTGCCCAGGGAGGCTCGTTGCAGGAGGTGTGCCAATATGGCATGACGAAGGACTGCGGACTGCTGGTGAACTCCTCGCGCGGCATCATCTACGCCAGCAACGGTGAAGACTTCGCACAGGCGGCAGCCGATGCAGCCTTCAAGCTCCAGCAGGAGATGGCAGAAGAACTGAAGAAGGCAGGTTTCTAAGACCTGCCTTAATGCTACGGAAGATGAAGGAAGCTAAGATCATCAACGACCCCGTATTCGGGTTTATTAAGATACCGCGCGGCCTGCCCTACGACATCGTCGAGCATCCGCTGTTTCAGCGACTCAACCGCATCAACCAGCTGGGACTGGCCTCGGTGGTCTATCCTGGAGCCCGCCACACGCGCTTCCAGCACTCGCTGGGTGCGTTCCACCTGATGTCGGAGGCCGTGCTCTCGCTCCAGCAGAAAGGCATCTTCATCTTCGACACGGAGGCAGAGGCCGTTGAGACCGCCATCCTGATGCACGACATCGGTCACGGACCGTTCTCCCACGTGTTGGAGAACACACTCATTCACGGCATCTCGCACGAGGATATCTCGCTGATGATGATGGAGGAGATCAACCGTCACTTCAACGGTGAACTGAATCTCGCCATCAGCATCTTCAAGGGCGACTATCCGAAGAACTTCCTCCACCAGCTCATCTCCAGCCAGCTCGACATGGACCGTCTCGACTACCTGCGGCGCGACTCGTTCTACACGGGAGTCACGGAGGGAAACATCGGCTCGGCACGCATCATCAAGATGCTCAACGTGGTGGACGACAGACTCGTGGTCGATCAGAAAGGCATCTACTCGCTGGAGAACTACCTCACCACCCGCAGGCTGATGTACTGGCAGGTCTATCTGCACCGCACGTGCGTCGCCTACGAGAAAGTGCTCGTCAACCTGCTCACCAGAGCCAAGGACCTGATTCGCACAGGGCACGATGTATTCGCCTCACCAGCCCTGCACTACTTCCTCAGCAACGATATCGACAGAGTCTGGTTTGAGAACCATGCGGAGACCCTGCCCTACTACGAGGAACTCGACGACTCCGACATCTGGAGTGCAATGAAGGCGTGGAAGCACGACTCCGACAAGATCCTGGCTACACTGGCCACCGATATGCTCGACCGCCACATCTTCAAGGTAGAGGTGTCGGAGGAGCCCGTTGAGGAAGACCGTATCGAGGCGATTGCCAGCGACATTGCCGACAAGATGGGTATCACTGCCGATGATGCCAAACACTATATGATGAGCATCAACACGATCCAGAAAGACATGTACAATGTCGATGACGACAGCATCTCAATTCTTTACAAGAACGGTGAAATCCGGGACATCTCAGAGGCGTCGGAATTGCTAAATGTTCAATTACTTTCTAAAAAAATAAGAAAATATTATCTTTGTTATCAAAGATTTAAATAATTTTTGCTACCTTTGCAGAGATATTAATCTGAATTTTCGAAAATGATGGAATTTACAGCCAAACAAATAGCCGAATTAATTCAAGGCCGTGTGGAGGGTGACGAGAATGCAGCCGTCCGTACGTTTGCCAAAATCGAGGAAGGTGTGCCCGGCGCAATCTCCTTCCTGTCTAATCCCAAATACACTCATTACATCTACGAGACAAAGTCATCCGTGGTGCTCATCAACGAGGACGTAAAGCTGGAGAAGCCCGTCAGCACGACGCTCATCCGCGTGAAGAACGCCTACGAGTGCGTTGCCAAGCTGTTGCAGTTCTACGAGCAGATGAAGCCTCGCAAGACGGGTATCGACCCGCTGGCCAGCATCTCTCCCAGGGCCACTATCGGCAAAGATGTTTATATCGGCGCCTTCACGGTGGTGGGCGACGGTGCTGTCATCGGCGACGGTACGCAGCTCTATCCCCACGTCGTCATCGGCGACGGCGTCACCATCGGCGAGAAATGTCTTATCTATCCCAACGTGACAATCTATCAGGGATGCAAGTTGGGAAATAATGTTACAATCCACGCAGGCAGTGTCGTCGGTGCCGACGGCTTCGGTTTTGCACCGAACACGGAAGGCTACGACAAGATTCCGCAAATCGGCATTGTCATCATCGAGGACGACGTGGAGATTGGTGCCAACACCTGTATCGACCGTTCGACGATGGGTCAGACCGTCATCCACAAGGGTGTGAAGCTCGACAACCTGATCCAGGTGGCCCACAACTGCGAGATCGGCGAGAACACGGTGATGTCGGCTCAGGTGGGTATGGCCGGCTCAACGAAGATCGGCGCATGGTGTATGGTCGGAGGCCAGGCAGGCTTCTCAGGTCATATCAAGATTGCCGACAAGACCTTCGTGGGTGCCCAGGCAGGCGTTATCAGCAACACCAAGGGCGACGGCGAGCAGCTGATAGGTGCGCCCGCCGTGAATCCGAAGATGTACTTCAAGGCCCGTGCCCTCGACGCTAAGCTGCCCGACATGTACCGACAGATAGCGCAGCTGCAGCGTGAGATCGAAGAACTGAAGAAGACCATTGAAACAGAAAGATAATCGCGATATGAAACAGAAGACTCTAAAGGGTAGTTTTTCCTTATTCGGAAAAGGACTGCATACAGGTTTGAACCTGACCGTCACTTTCAATCCTGCTCCAGAGAACACGGGTTACAAGATTCAGCGCATCGACCTTGAGGGTGAGCCTGTGATCGATGCCATCGCAGAGAATGTGGTTGACACCCAGCGCGGCACGGTGCTCGGCAAAGGCGACGCACGCGTCTCTACCGTTGAGCACGGACTCTCAGCCCTCTATGCACTGAACATCGACAACTGTCTGATACAGGTCAACGGTCCTGAGTTCCCCATCCTCGACGGCTCGGCCATCATGTATGTGCAGAAGATCCAGGAGGTGGGTATCGAGGAGCAGAATGCGCCGAAGGACTACTACGTGATCCGCAAGAAGATAGAGGTGAAAGACGAGAAGACCGGTTCCTGTATCACCATTCTGCCCGATGAGGAGATGTCGATTACGGCGATGTGCTCCTTCGAGTCGAAGTTTATCAACTCGCAGTTTGCCACGCTCGACAACAGAGCTGACTATATCACGGAGATTGCCAGTGCCCGTACGTTCGTCTTTGTGCGCGACATCGAGCCCCTGCTCCAGGCAAACCTCATCAAGGGCGGTGACCTCGACAATGCCATCGTCATCTACGAGCGCCAGACGACTCAGGAGCGTCTCGACATGCTGGCAGACATGCTGCACGTAGAGCACCGCGATGCTACCGACCTCGGTTACATACAGCACAAGCCGCTGCAGTGGGAGAACGAGTGCACGCGCCACAAGCTGCTCGACGTCATCGGCGATATGGCACTGATCGGCAAGCCCATCAAGGGCCGCATCATCGCCACCCGTCCCGGTCATACGATCAATAACAAGTTTGCCCGTCTGGTGCGCAAGGAGATCCGCAAGCACGAGATACAGGCCCCCTTCTACGATCCCAACGAGGAACCCGTGATGGACGTGAACCGCATCCGTGAGCTGCTCCCCCACCGCTACCCGATGCAGCTCGTCGATAAGGTCATCGAGCTGGGTGCGAACTACATCGTAGGTATCAAGAACGTCACGGGCAACGAGCCCTTCTTCCAGGGGCACTTCCCACAGGAGCCCGTGATGCCGGGCGTGCTGCAGATAGAGGCTATGGCCCAGTGCGGCGGCCTGCTCGTGCTGAACACGCTGGAGAATCCTGCCGAGTGGTCCACCTACTTCCTCAAGATCGACGGTGTGAAATATCGCCAGAAGGTGGTACCCGGCGACACGCTGATCTTCAAGGTAGAGCTTCTGGCTCCCGTCCGTCACGGCATCTCCTCGATGAAAGGCTACATCTTCGTTGGCGACACCGTGGTGGCTGAAGCATCGTTCACGGCACAGATAGTAAAGAATAAATAAACGACTGCATAGTATGAATCAGATACATCCCATGGCCGTTGTGGACCCCGAGGCAAAACTCGGCGACGGCAACATCATCGGTCCCTTCTGCGTTATAGACAAGAACGTGGTCATCGGCGACAACAATAAGTTCCTGAACAATGTGACTATCCACTATGGTGCCCGCATCGGCAACGGCAATGAGTTTTTCCCAGGTGCCAGCATCTCCACGAAGCCCCAGGACCTGAAGTTCAAGGGCGAGGACACCACCTGTGAGATCGGCGACAACAACTCCATCCGCGAAAACGTCACCATCAGTCGCGGTACAGCCTCGAAGGGCAAGACCGTCGTCGGCTCAGGTAACCTGCTGATGGAGAACATGCACATTGCCCACGATTGTATCATAGGTAATGGCTGCATCATTGGCAACTCCACCAAGTTCGCCGGTGAGGTCGAGGTCGATGACTATGCCATCATCAGTGCAACCTGCCTGTTCCACCAGTTCTGCAGGGTGGGCAGCTACATCATGTTCCAGGGCGGCACGCGTACCTCGCAGGATATCCCGCCTTACGTGATAGCAGGCAAGGAGCCTGTGCGCTATGCCGGCGTGAACCTGATCGGCCTGCGTCGCAGAGGTTTCTCTAACGAGACAATCGATGCCATCCATGATGCCTACCGCATCATCTACGAGCACGGTCTTGTGAAAGAGGGCTGTGCTGAGGCGCGCGCAAAATACCCCGACTCGAAAGAGGTGGAATATATCTGCTCCTTTATCGAAAACTCCAAGCGGGGTATCATCAGATAACTCAGATATCGAATCCCCTTGAAGAAGACGCTGATAGTCATCACCGGTCCTACAGCCGTCGGCAAAACGGCCTTATGTATGAATATTGCCCAGCATTTCGGCATCCCCATCATCAATGCCGACTCCAGGCAGATTTACAAGGAACTGAAGACAGGTACGGCGAGACCTTCGGAGGAACAGCTCAGGCAGGTAAGACACTACTTCGTGGGAACACTTTCGCTCGACGACTACTACAGCGCATCGCTCTTTGAACAACAAGTGCTGCAACTTCTCGACCAGCTCTTCCAGACCAGCGACTATGCCCTGCTCTCAGGTGGCAGCATGATGTATATCGACGCAGTCTGCGACGGCATCGACGACATCCCTACCATCGACGACGAGACGCGCCGCCGGATGAAGCAACGGCTCGCCGACGAAGGACTGGAGACGCTCTGCGAGGAGCTTCGGCGTCTCGACCCTGAATACTATGAGATCGTGGACCGCCAGAATCCCCGCCGAGTCGTGCATGCCCTCGAGATCTGCACGATGACAGGCAAGACCTACACCTCGTTCCGGCGACGTGAGCGCCGGGAGCGTCCTTTCGCCATCGTGAAGATAGCCTTGAACCGGCCGCGCGAGGAACTCTACGAACGCATCAACAGCCGGGTGGATCAGATGATGGGCGAAGGACTGCTCGAGGAAGTCCGCTCACTCTATCCGAGAAAGGAGCTCAATGCCCTGAACACCGTAGGCTACAAGGAGCTGTTCGACTATATCGACGGTCGCTGGACACTGGAGGAAGCCGTAGAACGCATCAAGGGCAACACGAGACGCTATGCCCGCAAGCAGCTCACTTGGTATAAGAAAGACGACCGCATACGCTGGTTCCACCCCAATGACAAAGAAACAATAATCGACTACATAACTCACTATGAAACAGAAGTTAAAACAGATCATCAGCCAACTCTGGCAATGGATCAGGCAACTGTGGGCTTGGTATAAGAGTCTCTTTAAAGGGCGCCCCTGGTACGTCAAGACCATCATGGCGCTCGTCTCTCTCGTCGTCGCCTTCTTCCTCTATTTGGGAGCCGTCGATATGAATTTCCTGTGGCTCTTCGGAAAGTCGCCATCGATGTCCACCATCAAGAACAAGCGACCTTCGCAGGCTTCGGAGATCTACAGCGCAGACAACGTGATGATCGGTAAGTTTTTCAGTGAAAACCGTACGCCCGTAGAATATGAGGAAGTGAATCCTGTCTTCTGGCGCGCACTCATCGACACCGAGGACGAGCGTTTCTTCAGTCATCACGGCATCGACTATACGGCCTTTGCAGCCGTCGCCAAGGAATACGTGCTGCACCGTGATGCACGAGGCGCCTCTACTATCACCCAGCAACTCGCCAAGAACCTGTTCCGCACGCGCTCCGAATACTCCACAGGCCTACTGGGTAACATCCCCGGCCTGAAGATGCTCATCATGAAGAGCAAGGAGTGGATCACAGCCTACAAGCTCGAGTTTTTCTTCGACAAGAAAGAGATCCTCACGCGCTATGCCAACACTGTTGATTTCGGTTCCAACGCCTTCGGTATCAAGACCGCCTGCAAGACCTATTTCGGCTGTTCGCCCAAGGATCTGAAGACAGAAAACGCCGCCATCCTTGTGGGCATGCTCAAGGCAACCACTTACTATAATCCCCTCATCAACCCGGAGAACGCCCTGAAGCGTCGCAACATCGTACTCGACCTGATGCACGAGCACGGCGACCTGACGCGTGCGGAGTGCGACTCACTGAAACAGCTGGAGATCAAGCTCGACTACAGCGTGGAGAACGCCTACGACAGCAAGGCCAACTATTTCCGCGAGGCCGTAGCCAACGAACTGAAAGACTGGTGCCGTGATAACGGCATCGACCTCTATACCGACGGCCTGCGCATCGAGACCACACTTGACACCCGCATGCAGAAATATGCCGAGGACGCTGCCCGTAAACAGATGAAGCAGGTGCAGCAAAGTTTTAACCAGCACTGGGGTTCTACCAATCCCTGGCAGGATGCCCGCCATCAGGAGATACCCAATTTCATTGAGGATATCGCAAAGCGCCTGCCCGTCTATAAGTACCTCTCCAAGAAGTACAACGGCGACGAGGACTCCATCCGCTACTACCTCAACGTGCCCCACCCCGTCAAAGTGTTCGACTATGACAAGGGCAAGGTTGAGATGCAGCTCTCCACGATGGACTCCATCCGCTATATGGTGCGCTTTATGCACTGCGGCTTTGTGGCGATGGAACCGCAGACGGGTCACGTGAAGGCCTGGGTGGGAGACATCGACTTCCACTCCTGGAAATACGACAAGGTGACCGCCATGCGCCAGCCGGGCTCCACCTTCAAGCTCTTCGTCTATACAGAAGCCATCAACCAGGGTGCTACGCCCTGTGACTATCGCAAGGACGAGTACTTCTCGATGAAAGTGATGCAGAACGGTGAGGAAGTGACCTGGGCACCCCACAACGCTGACGGTCGTTTCACCAATGCCACCATCTCATTGAAACAAGCCTTCGCCATGAGTGTCAACTCTATCGCCGTTCGTCTCGGTCAGGAGTGTGGCATCGACAACATCGTGAAGACGGCCCACGATATGGGTATCAAGTCGAAACTCGATGCGACACCTTCGCTCACCCTCGGTGCCAGCGACGTAAACCTGCTCGAGATGGTAAACGCCTACTGTACGCCAGTCAACGACGGCAAAGCCCACGACCCCGTGCTCGTAGCGCGCATCCTCGACAGCGACGGCAATGAGATATACAAGGCCCCGACAGAAGAGACGCAGGCCATCCCCTACCGCAGTGCCTTCCTCGTACAACAACTGCTGATGGGCGGCATGAGCGGCACCAGTTCACGTCTGATGGGATTCGTTGGCTACGACAAAGCCTCCGACACCGATTTCGGCGGCAAGACCGGTACTTCCAACAATCACTCCGACGCATGGTTCATCGGCACCACGCCTCGTCTCGTCGTAGGCGCCTGGGTAGGCGGTGAATACCGCTCAATCCACTTCCGATCTGGTATGCTCGGACAAGGTAACCGCACGGCACTGCCCATCTGCGGCTATTTCCTGAAGTCGGTGCTCGACGATCCCGCCTTCAAGCACTATCGCGCCAAGTTCTCACCCTCGAAGGATGCCACCATCACCCCCGACATGTACAACTGCGGCGGATACTTCAAGGCACCCGCAGACTCCGACTCCATCGCCACCGACTCCATCGCCACCGACGATGCGCCGGCTATGTTGCTCGACGAATTCGGCAATCCACTTCCCAGACCATCGAGAAAACCTGAGCCCGACAATGCCGAAAATACGCCCAATGCCGAGCCCAACACCGAGGCTACCAAGGAAGAATAAGCCGGACCAGGTAGTAAGACTCATACCATAGGCATGGAACTCGACCTTGACAATAAAGAGTGGCAAGACGCACTCCAGATCATCAACTATACCCGTCGCTCGCTCTTCCTTACGGGGAAGGCAGGGACGGGTAAATCGACGTTTCTGCGCTATGTGGCTGATACGACTAAGAAGCGGCACGTGATCCTCGCGCCCACGGGCATCGCTGCCATCAACGCCGGAGGCTCCACGCTCCACAGCTTCTTCCGTCTGCCTTTCCATCCTCTGTTGCCCAACGATGCGCGCTACAGCTGGCGGCACATCAAGGAGACGCTCAAATACACAGGAGCACAGCGTAAGCTCATACGAGAGGTGGAACTCATCATCATCGACGAGATATCAATGGTACGCGCCGACATCATTGATTTCATCGACAAGGTGCTACGGGTCTATACCCGCAATCCTGAGCCCTTCGGCGGCAAGCAGCTACTGCTCGTGGGCGACATCTATCAGCTCGAACCCGTCGTGAAGGACGACGATCGCCAACTGCTCCAGCCCTTCTACCCCTCGGCCTATTTCTTCAATGCCAAAGTGTGGCAGCAGATGCCCATCGTCAGCATCGAGCTCCGTAAGGTCTATCGGCAAAGTGATCCAGCATTCATCGCCATTCTCGACCGCATCCGCAACAATACAGCTACCACCGCCGACCTCCGCTCCCTCAATGCACGAGTCGCCCCAGCACCCGTGCTCCCTTCCTCCACCTCCCTCGAAATTACCCTCGCAGCCCGCCGCGATACCGTCGATTACATCAACGAGCAACAACTCGCCGCCCTCCCAGGCGCCACTTCCACTTTCTTCGGCACCATCAAAGGCGATTTCCCAGAGACTTCCGTCCCCACGCCCATAGAGCTCCAGCTGAAGCCTGGCGCACAGGTGATCTTCATCAAGAACGACAAGGACAAACGGTGGGTGAACGGCACGCTGGGCATCATCGAATACATCGCCGAGGAAGAAGGTCTGATTGGCGTTATTACTGAAGACGGGCAGTCCCACGACGTTGAACGTGAGGTGTGGGAGAACATGCGCTACACCTTCAATGAGAAAGAACAGAAGATCGAGGAAGAACTGCTCGGCACCTACACCCAGTTCCCCATCCGGCTGGCATGGGCCATCACCGTCCACAAAAGTCAGGGACTCACCTTCCAGCAGGTAGCCATAGACTTCGGAGGCGGAGGCGCCTTCGCTGGTGGGCAGACCTATGTCGCCCTCTCCCGCTGCACCTCGTTAGAAGGCATCACCCTCAAGGCTCCCCTGCGCCAAAGCGATATCTTCGTACGTACAGAGGTCGTGCAGTTCGCCAACCGTTTCAACGATCAGCGGCTCATCGACCAAGCAATGCAGGAGGGCAAGGCCGACCGTGAGTACCACGATGCCGTGAAGGCCTTCGACCAGGGGCGTTTCGACCTCTTCCTCGATGCCTTCATCAAGGCCATCCACGCTCGCTACGACATCGAGAAGCCCCATATCCTGCGCTTCATCCGCCGTAAGCTCGGCATCATAAACCGCCAGAAAGCAGAGATTGAACGCATGAAGGAGAAACATACCCAGGAGGTGAAGGCGCTTCGCGACGAACTCGACTCGAAACAAGAACTTCTGAAACGCCTCGCTGCCGAATACACTATCTTGGGCCGTGAGTGCGAGCACGAACACATGACCGATGCTGCCATCCGCAACTACGAGAAGGCACTCGAGCTCTATCCCGAAGCCAACGATGCCCGCCGACGTCTGGCCAAATTACGGAAACAACTATAAGCGCATTTCGCGGAGCAGTTCCTTCTGACGCTCTGTGAGGTTGGTGGGCAGCTTTACCTGATAGGTGATGATCAGATCGCCAAAGGTGCCGTCGCCGCGGTCATAGCCCTTGCCCCGCAGGCGCACCTTTGTGCCGGGCTGTGTCTCGGGCTTGATCTTCATCTTGACCTTCTGGCCGTTCGACAAGGTAATCATTATCTCACCGCCCAACAGGGCCGTATAGAGATCGATGCTCACGGTGGCATTCATCTCGCCGCTGTTCGTACGTGCCTGACGGCCGAAACCCGAGCCGCCGGAGAATCCCTGGAAGCCACCAAAGCCCCCACCCTGCTGACCCTTGCGGCCAAACAAATCCTCGAAGAACGAGCTGAAACCGCCGCCTGAAAAGCCAGAGAAATCGAAACCGCCAAAGGGATTACCACCGCCGGCACCTCCGCCGCCGAAGCCTCCAAACTGGTCTGCCTGCTTCCACTGCTCACCATACTGGTCGTATTTCTTGCGTTTTTCAGGATCACCAATAACATCGTATGCTTCCTGGAGAGCCTGAAACTTCGCCTGAGCCTTCGGGTCATCAGGATGCAAATCGGGATGGAACTGCTTTGCACGCTTCAGGTATGCCTTCTTGACATCCTTCTGCGGAATTGTCTTGTCAACGCCAAGAATCTTGTAATAGTCTATAAATGCCATAAAAAATCCTCCTATCCTTTTAATTGTTCTCTTCTGAAGAAAATGCAGCAAAAAGTGTGCCGAAGCACATAAAATAGCTGATTGATAATTTGCGAATTTCAGATGTTTTTCGTACCTTTGCACCAATAAAACCAAAATAACGATTAAAGTCCATATAATGATAAAAAAATTATTCTCTATTCTTGCCTTGATCAGCATACCCTTCGTTATGACAGCATCAGCGAAGACCAAGACTGTCCGTTTGAAGGTTATTGAAACCAGCGATGTTCACGGTCACTTCTTCCCATACGACTTCATGGAACAGAAACCAATAAAAGGTACGCTTGTACGCGCAAACAGCTACATCAAGCGCCAACGGTCTGTCTATGGTGACAACATGCTGCTCATTGACAACGGCGACATCCTGCAAGGACAGCCCTGTGTCTATTGGTCGAACTACGTGATGCCAGAGGATGAGAATCTGGCTGCATCAGTCATCAACTATATGAAATATGACGCAGAGACTGTAGGCAATCACGACATAGAGCCAGGTCACAAGGTCTATGACAAGTGGATCCGTGAGGTGCGCTGTCCCCTGCTTGGCGCAAACATCGTCAAGGAAAAATGCAAGAATGGTGAGGCCAATCCCGCAAGTATCTATACAGGACTCAAGCCATATTCTGTCCACTATAAGGACGGTGTGAAAATCTGCATCATCGGCCTGCTCACACCGACTATCCCCCACTGGCTGAACCGCTCCATCTGGAAAGGCATCGAGTTTGAGGAGATGGTGAGCTGTGCCAGGAAATGGGTGAAGTATATCCAGGACAACGAGAAGCCGGACCTTATCTTTGGACTATTCCACTCAGGACTGGATGGCGGCATCGTGACAGACGAGTGCGCCGAGAACGCCACTGCCGCCGTAGCCCGTGAAGTGCCGGGCTTCGACATCATCTTCTTCGGTCACGACCACCAGGTTCATAATGAATGGATCGTCAACAAGAACGGACAGAAAGTGCTTTGTATCGACCCGTCCTGTTACGTGAAAAACGTAGCAGAAGCAGAGATTGAGCTGACCTATACCAATGGGAAACTCACCAAGAAGGTCATAGAAGGAAATATCGTGGATGTGCTTGATGAAGAAGTGGATATGGAAATGCTGAATCACTTCCAGCCCCAGATAGATGCCGTGAAAGCCTATGTCAGCCAGGAAATAGGCTGTTTCAAGTCGCCTATCTATACACGTGAGAGCTTCTTCGGCAACTCTGCTTTCACAGACCTGATACACAACCTGCAGCTGCAGATTACAAATGCCGATATCTCGTTCAACGCTCCACTTTCATTCAACACGACTATCAAGGCGGGGAAAGTGACGATGTCAGACATGTTCAAACTCTACCGTTTTGAAAACCTGCTCTTCGTGCTCCGTATGACTGGCGAGGAGATACGCAAGCATCTGGAATACAGCTATGACATGTGGACTAACACGATGAAGAGTCCCGAAGACCATGCCCTTCGGCTGAACGACGCTTCGAAAGGCGACCAGCAGCGCACGGGATTCCAGTATTACACCTTCAATTTCGATTCCGCCTGTGGCATCGACTATGAGGTTGACCTCACAAAGCCCGACGGTGAGAAGGTGAAAATCCTGCGTTTCTCCAATGGAGAACCCTTCGATGAAAAGAAATGGTATAAGGTGGCCATGAACAGCTATCGGGCCAATGGCGGCGGTGAGCTATTGACCCTTGGTGCCGGCATTCCGCAGGACTCCCTCCATACTCGTGTCATCTTCCATACAGACCGCGATCAGCGCTATTACCTGACGAACGAAATAAAGAAGATGGGCGTTGTAGATCCCAAGCCTAACAATAACTGGAAGTTTGTGCCTGAGGAATGGGTGAAACCAGCTCTTGAGCGTGACCGCCAGCAGCTTTTCGGAAAAAAATAAGCGTAAAGAGAAGAGGACAGACCAATGGCAAGAAAATATTATTTCGTATTTTGCAAGGAGGATCTATTACTCGAAAAGACAGCTACAGGCGGTTATACGATCCCATTCCAGGAGGAACCGCCTACGGAGGTGAAGCCTTGGACCAACGTTATGAATATCACTCCGTTTGATGACGGTTCTGAGGTGAAGACCTATCGCATCGATGCTCCAGTCACCAATGATGAACGGTATGAGATGTGTGGATTGCGGCAGAGCTACTATAAGTTGGACAGGTCGCTTTACCTGAAGGGCGGCAAATGTCAGGAACTCCTGTATTGGGATCAGAACACAAAGTATTGTGGCGTATGCGGCGCCCCGATGCGGATGGATACTGATATCTCAAAGAAGTGTACGGAATGTGGCAAAGAGATATGGCCACAATTGGCTACAGCAGTTATTGTGCTGATACACAGAGGTGATGAAGTACTGTTGGTGCGCGCGAAGAATTTCAAGCGGGATTTCTACGGACTGGTAGCTGGATTCGTTGAGACCGGCGAGACGCTCGAGGAAGCAGTAGCCCGCGAAGCATTGGAGGAGACAGGTGTCACCATTACCAACATTCGCTATTTCGGTTCACAGCCCTGGCCCTACCCCTGTGGACTGATGGTGGGATTCAATGCAGACTATGTAGCTGGCGAAATACACCTTCAGGCAAGTGAAATCGCCAAAGGCGGATGGTTCAGGAAAGACAACCTTCCCAACATACCGGAAAAGCTTTCCATTGCAAGGATGTTGCTCGATGCCTGGCTGGAGCAGGACTAATATTCAAGCGTCTTCATGGTCATCCGCCCTGTATAGGCAATAAGCGACTCTACGATATAGCAGCTTGCACCATCGGGAATACATAGGGTGGCATTAAAGTGCAGCCCGTCGGCGTCTATATGACTGAATTGCATATCGCCGAGAATGGCTTCGTCGAGGAATTCTGCCGGCACATGCCGGGCGTACTGCTGTTTTCTGAAATCACTGGAATAGATCTGTTTTGCACCGTGGAAGACACTGATATGCATAATATTGTCGTAATAGACATTCTCCACCTCCAGTCCGTCATCATTGTAAGTACGCTTGACAACCTTGTATTTGGTGGGATTGATGGCAATGTACCAATGGTAACGCTCTCCGTTATAGATGACAACAGAGTCCGACTTTACCTGATGTGTATAAGTCAATATCTTGGGCTGATCGTGAACAAAAACCGTTGTGTCAGCAGGATCATTGCTCTTCTGCAATTTGACGATATCGCCATTCTGGTTAGTGAACCAGAAGAGGTTTGGTGACTGTTTTACAATCCCGTAGGCTGTTCCGGAGCCTAACACCATCGAGTCGCCGACAATCTTAAAATAGGCAGGCATGCTGGTTGAGTCTGCATAGAAGATAGTGTCCCCTTCAACGCGGAACGAGATATTCCCGCTCTCTTCTTCTATCCAGACGCCCTGCAACAGCTGTTTGGCTTCCTTGCTTTCACCGGAAGCCTCCGAGGCGCTGCCGTGCCTGCATCCAGACACAGCAGCAGCCAACAGAACTATGTATATCAGTTTCTTCATTTACCGATGCAATGATACTCAAAGCCGTTCTCATCGAGTTCTTCCGTATCGAAGATATTCCTGCCGTCGATGACGAGCGGACGCTTCATCGCTTTCTTGATGACACCCCATCCTGGCAGTCGGAACTCTTTCCACTCCGTGAGCAGCAAAAGGGCATCGGCATCGAGGACGGCATCATACATGTCACGACAATAAGTCACCTGATCTCCAATACGGCGCTTACACTCCTCCATAGCGATGGGGTCATAGGCGCGTACTGAACAGCCGGCTGCAAGCAGCTTGTCTATCATCACGAGTGCTGTGGATTCGCGCATATCGTCTGTCTCCGGCTTGAAGGAGAGGCCCCACATGGCAATCGTCTTTCCCTTAAGACTTTCCTCGTTGCCAAAGGCCTTGACCAGTTTTTCAAAGAGTACACTCTTCTGACGCTCATTGACACGTTCCACAGCCTTCAGGACTTCCATCGAGTAACCGTGCTGGTCTGCCGTCTTGATGAGTGCCTTCACATCCTTCGGGAAGCAGGAGCCGCCATAGCCGCAGCCTGCATAGAGGAATTTCCGTCCGATACGGGTATCAGAACCTATTCCCGCGCGTACCATATTAACATCTGCACCAACGCGCTCGCAAAGATTAGCGATATCGTTCATAAACGAGATACGCGTGGCAAGCATCGAGTTGGCAGCATATTTTGTCATCTCGGCTGAAGGAATATCCATGAAGATCACGCGGAAATTGTTGATCAGGAAGGGCTTGTAAAGCTTGGTGAGCACTTTCTTGGCATGTTCACTCTCGACACCGACAACGACACGGTCAGGCGACATGAAATCCTTAATGGCATTACCCTCCTTCAAGAACTCAGGATTTGAAGCCACATCAAACTCGATGTCAACACCACGTTTCTTGAGCTCGTCCTCAATCGTCTTGCGCACTTTCTTTGCCGTACCGACAGGCACAGTGGACTTGGTGACGACAACGACGTATTTCTTCAGGTTCTCACCGATAGTCTTAGCCACCTGGAGTACATATTTCAGGTCAGCACTACCGTCTTCGTCTGGAGGCGTACCTACAGCAGAGAACACAATCTCCACGTCATCCAGTACAGAGGCCAGATCTGTGGTGAACTTCAAACGGCCTGCTGCCACGTTTTTCTTTACAAGTTCGTCGAGGCCTGGTTCGTAGATGGGGATCTGTCCATCATTCAGACGTTCTATCTTCTTGGTATCGACATCAACACATGTGACATTGGCACCCGTATCAGCAAAACATGTTCCTGATACCAGTCCAACATAACCTGTTCCAACAATTGCAATATTCATTTTAGAGTGATATAATAAGTTGTTAATCAAATAGTTCAGCATCTTTCAGCAACGGATGCTTCAAGTCTTTTTCGCTTGTCTGCACATGCGTAGGATCAATCGGCCAGCTGATAGCCAGAGCCGGATCATCCCAGCGGATGCCAGCCTCTGCCTGGGGGGCGTAAGGATTATCTACCTTATAAGTGAAGATAGCTTCTTCGCTAAGCACAAGGAATCCGTGCGCAAAGCCCCGCGGGATGAAAAGCTGACGCTTGTTATCCTCACTCAGCTCCACCATCACGTGCTTGCCGAATGTCGGACTCGACTTCCGGATGTCCACAGCGACGTCAACCACTTTTCCCTTAATGACCCTTACCAGTTTGGCCTGTGAGAGTGCACCTTTCTGGTAGTGAAGACCCCGAAGCACACCATAAGAGGACTTCGACTCATTGTCTTGTATGAAAGCTACCTTACCAATATGCGCGTCAAACTCTTCCTGTTTCCAGGCTTCCATGAAATAGCCGCGTGAATCCTCGAAAACCCTTGGCTCAATCACGAAAACACCTTCTATTTCTGTCTGTAAATAGTTCATATTACTCAAATTTTTCTGCAAAGGTAATGCAAAAAAACCATATTAACGTCATTTTAAGTATCTTTTATTTGTTTATCTCACAAAAAAGCCTTAATTTTGCACTCGTGATTGAACTTGAACGACATATTGAGATCCTTTTGCTAAGCAACGATTGTGTCATTGTGCCTGATTTGGGCGGCTTTATGGCACATCATGTTGACGCGCGCTATGACGAGGAGGAGCATACCTTCCTGCCACCGCTGCGCACGCTCGGGTTCAATCCGCAGCTCAAGATCAACGACTCGCTCCTGGCCTTGTCTTATGTCGAAGCCTATGATATCAGCTATCCCGAGGCCACCCAGCGCATTGAAGACGAGGTGAACGAACTGAAAATGCACATACAGACAGAGGGAGCCTACGACCTCTTCGATATTGGAAGACTGTCGCTCAATGATGAAGGCAACTATGTCTTTTCTCCCTGTGAGTCAGGAATTCTGACGCCTGACCTCTACGGACTTGACGCTTTCGACATGATGCCTTTACAGTCTGTCGAGTCAGGTTCGGGATCTGCCCAACTCAGTGCGCCCGCAAAGGCAGAGACTGCCGTTCCCATGAGTGCTGTCGGCGAAGAAGCGGATGACGAGGACGACGATGATACGGTACGCATCAAATTCTCGTGGATTCGTAATACAGTTGCCATTGCAGCTATCCTGCTGACCGTATTCCTGCTTGCACTGCCGACAGGCAAAACGGAAATGATGACGCGTACCATCAGCAATATCAACAACGGATTGTTGTTCGGCATGATGTCGAAAGATACGAATACAAGTGAAATCAAGATAAAAAAGGAGGACACAGCATTAAAGGCCACCACGATCGACACCATCCTCAAAAAAGATACGGCCAAGATTGTGAATACAGTCCGAAAAGACACTGTCAGAAGCGGCTATTGCATCGTCCTTGCAAGTCAAGTAAGCAAGCAGAATGCCGAAATGTTTGTTGAGATTCTGAAGGGAAAAGGTCTTGACAGCGCCGAGGTCTATATGCACAACAACGTCAGGCGGATTATCTGTGGAAGTTTCCAGACACCAGACGAGGCTTATCAGGCTTTGTCGAAAATCACCAAGAACAAAGGTCTTGAAGACGCCTGGGTCTATAAATTCAATTAAGCAGACATTATGAAGAGAGTACGCTGCCCGAAATGCGACCAATACATCACATTCGATGAGACCAAATACACCTCAGGACAGTCCCTGGTGTTCAAATGTCCGGATTGTGGGAAAGAGTTTGGCATCCGCATCGGCGTGAGCAAGCTCCGTGAGCGTCAGAAAGACGAGCATCCCGACGAGCAGGCCAATGAAGAAGGCTGCGGCTCGGTGGTGGTCATCGAGAACGTGTTCCACTTCAAGCAGGTCATTCCCCTGAAGATGGGCGACAATGTCATTGGCCGCTATCAGAAGGGCAACCCGGCCAACTGCACATTCGAGACCGTTGACCCCAGCGTCGATCTGAATCATTGCACGATCACCGTGAGTCGTGACAAACGAGGGAACCTCAGATACACCCTGAAAGACAACAACAGCAATACGGGCACCTTCGTCGATAATGTGGAACTCAATCCCCGTGAACGCCGCATCATCGAAGACGGTACCCTCTTTACCATCGGTGCCACCAGCATCATCCTCCGTACATCCGGCGACGAATGATGAACGCCACCTTCCTGCGGTTCTGCTACCCCGGCGGCCTTACGGCGAAGCCAAGTGATCAGAGAGCTTTGCTGAGCGAGAGCAGATGGGCCGAAGGTCAATCTGTGAATGGCAGAAAAAACAAGCCACGCGACATCATAACCGAGAATACTGCTCGCTGCCCTCGGGAATACTGCTCGCTGGCAATTCAACCCTCATACCAGGTAAATTTTGCGGACTGCCCAGGTAAAAATTGCGGCCTGCCTAGGTCGCAAAAAGAGCCACTTATCTGCGCAAAAAGAGCCACTTATCTGACGACATGAGCAACCCCAATTTTGCTATCTCAAAGATTACAAAAGCATGGAGAAGGAACCGATAATCTTCTACTATACCATGTTTTGTATACATAAAACGCAGTCCGTTAACATTTATTTGCTAAATTTTCTATGAATAACGCTCTCTTATTCGTATATTACAACCGAAGTTTTAAGCTTGGTGCAGATCAAACAGGAAAATGATCAGTCCCTACATTATATATTCCTTAACATTAAAAATTATAATTATGAACAAGAAGAATTATTTCAGTGCTTTAATGGCCATGTTTGCCATGATAAGCGTAATGATCCTTTCGTCATGTAGTCACGATGACTATTATTACAACGAGGATAAAGCAGAGCAGGCTCAGAACGACCAGTATGCTATTGCTTTCGAGAAAGCGTTTGGTAAAGTCGGTCCTAATGTCGACTGGGGCTTCAGCAGCAAGAACAGAAGCACCCGCGCCTTCACCCGCTCAGGTGTGGCCTTTAACACTACGATTAACTTCCCAGGTGATTGTGATGCCAGCAATTTCTTAGCTAATTGGCCCGAAGGTGCTAAGAAACTGCCTGCAGAAGGAGGTGGGGCAGGTTCTTGGTATATTGACGCAAGTACCACCAAGGTTCGAACGTGGGCAGGTGCTAGTAAGGTTTATGTAACAGGTACCGTTGATCTATCCGCAGGAGACACAGATGCTGCAGATCCCAGATTTCAAGTATCCACAACTTCGGAGATCTATCTGCTAGAAGGCGCAACCTTAAAAATTGGCCAAGCTAGTGCCGAGAATTTCATTGGTGCTGCTGTTTATATTGCAGAAGGTGCAACACTTTCAACAGACTATCCTTTACTCCTGAACTCTGGAATGGATGTATACAATCATGGAACCATCAACGTGAAGGATCTTCAGGTTAATACGAACAGCATACTTTATAATAGTGGTACTGTAAAAGCCACAGGAACTGTGAGCGCAGAAAGCAATAGTTCCAACGGTGATCAAAGCTCTATCGTAAATAATGGCTCCATAGAATGTGCAGATGTTGTTGTGAATGCTGGTGCTGTGCTGAACATTTTGGAGTGGAAGGTTTCTGGCACTACCAAAATCAACTCAAACAACTCGGGCTGGATTAACAATGGACAATGGACGACCCGGGATTACGCTTACGTAGGCGGAAGCGAGAACGTAATCAACAATTGTTACCTTTGGGTGACGAACGACTTCGAGATGAACATTTCATCAGTAAAGGGATCATTCAAGATTAATAGTGAGGGTGGTGTGCTGGCAAGTAATTTCTATGGAGGTAGAGATTCAAGTACAGGAGCTGTTTCAGGTCCGTTCAAAATCGAGATGGCCGAGAATGCAGTCTTCGTTGTCGAGAATGATGCTCAGTTTGAGTCAGGGCGTGGCGAGATTGATAATGATAAATATGCCTATGGAATCTTTGGTCCCTCTGAAGGATATGCAGTATTCCAAGCTGAGAATATTGTCAGAAAAACATCCCTTGCAGATACTTGGGGCGCTGTTACCTATGGCGGCAACTTATACGTTTCTGCAAAGACACATTTTGCACAGGGAGACGACGGCTATGCCCCTCACAAGTATATTTTTACACAAGACGGTTTCAGCCTAGAAAACAATATCTATGCCGCAGGCTTCAAGTCTGGCAAGCCCAATATCAACATTCCTGAGTCACCTTGCAGCCCAGGATTCAAGGGAGGTGATCCGCTCTATCGTGTGATTGCTGAGGACCTGTCGGCTACGGAGGCTGGTGACTTCGACTTCAACGATGTTGTCTTCGACGTAGTGGGAGCTGAAGGTGGCAAGACCACACTGAAGCTGATTGCAGCAGGAGGTATTTACAAACTTACTGTTGGTGGTCAGGAAGTGCACCAGCTGTTTGAGCAGCAAGCAAAGGCAGACGGAACCTATCCTATGGTCAACACGGGTGCTGGCGTGACCCACGACCCCGTTGTATTTGAAGTTGATGGAACTTATACTACGCCTGAACAGATTAAGAATATTCAGATTATCGTATATAAGCCTGGTTTTGAAAATGGTATTGAACTGTATGCAAAAACAGGCGAGCCAGCTTGTAAGATTCTTGTAGACGATTCATTTGGTGTCATACCAGAAAGAAAGAATATTGCGAATGAATACAAGAAATTCACCAACTATGTGCAAGGTCAATTTGTGAATGACTTCTGGTGGAAATAATTACATCAAATACTTATATAGATTGTAATAAGAGAGGGGTGTCTGCGTGAGGCAGATGCCCCTTATCAGAGAGCTTTGCCTGTTTGTTAAATTCTACTTTATCCATTTTAATTTTAGTTTTGTAATTTTGTAAGTTGTAAGTTTGTAAGTCTAAAGCATCATTTCGCTTTTTTTCCGATACTTGGCTCACCGTCGGGTGTTCTTTGACGCAGTTTATAGCAGAATGTGGAATTGAGTACGGTCGCAAAATAGTAGAACTTCTATTTTCGATTTGAATATCAGAGAGTTACCTTTGAGCAAAAAAGAGACAGGTAACACTTTAGAAACGAGAGGACTTACATATTCCTACACGTTTTACACAAATCCAAAGAACACTCATCTTGGTTGCAAAGGTACAAAACATTTCCCAAATAGCCAAAAGGTTTCGACTACTTTTAGCGATCTTTTGTACATAAACACCACATAACTTCGACTTAAATCCAAGTCATAAGTTCGACTAAATGGGGGCATATAGTGATGCGTCGATTTTCCTTTGTTTTCAGCATTTCAGCCATGTTGAAGCTGTTAGTTCGACTAAACTCCGACTAAAAGTTCGACTAAACTTCGACTAAAACCCACTTCTTCTTTTCT
>ODAJ012172480.1_pt1 | contig 22073 bp, 20 predicted proteins | sample 1539241 | NCBI WGS metagenome assembly ODAJ01 (sample SAMN02144231, study PRJEB22623) | gut metagenome | biome: sheep rumen | host: Ovis aries | place: New Zealand | reverse complement strand
CCCGCCGGTCCGCGTCTTCCCGTCCCCCATACAGCAGGTAAGCGGCGCCGCCCAGGCGGGGGCTGTCCGGATGTCCCTCCCGGACCCGGACATAGTCATAAAAGACCGCCTGCTCCGAAGCGGACAGAAAAGCCGTATGGGTCATATAACCCTGCAGGAAAGCCCGGTCCGAAAGGTCCCGGAACCTGCCCTGCAGGAGCTGTTTCTCATCCATGTCTGTTTTCCTTTCCCAGGGATGCGTCTTTCCGGTTCAGAGGCATTATATCATAAAAATTCTTTCGCTGGTCTTTTCGCGGAAACCGTGTAAAAATAATACAGGGCGCCGTTCCCCATCCCATCTGCACTTCTGTTCTCCAAGCCTGTCTGATAATGTCTTATGTATTTTCCCTGTTCCGACCGTATTAAAAATCTGAGAAAAGAAAAAGGACAGACGCAGAAACGGATTGCTTCCGTTCTGGGCCTGTCACAAAGAGTCTATTCCGATTATGAAAACGGGACCGTCCGGATCCCGGTCCGGGTCCTGGTCCGTCTGGCCGTCTATTATGACGTCAGCCTGGATTATCTGTCCGGCGTCAGCAACATCCGTCGCAGCCGTCCTCTCCATTGAGCAGGGCGCAGTCCGCCTCCGGGCCGCTTTCCGCTGTGTCCGCCCCGGTCCCGCCGGGCTCCGTAAAGGAGGTCATGGCTCCCTGGGCCACTTTCATCATCAGGGCGCACTCGATCCGTTTGCGGAACAGCCTGCATCCATATTCATAGGTGCCATGGATATCGCCCGTGGCATGATAGGAATTGGCCGCGCATCCGCCGGAGCAGTAGAGTTTGGCCCAGCAGTCCTGACAGTCCGGCCTGGCGTAGACGTTGCAGAGCTTGAATTCATCCCTGATATCGGTCCGGGTCACCCCGTCCCAGATATTGCCCATCTTATATTCAGGGTCATTGACGAACTGATGGCAGGGATACAGATCTCCCCATGCCGTTACGGCCATATATTCGGTTCCGGAACCGCAGCCGGCGATCCGCTTATAGATACAGGGGCCGTGCCGCAGGTCCAGCATATAGTGGTAGAAGGTAATGGGCTTTCCTTCCTTTTCCCTGCGCAGCATGTCCCGGGCCAGCAGCTCATACTGATCGAACAGGACGGGCAGGTCTTCTTCCGTCAGGGCGCTGGGACTGGCCGGATCCGTCACGACGGGCTCCATGGACAGCTCGGTAAAGCCAAGGTCATCCGCCATATGGAAGAGGTCATTGGTGAAATCCGTATTGAAATGGGTATAGGTGCCCCGCATGTAGTAGCCCTGTCCCCCGCGGCGGCGGACAAATTCCCGGAATTTGGGGACGATGGTATCATAGCTGCCCCGTCCGCCCCGGTCTACCCGGAAGCGGTCATTGACCTCTTTGCGGCCGTCCAGGCTCAGGACCACGTTGTGGCATTCCCGGTTGGCCCAGTCGATGACCTCATCTGTGATTCCAACTCCGTTGGTGGTCAGTGTAAAGCGGAAGTTCTTATTCTTTTCCTTTTCGATGCTTCTGGCATAGGCGACCAGGTCTTTGCATACCTGGAAATTGACCAGGGGTTCTCCGCCGAAGAAATCCACCTCCAGGTTCCTGCGGCTGCCGGAATGCTCGACCAGGAAATCCAGGGCACGTTTACCGGTCTCAAAGGACATCAGGCCGTCCTGGCCCCTGAAATGGCCCTGGGAAGCAAAGCAGTATTCACAGGACAGGTTGCAGGTATGGGCCACCAGCAGGCAGAGGGCCTTGACGACCGACGAGCGCTGTTTGAGATCGAAGGCTTTGTCCTGATAGCGGTCTTCGGTAAAGAGCTTTCCCATGGACTGCAGTTCATGAATATCCTCCAGAATCTCCTCTGTATCCTGCCGTGTCACCCCTCTGTCCCTGTATTCTTCAAAGACCCTGGCACAGGCAGCGGACGCTTCCATCCCCTGATCCAGATACGCGATCAGGTCATAGGAGGCATCGTCCGTTACATGGACGCTGCCGCTGTATACATCCAGGACTATATTGTAACCGTTTAATTTGTATTGATGAATCATATATTCCCTTACCGGCGCCGCTGCCGACCGCCCGGCGCCGTTCTTTTTGCAGTGCATAAAACTGCCGGAATGCGCACAGCACTCCGGCAGCCTGATCTTACTTGTCTGGACTGAACAGATGATGGATCATTCAGCGTCTTTGTTCTCGCAGGGCTGGTTGGCAACACCGCAGCTGGTCTTGCATGCGCTCTGGCAGGAAGTCTGGCACTCGCCGCAGCCGCCGTCAACAGCGCTCTGAGCCATATCACGTGTATCCAATGTCATAATGTGCTTCATACGATCGTCCTTCTTTCTGAATTATTGATGATAGCGGCCGGCTGTCAGGCCTGCCGCAGACTGCGGATCTCCTGTCCGCGCAGTCTGTCTCCACAGTTACGATAATAATACATAGACCTGCGGCCGTTTGTCAAGGTCATCGTCTCCGGCCCCCGACTGAGACCGCCTGATCCTGCAGCCGGCCGCTTCCAGAGACCGGATCCGGGACAGGATCCTGTCTGTGATCCGCTCTCCCGGCGCGCAGACCGGTATGCCCGGCGGGTAACAATAGAGATACTCCCCGCAGATCCGCCCGGCCGCGGCGGCAAGGGGAACTGCCTCCATGTCCATCCGGACCGCCTGTCCCACCGGCAGGACCGTCTCCGGCGCCGGCAGAAGCGGTATGTCCTCTCCGGCTTCTTCCGGATCCGGAAATACCCGCGGGCTGCCCTCCAGGCTGCCTTCCAGTTCCAGCAGAGCCTCCAGCAGCCTCTGCAGGGCGTCCGGCGCGTCAGCCGGCGAAGTCATGGCCAGGACACAGTCTTCCAGAACCATTTCCGTTTCCAGCAGGTACCGTTCCCGCAGCAGCCGGGCCAGGCCATGGCCGGTCAACTGCCCGGGCGGGCAGGCGATCAGGATCTTGCCGGGGTCATAGGCGAATGCCCGTTCCCGGGATAACCTGCCGGCTTCCCTGCCCAGGATCCTGAACCGGCGGAGGGCAGCGGCGCCTTCGTAAAAGTCGGAAAGCCGCTGCTGCCAGCCGCGGAACAGGCTGTACCCTTCCGCTTCCAGCAGTCCTGTACAGGCGTCCAGGGAGGCCAGCAGGGGATAGGAAGGGGAAGAAGTCTCAAAAATATCCAGTTCCCGCGCCAGGGCCCCTGTGCTGATCCTGTCTCCCCGCAGATGCAGCCAGGCCGTCTGGGTCAGGGACGGCAGGGTCTTATGGGGGCTCTGGATGACCAGGTCCGCTCCGCAGGACAGGGCTCCCGCCGGGAATCCGGTCCCGGGAAAGAGTCCCAGGTGGGCCCCGTGGGCCTCATCTACGATCAGGGGAAGATCATGGGCATGGCAGATGGCGGCAATGGCCCCGATGTCCGACAGGACCCCCTCGTACGTGGGGCTGGTCAGGATGACCGCCCGGATGGAAGGGTCCGCCTGCAGCAGACCGCGGACTGCCTCCGGGGAAACGCTGCCGCAGATCCTGTAATCCGGAACGGTCTCCGGCAGGATCCAGACCGTTTCCAGACCGCACAGTTCTATGGCATGATATACCGATTTATGGCAGTTGCGGGCTGCGGCCACCCGGTCTCCCTGCCGGACCGCGGCCCGGATGCCTGCCAGAATACCGCAGGTACTGCCGTTCACCAGATAGCGGGTATGGTCCGCCCCGTACAGGGCGGCGGTCCGGTCCATGGCCTCCTTCAGGATCCCCCGGGCATCATGCAGGTCATCGGTCCCTTCCACCTCCGTCAGGTCCCATGCATAGGGCAGGCCGGGGCAGGGGCCGGGCCGGCGTTTATGGCCCGGCATGTGCAGGGGATAGATGCCGGATCCGCAGTATTGTCTGAGCCGCTCTTCAAGCCGGGACTGTGTCATGTCTTTATACCGTCCTTTCCATTGCCGGAAACCCCCCGAACGTGCAGGATCGTACAAAAAAGGGACCTGCCCGCCGGGCGTACGCTCCGGTCCGCAGGTCCCCGCATTCTCACGAAAAGAATATCAGGAAGTCACTCCTGTCTCTATTAAGCATCCAGCTGGGATGTGCAGTGAGGGCATCTGGTCGCTTCGATCGCGATCTCGCTCTTGCAGTAAGGGCACATCTTTGTGGTGGGAGCCTCTTCTTCAGCGGGCTTCTTGACGATGGATGCAGCCTTGTTCATAGCCTTGATCACGCTGAACAGAACCAGGGCGATCAGCAGGAAGTTAATGACAGCATTGATGAATTTTCCGATGGCGATGTTGGAGTTGTTAACAGTGACCACGAAGCTGCTGAAATCAAATCCGCCGATCATGCCGATGATAGGGGTAATGATATCCTCTACCAGGGAAGTAACAATCGCGGTGAAAGCGCCGCCGATGATGATACCGACTGCCATATCCATGACATTGCCGCGGCTGATGAACTCTTTAAATTCGTTGATAAAACTCTTCATTTCTACATTCTCCTCTCATATGGCTGCCGCCGCAGCGGCGATTCTGAAAAAAGTTTATAGTTATTTTATAAACTCACTTTGTATCCTATTTTAACAGCAAATTTTGATACGTCAACAAATTTTATCAGTGATTCCTATGATTTCGGAAACGTTTCCGAAGCCGTTCGTCCCGGATTTCAGGGACTGTTTCAGATATGGACGGCCCGGATCTTTTCGCAGATCTCCTGATATGTCCCTTCCAGGTCCGGGTATTCCTGCCTGGCCTCTTCCAGCCTGCCGGTCCGGAGTATCTCTGTCAGTTCCGATGCGCTGACCGTCAGCCGGCCCAGGCCCAGGGTCAGACAGATCCCCTTGAGCGCGTGGACCATGCGGAAAGCCTCTTCCGCATCCCCGGCTGTCAGGGCCTTCCCCAGCTCCTCCATGGAAGTATCCTGCAGGAACATGCCCAGATAACGGACGATCCTTCTGTCATCCGGCATCCTGGTCAGAGCTTCCTGATAGCTGCCTCCGATTTCCTGATAAAACTGCTCCGGTCTCATGTTATACCTCCTGCAAAAAACCAGCCCGGCGGACTTTCCGCCTGCCTTCCTTTAATAGCCGTGATAGCTTTCGTAAATATGTCTGCTGATGGAGTCCGCTTCCGAAGAAATCTGATAGTCCTCCTGCCCGTACAGGGATGCATGGAGCCACCTTATATTGTCTGCCAGGGCATCCGGGATGATACAGGCCTGCTCACCGATATAGTCCTCGGCCCTGTATTCCTCCACAGGCAGGCCGCCGGACTGCTCCAGTTTATAGAAGGGGGCTTTCAGGATCAGGCCCGCCATCTGCGTCTTTGTCAGGGAGCATGCGGAGCTGCCGATCACTGTCCTGGCCGCTTTGGCAAGTCCGAAGGGACCTGCTTTCTTCAGACGGTCCAGAATGGCCTTCATGACCTCCCGCTGACGTTCCGTCCTGCGGTAATCGCTGCCGGCTGTATAGCGGATCCTGGCAAAGGCCACGGCCTGGATGCCCGACAGATGCTGCTGGCCTGCTTCGACCGGCTCGTTCTCGGTCCCCAGTTCATATTCCATATCCTCCAGGTAGCTGTTCAGATAGCCGGCCTCCTCTTCCGTCACGCCGGTCTCCAGGTCGATGCCGCCCAGACTGTCAATGGTATCGGCCAGGCCTTCAAAGCCGATGGTGATAAATCCGTCGATGTCCAGATCCAGATTGGTATTGAGCATGGAGACCGCCTGCTCAGGCCCGCCGTAGGCATAGGCCGAATTGGCCTTGCCGTAGGAACCGTCTCCCAGCTCCAGCCAGGTATCTCTGTAAACGGAAATCAGTTTCATTTCTCCGGTCGACTTGTGAATGGAGCACAGGATCATGGTATCACTGCGGTTGTCTCCGGCCATCAGGTCCTGTTCCCTGGAATCCACGCCGAAAATGGCAATGGTGGTATAGTGGTTCATGATCGTATCCGAAGCCGCCTGGCTGTTGACTTTGGGATTGATCCTGACGGTTTCCAGGCCGCTCAGCAGGGAGGACAGGATCCCGAAGCTGCCGAGCGCGAGGACCAGCACAAGGACCAGCAGGAACCACAGTACGGGATGGGACCGTTTTTTCGAAGGGTCCGGTCCCCTTTTCTGTCCCTGCGCCTTTGCGGCCCGGCTTTTGCCTGCCGGGCTGCCGTTCCGGCCCTGCGAACGCTGCTGTCCGCCGCGGTTCCTGCCGCCGGCAGACGTTCTGCCCGCCTGCTTCTGACTGCCTTTTTTCCTTTGTCTGTCATAGCCCCGCAGTTTATCCTGCTGGCGGGCATATTCCTCATAATCTTCCTCATCCCCATAGTCGGTCAGGTCATATTCATATTTTCTGTCTGACATAGGTATATCCATCCTTTCTGCAGGTCCCCGGGACCCGCACTCAAAACAGATCTTGTTGATATCTTTATGCGTACATGCGCAGAAACCGGCGTTTCTCCGCCGTGCGCAACATGGTAACAGGCCGCGTCAGGCCCGCGGGTACAGATTCTGTTAATCCCGGAAAAAATATGTTCCCCCTTCCCTATTATAATCTGAAACATGTCCTGTGCATAGGTACCTGCAAAGACAGGATTTCCGGAACTCTGCCGGAAAAAGCGGCGGTCCGGATCTCTCCGGGCCGCCGCACGCTGTGCATCACGCATTAATCATAAGACTGTTCCTGGATCTCGCCTGTCTTGGCATGGACCGTAACGCAGCCGGCATTGACTGTATCTTTTTCATGGTCTGAGATACACAGGTAGACCAGGTAATAAGGGCTGTCCTTGCTGGGATACTGGTAGACAAAGACATCATATGTGTACTTGCTGCTCTTGCCTTCCACCGGCTGTCCGGGATAATGTCCCCAGTAATCCTCTGCCATGAGCATGGCGTCATTGGCTGTATAGGACCACTCCTCTTCCTTCTTTTCCTCTTCTTTTTTCTTTTCTTCTTCCTTCTTCTTCTCTTCGGCTTCTTTTTTGGCTTTTTCTTCTTCTGCCTTCTTCTTTTCTTCCTCTTCTTTCTTTGCCTTTTCTTCGGCCTCCTTCTTCGCCTGCTCTTCCTCTTTCTTCTTCGCCTCCTCTTCGGCCTCCTTCTCCGCCTGCTCTTCGGCCTTCTTCTCAGCCTCCTGCTCGGCTTCCTTCCTGGCCTCCTCTTCGGCGGCTTTGGCTTCTTCAGCAGCTTTGGCTTCTTCTTCGGCCTTCTGTCTGGCCGCTGCGCTCTCTTCGTCCAGTTTCGCGGCCCGGTCCGCCACGTCTCCGTCGAACTCATCATAGTGTTCGGACAGCTTATAGGAATCAAGATTGATCAGGTACTCATTGCCCTTTTCATCCGTCGCCGTATAGATCCGCCCGGCCACACACAGTTCTCCGTCCTCATTCAGGAAAGCATCCGTCTCCTGCAGGTTGTCATAACTGATATTTCTGGCCATGGCGTTCACGGCGTCCTCTTCCGATACCACTTCCCCGATATACTGATAATAACGGTCCAGATAGGCAGAGATCATGGCTTTTTTCAGGTTTGCTGTATACTCTTCCTCCGGTATCTCCAGATACTGCAGAAGATCCTCCCGGGTCAGGGCAGTCCTGTCGGAGACCCTGAGATTGTAGACTGTGTAATCGTCCCTGCGGCCCCCTTCCTCCTGCATGACCCGCTGGGTCACCAGAGACAGGATATCCTGGTCCCGCAGATTCCAGAAATAGGAAATGGAGGTACAGGCCGGCAGGCCTCCGGAGGATTCCTGGTCCTCCATATAAGATTCCGCATTGACCATGTAGTGCTTAAGATCATCGTCAATGGCATTATTGATCCGGGTGACCGCCGTACCGGTCAGGTCCACCTTGGGGATCCTGTAACTGTAACGGATGGCCTCCTTGCCGTCCGTAAAATCCATAGCTTCATAATAAGAGTCAACGACCAGGTGTTCCAGGTCGACTGTCTGACTGGCGGCCGCGGCCGCTGTGGCGGCCTCCGCGGATCTGTCCGTGCTGCCTTTGTCAGGCAGGAAATATAAGAGGATCACGACCACTGCCGCAACGCCGATCACAGCGGCGGCCGCTCCCAGAATTTTAATAACGCCTCTTTTTGTCATATATAGAAACCTCTTTCCGGTATATCCTTTTTCATCTCCCGGCCCCGCCGGGAACGTCCGGAATTTCCGCCTGAAGGCCATATTTCCGGACAGTAACAATACTATACCAAAAAACCTGCCATAACAAAAGAGAAAAAAAGCCTCTGCCGGGCATGGCAGAGGACTTATTCCTGCTCCTGCCGCGGAGCCCTGTCCGTTCTGATACCGGCTTCACAGGAGGAACGCATCAGATTGGCGCCCCAGGCAGGATAAAAATCGATCGACAAATGGATCCCGTCCGGCTGGTAATCAGCCTCCGGGTCTGTCAGCAGATCTGTATTATCGATATAAAGGATATTGTTGCGTGCACACATGTCCCGGACCGCCGCGTTGTAGGCGTCCACTTCTTCGAAAACAGGGTTTTCTTCCAGGGCCCATCCGACTGCAGGCAGGATGGAGCTGAAACAGTAGGCCGCATCCGGCGCGTATTCCCGCAGGATGGTCACCTCCTCCAGGACCTCATCGGCATAGGATTCGGGAGTGGGCCAGATCCCGGTCAGAATATCATTGATCCCGAAGGCGATATAGACCTCTTCCGGGTCCAGACGCTTAAATTCCTCCAGATGATCCAGGATCTTCGTGATCACGGCGCCGTTATCCGCCAGGACCCTGTCTTCCTCCAGGAAGCCGTAGGCGGAAAATCCCACGAATCTGGAATCTCCCAGCAGGACATAATTCCTTTCTTTGAACGCCTTCCAGACACCGTCCCCTTCCAGGGACCGCAGATATTCCTCCTTCTCTTTCTCCCTGAGCTCTTTGGCGGTCCGGGCGATCTTTTCCCGGGGACTTTCTGCCGGGACCGCCGGTGCCTGTGTCTCTCCTTCCGCTGCCTGTTCCTCCGTCTCCCCGGGCAGTGCAGGCGCAAAATAACTGTTATAACGGCGCAGAAGCGTGCTCACGACCGTCATGAGCACGATCAGCAGCAGGATCAGTGTATCCTGCCGTGTCCATTTTTTCTCCATTGACGATTGCCTCTTTTTCCTCCGCTACACAAGTATAAAGAACATGATGACCCCCAGCACCATCAGGATGCCCAGACAGGTCATGAGCAGAGCGAAGGAAAAGTTCATGACAATGGGATCTATGGCCCTGGCTGTCTCAAAACGCAGGGTAAGGAGCCTGCCCGCCTTCAGAGGCTGGTGTCCCCGTACCCGGGTCTCCCGCAGCAGGGTCTTGCGCAGCAGGACGACCAGGGCGTCCAGCGATACACAGAGGGTCCTGCCGATGGTGGCCAGCAGCAGGAAGACGACCTGGGAATCGGGAATCAGGATCCTGTTCTCGCCGGGGATGGCCGCAAGGTTCCCGAAAACGAAAGGAAATACCTTCAGCAGCAGGGGTCTGTATACGGAATCCTCCAGATCAAAATGCCGGAACCAGCGGTTGACATAATGTCCGTCCCGGATCAGGACCTTCCTGACAAAGAGCAGATAGACGCAGGCGCCGATCAGCAGGGATATGGCGCCTCCCTTCAGGTTGACCGGAATAAAAGGACGGAATTCCAGGATCTCATGAAAACCGGTCACATAGGCGGCCAGCCGGTTCATGACGGCAGGCTGGCCCAGCAGGACCATGAACAGGGACGACCCGCATACCGCGGCGGCAGAAGCCGCGTTCATACATCTGCTGTCCTTATCAAATTCCGCCTGCTTCTCAGGGTGTTTCTCTATGAATATACAGATGAAGAGCTTGAGCATATAGGCAAAGGTGAGCCCGCCCGAGAACAGGAAGATCCACTCTATGACGCCCAGCATGCCGCTGATATCGCTGCAGTATTCCCGACCGGCCACAATGCCTTCATGCAGCATGGTCTTGCTGATATACCCGTTGAAAAAGGGAACGCCGCTGATTCCCAGGGCGCCCAGGGCAAACGCTGCCTTCAGGAAGGGTTTGTTCCTGCCCCAGCCGCGGATATCGTCCAGGGTCAGGGCCCCCAGATTCATGACGACCACGCCGGCGCACATAAACAGCGTCAGCTTGATCAGGGAATGGTTGACCATATGCAGGACCGTACCGCTGTAAGCCACGCCGGCTCCCTCCGCATCGCCTGCCGCTGTCAGCAGGACATACATGGCAATCCCCACCAGGATAAAGCCGATCTGGGACATGGAGGAACAGGCCAGGGTCCGCTTGAGATTGACCGAGAACAGGGCCATCAGGGCGCCCAGGGCCATGGTGACCGTGCCCAGGATCAGGACGATCCTGCCGAACACGGCGTCCCCCGCCAGAGCCTGCAGGGAAGTCATCAGAATGCCGTAGACGCCTACCTTGGTCAGAACGCCCGAAAGCAGGGCAGAACCGGGGGAAGGCGCTACAGGATGCGCCTTGGGCAGCCATACATGCACAGGGAACATACCGGCTTTGGCGCCGAAACCGAACAGGATACAGACACCGGCGGTCCGTACCAGGACCGGGTCCTCCGCCCGGGCCGCTGCCGCGGCAAGTTCCTCAAAATCCAGAGTCCCCAGGCAGTGCTGCAGCAGGGCCAGCCCCATAAAGAGGACCAGGCCGCCGATGACGGCAATGAACAGATACGTATAAGCCGCTTTAATGGCTTCCGCCGTTTCCTCATGGATGACCCAGGTAAAGGAGGTGAAGGAAACGATCTCAAAAAAGACAAAGGCGGTCATCAGATCCGAAGAGAGCATGACGCCCTGGGTGGCGCCCAGCGTCACCAGGACAAAGAACCAGTAGCGGTTCAGTCCTTCCCGTTCATGGGCGAAATACTCCCTGGCGAACAGGGTCGTACCGGCCCACATCAGGGAGGTCACAAGGCTGTAGACTGTATGCAGTCCCTGATCCTGCAGCCAGAGGCCTCCATTGAGGATGCCCGTGATCTGCAGGCTGTGTCCGCCCCGGATCAGCAGGAGCGACAAAAGCAGCTCCAGAAAAGTGACCAGGATCACAAAAATATCCCTGGCGTTCTCCTGCCGTCGTCCGATTCCATATGATACAAAGGCCATGAGAAAAGGCCCGAATACGATTGCAGCAATGAGCATAATCCTACTCCGTTCCGTTCATCCGGCAGCCCGCGGACGGGCTCCTTTATCAGATCCGGCCAGCGGCGATCTGCGCAAGGAAATGCATGACAGGCGCCGGAAAAAGACCGAAAACAATGTTGACCAGGGTGAAGACTCCGATCGGGACCAGCATCCGCCAGTCCGGATCTGTGACAGCCGAATTGGCGTAATAGTCTTTGCCATGGGCCGGGAAGAAGGCCCTGACGCTGACGGTGATCGTATACATGGCGCAGAGGAAAGCCGACAGGATCAGCGCGCCGCAGCCCAGGGCTCCCTCCACAGTTCCTGCCTCCGCGCCGGCCAGCAGCAGCTGCCATTTGGAAATAAAGCAGCAGAAAAAGGGAATGCCGGTCAGGGACAGGGCCCCCAGGGTGTAGCAGGTAAAGACAAACGGCATCCTGCGTCCCACACCGTTGACTTCATAAATATAGCGGTTCCCTGTGACATGCATGAAGGCGCCGGCACAGAGAAAGAGGCACATCTTGACGATCCCGTGGAAGAGCATATGGGCCATGCCGCCCAGCATGCCCTGGGAAGTCATCAGGGAGATCCCGAACAGCATATAGGACAGGTTGGAAACGGTCGAATAGGCAAGACGCCGTTTAAAATGCCGTTCCTTCAGGGCCATGGCGGCCGCGAAAAGCAGGGTGAACACCGCGGCAATGGTACACACGTGCTGGACCCAGGTGCCGGCCAGCTGCTGGGGCCTGTAGCAGTAATAGGTCAGCCGGATCACGGCAAAGACGCCGGAGTTGACGACGGCCACCGCGTGCAGCAGGGCCGTGACGGGCGTCGGGGCCACGGAAGCGTCCGGAAGCCACTGGTGCAGGGGGAAGAGGGCCGCTTTGACGCCGAATCCGAAAAATCCCATGGGGAAGGCGATCAGCATCAGACCGCCGCCGTCATTGATGTCGACGATCCCGCCGTAAAGAAAGTCCCCGCCGTAGCCATACAGGGTGATCAGTACCACAGCCGTGAAGGCCAGAGAAGCCCCGCCGATGGTATAGACCGCGTATTTACGGCCGGCGTAGCGGCTCTCCCCGTTGCCGTAGTGGGTGACCAGGGGGATGGTGACCAGGGTCAGCATCTCAAAGAAGACATACATGGTCAGGATATCCGCGGAAAAGGCCACGCCCAGGGTAATGCCGTAGGTCATGATAAAGAAGGAGAAGAAGGCAAAGGGCCTGTCGTCGTCCTCCATATAGCTGAAAGCGTAAATGGTGACCAGCGGCCACATCAGGGAGATCATGCCCGCGAAAAGGCAGGAAAGACCGTCCGCGCCAAAGGTAATGGAAAAACCGCTGGTGAAATTGTAGACCGTGACCGGATGCCCGCTGCAGCCCAGAATAGCGATCCAGACCAGCAGGCTGGTGATGCAGATCAGGGCCTCACAATACAGGGGCAGTCCCCTTTTGGCCTGGACAGGATGGGTCAGCAGGAGCAGGCCTCCCAGCACCGGCAGCAGGACCGGCAGTAAAATAAAGACAGCGCTCAAGTTCATACCTCCCAATGCTTAGATACCCAGGGCGCCCAGGATCTGCAGGCCGAAAAGGCCCGCTGCCAGGGATACCGCGCAGAGGACTGCCATGGGAACGACCATCAGGCCCGAGGGCTCCGAAGACTGCAGGACAATGGGGTTGGCGTCCTCACCGGGGAAGAAGCCGTCGATCACCAGCGGGAACAGGTAGCCGGCGGTCAGAAGGGCCGAGATCAGAAGGACGGCCGGGGGCATAAAGGCCCAGAAACCGCTGCCGCCTTCTACGGCCGCCATGGCGATGACCCATTTGGACAGGAACCCGCCCATGGGAGGGATACCGACCAGGGAAAGGGCCGACAGCATGATGCACCAGGTGGTACGGGGCATGGATTTTCCGATTCCCTTCAGCTGCCGTACATCCCGGATCCCCATCTTATAAATAAAGACGCCGGCCGTCAGGAAGAGACATCCCTTGGCGCAGAAATGGGCCATGACATGCAGGAGCCCGCCCTGCAGGCCCTGGGGGGTCAGTACGGACAGTGCCGTCATGATATAGGAGAGCTGGCTGACGCTGGAATAGGCCAGCCGCTTTTTCAGGTTCTTCTCCAGGAAGGCCATGGTGGATCCCATGAATACCGTCAGCATGGCGGCGCTCATCCAGATGTACTGGACAAAGGTTCCGCGTACAAAATCCGCGCCGACCGTATAATAGACCATACGGATGACGGCCAGGATACCTGCTTTGACGATAATGCCCGAAAGCAGGGACGAGGCCGGGGCCGGGGCAATGGGATGCGCTGCCGGGAGCCAGCCGTGCATGGGATACATGCCCGCCTTGGTGCCGAAGCCGAAAATGGCCAGCAGGATCATGACCAGCAGGAGCCTTTCATGGCCGGCGGTCCGGACCGGATCCAGGATGCCTTCCGGGCGGAAGGTCTTATCTGCCACAGAATAATAATAGACAAAGAACACGCCCAGCAGGCCCATCAGGGCGCCGGCTATCGAATAGTAGAGATATTTCATGGCGGCCGCGACGGCTTCCCTGGACATTTCATGCAGGACCAGAGGCATGGAGGACAGCGTGGCGAACTCGAAGCAGCAGTAGACGGTCAGCATGTTGCCGGAACCGCAGACTCCGATCATGGCGCCCAGGGACAGGAACAGAAAGCCGAAGAAGACCTCGGGCCGCTCTTCCATCTTCATATACTCAAAGGCGTAAAAGACGACACAGGTATACAGGATCAGGACCGCCAGCAGGAAAAGCCTGCCAATCCCGTCCAGGGCAAAATATACCGTGGCATTCTCCGTGAACCGCAGGACAGTGACAGGCGCCGCAAGCCGCATGGAGGCCAGCGCCAGAAGATCTGTCAGGAGCATGACGGCCGCGTAGCGGCGGTTCCTGGATCTGTCATCGGAAGCGGGCAGGGCTGAAGCCAGGATGCCGGCCGCCGCCGGAAATAAACATGTGATGATCAAAAGCATTTTTCCTTCCTCCTGTCAGCTGAACATCAGAAAGCCTTTTTGTATCAGATCCGTAATGACCCAGGAAAAGAGTCCCAGGAACAGGTTGCAGGCCGTCAGTATGACAGCTGCCGTATTATAGTCCAGGCTGTGATGCCCTCTTTCGCGGACCCTGAGATAATCGCTGCCGTACACCGTGTAGATCCGGATGACGGTATGGATAAAATAAAACGCGTTCAGCAGGGAACTGACCGCCAGGATCAGCATGACCAGGATGACCTTCCGGAAGCTGCCGGTCCCGACCGCGGCGGTGGCAAACAGGAGCTTGGATGAAAATCCCGCAAAAATGGGGATACCGACCATGGAGAGGGATCCGACTGTAAAGAAGATACCGGAATTGGGATCACGCAGGCCCGAACCCTGCAGTCTGGCGAACAGAAGGCTGTCTCCCGATACCTCTGCCAGCCTGGGAGTCGTAATGAACAGGAGGGATTTGGTCACGGCGTGGCAGTAAATGTGGAATACCGCCGCCGAGAATCCGGCCATGCCGCCGATTCCGATGCCCATATAGATGTAGCCGATCTGGGCTGCCGAGGAAAAGGCCACCATCCGGTTGATGTTGTTGGCCCGCAGGGCCGAAACAGAGCCGAAGACCATACCGCACAGTCCCAGGACAAAGAGAATTTTGGAAACCGGCAGCACCTGGAGCACCTCCAGACCGACAGCCCTCCAGTAGATTTTGATCAGCAGGAAGATATATCCCTTGGATACCAGAGAGGACAGGACCGAAGCCGAGGTAGGGGTGGCCCATCCGTAGGTATCCGGCATCCAGAAATGGAAGGGGAACAGGCCGCTCTTGATGGCCAGGCCGATGGTCAGGACACCGACAGCCAGGGAAATGACCGGTATGTTGGCCGGATCCGCTGCCAGTTCCGTCAGGGCCGTCTTCATGTTCATCATCAGCAGATGGCCCGTAATGTCATAGAGAAGGACGACGCCCAGCAGGAACAGACCTGACCCCAGCAGGTTCAGGATCATATAGCGGACCGCGGCCAGGGTGGTCCTGCCGATCTCACGGACGATCAGGATGCCGCAGCTGGTCAGGGTCATGATCTCCAGGAATACATATCCGGAAAAAATATCGTTGGTCCAGACCAGGGACAGCAGAGCCGCTGTCATCAGATTGATCAGGGTAAAATACAGATTGATCTTGCTGTTGTCCAGATCCATGGACAGGAAGCGCCAGCCGCCCAGGACCGAGCAGAGCATGACGATCATGAACAGGAAAGCCGTCAGGCCTTCCAGGACGCCGGCCCGGATCTCATTGCCCCAGGGAGCGGGGAACTCGCCCATGCTGTAGGTAAAGGACCGGCCGGACGATATGGTATACCAGAGCACGGTCCCGCAGAGAATGATCAGGACGCATTCATAAATGATGGTATAATATTTGGCTGCCCGGCCCCGCAGCATCATACACAGGGGACCGGAAAACAGGCTGAACACAATTGTGAACAGGGGAAAATTACAGATAAAGTTCAAAACAGATTCTCCTTGCTCCTCAGCGGTCTTCGATCTGGTGTTTGGACAGCGCGTAAATGTCGTCCAGATTCAGCGTATGATAACGCCGGTACAGCCGGATGGTCAGGGACAGCATGACCGCCGTGACCGAGACCGAAACAACGATGCCGGTCAGGACCAGACCCGCCGGAACAGGGTTGATATAGGCTTCCATATCCGTGACCCCGTTGGTGATGATCGGGGCCTTGCGCCCGCTGATATAGCCCATGGAAGCCAGAAAGAGAAAGACGCCCGTATCCATGATATTCATGCCGATCAGCTTTTTGATCAGATTTCTCTGGAACAGCAGCGTGGTAAAGCCGATTCCGAACAGAATGATCGCTGCCGCTTCTTCGTAATTTATCAATAATGTCTCAAGCACCGCCTATATTCCCCCTTCTGATCAGACTGTAGAAACCGAACATGGTCCCCGCGACGACAAGACCGACCGCGATATCCAGCGGCAGGATCAGTCCGCCGCTGAGAATGGCGCCGGGAACCCCCTTGGGGATATGATTCTCCAGGCCGTTGGCGCCCATAAAGAATACGTAGCCCTTGGCGAAACTGTAAAACATGAGGGACAGGAAAGTCATCCACATGGAGACCCGCAGGGGCAGAAAACTGTCGACCCGGTCAAAGCCGAAAGCGGCCGCCGTGATGATCAGTCCGGTCCCCATGACCGCCCCGCCGGAAAAACCGCCGCCGGGCGAATTCTGTCCGTTGAGCAGGATGTAGATCCCGTAGACAAAGATACAGGGCAGCAGGATCTTGCCCATGGTCCGGATGATGGTATCCCGTTCCAGACTGTAGTACCGGTCGCTCAGGACCGTATAGTAATCCTCGTATTCCGACCGCATATTCTTATGGTCGACCCGCAGCAGGATCATGACACAGATCAGGGCCGTAAAGAGGACGTGGGATTCGCCCAGGGTATCAAAGGCACGGTAGTCCAGGATCATGCCGGAAACAATGTTGACGGCGCCGGTCTCCTCCAGGCCGTGCTCCACATAGCGTTCCACCACTTCATCCGCCCGGGTATTCTCCTCCCCGTAACGGGGAAGCATGGCCACCGTGTAGAGCAGGACGCCGATCAGCAGGATGCAGCTGATGACAGCCACGATATGATAGATCAGATAGAAGCCCTTCTGCTCCGCCTCCAGGGTACGTTCATAACCGGGGCGCTCCTCCATTTCCCGGACCAGTTCCATCCGCTGCTTCTTGATGGTCTCTCTGGGCTGGTCATGGATCTCGGAAGCGTCATCCAGGATCCGGTCCATCACGTCCGTCCGGCCCATGACCCATTTTTTAAATCTTTTTCTCATGTCCGCTCCCTTCCGTCCTCAGGCTCCTCTTCCCGGGCATCCTCCTTCTCCGCGTCGATCTTTTTCAGGGTCGCCATAAAAAGGATTCCGGAGACACCGGCACCGACAGCCGCTTCCGTGATCGCCAGGTCCGGCGATTCCATCAGCACCCAGAGGACGCACATGATCGAGCTGTAGGACATGAAGATAATGACCGCCTTGAGCAGGCCCCTGGTCAGATTGACGCTGACCGCGCATACGATCAGCAGGACCAGCATGATGATCTTGAATATTTCTGTCATATAAGTCATTTAAGTCTCCTCCGTGTCTCCGCGTCTTCTGCGCAGCTTCAGATAAGAGGAAAGCTCCGGGTTGGTAAAGTATTCGATCTGCCCCATGAAGTGGGTGGAGACCGGGGATGTACACCACATAAAAGCCGCGACCGCGATCAGCTTGAACAGGTCCATGCCAAAGCCGGCGCTGATCATCAGCGCCACCAGGACCGACATCAGGCCCATGGTATCGCCAATGCCCGCGGCATGCAGACGGTTCATGATATAGCCGAAATTAAACACGCCCAGTACAGCGCAGATAAAGGAACACAGACCGACGATCATAAAGACAGCCGTTAATACAAATCTGATCCATTCCATGGGGGTCCCTGTCATTGCCCGCCTCCTTTCGGAACTTTGGTGAATCCGCTTCCGGACCCGGCACTGCCGCTCCGATTATCCTTTTTGAAATCCTTTTTAACACCCTTTTTGATACCGTCAGTGAAATCATTGCCGAATTCAATGCTGCTATCGTCTCTGATACTTTCCTTCTCCGGACTTACAGCCGCCGCCGGCATCCTGCCGGTCTTCCGCCGCCATGTCTCCCGCGCCCGCAGCGTTTCCTCCGCCCCTCTGCCGGCAGACACCGGGCCGGGCTCCTCCGGCTCTTCATATGGGTCATAGGCGTCATTCCTGCGGTCCCCTTTCCGGCGGGTCTTCTTTCTGCCGTCCAGGGGTCTGCGGCCGGGCCTTGCAGGGATATAGGTGGAAGCATAGATCAGGACCGAAACGAAGCTGATCATGGCATAGATCAGGGCCACATCCACCAGATATCCTTCATCCAGATACCGGGACAGGATCACGATACAGCATATGATCATCGTGCCGATCATGTTGACGGAAAGGATCCGGTCCGTGATCCGGGGACCGATGACCGACCTGACCAGCATGACGCCGATCAGAATGGCAAAGATGATCAGAGATCCCATATAGAGTATGTTATAGGCAGTCTCTATCGACATATGATTACCTCAGCTTTCTGAGGATCCTGACAAAGGAGGAATCCTCGATCCCTTCCGCGAATTCCGGAATCAGACAATGGACAGCGAAATGATTCTTTTTATGAAAGACTGTATAAGTCCCGGGGGTCAGCGTGATCGAATTGGCCAGCAGGACATTGACAAAGCTGCTGGTGAATTCGGAATCGAATTCTATGATGACCGGGTCAGGCTGCTTTCCCCGGCTGATGAGCAGATCCATGACAGAAGCCGAGGCTTTGATGATCTCCCAGATCAGATTCAGAAAATACAGGGCCAGGACTGCGGCATTGGTAATAATGGCCGCGTCTGTAGACGGTCTCCAGCCCAGGACCCGCATGGAAAAAAATGAGACCAGGGCCGAAACGGCAATACCGAACAGGATGATCTCAAGGGTGATCCTGCCGTTCAGAATGATCCAGAGTATAAAAAGCAGTAGGGGCATTGTCTTCCTCCAGTAAAACAATCAATAACAGTCACAAGTTTAACACTTTGAGGCCTTCTTTTCAATAAAAGGCCGCCCGGCTCTCCTCGGAAAGCGCGGGCGGCAGGCAGTTTATTCTTCGTTTGTCAGACCGGTTTTACTGACTCTGTGCAGGAAATACATGACCGCGATGGTCAGCGCTACGCCAAAGAGCAGGCAGATGACCGGGTTCTGTACAAAACCGGCCACCACATATGTGATGAAGGAGATGGCGGCCGCTGTCAGCGCGTAAGGCATCTGGGTCGAAACGTGGGCGATATGGTTGCACTGAGCACCTGCCGACGACATGATGGTCGTATCGGAAATGGGGGAGCAGTGGTCACCGCATACAGCACCGGCCATACAGGCGGATACGCAGATGATGCCCATGGCGCCGCCGGCTTCCAGAGGAAAGACCTTGAGGGTGATGGGAATCAGGATACCGAAGGTGCCCCAGGAAGTGCCGGTCGCGAAGGAAAGCAGGCAGGCAATGATAAAGATGACCGCGGGCAGCAGAGACTGGATGCTGGCCGCGCTGTTGGAAACAATACCGGCCACATATTCCGCCGCGCCCAGGGAATCCGTCATGCTCTTCAGAGTCCAGGCCAGGATCAGGATCATGATCGCGGGTACCATGGCCTTGAAGCCCTCTGTCAGGCAGTCCATGCTGTCCTTGAATTTCAGGATGCCGCGGACCCAGTATACCACCAGGGTGATGACCAGGGCCATGAAAGAGCCCAGGACCAGGCCGACCGAAGCGTCGGAATCCGCGAAGGAATTGACAAAGTCGTTGCCTTCAAAGAAGCCGCCGGTATAGATCATGCCGATGACACAGCAGATGACCAGGGAAGCGATGGGCAGGACCAGGTCGATAACCGTACCCCTGCCGATGGGGGCCTCGTCGGACTCGGAAGCCTTATGCTCTACCGTGAACAGATCATTGTGCTTAATGGCATTCTCCTCATGCTCTGCCATAGGGCCGTAATCAATCTTCAGAATTGAAATGGAAATGATCATGACCAGGGTCAGCAGGGCATAATAGTTATAGGGAATGGCCCGGATAAAAAGCATCAGACCGTTGGTCCCATCCGGGGCAAAGCCGGAAACGGCTGCCGCCCAGGAGGAGATCGGCGCGATAATGCAGACAGGTGCCGCCGTAGCGTCGATCAGATAGGCCAGTTTAGCCCTGGAAATGTTGTGTCTGTCTGTGACGGGGCGCATGACGCTGCCGACGGTCAGGCAGTTGAAATAGTCATCAATAAAGATCAGGACGCCCAGTGCCATGGTCGCCAGCTGGGCTCCCACACGGGTCCTGATATGTTTGGAAGCCCACTGACCGAACGCCGCGGAACCGCCCGCCTTGTTCATCAGCTGGACCATAATGCCCAGGAAGACCAGGAAGATCAGAATGCCGACATTATAAGCGTCCGTCAGCTGGGCGATCATGCCCTCCTGGAAAATGTGGGTCAGGGTGCCTACAAAACTGAAGCCGGAATAAAAGAGGCCGCCTACAACTATACCGATGAACAGAGAGCTGTAGACCTCCTTGGTGATCAGCGCCAGGGCGATCGCGATGATCGGCGGCAGCAGTGCCCAAAATGTACCATACATAGTGTTATTTCCCCCTTCTCAAGAAAATTAAAAAGCCTGCGCGGACCTTTTCAGACCGCACAGGTTTTATTATACGATATTTTTCTGTGGGAAAAAACAAAAAAATCCCAAAAAGGATGCATATATATGCTCACCGGTCCATCAGTTCCATAAAGTATTCGATGGCTTTTCCGGCACCGTTACGCTCGTTGGAATCCGTCACATAATCCGCCTGCTGCCGGACTTCCGCAGCCGCGTTGGCCATGGCCACGCCGAAAGCGGCCCTGCGGATCATATCCAGATCGTTGCCGTCATCCCCGCAGGCCATGGTCCTTCCGGGATCCACGTCCAGCAGCCGCGCCAGCGTCAGGATTCCCAGCCCCTTGGCAGCTGTCCGGTTGGTGATCTCCAGGTTATGGGCACCGCCGGATACCACATTCAGGTCTCCCATGGCGCACAGAGGTCCCCGCAGGGATTCCTTAAGAGCCGCGCCTCCGTCTTTCATGAAGAAATCCACGGTCAGCTTGCAGACACGGCCGGAATGCTGCCGGACAAATTCCTTCAGATCCGGCACAAAGCGCCGGTCCGACCGCAGGTAAGCTGCCATGGGCGGCGCAATTCCCATCTGTCCGATGGCTTCATAGCCCCACGCGGGCATGGTCCCGTGTCCTTCGACCATACAGTCGGGGATCACGTGATAAGGCGCCAGAAAATCCAGGATCTCCAGGACCTTTTCATCCGCCAGCATATCCTCATGGATGGTATGCCAGCGGCCGCCGGTAAAATCGTCGATCCGGTAGATGGCCGCGCCATTGGCCGTGACCGCGTAATGAATTCCCTGTATCTCCATCAGAGCGGCAGGGAGCCCTCCGAAGGGACGGCCTGTTACCGGCACTATGCAGTAGCCGGCCTCAATGGCTTTCTCCAGAGAGCGGCGGGTCTCCGGCCGCAGTACTTTATCAGGATCCAAAAGTGTTCCGTCCAGATCCAAACCGATGATCCCTCTGTATTTTTCCGCCATTACTGCCTCTTTCTCTTATCTGTCATAGCCGGGCTGACGGAAATCTCCGTCCACCGTCAGTTTTTCCCGGATCTCTTCTGTTACATTACCGGTGTTGGTTCCTTTCAGGACATCCGATGTATATTCGCAGTAATCATACAGATAATCCCATTGCTCCGCCAGTTCCGGGTCGGACCGGTGGTCCGGCAGGTCGAACTCGTCCATCAGCCAGTTGCCCAGCCATGTGGACAGCTTGATCCCGCCGTCCCGGTTCAGATGGTCGCCGCAGTCCTGAGAATCTTTGGACCAGTCGATTCCGATCTCTTTCCAGTTCATATTGAAATCAATATATTTGAGGCCGTACTCATCTGCCAGCATCTGGATACCATTATGCTTGTAGGTATTATAGTTGACCGGGGCCGGGACACTGTAGAGGACCACCTCCACGCCTTCCTTTTCGCAGAGATTCATAATAGCTTTGAAAAAGCGCTTGTTCCGGGTCGTGATCTGGTCCGCCTCCTTTGTCTCGATCATGTAGTCTTCGGGTCCTTCATAGACGCCGATGCTGTTGTTGACGACATAGCCCTTGAAATAAGCCCGGACCCCCTTCTGGTTGGCAAAGCTCTTCCACATATTGTGGTAGCGCAGGCCATAGAAATAATAATAGATATTTTCCGCCACCAGAGACTGGTAATCCTGCTCAAAATCCAGACGGTAGAGCAGGCCGGTCTCCAGAAGAACGACCTTGGGCTTCTGCTTCTGAAAAGCTGTCCGCAGGGTCGTATAGCATTCCGGCAGCCGCA
>ODAJ012010039.1_pt1 | contig 22076 bp, 19 predicted proteins | sample 1539241 | NCBI WGS metagenome assembly ODAJ01 (sample SAMN02144231, study PRJEB22623) | gut metagenome | biome: sheep rumen | host: Ovis aries | place: New Zealand | reverse complement strand
CCTAACACTCTAATCCGACCTATAAGTAGCCTACTTTCACTGCAAAAGTAGGCTACTTACACACTAAAAGTAGCCTACTTACACATCGCTTTACGCAAATTCTGAAAAAAGAATTTTTCATCAACACTTAACGTTTTGGGTGTAAAATTGCCGCTCCGCCCTCTGTTTATCGGTGTTTCGGGCACGTTAAGTGTTGCTCAAACACTTAACCAACACTTAACTGGTAAGAGAGGAGAGAGGAGTGAGGAGTGAGGAGAGAGATGTGTTTTAAACCCTTCAGTACTCCCCTCCCTTTGGAAAGGCTACGGGTAGGCGAGCTTGCTCGGGAATGGCGGTAGAGGGAGGCTGAGACTGTTAAGTCTTAGGTAAGTCAACGTTAAGTGTTTGGACAACACTTAACGTGCCCTGCGCCCTTTATTTATCGGGGCTCCAGACGTTTTTGGTTAAGTTGTTAAGTGTTTAGAGAAAAAATGTTTTTATTATATATATCCTATATATATAAGATATACTTAACAGAATGTGATACGGTCGGCAAGTTGTAGGAAGTATTCGTTTGCCCAGATGTCCAACTCGTGAGGATTGTCAACAAAGGGCATGACATCGGCTTTAACCTGCTCAATATTTGTTGTAGACAATCTTTCACGCAGGTCACTTAAGAATGTATCTTTGCTGACTTCCTTGCCATTGAACTCACGGATGCGCTCCTGAAGATGAGTGAAGTTGAGTGGCACATTCCAACGCACATACCATTCGAAGTCATACCAATCGCGCCCCTTTACCCTGTTTTTCCACGCTCTGTAAACCAGGGCATGCATCTTGCCAGCATAGAGGTCTGGCAAGGTGAAACACCGTGTCAGAAACGAATAGGGCTGTTGCAGCAGCAGTTGCTCCGTATTGAACTGCAAAGGAGGATTAGTATCCAGTTCTATCTTTACCTTTACATTCTTTTTTGTCTTGAACTTGATGTCATACACCTCGGTGTTATCTTTCAGGAAAGCTGACTCTACACGCCCAAAGTTCTTTTTCTCTTTCTTTATGATGCTTACCTCATGGCCTGCCAAACGGAACTCTTCGATGATGGAGGGAAAATAGTTTTCGATATGAATATCGTCGCGCTTTTCTATCAGCGAGAAATCCATATCCTCGGAATATCTGGGCAAGTTATGAAATAGCCTCAAACAAGTGCCTCCATAGAATGCTGCATGCTGAAAGAATCCCCCTCTGTGCAGGCCGGCAAGGGCTATATGTTGCATCACTTCCTGTTCAATGTTGTGCGTTGCTGTTACGTGCTTTTGGGCGTAGGCAGCCACCATTTGTTCGTATATAGTCATTGCTTGATAATTTTTACAAGGTTATTCAATATGGTTTCTTTTCGTCCCGTCTTGGCACAAGCCTCGATGATGCTGACATCAAAGGTGGGGAGCTCGTCAACGTCAAGACGGAGATCTTCCTCCAGATACTGCCATAGTCCTTTTACCGACTGCTGTGGCAGATATGAGTCGTGAAGAATCATGTCGCAGAGTGCCTTCTCTCTGCTGGCTATAAGGAACGTTACTCCATCCTCTGTCACGTTATTTACGCCGATGGGGAAATAGTCGGGCTTCACTTGCTGGTATGTAAATCGTCCCAGGCTGTTCTCAAACGTCCGTGTGCGCTTGGTGGTTACTGAGGTCATGGTAAATGTTTTCTCGGGTATCAGTCCATACCAGCGTAAAGCCCACTGCAGCGACACGTATGAAGGACCATATATATGGTTGGCGCAAAGACAGGCATTTATGGACTTTCTACTTACCTCATTGCTAACAACGTATAGTCCGCGTTTCAGACGTATCAACTGCCCGTCCTTCTCAAGAGCCCTGATCTTCTCATTTGGGGAAGAGAGGTTCTCGAAACAGGTAGCGATAGTACCCGTTTGCATGGGGACATTGCCTAATCTTATCAGGGGATTCGCCTTCATAACTATATGCTTTTGGGTGCAAAGTTATGAAAAATTGCATAGAAAACAAACTTTTTCTTGGTTTTCTGTGCAAATTTTATATATTTTTTCTTATTCTGAGTAGATGACTTGTACTACGGTTTGTCCTACTGCCTGGAGGGTGTTCTTGTCGATGTGCTCCATAGTGTCGTTTATGGTGTGCCACGTAGGTCCGAAGGAGCTTCTCTCGCAGTCGGGGTAGTAGGGGATGATGTCAATGGTGGGGATGTGGAGGAAGTCGTTGACGGGGACGTGGTCGTCGGTGACATATCCGCCCTTGCTGTCAACGAAGATGCTGCCGTAGCCTATGCCCTTGGCGGCGTTCCATACCTTATCGACAATCTTTGATGCATAGCGCTCGGACATTCCTTCTCGGTAGAAGTGTGCACCTTCGCCGCCAACCATATCGAGGAGTATTCCGTAGCGTGCCTCGTAGCGTGCCTTGTGTGGGTTCTTTGCCCAGTATTGCGCTCCCAGTGCCCACGAGCTCTCGGAGTTTGCAGAGTTATCCCACTGTGGTGTGCCCCAGTCTTCAGCATCGAAGCATACGAAGTCTATGCCGACGTTAAGGCTTGAGTCCTGACGTATTATTCGTGCCAGCTCTATCATTACGGCAACACCGCTTGCTCCGTCGTTGGCAGCCATCACGGGAGTATGATGATTCTTCTCGTCCTCGTCGTTGTCAGCCCACGGACGACTGTCCCAATGGGCGCAGAGCAGAATGCGTGTTGTCCTTTCAGGGTATATCGATGCTATGATGTTAGTGCTGTTAAGTTTTGTGCCGTCGTAGCCAGTGAGGACGGCTTTCTGTGTGGTTACCTCGCAACCGTACTCTTTGAATTTCCCGACAATCCACTCGGCGCATTTCTCGTGTGCCTCGCTGTTCATAGTGCGAGGTCCGAAGTTGCATTGTGCGGCACAGAAGGCGTAGGCGGAGTCAGCGTTAAACTGAGGTCCGCGGCTGACGGTTTCTTCTGTGGCGGGGGTGGTGTTATTTGTCTTTTTGCCATTGCAGCCGGCAAGGAGTAATAATGGTAGAATGATGAAGGTTGAATTACGGAGGAGTAGTAAGGGGTTAATTGTAGTCATAACTTATTATTTTTTTATTGCGACGAGTCGCAATACACTCAACAAAAAAACTGGTAACTATAAACTATTAACTGTTCACTGTTCACTATTAACTATTAACTGTTCACTATAAACTGAAAACTGAAACGGATTCAAAATCAAATTTGTCCTGCCTCAACCTGCAGCACGACCCTTTCCGTCAGTTTGTCTATGCCGTTAGGGTCGTATTTCTTTGTCAGACTGGCTCCATAGACCCAGGCGAAGGCTTGGTAGAAGCCCGCCTTTACAGGTCCTAAGAATGCCTGCACAAGTTGGTATGACGACGAGTTACACTCTCTGTAAACCAGTTTTATAAGCAGTTTTCCCTGCGAATAAGACAGTTTCTTCATCCTTGGTCCATACTGCTGCTTTATGCTCTGCTCCACACGTTTCATGTGTGCGTCCTTCGACTTCTTGTCGGGCAGTGTCTGCAGATATTCGTATGTCTCAATGATGATGTTATTCACCTCCTTAGCTATCGGCAGCACCTTCTTCACGTTGTAAACCAGTCGGTTATAGTCGCGGCGCTGCTTCTCGGTCTTGAATTCCGGCTCGGGGATTACGTACACGTTGCTCAGCTCCACATATTTTATGCTGTCACCCTCGTTGAGCACCTTGCTCACCTTGATGGTGGGTACGAAGGTGGGGTCGTCCTGGGCTACGGCGGCTGTCGCTATGAGCGTGAATATAAGTAGTATATACTTTTTCATGGGGGCAAAGGTACGAAAAATTATGAATTATGAATTATGAATTATGAATTATTTTCGTACCTTTGACTGCGTCGAAGGTACTTCCGCTCGGGAATACAAAGAAAAATTGATTTTTCTTTGGTATTCCGCTCGCTTAATCGTATCTTTGTCCCCATGATAATAGGATTCGACGCAAAAAGGATAGTGCGTAACGGCACAGGACTGGGTAGCTACTCTCGCACCCTCGTTAATAACCTCATAGTTCAATGTCCTGAGGATACGGAGCTCAGGCTGTATGCTCCAGACAAGGGCATCGACGCTCTGCGCAACCAGATAAAGCCTGGTGTCACCTGGTGCTACCCGAAAAGGAATTCTTCACTCTTCACTCCATTCCCGACCGATGGTCGCCTACCCGTAGCCTTTCACTCTTCACTCTATAAGTCTTACTGGCGCTCTCACGGCATTGTCAACGACCTGAAGCGCGACGGAGTAGAAGTATTTCACGGACTCTCTGGAGAGTTGCCCATAGGACTGCGCAAGGCTGGAATAAAAGGAGTAGTAACTATCCACGACCTTATCTTCCTTCGTCATCCGGAGTGGTACAACCCCGTTGACGTGATGTTCTACAAGTGGAAGTTCCACAAGACCCTCAAGGAGGCGACGAAGATTATCGCCATCAGCGAATGTACGAAGAGGGACATCATACACTACGGCAAAGTGGAACCGGAGCGTATAGAACTGATATACCAGAGCTTCTCGCCACAGTTTAAGCAGAACTCGTCACCGCAAAATAACACTGCATCGGAAGAAAACTCTTCACTCTTCACTCTTCACTCTTCACTGAAAAGATACATCCTCAGTGTTGGTACCGTTGAGGAGCGCAAGAATCTTGGGTTGGCTGTAAAGGCACTCGACTACCTTCCTGACAACGTACATCTCGTGGCGGTAGGAAGACAGACCGACTATGCCAAGTCGCTCCCCAAGCACCCACGACTGCACCTCATGGGACAGTTGCCTATAGAGGAGTTGACGGCACTCTACGACGGTGCCGAGGCATTTGTATATCCTTCGCGTTACGAAGGTTTCGGAATACCTATCATTGAGGCTATCTCACGAGGACTTCCCGTAGTGGCTTGCACGGGGTCGTGTCTTGAGGAAGCTGGCGGTCCCGACAGCATCTACGTAGATCCCGACGATGCCCAGGCTATGGCTAATGCTATTAAGTCTGTTCTTAAAGGCGCTCCCGACAGAGAACAACGCATCGAGAGAAGCAAGGAATACATAAAACGTTTCGAGGGCAACGACGTCGCTGCACAGGTGATGCAACTCTATCAGAATTTATAAGACAGCTGTAACTCCAAATCGGTCTGATGACTGCTGTTTATCTGCTGATATCCGCTGCCGATATGGTCGCGGTCGAAGTACTTTGTCGTAGCACAACGGACGGTAGCACTGAACGACTTCGACGGATCCACACGCACGAATAGTGAATAGCGGATGCCTTTGCCGTAAAATGCCGGTATATATAGATTGTAAAGCAACGACTTCTCGTAGCTGTATATCCTGCTGTCGTAGCTGTTGGTATTGAAATAGCCGAAAGCACCTGTCACCTTCAACCACTTCAGGGGAGAGACGGAGATGTTGTCGTTAATCATCCATCCTCTGCTGCGCTCCTTATAATAAGAATATACGAAGTCGCCCTGCAGCTTGTTCGACCACCACTTCTCGGAATACTCTGCCGACAGTCGTGCCTTATGGTCGTTCTGGTAAATCAGCTCACTCTTGTCGGAATTGTCCTTCTCACGGAGTCTTATGCGGTAACGTCCGCTGAACTTCCACTTTTCCAAGAGGTAGTCTGCCTGCAGCATAGCGTCCCACGAGTGTGACGACTGTGCCGCCTGGTACTTGGGCCACGCAAAGTAGGCATAATCGACGTATGCCGTGAATATCATATTGCTAAACGCTCGCCACGAAGCACCTACATAAACACCACTCTCGTTCTGTACACTACCGCCATCGCAGAACGACTGTGCGAAGAGCGACTGATACTTCTTACTGTAGAAACGCTGCTGGGCGGTGAGCATCAACTCGTAATCCACAGTGTAGCTTACGGTGTTTATCGTAGCTATGTTACCGCTCTTATCGACAGCAAACTCTCCTGCTGCGGAGAACTTGGAGTGTTTGTAGCCATAATCTACACCAGCGTTGGTGAACGTCTTGCCGGCGGGATAGTAACGACGATACACCACCTCCGTGTTCGGTTTCAGCTCTCTGCTCAACGAGGTGTGCACCACCGAGGCTCCTGCGTACCACTTTTTATATTTCCACGACAGGTGTCCGCCGAAGGTTGTCTGCGACGTATTGTCTTTCTTGTTTATCTCCGTCTGTGTTCTGTGATATACCGACTTTGGTATCGACGATATTGTGCCGTCGCTGTTCAGCGTAGCATCTAAGTAGCGGTACGAGCCGAACATACTTACCTCGAAGCCCTTGCCGAGACTCAGCGTCGTCGCTGCTCCCTGAAGATATCTCGAGGAATTTATCGACGAGTGCACACTGAAGCGGTTCTGTATCTTTCCTGACGACATCAGCTGTGCCGACTTTCCAAGCAGGAAGTCGCTGTTGATGACAAGTCCCATACCGAAACGAACCCTGTAGCGTCCCACCACAAGATGTTTCAGGATGCCCAAGTTCTTTAACGATGCATAGAAGGAATAGAAGTCGTAGCCCTTGCCGTTACACCCTTTAAAGAAAGGCTCACCGTGATTCTTCGCCCCCACGAAACCCACGCGCAGTTTGTCGGTAAAGGTGAAGTCGTAACGGATGTTGTGCTTCAACGGGTCGCCCTGATAGGCACCGTCATCACCGCGACGTTTATAGGTGGGAATCTTCCCCGTCAGAATGACCTTGTGTTTGCCATACTTCATGATGTTGGCTAACGAGGCAAGTGTGTCTTTCTTCTCCTTTTCGCCAAATATTATGAAGTGCGCCAGCATGCGCTGCTTTTTCATGTCTAGTCCTTCTATCATTCCCAACTCGCCTATCGACAGTATCGGTTTGTAGTGGTGAGTGTAGTCTATGATAGCCTCGATGTCCTGCGGCGATAGGAAGGGCAGCTGCGACAGGTCCTCACGGGTTGCCTCGTTGATATCTATGGGGTTCTCGGCGATGTCGGAAAACATATCCCATATCAACTCCTGGTCTGATGCCTCCTCGGCATCATCCATATACTCGTCCTCTACGTCGTCTTCCCAGTCTTCCTGGGCAACAGCACTGTCAACGTGAAAGAGGAAGAGAAAGAGTAGAAAGGCTATAATCCGAAGTCCCAATTCTTAACCCTTAACTCTTGATTACTCACCGTTTGACTTGCTGCGATAAATAAATAGTCCGATGACAACCAGCGCCACTACAGCTACAATTTCTAACCAGTCCATAAGCTTTTTGTTTTTAGTATTAATAAAAGTTTCTCATTTGCAAAGGTATAAAAAATTATCCATTATGCATTATGCATTATGAATTATTTTATTACCTTTGACTTCGTCGAAGGTACTAGCGCTCGACAAAACGAAGAATACTCTTTCTTCTTGCTTTGATTCCAGAACCTTTGAGATTAAAATCTCCAGGTTCTAAAATCAAACCAATAAAAATATAAATATTTTTTGGTTTTGTACTCGCTTAATCGTACCTTTGCATTACAAATCAAAGAAAATGAGCTTATGGCACATAAAGGAAACTGGCAAGACGAATACTGGCTGTTGCTTATGGAGCTATATCTTAAGCGCCCACAAGGACTGAAGGCTATGTACTCAAAAAGTATGGTGAACTTGGCTCTCGAGCTACACATACATCCTAAAGAGTTGTACGAGAGAATGTTCCGTCTTCGCGACTTAGACACTCCAAGACTGGAGGCGTTATGGGAACGCTATGCCAGAAATCCTAACCGACTGGCAAAGGGCGTGAGGATGTTACGTCAGATGAAAGGATTGGGTAGTGCCGGAGAGTTCTTCGACGGTGTGGAGACTGTCGTGGAACCGTGGGAGTCGGACTTCAAGGAGAAGGACGGCATGATGCCCATAAAGCTCATTATGATACTCGACTTGTACTTCCGACTTATTCCCAGCACTATGGTTGAGGAGACTCCAGAAGTTCGCGACCTCGCACGTCTTATAAAGATGAAGGCAGAAGAGGTTGTGGAGGTGATGAAGGAGTTTTGGAGAGAGGAGAGAGAAGAGAGGAGAGAGGAGAGAGGTGCCTGCAGGGAAGTGTGGGCACGATGGAGTGGCAGTCCGGAAAAGTTGGCGACATACGCATCGCAGCTACGAGAATATTTCCAGTAACGAAACATTATGAACACGAAGTTAGTACAAAGGCAAGAACAGAAAGCGGTGCAACGACAGCACCTCACGCAGCAGCAGATAATGTATGTGCGGCTGTTGGAGATGCCTTTGGCTGAGTTTGAAGAGAATGTTCGTATGGAGATGGACGACAATCCTGCCCTTGAGGTTGACGACAACGGAGACCCTGCCCTCGAGACTTCCGCCGGCGAAGGAAGCTATGGTGAGGATGTGCTGTGGGATGGAGAAGACGACGGACAAGAGGTGCGAGGAGCGAGGAGCGAAGTGCGAGGAGAGATGGTATGGAGTGACTCCCTGTCGTTCTACGATAAGCTGAAGGAACAGATGGGAGAGTTAGACCTCACTGCCGAGGAACGCGACGTGTTGGAGTATATCATAGGCTCTCTCGACGATGACGGACTGCTGCGGAAACCCTTAGACAGCATCTGTGATGAACTTGCCATATACCATAATATAGATATTACGGAGAAAGACGCAAAGCGTATTCTCAAGATTCTGCAAGGGTTCGACCCCGCTGGCATCGGAGCGCAGTCCTTGCGTGAATGTCTGCTGATACAAATAGAGAGGAGAGAGGAAAGGCTACGGGTAGGCGAGCGAAGCTCGGGAATGAGAGGAGAGGTGCTTGAACTGATGAAGAGAGTTATAGAAGAGTACTATGACGACTTCATGCAGAAGAGATGGGGGCTGATAGCCGAGCGAATGAATATCAGCGAGGAACAGATGGCTGATGTGTGTCGTGAAATCCTCAAGCTGAACCCCAAACCAGGAGCGTCGATGGGAGAGACGATGAACAGGAGTATCGACGAGATAACTCCCGATTTCATAGTAGATACCCTCGACGACGGCACCATAACATTCAGTCTTAACAGCGGAAGAGTGCCCGAACTGCGCGTCTCGGAGTCGTTTAACGAAACACTCATAACAAACGAAAACGAGAAGATGAACAAGCGCGAAAAGGAGGCATTATTATATGTACGCGATAAGGTGGAACGCGCCAAGAACTACATAGAGGCTATAAAACAGCGCCGCCGGACATTGTACCTCACCATGAAGGCGATAATAGAGATACAAAGGAAGTTCTTCCTGGACGGCGATGAGGCTGACCTGAAGCCTATGGCACTGAAAGACATTGCGGAGCGCACAGGACTTGACATCTCGACGATATCGCGTGTAAGCAACGAGAAATATGCACAGACCCGCTGGGGCATCTTCAAACTGCGCTTTTTCTTCAGCGAAGGAGTGAAGACGGAAAGCGGTGAGGCACTGTCGAACCGTCGTATGAAGGTGGTGCTGAAAGAGATTATCGATGCAGAGGACAAGAGAAAGCCACTTAGTGACGAAACAATAAAAAAGATGATGGAAGAACGCGGATACCCCATAGCACGCAGAACGGTGACAAAGTACCGTGAGCAACTGGGGATTCCCGTAGCAAGACTAAGAAGTTAAAAGGAGTATGAGAGGCGAGAGAAAGATAATAATGGTATCAAGGGTGTTGAGCGCAATGTTCAACCCGTTCTACCTGCCCGTCATCGGACTCATGGCTCTCTTTACGTTCAGTTATCTTAACCTGCTGCCAGTGATGTATAAACTGTATGTGCTGATGCTGGTGTACATCTTCACTGTACTCCTGCCGACAATAGCTATCAGGACATACCGCAACTATCATGGATGGACACCTATAGAGCTGGGAGTAAAGGAACGACGAATGATTCCTTACGTCATATCTATCATCTGCTATTTCCTTTGTTACTACGTCATGAATCTGGTACACATACCGCGTTTCATGGGCTCTATAGTAGTGGCGGCATTAGTGATACAGGTGCTCTGCGCTATGATAAACCTATGGTGGAAAGTATCGACACACTCCGCAGCGATAGGTGGTGTGGCTGGTGCGCTGATAGCCTTCTCACAGCTGTTTATGTTCAACCCAGTATGGTGGCTGTGTCTGGTGTTCTTTGTCGCCGGACTCATAGGTACAGCACGAATGATACTCCGTCAGCATACCCTCGCACAGGTTGTGATAGGATTCCAGTTAGGAGCAGTGGCGGCATTTATAGTAATATTATTTTAATGACATAACAATGAAACCAGTAGTAAGCATTATCATGGGCAGTACGAGTGATCTGCCAGTCATGGAGAAAGCCATGAAGTTTTTGGACGATATGGAGGTGCCTTTCGAGGTTAACGCCCTCTCAGCCCACCGCACCCCCGATGCTGTTGAGGCATTTGCTAAGAACGCAGCGGGAAGAGGAATTAAGGTGATAATAGCCGGAGCGGGAATGGCAGCTGCACTCCCTGGTGTCATTGCTGCCTCAACGACACTCCCCGTCATCGGCGTGCCGATAAAGGGAAGCGTCCTTGACGGTGTTGACGCCCTGTACAGCATACTCCAGATGCCTCCGGGCATCCCCGTCGCTACGGTAGCAATCAACGGAGCTATGAATGCAGCCATCCTGGCGTGTCAGATGATAGCCCTCGGCGACGAGACTATGGCAAAGAAGATGTCAGAGTATAAGGCTACCCTCGGTGAGAAGATAGAGAAAGCAAATAGGGAACTTAAAGATATAAAATATAATTATAAGGTATAGACATGAGTTATCAACGCAGATATTCCACAGTAACGCGCATAGGCAACACCCCTTTAGGAGGCGAAAACCCAATCCGTGTGCAGTCGATGACCACCACCGACACTAACGACACGCAGGCGTGTATAGAACAGGCGCAGCGCATTATTGACGCCGGCGGAGAGTATGTCCGTCTTACTACACAAGGATCGCGCGAGGCGGAGAACCTTAAGAACATTGTTGCAGGACTGCGGGCACGCGGCTATAACACACCATTGGTGGCTGACGTGCACTTCAACGCCAATGTGGCTGACGTGGCAGCACGTTATGTTGAGAAGGTGCGCATAAACCCCGGAAACTATGTTGACCCCGGACGTACCTTTAAGCAGTTGGAATATACCGACGAGGAGTATGCTGCTGAGCTTAAGAAGATAGAGGACCGTCTGTTGCCGTTCATTGCGATCTGCAGGGAGCATCATACCGCCGTGCGCATAGGTGTTAACCACGGCTCGCTGTCGGACCGCATAATGTCGCGCTACGGAGACACCCCGGCAGGAATTGTTGAGAGTTGCATGGAGTTTCTGCGCATCTTCCGTAAGGAGAATTTCAACGATGTGGTGATATCTATAAAGGCAAGTAATACCGTCGTCATGGTAGAGAGTGTCCGGCTGCTCGTGAAACAGATGGACAACGAGGATATGCACTATCCGCTGCACCTCGGTGTTACCGAAGCCGGCGAAGGTGAGGACGGAAGAATAAAGAGTGCTGTGGGCATAGGAGCGCTGCTGACAGAGGGTATCGGTGACACCATTCGTGTGTCGTTGAGCGAGGAGCCCGAGGCAGAGATACCCGTCGCACTGACACTTGTCGGACTCATCGAGGAATGTTCTGCACTCCGTGAACAGTTAGAGCGCGAAATAACAGATGACACGATACGTCTTCATACCAACGCCTCGTCGTGGGAGGAGTTCCAGTTGAAGACTGCTATGGCGTGCGGGGCACTGCTCATAGACCGTAAGGCGACGAAACTCGAAATAACTACCGACAGCCGTTTTGAAGGTCACGACCTTGTGGCACTTGCTGACGGCATATTACAGGCGGCAAGGATAAAGTTTACCAAGACCGAATATATATCATGTCCCGGATGCGGACGCACGCTGTACGACCTCCGTTCTACCATTGCCCGCATTAAGGAGGCAACAAAAGACATGCCGGGACTGAAGATTGGCATCATGGGATGCATCGTCAACGGTCCCGGCGAGATGGCTGATGCCGACTTCGGATATGTAGGAGCCGGTCGCGGCAAGATAAGTCTGTATAGAAAGAAAGAGTGCGTCCTGAAGAATATCCCTGAGGAAGAAGCTGTAGAACGACTCCTGGAACTTATTTCACAATCGAGTGAAGCGGGTTCTTGACACCCTTCATGTTCGTGAGGAATGCCTTGGCTGAGCCGAACTTCAAGAACATATCCAGACGGATAGGTACGTGGTTATCGTCGTCGGTGACGTAGAAACGTACTATCTCACGCCATTTGGCATCGTCGCGGTCGTATTCCATATACGACAACTCCAGACAGCGGTATTTCTTGCCGTCGTCTGCCTTGATGGTGCTCTTGCCGCGATACCTCAGCTGTCCTTTCTCGATGGTGTTGCCGTCAGCAATGGGGAACCTCACAACGTGACCCTTTGTCCATCCGTCGGGATTGAAGCTACGGGCACGGAGGAATATATTCATCATGTCGTAAGTGCAGTCCTCCATAGTGTTTTTGTGCCACTCGTGCTTTCCTTCGTGGTTGATGCGGTGCTGACGGAGGTTCGTATTTCCGCCGCTGTATGTGTACCATACCTCGTCAACGGTGTAGCGCTTTCCCTCGCGTGCTCCCTTACGGAAATACAGCGGTTCCATGTCTAAGGAGCTGTAGCACAGCAGTGTGTCGCGCAGTACAAACATCTGGTCAACTTTGCTATTGCCTCGGGTGGTAAGACTTGCTCTGAAGGCGTCTTTACCCTGATAGTTACTCTGCACTGTGTACATAGAAGCCGTTCCTGCCTTCACCCATATGAACTTCCAGTTGTAGTAGAGGTTGTATGCGAGGAACTCGCCCGACTTAAAGGCGGTGTTTCTGAAAGCGCACTGTGCCTTTACCGGTGATACACAAAGCAACTGTGTAAATGCAAACAGTAAGAATAATTTTAATTTCATCGTCTGTAAATTTTAGTTTTGTCCTTCAATATATTGTATTCCCATCGCTCTTGCACGGTCTGCGTTGCGATGTTTTATAGTCTTTTCCTTTTCGCCTTTCTGCTTTATCAAAGCTCCGGGTTTTTGTCGTTGCAGATTCTTGTCGGAAGGGGTCCACGACATTGAGATGTCCCACTTTGCCTTACACTCTATCTTGTCGGGATAGTAATAGACGGTCTCTGCCTGTCTGTTATCGTCATAGAGGCCTGTGTCCCACAGTCCGTTGCCGTTGCTGTCTATGAACATCCTGAGGTAGTAGATTTCGGGTTTCACAAAGTAGAACTCAACCTTTCCGTCTTTCGTGGAAATTTTCTTTACGGCCTTGTCATTCTTGTCGAGCAACTCCACAACGATGGTGGTGTCCTGCATGCCGTTGATAGTAAACAACAAGGTGCTGTAGCTGTCGAGACTGCCTACCTTAAAGCCTTGTTTAAACTTCTCCGACACACGTCCGTAGATGTCTGTGAAGGCGGCAGAGTCCACCTCAAGACTATACTCTATTCCTGGGTGCCACTCGCCAAGGAGTTCATATTTCCTCGGTTCGTTCTTAATTTGTCGGAACAGGTGTGGTGCTCTATACCATAGCGTGTCGTGTTTGGAATATAGGTGTATCATTGTAGAGTCAGCACTCTTTAATGGTGCCGGCAACTCAACGAAAATGTTCTGGTCGGGACTCATCAGCGATGGTGCCTTCCACTCTGCTTTCAGAGCCTCTGCAGGCATCGTCTCAAGATATTTCTCTCCATGTTTCTTAGCCTTTTCCTGTTTTTTCTTCCAGTCTTCGTACTCGCGATTTTTCTGCTTCTGTCGTTTCTCGAAACTTACCTTTGGCAGAATATCTAAGGTGTCTTTCTGCGGAACGAGAACACCCGTAGTGTCTGTAGCCATATAGCTCATCTCTACTCGCAACGTGTCCTGATTGATGAGCAGTGAGTCGCGCAACCAGTAGGTTATGGTGTCATTCTTCTCTGACGGTTCTATGACGAAAGCGTCATGCTCGTTGAAGTTTAGTCCTTTCAGTTCCGGGAGCTTGTCACTGCCATAGCTGAAGAAGAGAGTGAAACGGTTAGGGTCTTTACGCTCAGACTTTAGGAAGTGTCTGTCGGTCTGCACCTCCGTGAAGGCTCGCAGCACGATATCGTCGGGCAGGAAGTGAGTATATGGAACCTGCTTTATAGAACTGATGTGTAGTGAGTCTTGCCACAAGGTGTCCTGACGAACGTCGGGCATACATGTGGGCACGATGATGTCGTTGCTGAATGCTATCATCTCGCTTTTTTGTGCAAAACAGTAGTCGCCGTCGGCATCCTTCAGTGCACGAATCCTGTAAGCTCCCGGTGCCACCCCCCTAATAATAAATTTACCGTAAGAGTCGGAGCGACTGACGCGTAACATAGGCTTTTCACGGAATGTAGAACGTTGAAATCCTATGGTGTCGTAGAGCCCTACGAGGACACCCTTCACTGGTTCCAGGTTCGACGCGTCAAGGATATATCCGGATACCTCAAGAGTGTCTATAACATCACCCGTAGAGAACGTGAAGGTGTAGTTGCCCAAAGGGTTTCCCTCACTGTTATCGCTGATAGCGTCGCTGAAGTCAATGGTATATGTGGTGTTTGGCTTCAGAGAGTCTTTGAGTTCTATCTTTATGCGCTTTCCTGCTCCTGCTATCTCGGGCATTTCCAGCTGTGGTGGCGAAACGACGACCTTCTCGGTAGCGTTCTCAAGTTTTATGAACTCGTTGAAATAGATATTAATCTTTTTGCCGTTGAAATTGGTGGCTTCGTCGTTGGGTACCGACCTGACGACCCTTGGCGGCTGCTCGTCGAACCAACCGCCGTCAGGCTGTCCCATCTTGGCACAACCTACCAGCAATACTGCAAGTCCTAATATCCAATGTTTCTTCTTCACTGAGTTTTTACTTTTTATTGTTAGTCGCAGCTGAGCTGCGACCTACTTCTAACCACTAACCTCTAACCACTAACCTTTCAATTCCAAAAGTCCCTCAATATACTCCCTTGAGTTACTCAGTCGCGGCACCTTGTTCTGCCCGCCCAGTTTTCCACGCTGTTTCATCCAGTCGTTGAAGAGTCCATTGCGTGCCACTATTATCTCTAATGGTTGCAGCGTTATATTTTTATGACGCTTAGCCTCGTAGTCGCTGTTTATCTCTTGCAACTTCTTGTCGAGAGCCTCCGCAAAAGCCTCCACAGACGACGGTTCTTTAGTAAACTCTATCATCCACTGGTGGCGACATTTTGCGTTGTCATCCATGAATACCGGTGCCGCAGTGTATTCCAATACCTCTGCTCCCGTCTGTTCACAGGCATATTTAAGTCCCTGTTCAGCGTTGTCAACAATAAGTTCCTCTCCAAAGGCATTGATAAAGTGTTTCGTTCTTCCGGAGATGACGAACTTATACGGGTTGACCGATGTGAAGCGTACCGTGTCGCCTATCATATAGCGCCACAGTCCGCACGACGTGCTTATCACCATAGCGTAGTTCTTTCCCGGCTCAACACCCCACAGGGGGACGCACGTTGCAGGGTCGTCAAGGCTGTCCATAGGGATGAACTCGTAGAACACGTCGTAGTCGAGCATCAGCAGCATAGCCTTGTCGGTGGGGTCGTTCTGCAGTCCGAAGAAACCTTCGCTGGCATTATATGTCTCCATATAGTGCATTCGCGGCGATGTTATGAGACGTTCGTACTGACTGCGGTATGGTGTGAATGCCACTCCTCCGTGGAAGAAGACTTCAATGTTTGGCCACACCTCTTCGAGATGCTCTTTGCCGCTGAGTTCCATAACGCGGGTGAGTACAGACATCATCCACGACGGTACACCGCTGAGGTTAGTGATGTTCTTGTTGAGGGTCTCGCGTGCTATACGTTCACGTTTCTCTTCGAAGTCGGTGAGAAGTGCTGTCTTCTTTCCCGGCACGCGTACGAGGTTCACCAGCGGGTTGATATTCTCTATAAGTATGGCACTGAGGTCACCCACCAGGGAGCCCGCAACGTTATAGTTGGGAGCATGACTGCCGCCGAGGATAAGTCCTTTGCCGTCAAACATCCTGCTCTTGGGGTTGTTCTGCAAATACATAGCCACAGCGTCGGTGCCGCCAGCATAGTGTATGCGTTGAAGTCCTTCCTTGGAGACGGGAATAAACTTGCTCTTGTCGTTGGTCGTTCCCGACGACTTGGCGTACCATTTTACCTGTCCTCTCCAGAGGATGTCTTTCTCTCCGTGGCGCATACGGTCTATGTCCGCTTTCAGTTCCTCGTATGTGTTTATGGGGATGTTCTTGGCGAAATCCTCATATTCACGTATGTTTGCAAAGTTGTGGTTACGCCCATACTCCGTATCTTTGGCGCAAGAAACCAGTCGCGTCAGTACCTTTTCCTGGAGTTGTTTACCTCCGGAAATGTGGCGTTCCAGTTGCTTTTGGCGCAGTAAGAACGCATTACGTATAATACCTGTTAAACTCATTCTGAGTGCAAAGATAGTAATGAATTTACGATTTGACGATTTACTATTTACTATTTATAATTTTTTTACTTCTTTGGAAAGAATTTACAACTCCACTTCCATATTACTATTCCAGCAGTTACCGATACATTGAGAGAGTGTTTGGTGCCGTATTGGGGAATTTCCAGACATCCGTCACATTCGTCGATAACTTCCTGGTGCACACCCTTTACCTCGTTGCCAAAGACAACGGCGGTAGGCTCCTCTTGCTCCTCGTCCCCTAATTTCATGCTTCCCTCGCATTGCTCTACGGCAAGCACTTTGTAACCCTTCTCGTGAAGGCAGCGTACTGCCTCCAGAGCAGTAGGGAAATACTCCCACTTTACGCTGTCCTCACCACCGAGGGCGGTCTTGTGAATTTCAGGATGAGGCGGTGTTGCCGTGATGCCGCAGAGGTATATAGCCTCCACGCGAAAAGCATCGGCGGTGCGGAACACCGAGCCGATGTTATACATAGAGCGCACGTCGTCAAGCACCACTATCAGCGGCATTTTCTCCGCCTCGTGGAACTCCTCCACCGTCATGCGGTTCATCTCTATGGTTCTAAGCTTCCTCATACTTCACTGTTAAAAGCAATAGCGTACGCTTTCATCTGCTTGAGCATAGCCAGCAGACCGTTGGAACGCGTTGGCGAGAGATGCTCCTTCAGTCCTATCTTGTCTATGAAGTAAAGATCCGCGTCCATTATCTCCTTAGGACTGTGTCCGCTGAGCACACGTATAAGTAGTGCCACGATACCCTTTACTATCAGGGCGTCGCTCTCTGCCCGGAAAGTTATGATGTCTGCAGCCTTGTCGTAGTCGGCCTGCAACCACACCCTACTCTGACAACCGTCAATAAGGTTGCTCTCTGTCTTATATTCATTGGGCAACGGCTCTACGTCGCCACCGAGGTCTATCAGCAACTGATATCTGTCCATCCAGTCGTCAAGACCGGCGAACTCCTCTATCACTTCGTCTTGTATTTCGTTAATTGTCATGATTCTCAATTATCTTAAACACTTTATCGTTTGGCCTTACCTTTCCTTCTACAGGTATTGAAACGCGCCATCCTTTCTCTGCTCTCTCCACGGGTTTTAGATCGTAACGTATCTCCTTGGCATCAAGATACATAACTCCCGTCGTGGGTCCTGTAATGAGTAGGTGTTCGTTAGCGTCAATCTCTGAGGCTTCTACAGCTATCTCTGCCACGTTGAGGCGTGAGAAATATTTTATCACCTTTCCTACCAACACCTTCTTTTCTGTAGCGTTGGAGCCGTAGTTCTTGTTCCATTCACCCAGTCGCTGTCCCTGATAATATCCATCCCAGAATCCGCGGTTGAACACCTTCGCCAGTTCTGTGTCCCATGCATCCTTCTTCTCTTCGGTGAAGGTGCCCTCGAGAACACTCTTTATAGCTTCTTTATAGGTGCGAACAACAGTATATACGTACTCGGGACCTCTTGCACGTCCTTCTATCTTGAATACTCTTACACCGACGTCCATCATCTTGTCGATGAAGCGCACTGTCTTAAGGTCCTTAGGACTCATAAGGTATTTGTTGTCAACCTCAATCTGGTTGCCAGTCTCTGCGTCGGTGAGGATGTACGAACGCCGACATATCTGTATGCACTCGCCTCTGTTGGCGGAGCGTCCGGAGTCGGCAAGACTCATATAGCACTTACCGCTCACAGCCATGCACAGCGCTCCGTGACAGAACATCTCTATGCGCACCAGTTCTCCGCGGGGTCCGCAAATGTGCTGCTCCTCTATCTGCCGGTATATCTCGGCCACCTGCTCCATCTTCAGTTCGCGTGCCAATACCACCACGTCAGCATAACGGGCATAGAACTTCAGTGCTTCAACGTTCGAGATATTCAACTGCGTGGAAAGGTGTACCTCGACACCCTTTTCACGACAATATTCCATTACGGCAACGTCTGAAGCTATCACTGCTGTTATCTTTGCCTCGTAAGCTGCATCGATAATGGTGTGCATCGTTTCTATGTCCTCGTCGTATATTATGGTGTTCACCGTAAGGTAGGTTTTTATACCTTCCTTAGAACACGTCTCGGCAATATCGCGCAGGTCGTCTATCGTGAAGTGGTTTGCCGAGTGTGAACGCATATTCAACTGTCCTATGCCGAAATACACGGAGTCTGCACCTGCCTGTATCGCAGCCATTAACGACTCTCGCGAACCAACGGGCGCCATCACCTCGTAGTCTTTATACTCTTTACTTGTCATTCTTATGTCCTTTTTCGTTGAGATAGACTTTAAATCCGCTGCGAAGGTACAAAAAAATGATGTAAAAAACGAAAAGCGTCCCAACGAAGTAAAGAAAAGGTTTAAATAAAGTTAAAAATTAACACAAGATGCATGGCAATTAAATAATTTTAAATAAATTTGTTGCCGTAAATCGATTATTCACTAACCAAATTTAAGATTATGAAGAAGATTTTAATGGTAGCAGTTATGGCTATAGTAGCCCTGACAGCAAATGCGCAGAGTAACACAATGCGTGACGAAGGAACAATAACCATCCAGCCAAAGATTGGTATTGGCTTCGGTGTTCTTTCTGGTTCGTGGGAAAGCACAAACAGAGATGCAAAGACACGTGTCGGCTTCCTTGTAGGTGCTGAAGGTGAATACTACGTAAACGACTGGCTCGGAGTAGCAGCAGGAATAAACTATGCTCAGCAGGGATGGAAGTGGAAGGTAAAATCTACGGGTAACAAATATACCGACAAGCTCGACTACCTGAACATCCCTATCACGGCAAACTTCTATGTGCTTCCCGGATTTGCACTTAAAGCCGGTGCACAGTTCGGATTCCTGCTTAATGCAAAGGATGACGGCGTTGACGTGAAAGACAAGTGTAAAAAGTTCAACTTTGCTATCCCTGTAGGTCTTTCCTATGAGTATGAGAATGTCGTTCTTGACGCACGCTACAACATTTCTGTCACAAAGGTTAACAAGGACGGTTCAGACAAAATGCGCAGCGACTTGATACAGATTACCGTAGGTTACAAGTTTGAGCTCTAAAAAGTATAAACAATCTATAATAAAGATTGCCTCGAGACCTCCTCGAGGCATTTTTTTATGCAAAAATTTGCCTAAAATATAATAATGTATTACCTTTGCAGGTCGTTTAGGTGATATTATTGTGAGGAAAACTGGAATTGTTCATATTGTAATGCTCCACGTCATACTGTTTTTTACAGCATGTACACAGGGCGATGAGGCGCCAGCCACAACTTTGCATGAAGACACGGCAGTAAATTTTTCTCCCTATATAGGGAAAGTGCCGGAGTCGCGTGCCGGTGCTCCGGGAGAGATAACGCAAACGAAGCTGCAGACGCTCGGATTCGGTGTGTTTGCACAGCACACTGGAGATTCGGACTGGAGCGGTTATACAAAGACCGTTCCCTTCAACTTCATGTGGAACCAAAAAGTGGAGTGGGACGACGATGCAACTGCGTGGACGTACGAGCCGCTGAAGTACTGGCCTAACGACAATAACCCTGCCGACGACCAGGGCGCCACCGGTTCACTGACACACAGTTACCTGAGTTTCTTTGCATACGCCCCATATACTGACGTCGCAGCGCCCGGTAGCGGATTCGACGTGAAGGACACTGACAGCAACAGTGACGGTAAGCCCGACCATGACGGCATTGTGAAGATTGTAGCTAACACCACCAATGTCAACAGCTCGTATCTCTACTACCGCACAAGCAACGAAAAGCCATTCGGCGTAGACGAGAGTGTCGACCTGCTGTGGGCTACAAAACAGGACTGCTATAAGTATGATACTGATAATGCCAACGACTACGGGCGCATCGACGACCGCGTACCACTAGTATTCAAGCATGCCCTTACCAAGCTGGATATCAACGTTCGGGCAATGGTTGACCGCACCGCAGACTATAGCTCACCGGCTTATCCTACCGATTTAGATCCTAACACCCGCATTTTTATAAAGTCTGTAGAGATAACTACGCCTGACTACTATTCAGAAGGAAAACTAAAGCTGGCACCCGTTGGAGATACACCGTCGTGGGACTACACCGAACTGGACGCCAAGAAGAATACGGGGTTCGTTTTCGGAAAGGATGCCGATGGAAAGTTCAAGGACGACGTTAAGTACTCCATGCGCTATGAGGCTCCGAACGTTCCTGTCAATGCCTCCATCACTGACAGTAACGCTGACGAATTAGACGATGCGACGGGTCTGACACTTTTGGAAACAGCGCGTGCCGGCTTCGACGCTATGGAGGCGGGAGTACTGAGTACCGAGCAGCAGTTGTCTGCCAACTACCCCGTATTTATGTTTCCGCCATCTACAAATCAGAGAGATGTATCCATAACAGCAGTCTATCACGTAGTGACCTTCGACCCTAACCTGACATTGAACGACCCGAAGTACTACAGCGACGTGACAAACAATATTACAGCTTCGCTGGGCAGCAATTTGAAGTTTGACCCCAACAAGCAGTACAAGATACTCCTAAGTTTAGGTGTCACCAGTGCAAAGTTCGAGGTGTCTGTCCTCGACGAAAACGGTGAGTGGATTCTCCTGAGTGCTGTGGTTAAGGACTGGGACGAGAAAACCGCAGAAGTGGACGTTAAATAATTCATAAAAAGTAGAGCTTAATGCATAATAAATATTTCATACTTGGACTATTGTTAACGCTTACCGCCTGCAGCAGTGACGACGTTGTCAGCGGAGGTGCAAAGCCCGATGACCTGGCACTTACACTCGACGTTGCAGAAACCGACTGGCAGGGCGAAAGCATCAGTGTCGCCTCCCGTGCCGGCGAGACGTTGGAGGGACTGAAGGGTACCTACCCTGGAGCTTCATGGGACTTCACAAGCGAAACACTAACTAAGGAAGACTTGTTGAATAAGACAGGACTGACATTCACTCCGTTAGGTGGTGTTGAAGAAAACCTGACGGTGGTAAATGTGGATGGGGCAAAAAAAGCCGTACGCTTGCATGGGACGTTGACTGTTAGGAACTTGAAAGCCGGACAGAAAGTGACAATCGTATTCAAGACAACGGATCCTGATACTCCACGTATATTGAACTTCGACAACCTGACCAGACCGTCTGGATTTACACCTCCAACAACAGAACAGCAGACAGGTAGTGGATATGCGAATGCCAACGGCGATGTTGTCTTTACCACCACAGGACCAATGTATATCTATAGAGTCGAGGTACAGCAAGCTACTGACGAAGGCTTTGGACTTTACTGCGAAAAGTTGTATTACGCGAATACTCAGGTGAAGTGGGATAATATAAATAGCCGATGGAACATTGGTGCAAATAACTATGACCAATACTGGCCAAGAACCCAGGCAGGAACACTTGACATCTATGCGTATGCACCATTCAAGCCAAGCCCAAGCCCAACATATACTGTGACAAGCGGAAAACTGGCTTTTAGTGCGGAAAGATTTCCTAATATGGGACCGGGAATGAACTTTAGCGATCGTTTGTCCGGCACTAATGTGGATTTGCTCTATGCCGGCGCAAAGCATGACCTCAGAAATGTAAATCCCGCGGTACTGAATTTTAAGCATGCACTTGCGAAGCTAACCTTCGGTACTATAACAAACAATACCGGTGAAGTCAT
>ODAJ012180194.1_pt1 | contig 22084 bp, 21 predicted proteins | sample 1539241 | NCBI WGS metagenome assembly ODAJ01 (sample SAMN02144231, study PRJEB22623) | gut metagenome | biome: sheep rumen | host: Ovis aries | place: New Zealand | reverse complement strand
GCCATCCGGATGGCCAGATCGCGGCAGACGCTCTCCAGGGCCTTCACGAACAGAGCGTAGCTTTCATCCTCCGCCTCAATGAGCCGGTTGCCCGCAAGCCCGTTGGCCAGGATCAGCAGCGTATCGTTGGTGCTGGTGTCCCCGTCCACGCTGATCATATTGAAGGTGTCCGGCACCACGGCGCTGAGCGCGCGCTGCAGCAGCGCGGAGGAAATGGCGCAATCCGTGGTGAGATAGCCGAGCATGGTGCACATGTTGGGATGGATCATGCCGGAGCCCTTGCTCATGCCGCCCAGATGCACGGCAACGGAACCGGAGCCGTCCGCGGCGGGCAGGTCGAAGGTGACGGCAAATTCCTTGTTCACGGTGTCCGTGGTCATGATGGCGCGGCTGGCGGCGGTGCCGGCCTCCAGCGTGGCGGACAGGCGGGGGACCATGGTGCTGACGCCGTACTGAATCCGGTCCAGAGGGATGTTGGGACCGATGACCCCCGTGGAACCGATGAGCACGCTGTCCGCGGGGATGCCCAGCGCGTCGGAGACGCATTCGGCGGTCTCCCGGCAGAGGCGTAGCCCCGTTTCGCCGGTGGCCGCGTTGGCGATGCCGGCATTCACGACCACGGCCTGGGCCTGCGCGGCATGATGAACGATGTCCATGTCCCAGAGAACGGGGGCAGCCTTGACGATATTGGTGGTAAAGGTACCGGCTACGGTGCAGGGCACGTCGCTGGCGATCATGGCCATATCCGTCCGCCCCTGATATTTGATGCCCGCGGCGCAGTCCGCGGCGCGGAAGCCCTTCGCCACCGTGACGCCGCCGGGAATTTTACGAATGCTCATGTTCTTCTCCAATAAATCGCGTGATATTTTTGTCGTTCAGTTCAAAGGTGTAGTAATTGACGTCGGATTTTTCGTTCCAGCCGATTTTTTTCCAGAAGGCGTTTCCGACCTCGTTCCGGGTAAAGGCGATGAGCGCGACGCGGTTGATGCCCATCTGGCGCAGCTGCTGCATGCAGTAGCTGACCATCCGGGTGCCGATTCCGCGGCGCCTGCATTCCCGCGCCACGCACACATGATACAGCGCGCCCTGCCGACCGTCCGACCCGCAGAGGATGGAGCCCACGATCCGCCCACCCTGACGGGCCACGACGCTGGTGGTTGGATTCCGGCGGATAAACCGGGCGATATCCTCCCTGGAATCATCCAGGGCGCGGATGCCGAAGCCCCGGATGGTCAGCCAGAGGGCATGCACCTCATCATAGTCCGCCTCGGTCATGGCGGATATGGTCACTTCATCCATGCTCAGATCACCAGCCCCTCGGTTTCCGGCAGGCCCAGCGCCAGATTCATGTTCTGAATGGCGGCCCCGGAGGCTCCCTTGCCCAGATTGTCAAACCGGGAAACCAGAATCATGCGCTCCTCCTGCCCGAAGACGGCGATCTCCAGATCATCCCGGCCGGCGAAGGCGTTCGCGGCCAGGAAGCCCGCCTCGTCCGCGTCGCGCCGGACGTGAATCAGCGGCTCGTCCCGGTAATAGGCTTCATAGATGTCCAGCAGCTCTCCGGAGGTCAGATAGGTATCGGCCCAGGAAAGCGGCACGGTGACCTCCATGCCGGCATAATACGGAGCCACGATGGGGCAGAAGACCGGTTCGTTTTCCAGCTCACACTGGGCCTTGATCTCCGGCAGATGCTTGTGAGACTGGGTCAGCCCGTACTGGCGCGGCGCGTCCAGCAGGGGAGAGCGGTCCGGCGCCTCATATTCGGCGATCATCTTCTTTCCGCCGCCGGAATAACCGGTCAGGGAAAAGCAGGAGAGCACCGCGTCCTTCCGGATGGCGCCGGAAGCGATCAGCGGCGCGACCAGGGAGATCATGCCCGTGGCGTGACAGCCCGGATTGGCAATGCGGAGGGAGGAGCGAATCTGATCCCGCCGGTTCCACAATTCCGGAAAGCCATAGACCCAGCCCCGCGAGGTCCGGTGGGCGGTGGAGGTATCGATGAGGACGGTGCTGTCTGATTCCAGAAGGGAAACGGCCTCCTCGGCGGCGGCGTCCGGCAGACAGAGGAAGGCCACGTCCGCCTCGTTCAGGGCATCCCGCCGGGCCGCGGGATCCTTCCGCAGCGCTTCGGGAAGGGTGATCAGCTGAAGCCCGTCGCGGCAGCTGAGCCGCTCGCGGATCCGCAGGCCGGTCGTGCCGGCGCTGCCGTCAATAAACACTTTCTTCATGCGGGAACTCCTCGGCGCGCTGTGCAGCGCGGGCGTATGTACCAAAATTCCAGACCCGGAGCAGCGCCGGGCCTGGAAAGGAGAAACGGGTTACTGATGCGCGGCATCGACCAGGGCCTGCACCTTCGTGGGCAGACCGAAGAGGGTGATGAAGCCCGCGGAATCCTTCTGATTGTAATCGCTGGCCCCGAAGGTGGCGATGTCTTCGGAATAGAGGGAATAGTCGCTCCAGAGGCCGGCCTTGATGATGTTACCCTTGTACAGCTTGAGCCGGACCTTGCCGGTGACGCGCTCCTGGGTCTTGTCCACAAAGGCGGAGAGCGCCTCCCGCAGCGGGGAGAACCAGAGACCGTTATAGACCAGCTCCGCGAAGGTGATGGACAGCTTCTGCTTTTCATGCATGGTCAGCTTGTCCAGACAGATGGACTCCAGCGCTTCGTGGGCGCGGTACAGAATCGTTCCGCCGGGCGTCTCGTATACGCCGCGGCACTTCATGCCCACGAGCCGGTTTTCGACGATGTCGATGATGCCGATGCCGTTTTTGCCGCCCAGCTCGTTCAGCTTCAGGATGATATCCTTGGCGGAAAGCTTCTCATCGTTGAGGGCCACCGGGATGCCCTTTTCAAAATCCAGGGTGATGTAGGTCGGCTCATCCGGCGCGTCCAGCGGGGAGACGCCCATCTCCAGGAAGCCGGGCTTTTCATACTGAGGCTCGTTGCCGGGATCCTCCAGATCCAGCCCCTCATGGCTCAGATGCCAGAGATTCTTATCCTTGGAATAATTGGTTTCCCGGGTGATCTTCAGCGGAATATGGTGCGCCTCGGCGTAGTCAATTTCCTCATCCCGGGACTGGATGGACCATTCCCGCCAGGGGGCGATGATGGGCATATCCGGCGCGAAGTGCTTTACAGCCAGCTCGAAGCGCACCTGATCATTTCCCTTGCCGGTGCAGCCGTGGCAGATGGCGTCAGCGCCTTCCTTCCGGGCGATTTCGACCAGGCCCTTGGCGATGCAGGGACGCGCGTGGCTGGTGCCCAGAAGATAATCCTCGTAGATCGCGCCGGCCTTCATGGTGGGAATGATATAGTCGTTGACATATTCGTCCGTCAGATCCAGCACGTAGAGCTTGGAAGCGCCGGTCTTCAGCGCTTTCTCCTCCAGCCCCTCGAGCTCATCCGCCTGCCCGACGTTGCCGGAGACGGCGATGATTTCGGGATTGTTGTAGTTCTCCTTGAGCCAGGGGATGATGATGGAGGTATCCAGACCGCCGGAATAGGCGAGGACAACCTTCTTAATGTTTTCTTTATTCATACAGAGTGCCTCCTTCGTGCATGTTTATGCGGTGGAATATACACCCTTTCAGCAGGCTTGTCAAGTGAAATATAAAGATTTTCAAAAGTTTTTTTCGCGTTCTGAAACGCGGACGGAATATGCAATAATAATGAATATTTGTGCATGAATATTCATCGCTCCGAAGGGTCGGAGGGAATGATTGACTTTCGGCGGAAAGCCTTTTACAATACCTCTGTATGAGAACAGGAAAGGGGAGCAGGTATGCCGCAGGACGAGAAGGAAAAACGGAGCGCTGCTCAGACCCGCGGTCTGCTGCGCAGGTTCATATCCTATTATAAACCGCATAAAAAGCTCTTCTGCCTGGATATGGGTGCCTCCCTGCTTGTATCCCTGCTGGGCATCGTTTATCCGATCATCACCCGGTCCATGCTCAATGACCTGATCCCCAACCGGAATTACCGGATGGTGGTCATCGCCGGTGTGCTTCTTCTGTGCCTGTATCTGATCAAGATGGGGCTGAACTATTTTATTCAGTACCAGGGGCACATGATGGGCGTCTACATGCAGGCGCAGATGCGCTCGGATATGTTCGCGCACCTGGAAGCCCTGCCCTACAGCTTCTACGATTCGCATGAAACGGGCAAGATCATGAGCCGGATGACGAATGACCTGTTCGACATCAGCGAGCTGGCGCACCACGGCCCGGAAAACATCATCATTTCCCTGATCAGCATCATCGTGTCCTTCACCTACCTGAGCACGATCAATATCTGGCTGACGCTGATCATTTTTGCCTGCGTGCCGTTTCTGCTGGTCATTTCCTACTCCCTGCGCCGAAAGATGCGCAAGGCCTTCCGCGATACGCGCGCGGCGCTGGCGGACATTAACGCCAGCCTGGAAAGCTCCATCAGCGGCATCCGCGTGACCAAGGCCTACACAAACGCGGACAAGGAAATGGAAAAGTTTGAATCGGGCAACGACCGCTTCAAGGTGGCCCGGAAGGATTCCTACAGCGCCATGGGACGGTTTCACTCCGGGAATACCTTCGTGATGGATGTCTTCAATGTGGTGGTGCTGATCGCGGGCGGCTTCTTTCTCTACAGGGGGGATATCCGCTTTGGCGACTACAGCGCGTTTATTGTTTCCGTGAATATGTTTACCTCCCCGGTGATGACGCTGATCAACTTCATGGAGCAGTTTGAAAACGGCGTGACCGGCTTTGAACGGTTCTGCGAAATCATGGACGAGGAAGCGGAAACCGACTCGCCCGGCGCCCGGGACGCGGGACAGCTGAAGGGCCATATCGTTTTCCGGGATGTCAGCTACGCCTACGATGAGGATCAGAAGGTGCTCCGGCACGTGAACCTGGATATTCCCGAAGGAAGAAAGTTTGCGCTGGTGGGGCCCTCCGGCGGAGGAAAGACCACCATCTGCCACCTGATTCCGCACTTTTACGATGTGGTGAGCGGAAGCATTCTGCTGGACGGGATGGAGATTCACAGCCTGACGCTGGAGAGCGTGCGGCGGAATATCGGCATCGTTCAGCAGGACATCTATCTGTTCAACGACAGCTTCATGGAGAACATCCGCTACGGCCGGCTGGACGCGACGGAGGAGGAAATCATCGACGCGGCCAAACGGGCGAACATTCATGACTATATCATGTCTCTGCCGCACGGCTACGAGACGCAGATCGGCGAGCGCGGGGTCCGCCTGAGCGGCGGCCAGAAGCAGCGGCTCAGCATCGCCCGGGTCTTTCTGAAGAATCCCCCGATTCTGATTCTGGATGAGGCGACCAGCGCGCTGGACAACACGACGGAAATCCTGATTCAGCAGGCGCTGGACGAGCTGTGCATCGGCCGCACGACGCTGGTGGTGGCGCACCGGCTGAGCACCATCAAGAACGCGGACGAGATCGCCGTCGTGGCGGACGGGCGGATTCAGGAGCAGGGAACCCATGAGGAGCTGATTGCCCGGAAGGGACTGTACAACGAGCTGTATCAGCTGCAGTTCAGGGCCAACAGCGGGATCATTAACTGACGAGGAGACGGGTGGCATGCTGGAACTGTGCACGCTGGGAACGGGCGGAACCCTGCCCCTGCCGGACCGGGCCCTGTCCTCCCTTTATGTGCGCGTGAACGGACGGGCGATGCTGATGGACTGCGGCGAGGGCACGCAGGTGGGCATCCGTCGCCTGGGATGGGGGTTCAAGTGCCTGGAGGCGCTGTTCATGACCCATTTTCACGGAGACCATTGCACGGGGCTTCCCGGACTGCTGCTGAGCCTGGAAAAGGCGGGGCGGGAAGAACCCTTTGACATTTACGGCCCGCCGGGGCTGCGGCGCGTCGTGGAGGGGCTTTGCGTGATCGTTCCGCCGCTGAGCTACCCCGTGATGCTGCATGAAATTCCCCTGCAGGGAGGACACTTTCAGGCGATCGGGCTGGACATCACCGCGTTCCCGGTGAATCACGGCGGCATCCCCTGCATGGGGTTCCGGGTGGGACTGAAGCGGGATCCGGTGTTTGATCCGGCGCGGGCGGAGGCGCTGGGGGTTCCTGTGGCGGACTGGAAAAGGCTGCAGCAGGGAGAGACGGTGCGGATCGGCCTGCGGAGAATCCGTCCGGAGGAGGTGCAGGGCGAGGCGCGCCGGGGCATTGAGATGGTTTTCTCCACGGACACGCGCCCCTGCGAGACGCTGAGCAAATATTGCCGGGGAGCCGATCTGCTGATCCTGGAGGGCATGTACGGCGATCCGGAAAAGGAAAGGCTGGCGCACCGGAATCACCATATGATGTTCCGGGAGGCGGCGGAGATTGCGCAGCTGGCCGGAGCGGGCACGCTCCTGCTGACCCATTTCAGCACAAGCACGGAGGAGCCGGAGCTGTATCTGCCCCTGGCCAGGGACGTTTTTCCCCGGACCTTTCTGGCGCATGACGGGGAAACGGTGACATTGCGATATCCCAAGGGAGAAGAAAAAGCATGGATCAGTTTGTCCTGAAGGCGCCCTACGCGCCGTCCGGAGATCAGCCGGAAGCCATTGACGCCCTGGTCCGGGGGATTGAAGGCGGGCTGAAGGATCAGATTCTGCTGGGCGTGACAGGCAGCGGAAAAACCTTTACCATGGCCTCGGTGATTGAACGGGTGCAGAAGCCGACCCTGGTCATCGCCCACAACAAGACGCTGGCTGCCCAGCTGTGCAGCGAGCTGCGGGCCTTTTTTCCGGAGAACCGGGTGGAATACTTTGTCAGCTACTATGATTATTATCAGCCGGAGGCGTATATCGCTTCCTCCGACACCTACATCGAGAAGGATGCCTCGATCAACGATGAAATTGACCGTCTGCGCCACTCCGCAACCGCGGCGCTCCGGGAGCGCCGGGATGTGATCATCGTGGCTTCCGTCAGCTGCATCTATTCCATGGGAGACCCGAGCGAGTATGAAGGGCAGATGATTTCCCTCCGGCCGGGGATGGCCATGGAGCGGAGCCGGCTCATCCGCGATCTGATCGACATCCAGTATGAACGGAATGACATTGACTTTGACCGCGGCACCTTCCGGGTGCGCGGGGATGTGATCGAGATTTTTCCCGCGGGTGAAAAGCAGAAGGCCATCCGGGTGGAGTTCTTCGGGGATGAAATCGACCGGATTTCGGAAATCGATACAGTCAGCGGGCATATGCTGTCGACGCTGGAGCACACATCCCTGTATCCGGCGACGCACTATGCCACGGATCCGGCAAAGATGGAGCAGCATATCGGAGAGATTGAACGGGATCTGGCGGAGAGAATCGAGACCTTCGAGAAGGAGGGCCGCCTGCTGGAGGCGCAGCGCATCGCGCAGCGCACCCGCTACGATATCGAAATGATGCGGGAAATCGGCTACTGTCAGGGGATTGAGAACTATTCCCGCTACTTTGACGGCCGGAAGCCCGGAGATGCGCCCTATACGCTGCTGGACTATTTCGAGGGCGATTTTCTGGTTCTGATTGACGAAAGCCATGTGACCGTGCCCCAGATCCGCGCCATGTACAACGGGGACCGCGCCCGGAAGGAAACGCTGGTGGATTACGGGTTCCGGCTGCCCTCCGCCTTCGACAACCGGCCGCTGCTTTTCCACGAATTTGAAAGCCGAATCGGGCAGACCATTTTCGTCTCCGCAACGCCCGGCCCCTATGAGCGAGAGCGGGCGCAGCAGGTGGTGGAGCAGATCATCCGGCCCACGGGGCTGCTGGATCCGCAGGTGATTCTGCGGAAGGCGACAGGCCAGGTGGACGACCTGGTGGGCGAGATCCGGAGCGTGGCAGCCCGGGGCCAGCGGGTGCTGGTGACGACGCTGACAAAGCGCATGGCGGAAAGCCTGACGGAGTATCTGCAGGAGCTGGAGATCCGGGTAAGATATCTTCACAGCGATATTCAGACGATGGAGCGCGTGGAGCTGCTGCGGGATTTGCGGCTGGGTGAATTTGATGTGCTGGTGGGCATCAATCTGCTGCGGGAGGGGCTGGACCTGCCGGAGGTGGCCCTCGTTGCGATTCTCGACGCGGATAAGGAGGGCTTCCTGCGGAGCGAAACCTCCCTCGTGCAGACCATCGGACGGGCTGCGCGGAATGTGGAGGGCCGGGTCATTCTCTACGGAGACACGGTGACGGACAGCATGATGAAGGCCATGACCGAAACCAACCGGCGCAGGGCCATTCAGCAGGAGTACAACGAGAGGCACGGGATTACGCCGGAAAGCGTGCGCAACGCGATCCATTCCGTGCTCGAAATCACGCGGAAGGTGGAGGAAGCCGCGCCTGTCGCGCTGACAGACGAAGAGCGGGAAGCGCTCATCCGCCAGGTGGAGGAGGAAATGCTGCACGCGGCCAGAGATCTGGAATTCGAAAGGGCGGCAGCGCTGCGTGACCGTCTGCTGGAGCTTCGGGGCGAGGCGCCCATGAAGGAGGATACCCAGCAGCGGCGCAGAAGAAGGGAGAGGACCCGCAAGAGTGAACACTGAGAGAGGACAACATTCCCTGGGCCGGGGATGGCTGCTGGCCCTGAGCCTGGCGCTGCCGGTCATGCTGCTGCTGGGCTTTGCCGTGCTCCGGTGGGGGAAGCTGTTTCTGAATCTGATCCATGTGCTGATGAAGCTGGTGGTGATTGCATGAAGGGGAAACATGAAAAGGCGGGCAGCCCCGCCGCGGTGGTTCGTGCGTCCCTGTGGATGGTCAGCCTGCTGCTGGTCATCGTTCTGCTGGGGACCCTGCTGGGCGGCATCGTGCTGCAGCTGATCAGCGATCAGCGCCTCCATGAGCGGGTGGCGACGGACGCGGAGGTGCTCCAGGAGCAGGAGGCCCGTCTGGAGAAAACCATTGACAGACTGGCGGAGGAGTATTCCTTCGATGCCCGGCGCGTCCGGGAGGAGCTCAGCCGCGATACCCTGATTTCGATGAACCAGCAGGCAGTGAACTGGTGGATGAACCTGGCGCGCAGCGGGAAAGCGGCGGAGATTCCCCAGTGGGACGGCGATCAGATCTGGAACGCCCTGATGGAGGACGAAGCGTTTCTGGCAGCACAGGAGGGCGGGCTGGCACGGAAAAACGCCAGCGACGTGGTCTATGCGATCAGCAATACGCTGACCCGCCAGGTGTTTCCCCTGCGGGAGGAGCTGCTGACGGAGGGAATCGACTTTCTCGGAAGGCGGATTGATCTGGGCAGCGTGCTGCTGGATCTGCGGAAGCTGCCGCTGCTGCTGGGCATCTGCAGCCTCGCGCTCATCGGACTGATCGTGCTGCTGAGCGGCGGCAGGCGGGCCGTGCGGAACCGGTTTCTGGGCGGCGCGGTCGGCGGAGCCGGCATCCTGCTGGCCCTGGGGGTGGCTGCTTTCCGCCTGATCAATCTGAGCGGAATGGCCGGAGAGGCCTCCCGCAGATTTGGACTGCAGATCCGGATTCTCGAGAGAATGGTGACGATCGAGGGACTGGTTCTGGTGGCGCTGCTTGCGGGGGCGGCCTGCTTCTGCTTCCTGTCCGGCCGCGGCAGAGAAAAGGACGGGCGGCATGCGTAGCAGACGGATCAGAACCGTACACCGGGTTGCTTCGGAACGAATTCCCCGGGCGGTCCGGTTCGCGGTGATTGCGGATCTTCACAGCGCGCCTTTTGAGGATGTGCTGGAGGATCTGACGCGGTGCGACGCGGTGCTGATGCCGGGCGATCTCGTAGACCGCCACCGGAAAAACAACACATGGGCGGAGCGCTTCCTGGAGGAAGTGCCCCGGCGGCTCCCCGTCTTCTACTCCGTCGGCAATCACGAGCGAAAGTTCAGGCTGAGGGAGGAATGGATGCAGAGGGTCGCCCGGAGCGATGCCATCCTGCTGGACAACGCGGACACGGTTTTTATGGGCCTCCGCCTGGGCGGCCTTTCCAGCGTCCGGTCCGGCACCGAGCCGGATCTGGCTTTTCTGGATGCCTTTGAACAGCAGCCGGAATACAAGCTGCTGATGTGCCACCATCCGGAGATGTACCGGGACTATGTGCGGGGAAGGAACATCGATCTGACGCTCTGCGGGCATGCCCATGGCGGGCAGATTCAGATCGGCGGCAGGGGGCTGTACGCACCGGGGCAGGGCTTTTTTCCGGAGCTGACCCACGGCGTGCATGACGGGGGCAGAATGCTGATTTCCCGGGGAATGACCAACGGCGCCAAGCCCCGCATTCCGCGCATCAACAATCCCTGCGAGCTGATTTTGCTGGAGATGAATCCAAAAGGAGAAGGGAACCATGACGAAGGAAGAGCTGAACCTGCTGGTTGACTGGTTTGAGAAGAACAGGGATCACCGGCTGACGTTTCTGGAAAAGGAAGCGGTGAAGCTGGAGCTTCGCCGGGCGGAAACGGTCAACGATCTTCTGGAAACCGCGCTAAAGCTGCTGAAAAAAGGCTGAGGCGGGATCCATCCGGGCGCGCAGCGCGGAGGCGCTGAGCAGAGGGTTGATGGTTTCCTCGCTTTCCACGGCCAGGGAGGCCGCCGCGGAGGCGGCTGCCGCGCTCCCGGCGAGGGAGAGGCCCTGCAGAAAAGCCCAGATCAGGCCTGCCATGAAGGCGTCGCCGGCGCCGGTCGTGTTGCGCACCCGCGCAGGGAAGCAGGGCACAAGCACCTGCCCGGTGCGGTCGGCCGCAAGCACGCCGTCCGTTCCCAGGGACAGGAAGACGCGCTGCAGCCCCGCGTCCAGCAGCGCCCGGGCGGCCCGGTGCGCGGATTCGGGATCGCTGACGGGAATCCCGGTCAGGGCTTCCGCCTCCAGACGGTTCGGCTTGAGCGTATGAATCCTGCTCAGCACGGAGCGGAACCGGTCTGCCTTGGAAACGGAGACGGGATCAGCGAAAACCGGCGCGGAGGAGTGGGCGGCGATATAGCGGATGGCCTCCTCGGATAGATTGCCATCCACCGCCACGACGGGAGCCGTCTGCAGCAGAGCCAGATGCTGCTCCAGATACGCAGGCGAAATCTCCCGGCAGATTTCCATGTCGGAAACGGCCAGGGCCAGGTCGCCGTCAAACTGATTGATGTACAGATAAACGGAGGTCGCCCCGCCGCGAACCCGAAGGGCATGACGCAGATCGATCCCGGCCGCGGCACAGCCGCGTTCCACCCGGGCTCCGTGATCATCGTCGCCGAAGGCGGTGAGGAAGGTGACGGGCACATCCAGCTGCCGCAGATTATGGGCGATATTGTGTCCCACGCCGCCCAGGCTGGTCCAGATATGTCCGGGATTGGAATCCCGGGAAATGAGCGGATGATGAGGGCGTCCGCCGATATCGACATTGACGCCGCCGATCATGACGACGCCAGGCGCGCTGTCTGTGAACATGGAGAGCCTCCTGATGCTTTCCCGGAAACGGGGAGTAAATCCATAGTGCGCTCCTGCCCTCAAAAAGTCAAGCGGAATACAGCGCGAACTGAAAAAAGTTGTTGCTTTTGGCCGGGATATATGCTATATTACTGCTTGCGGTTTATCCGCCATTGCATACGCGAAAGAGGTGAAATCGCAATGAAGGAAAACATCCATCCCCAGTACGGCAAGTGCATCGTTCGCTGCGTATGCGGTGAAACATTTGAAACCGGCTCTACCAAGAAGGAGATGAAGGTGGATATTTGCTCCAAATGCCATCCTTTCTACACCGGAAAGCAGAAGCTGGTTGACACTGGTGGACGTGTGGATCGCTTCAAGAAGCGGTTCAACATCGAATAAGATGTTCTGGAGCGTACGGAGTACGCTCCTTTTTTCCCATTTGGCGTCTTTTCGGTCTGTCAGACCGTGATTTGAGCACAGGCGGGAAATACCCGCGAAGGAAGGGAGCGGACCTTATGAAAAAGAAAACATGGCTGGTTCTTCTTCTGGTGGTGGCATTGACGCTTGTCTGCGCCAGCGCACTTGCTTTCGACAAGGAAGGCACCGAATACGGCAACATGCGCGTTGTGAACTGCAAACAGTGGGTCAGCCTCCGGGAAAAGCCCGCGCAGAATTCCGACCGGCTGGCGGTCGTTCCCCTGGGCGCGGAGGTGACGGACTGCGTCAAGTCCACCAAGGGCTTCATTTATTGCCAGTATGAGGGAACCTACGGCTATATCCTGATGAAATATCTGGAGATCATTCCGGAGGTTCCGCCGGTGATGTTCAGCGGCGAGGAGCAGCGCCTGACGATCAACGATATTTCCAAAAACGGCGAAGTGACGCTGAACTGGGTTGAATACAATGTCAAGGTTCTGGCCAGCCACGAAACCGTGGAGGAGGACGGCGCCACGGTGGAAAAGCTCCGGCTGGGCTGCTTTATCGACGATTCTCCGGTCTGGGGATATGTGGTGTCCAGCCCCATGGAGGGCCAGCTGGAAGGCCTGAAGGCCTTTATGGGCGGCAAGGCGGATGATCCCCAGGTCATCGTGAATGATCCCGCGACCGGCCTGACGATGCTGGATCTGCTGACCGGGCAGGAAATCTGGACGCTGTCCGTGGAACAGAAATCCCTGGGCGATGCCGTGGCCTACGCGGTCGGCGAGGATGGCATTATGTACATCACCGGGACGGACGGACCGGAACCCGTGGCGGTTTCCGCGGATGGAATTGTGCTGTGGGAGGCCTACATCAATGACAGCATGATTTACGGTCCCTTTGAAATCGATCTGCTGGAAGATTCCATCGAGGTCAAGTATGAAAGCGGCTATATTGCCGTGCTGGAATATAACGGCAACCTGGTGCGGGTCAAGGGCCTGTAACCGGGAGAGAACACCGAAAAGAGCCGGGCTCGAATGAGCCCGGCTCTTTTGATGCCTGCGCCGCAGCGCTTATCGATTCATCAGGGCAAACCAGTCCTTCATCTTCAGGAGCAGCTCGCTGTTGGTGGCAGCCTTGTCCATCATGGATTCCAGCTGCGGAATGGCCGCGGCGGAGGAGGTGCTGCTGAGCATCTGGCGGATCAGGGAAAGGCCTTCCTTCTGCTGGCTGTCCAGGAGAATGTCCGCGTTCTTGGTGAAGCTGTGCTGGAGATTGATGGCGGGACGGATGCCGGCACGGGCCACCGCCGCGTCCAGGGTCAGCTCCATGTTGGCGGTTCCCTTGAACTCCTCCACCACGGAATCATCCACCTTGGAACCGGTGGCGATGTCCATCGCGGCGATGACGGTCAGGCTTCCGCCCTCCTTGCAGGCACGGGCGGCGCCAAACAGCCGCTTGGCACGGAACAGGCTGGCGGGGTTCACCATGCCGGGCAGGCTGCGGCCCTGCTGCACGGCAGCGGTGGTATAAATCTTGGCAAGCCGGGTCAGGCTGTCTACCAGCACAACGACATCCTTCTGCTGCTCAACAAGACGCATGGCCCGCTCGAGCACAACCTCGGCCAGCCGCAGATGAACCTCAGGAGCCTGATCGAAGGTGGAGGCAAGGACATGGCAGGGGACGGAATCCCGCATCATGGTGACATCCTCCGGATTGACATCGATGAGCAGCATCAGCGTCTCCACATCCGGATAGTTCATACTGATGACCTGGGCAAAGTGCTGCAGCAGCTCCGTCTTTCCCGTGCCGGGAGGGCAGAGAAGGAGGCCGCGCTGGCCGAATCCGAGCGGAGCGATCAGATCAATCAGGCGCATATCCTGCAGGGACGTTCCGTCCGAGGCCTCCAGGGATACACGGCGGGAAGGATAGGTCGGGGTCAGCTCGTCAAACAGCGGACGGGAAAGCGCTTCCTGCTCCGACAGGCCGTTCACGGCGGAGATATAGAGCAGAGCGCCGTATTTATCCCCTTCGCGCTGCGGACGGATTTTTCCGGTGATATAATCCCCTGTCCGAAGTCCGAAGCGGCGGATCTGGGCCATGGAAACGTAAACATCCTTGGAGGAGGGCAGAAAATGACTGGAGCGCAGGAAGCCATAGCCATCCGGATGCAGCTCCAGGGTGCCGCCGCCTTCAATATAGTCCCCTGAGGCCAGAAGCTCCTCCAGGGTGGGAGCGCTGGTGTCCTGCATGGAGACCGTTCCGCCGGCGCCGGTTTCCACGGAACGGGCGCCGGGCGTATAGCTGGCGGACAGGGTTCCGACGGCGCGCGGTCCGAAGCCGTTGCTCTCCCCGGAGGAATAACCGAAGCGCCGCTCCGGGAGGGGAGAGGAAACCGGATGAGCCATGCTCTCCCGCGTCACGGGAGGACGGTCGGCCGGCGCGGGAGCCGGCTGAGCGGGTGCGCTGGAGGCAGGACCGAAGCGCGGAAAGTTCGTTCCCGGACGAGTCGGCTGCACATGCTGCTCCGCCCGCGGAGCGATATTGGCAGACTGCCAGGGAGCATGCCCGGCCGGGACGGAGGGCGCCTGATAGGCAGGCCTGGCGTTGAAGCGGGGCGCGGGAGCAGGGGAAGCAGGCGCAGGATTACTGTGCCACGCGGCACGAAAACGGGGCTCCTCTGCCTCGGGAGCCTGCGCGGCCATTTCCTGCACCGGAGAAGCCGTTTCCTCCGGGGCGGAAAAAACCTCGACCGGCATTTTTTCCTGAAGCTCGCCGGACGGAGCGTCCGCGCTCTGCTCAGAGGTCGCGGCTGCGATGCGTTCGATGATGCCTGCTTTATCAATTCCGGCGCTGAGCTTGATTCTGTTGTCCCGTGCCAGCTTGCGAAGCTGCAGAACCGTCATCGCCTGGAGTTCATTCAGAGTCATGGGGAGAGCCTCCTTTGTTGTTAATCGCAAAAACCACATCCCGAACGACGGCCTGCTCCACTTCATGCTGCAGCCCGGTCAGGGGCGGCTGATCGCAGACCGTCCATCCGGCCCGCCGGAGGGACTCCTGCACGGTGCGGGTGGGGAGGGTGTAGGTGTTGAAGCTGATCGCCAGCGCACCATCCGCCCGAAGCGCCTGCCGCCAGGCAGGAAGCGAACGGGAAAGAAGGGCCTGGAAGGTTTCGGCCCGCTGACTGCCCTGCGGCGCGTGCTGAATGCCATATGGCAGATCCGCAACAATCACATCAGCGGTTTTTTTCCGGAAAAGCGCCGGCGACCATTCGGTGTCGCCGGTGCTCAGGGTCAGCTGCCGCGTGTCCCCGGCAAGATAGTGCTCCTTATCGCTGGAAAAGAGAAACTCTGTCACCGGAAGCGAGCCCCTGCGGAGGGTTTCTGACCTGGCGCGGCGCGTGTGCTTGAGCTGATGATATTTCAGGTATCGCGCAAAATACTCCGCCGCCTCATGAATGGCGCGCTCATCCCGATCCAGGCCAACGGCATTGAGCCCGTCCTGCAGCGCACAGAACAGGGAGGTTCCCTTGCCGCAGAGAGGATCAAAGAGCGTGACGCGCGGATCTCTCAGCGCACCGGGGACCAGGGAAAGGGCGATGTTGATCATCATCCGGGTGAAGGGGACGCCGGTTTTCCCTTTGTACTTCAGAACCTCGGGAAGATCGGCCGGGAGATAGCCAGCCTCCGGGAAAAGCAGCGGCCGGAGCAGATCCCCCTGCCTTTCGGCGATCAGGGAAAGGGAGCTGTGACGCGACAGAATGCTCAGCTCCTCGGGAGAAAGCTCCCGGCACTCAAAGGTCAGAAAAGGAATGCCGCCCAGCCTCTCCGCTTTCACAGGAGCGCTGATCTGCAGGGCGCTTAACATAGAAAGAAGCTCACACCGACAAAGATGAAGGGCGGCTTCCTGGTATCTGATGTTGGTACGCTGAACCAATTCGACCGAATAGATCATGTGATCCTCTTTTCCTTCAGAGCTGAACCCATTATAGCAAAGGAATTCAGGACTTTCAAGGGCCTGAAAATGAAAAAAGAGAGGATTTTCATCCTCTCTGAAGGGTCCGTGTCCGGTTCTCAGCTTCTGGGCGCAAAGCCGATCTTCTTCTGCACCTTCCGCAGGGTTTTCTGCGCCAGATAGCTGGCGCGCTCCGCGTTGGCAAGCAGCATCTGTGTCAGCGCACCCTTGTCCGCGATGATCCGCTTATATTCAGCCTGCAGGGGAGCAAGCGCCGCGATGACGCATTCGGCGGTCCGGGTCTTCAGAACTCCGTAGCCCTGACCGTCCAGCTCGGCGCACAGGGATTCCATGGAGGAACCCGACAGGGCGCTGATGATGCTGAGCAGATTGCTGACGCCCGGCTTGTTTTCCGGATCGAAGCGAATTTCTGCGTCGGAATCGGTTACCGCGCGCTTGATCTTCCGCCGAATCGTGTCCGGATCATCCAGCAGGGCGATGAAGGTTTCCTCAGGGTCACTTTTGCTCATTTTCTTCGTGGGCTCCTGCAGGGACATGACCCGGCCGCCGACTTTGGTAATCAGGGCTTCCGGCACGGTAAACACATCTCCGTACACCCCGTTAAACCGCTGCGCGATGTCCCGCGTGATTTCCAGGTGCTGCTTCTGATCCGCTCCAACGGGCACGAAATTGGTCTGATAGAGCAGGATATCCGCGGCCATCAGCACGGGATAGGTGAAGAGCCCCGCGTTGATGTTATCGGCATGCTTGGCGGACTTATCCTTGAACTGCGTCATCCGGCTCAGCTCGCCCATGTAGGTAAAGCAATTCAGCACCCACGCCAGCTCCGCATGCGCACTGACGTGACTCTGGCAGTACAGGATACTCTTCTGCGGATCAATCCCGCTGGCAAGATAAAGGGCCGCCAGCTCCAGACACCGGCGGCGAAGATCCGCGGGGTTCTGGCGCACGGTGATGGCGTGCTCATCCACGACGCAATAGATGCAGTCATAATCCTCCTGCAGGGTGGAAAAGCGGCGCAGCGCACCGATATAGTTTCCCAGCGTCAGCGTTCCACTGGGCTGAATGCCGGAAAAAATGACTGGCTTCCTGACCTGCTCGGTATTCTGATCCATCCCGAATCAACCTCCTTGAGCCTGGAAGGCCGCCTGACCTGCCCAGGCCCCTATTTCTTCATAGTGCAACATACCTTATCACAAAACGGGAGGAAAAGCAACGAAGCGCACGGTCATTCATGAAGCTTGACCTTGATCCACAGCTCAGACAGCTGCTTTTTCAGCGTTTCATTGTCATGGAACATTTCATCCTTTTCATATCCGGCACGGGGCATGTAGGCGTCATTTCCCTCATAATCTCCGCCTTCTCCGGAGAGCTCCTCCAGCACGGCGGTCAGGGGAGAGGCATAGCCCACCTCGGAGGAGATCATCAGGGCGTTTTCGTACCGCGTGACGTATTCGATGAACCGGTTGGCCAGCTCGGGATTCGAAGCGTTTGCGGGAATGACCATGGCGTCCACGGCGATGTTGGTGCCGTCCTGGGGCGCGCAGAAGCCCATATCCTCATTCTCGGAGAGAATATAGGCCCCGTCTCCGCTGTAGACCAGCGCCATCCATTTTTCACCGTTGGCCATGGAATCGATGACCTCGTCCGTCACGTAGGCAGGATGGACCGCCTTATCCATCTGGCGCAGCCATTCGTAAGCCGCCTGGATTTCTTCCGAATTTTCGGTATTCATGGAATAGCCCAGAGCCTTGAAGGCGACCATGAAGGCATCACGCTCAGAGTCATACATATAGGTGTGTCCGTCATATTCCGGATCCAGGAAGATGGACCAGCCCTTTTCTTCCATTTTGGCCGGATCGATCTTTGTCGTATCGTACACGATGCCGACGGACTGCCACAGATACGGAACGCTGTAGGTATTATCCGGATCATAGCTCAGGTTCGTCACGCCCTCATACAGGCCATCCAGATTATTGACGATGCTCTTGTCGAGAGGCTGCAGCATGTTCTCCTTCAGCAGCCGCTCAATCATATAGTCGCTGGGAACCAGCACGTCATAGGAAGCGCCGGACAGCAGCTTGGTATACATTTCCTCGTTGGAGGAGAACAGGGAATAGTTGACGCGGACGCCGTATTCTTTTTCAAAATTGGTGATTACGGCCTTGTCGATATACTCTCCCCAGTTATACACATTGAGCACATTGGCGTCGCCCAGAGAGATCAGGGGCAGGGAAACGAGGCACAGAAGCAGGAGAACGGAAATCAGTTTTTTCATGGTCAGGGTTCCTCCTTTTTGATCTTTTTGTCTCTGATATATGGAATCAGGTTGACCAGAATCAGAATCAGCGTGACGACCACCACAATCAGCGTGGACAGGGCGTTGACGCTGGGGTTATACCGCTTCATGGAATAGACATACATGGAGATGTTGTTGATGCCTACGCCGGCGGTAAAGAAAGAAATGACGAAATCGTCAAAGGACATGGAGAAGGCAATCAGAGCTCCGGACAGAATCGCCGGATAGATCTGGGGGATGATCACCTTTATCAGCGCCTGCCAGGGCGTGGCGCCGAGATCCATCGCCGCCTCTGCCACGTTATCATCCAGCTGGCGGAGCTTGGGCATGATGGAAAGAATGACATAGGGGATGCAGAAGGTGATGTGGGACAGGATCAGCGTGACCAGGCTCAGCTGCATCTTGACGGAAATGAACAGAAGCATGAGGCCGATGGCCGTGACGATATCGGGATTCATCACGGGAAGATTGTTGACCTCCAGCACGATCGTACGGATCAGCTTCCTGGATTTGGAGAGGCCGATGGCGGCGATGGTGCCGACGACGGTGGAGACGACCGTCGCGATGACCGCCACGACGACCGTATAATAGATGCTCTGGAGCATGGTGCTGTCCTGGAACATATTCTCATACCAGCGAAGGGAGAAGCCGGTAAAATTGGTCAGGGACTTGCTTTCGTTGAAGGAGAAGAATACCACATATCCGATAGGCAGATAGATGAACAGCAGAATCAGGCCCAGGTATCCGGAGGCAAAGCGATCCCAGAGGGTTTTCTTCTTTTTCATCGTTCACTCAGGCCTCCTGTTCGCTTCGATCCAGCTTCCGTGTGAGCCACATGGAAGCGATGATGATCAGCGCCATGATCAGGGATATCGCGCTGCCAAAGTTCCAGTCTCCCGCCTGCAGGAAATAAATTTCAATCAGATTGCCGATCAGCACATAATCGCCTCCGCCCAGGAGCTTGGGAATGACGAAGCTGGATACGGCGGGAAGGAACACCAGCGTAATGCCGGAAATGATCCCCGGAACACTCAGCGGCAGGGTCACGCGGCGGAAGGTTTTCCACTTGTTTGCACCGAGATCATAGCTGGCGGTCAGCAGCTCCCGGTCCATCTTGGCGATGGCGGTGTGAATCTGAATGATCATATAAGGAAGAAAGTCATAGACCATGCCGATGAAAACCTTCATTTCGCTTTCCAGGTCAAAATTCAGCAGAATGCCGCGCCAGGCATAGGTCTTCAGCAGCATGTTGATCCACATGGGCAGGGTCAGCAGGAGCACCATCATCGTCTGGGCCCGCTCCGACAGGTTGGCGATGAACAGCGCCGCGGGATATCCGATCAGCAGGCAGAAAACCGTCGTCAGAAACGCAATCCGCAGGCTGGTGAAGAGGACGCGCATAAAGGTCGCATCGCGGAAAAACTTGGTAAAGTTTTCCAGCGTGAACTGAAAGGTGAGCGTGCTGTTGCCGGTGCGGCTCAGCGCATACAGAAGGATCATGACCATCGGCGCCACGATGAAGATGGCGATCCAGAGAATATAGGGATAGCTCATTCGGAAAAAGGATTTCACGCGTCTGTCACTTCCTTATGCATGACATGAATATCATCCGGGCCGAAGCTGAGGCCTACCCGGTCCCCGGCCTCATGGGCGGAGGTGGTTTCAATCTTGTATTCCCGGCCCTGGGTTGCAAAGGTGATTTCGTAGGTGCCTTCCTGAATGGTGGCGGGGTCAAAGTCGAATTTGACATCCGTAATATCCACCGGGGAATCATCCTGCAGGTTCCAGGCCTCGGCGCTGGCCCAGGTTTTCAGGTCGGTTGAGATCGCCATGGATTCCATGATCTCATCGGCGGTGATGAAAAAGTCCAGCGCGCTGATTCCGATGTTGTGCCGCGCATCCTCCACATATTCGGGATGAATGACGTAGACCTTGACGGTGACCTCTGTTTTTTTCTCCGTACCGAAGGTGATGCTGTATACCCCGGTCTGCTTCTGAATGTTATGCGTGACGTGGGTCAGGGAGATGTCACGGTTATCCTCATCCCAGGCCTGGGCGTTGGCGATGGAGATAAAATCCTGATCGGTCAGATCCTTGTTCTCCAGGTCGTCCAGATCGACATAGAAATCGTTGGCGCTGATTTTTTCCTGCGCCTGATCGTTGTACAGATCGTGCTGGGTCACCACGTGCATCTCTACGGTTTTGCTGGTGCCCGTCCGGGTTTCTACCATGAGCTCATAGTGTACGCCCTTGAAAACGACGCTCTTGACCTCGCCGCGCATGACGCCGTCCTTGGGCTTCACGATGGCGATGTCCTCCGGGCGGATCAGGACATCCACCGGCTCGTTTTCCTTGAAGCCGAAGTCCACGCAGTCAAAATTCTTATCATCGAAGCGAACCTTATAATCCTCCAGCATGGTCCCATTGACGATGTTGCTTTCTCCGATGAACCGGGCAACGTAGGCATTGGCCGGCTCGTTGTAAATCTCCAGCGGCGTGCCGATCTGCTCGATCTCCCCGGCGTTCATGACGACGATCTTGTCGCTCATGGTCAGGGCTTCCTCCTGATCGTGAGTGACATAGATGAAGGTGATGCCGACCTCCTGCTGAATCCGCTTCAGTTCCCGCTGCATTTCCTTGCGCAGCTTCAGATCCAGCGCGCCGAGCGGCTCGTCCAGCAGCAGCACATTGGGCTCGTTGACCAGGGCGCGGGCGATGGCGACGCGCTGCTGCTGGCCGCCGGAAAGCTTGGTTACGTTGCGCTTCCCGTACCCTTCCAGGTTGACCAGGGACAGCATGCGGTTTACCTTCTGAGCGATGATGTCTTCACCGAGCTTCTTGATCCGGAGACCGAAGGCGATGTTCTCATAGACGTTCAGGTGCGGAAAGAGAGCATAGCGCTGAAACACGGTATTGATTTCACGCCGGTAAGGGGGCACTTTATCGATGCACTGACCGTCGAAGATGACCGTCCCTTCATCCTGCTCCAGGAAGCCGCCCAGAATACGAAGAAGCGTTGTTTTCCCGCAGCCGGAAGGGCCCAGCAGCGTAACAAACTCGTTCTCATAGATATTCAGATTGACACCCTTCAGCACCAGCTGGCCGTCAAAGGATTTCACGATGTTCCTGAACTCGATCAGTTTGCGCATGGTAGTTTGCTCCTTTGCAGTAATCATTAAAACAGGGGCGGGGTTGTAATCCAGAGAATCTTGGCGGGAAGGGAGGTTTCATTTTTCAGAAAGTGCTCCTGCTCTCCTCGAATATAGAAGGTTTCTCCCTTCCGGACCCGGTGCTTGCTGTTCCCGTTGACCAGCTGCACCGAACCGCTCAGCACCAGGCCGAATTCTTCTCCCTCGTGAGGAACCATTCGCTGAGAGGAGTGATGCGGCTGAATCGTGACGATGATTGGCTCCATCGTGTTCTTCTGCGCGTTGGGAACAACCCAGGTTACCTGATAGTCTCCCCGGTCGTCCTCAAAGAAATCATCCTTGCCAAAGACCAGCTGGTCCTGCTTCTCTTCCGAAAAAAAGGTGGACATATCGCTGCCAAGGGCCTCCACCAGATCCATCAGGGCGGGCAGGGAGGGGGTAGCCAGATCATTCTCCAGCTGGGAAACGAAGCCCTTGGTGAGCTCACACCGGCTGGCCAGCTCCGCCTGCGTCAGTCCGTTCCGAACCCGCAGCTGCTTGATCCGCTTTCCAATGTCCATTTCGCATCTCCTTCGTTTAAAATTACTAAACATTTTTTGTAATGTTTGTAAACAATGGAACATTATACATAAAATAGCTGAGGATGCAATATAAAAATCTTACAAAACAAAAAAAATGTGAGCTATTTTTCCGGCTTCTTTAATTTCGTTTTAGGTATTCCGGATACAATCATCGCTGTCAGGAGGAACAGACCTCCTGAACAGAAAAAGGGAGGGACAGAGGAAATGAAGAAAATTCTTGCGCTGCTGACGGTGCTCATGCTGATGACAACAGCAGCCTTTGCAGAAGGAACGGAGACGGGAACGGATACACAGGAGGCCGGCGAAAGCG
>ODAJ012188882.1_pt1 | contig 22088 bp, 18 predicted proteins | sample 1539241 | NCBI WGS metagenome assembly ODAJ01 (sample SAMN02144231, study PRJEB22623) | gut metagenome | biome: sheep rumen | host: Ovis aries | place: New Zealand | reverse complement strand
AGCCACCCATTATACTGGATAGGCTTTCCATGTACTAGTTTGTCGGTCTGTTCTTCATTGAAACCGTATTCCTTGCACTCGCGTTCAAGAATCAACACCTGCTTGAAGGTCGGAAACCACTTATAAGCCTTGTCTAAGATGCGCTTCAAATTGCCCACCTCCTGCTGGTGTTGCTCGTTGATACGGTTGATTTCCCCTTCGTGGTTGTCCTTCAACTTCTGCATGTCGGCGTGAAGTCTCTCAATCTGGTCATTCAAGTCTTCAACCTCCCTATGCAGTTGGGCATTCTCTTTCTCTAATCGGTTTACCTTGTTGCCGCCAAGAAGGGAATTCACTCCGTTGAGTACACTGGTAGCAGTCTTCGTAGCGGAGTTCTTGCTTAGGCAAGCGACCAAGGTCGATGACTTCAGTTCCTCGGTCTTTGCCTCCGCCTTGATACGGGCAATTGCTACGCAAATCGCGGCAGATTTAGGAAAGAAAAACGCGAAAAGTGAAAACGGTTCGAACTGCCGAGAAATGCCTTGATTTGCACTGGTCGTTAAGAAAGTTTAACTTTCCGACATAAGGCTATCAGGGGTTCTTCGACGAGCGAAGCGGCAAAGCCGAGTCCGAATTGGAAACCTAATTCATTCCGCAATCCGCCTCGATTTGCTTAGTGGCACCTTGCGGACTTTCCTCAATTTTCCTCGAATTGCCTTTATTTATGGGGCAAAATGCGTTAATCTTCCAAAATCGCTTTGCTACGTCAGCATTATTTCGTAACTTTGCACTTGAAATCAAAAATCATTGCCTATGCCACGCAAGACCGAAGGAATGGAATACAAGCTGCTGCCCGGTCCCAACAAGGGCGACGACGGACAGCCACAACTCCACGTCAGGCCAGCTTCCAACAGGAGGTACAGCATGAAAGCCATTGACGAGTGGGCCACGAAGTACCGCGGCTTCCACAGCGGTGAGCTGACGCGTGCCCTGGAGTGCTTCATCGACGTGGCGACGGTGCTCATGTCCGACGGCTCGCGCGTGGAGACTCCCCTCGGCTCGTTTGCCCCCAAGCTGCGGCTGCAGGGCAACCATACCAACCCTGACGAGGTGAAGGATGACGACGTCGCGCTACACTCCGTCGATTTCAACCCCTCACAGTACTTCAAGGGACGACTGTCAGACCGCATCTATGCCGGTTTCCGACGCTGGCGGGACGTTATAGAGCATCACCCCGTGGAAACCCCTGAGCAGATAGAAGAGGCGTTGCGCAAGAGCGTGAGCAGCGGCTACATTACCATCAAGCTGTTCGCCTTCCATGCCGGGCTGCAGTACGACACGGCCCGCAGGCTGCTTGACAAACTGTGTGAGGGCGAAAAACCGCTTCTGCGCAAGCGCCGTGAGGGCAGAACCAACCATTTCTTCCCCATCAGCAAGAAATAATCAGTACAAAACTAAGTACAGCACGGCCGTGCTTGATATTAAGCACGGGCGTGCTTGATATTCAGCACGGGCGTGCCTGATATTAAGCACGGGCGTGCTGTACCGGAGAGAACCGTCCAAACTCCCACCTTGGACGGACCTAACTCCCACTTTGGACGGGCCAAGCTTCCACTTTGGACGGACCTAACTTCCACTTTGGACGGAGAAGAGGATGATTCGAACGTAAAATTGCTTTTCTGCTTGGTGCTACATGTGGTCTGGGTGGCGCATAATTTGCGACATCTCGGTTCCCAGTATGTCGTGAAACACGCTGAACAGGTCGCCCCTCTCGCAGGTCATGTTGTAGTCTTCCGACCCCTGAAACAAGACCTCGGCCCCCCTCTTCACCGTAATCATGCGGGTCGAGCCGCCCGACGTGGGGTTGTTGCCTGCCCTTTTCTTCCTGATGTTCATGGCTGCCAGTCCGGCCGTGAGCTTGCTGTAGTTGTCAGCCGTCAGCGCCATCGTCTTGTCGTAGCCCACGCGCTCGCCATAGCCTCTCGTTATGCGCAGCCGGACCTTGTCTCTGGTTACCGTCACCGTCATGCCCCACTGGTAGTCAGGCGGCAGCGTGCCGTTGTCCGTGTAGAATTCAACACTCGTTGCCTCCTGCAACATGTTCTTTGTCAGCGCCTGGCCCTTGCAGCCCAGCACCGACAGCAACAGAGTAACAATACTACTCATCACGACCATCCTCTTTATTCTCATGCCGTATCAAGTTTATATGGCTAATCACGCTGCAAATGTAAACATTATTTTCCAAACTGACAAACGAAATCGGGAAAAAAGCCCGTCCTGAACGCCAACCTCAGCACAAAGACCGGCCCGGGTCGGCCCCAGAGTTTCCCCGGCAGAGAAGCTTCTCTCCCAGAGAAGTGCCGTTTCTCTCCCAGAGAAGTGCCACCTCTAAAAGAACTCCTCCTGCTTGTGCTGGTTGTGATCACCGGCAGGAGGAGAAAACATGTGAAGCTTTTGCTTCCTGTTAGTCGAAGAACCCTGGCTGCTTGTACTCAATGCCTAACTCGCGGTCAACGGTGGCAAGGATGCCCTGCACCTGACCCATGGCGAACATGCGGCCGAGGAGGGTGTAGCCGGCATTGTGACCGTGACTGCTCTCGTCCATGATGCCGCCTTCCTGGTCGGTGAACGTCATGCCGTGATCCACGCGCATTGGGAGTTGCGGGTTTTCTTTTTCGAAGATGCGGCAGAGCTCGATGAGGTCGGCCCGTCCGCCCAGGTGGCTGGCTTCGGTGAAGTCGCCGTTGGGGAAGATGTGGCACGAGCGCAGATGCACGAAGTGGGTGCGGCTGGCAAACTTGCGGGCCAGGTCAACCACGTCGTTATAAGCTCCTGCCGACAGGCTTCCGGCGCAGAAGGTGAGGCCGTTGTGCGGGTTGGGCACGGCATCGAGCAGCCACTGTATGTCCTCCTGGGTACGCACGATGCGCGGCAGTCCCAGAATTTCGATGGGCGGGTCGTCGGGGTGTACGCACATGTCCATGCCGAACTCGTCGCACGTGGGCATGATGGCTTCGAGGAAATACTTCATGTTCTGGCGCAGCTGCTGCTTGTCTATGCCCTTGTAGAGCTCGAGGAAGCGGCGGAACTTCTCAATGGGTTCCTTGTCGTTCTCCGAGAAGTTGCCGCTGACGAAGCCCTGCGTCTTGATGATGATGTTCTCCACCAGCTTATGCTCTTTCTCGGGCGTCATGGTTTTGGCCAGCGCGTCGGCCTCGGCGAGGATGTTTCTCCCCTCGCCTGTGGGAGAGGGGCTGGGGGCGAGGCTCCACTCCTGGCGTGCGCCGGGACGCTGGAGGATGTAGATGTCGAAGTAGGCAAACTCGGCGTAGTTGAAGTAGAGGTTCGTAGAGCCGTTGGGGTTCTGGTGCAAGAGGTCGGTGCGTGCCCAGTCGAGCACGGGCATGAAGTTGTAGCATATGCAGTGTATGCCTTCGGCCGCGAGGTTGCTAAGCGACTGCTTATACACCTCTATCTGCTGGTCGCGGTCGGGGCCGCCGTACTTGATGGTCTCCACCACGGGCAGCGACTCGACGACGCTCCAGCGCATGCCGTACGACTCGATGTACTCACGCAACTCGTGTATCTTTTCGCGGGTCCATACTTGGCCGAGGGGCACGTCGTGCAGTGCGGTGACGATGCCTTCGACCCCAATCTGTCTGAGTTGTGCAAGGGTTATCTTATCCTTCTTGCCAAACCAACGCCATGTTCTTTCCATAATATGAGCCTCCCCCTTCCCCTCCCGAGGAGGGGTGCCTGCGGGTGGTGGGGGAGGATGCAGGCAGTATGTTGTTATGATATTGTAACCTTCCCTCCGCTGTCAGCCCCCTCCTTTGGAGGGGGTTGGGGAGGCTAATAGCTGCGGGCGATAATCACTCTGTGCTTGGCGGGCTTGCCGCTCACCATGTCGGTGCCGGGCGTCTGCTCGTAGGCGAAGGGCACGCAGCGAATGGTGGCCTGCGTCTCCTCCTTGATCTGTGCCTCGGTCTCGGCGGTGCCGTCCCAGTGGCAGAGGAAGAAGCCGCCGTCCTTGACGCGCTCCTTGAACTCCTGGTAGTCGTCGCACTCATAGACATGCTCGTCGCGGAAGCGGCGGGCCTTCTCGAAGATGTTCTGCTGGATGTCGTCCAAGAGCTGCTCTACGTGCTGGGCTATGCCGGCCAGCGGCAGGGTCTCCTTCTCTAACGTGTCGCGGCGCATCACCTCGATGGTGCCGTTCTCCAGGTCGCGGGCTCCGAGCACGAGGCGCACGGGGACGCCCTTCAGCTCGTAGTCGGCAAACTTGAAGCCCGGGCGCTTGTTGTCAGCGTCGTCAAACTTCACGCTGATGCCCTTCTTGCGCAGCTCGTCCATGATGGGCTGCACCTCGCGGTTGACCAGCTCCATCTGCTCTGGCTTGGTGGCAATGGGGATGATGACTACCTGAATGGGGGCCAGACGCGGCGGCAGCACGAGTCCGTTGTCGTCAGAGTGGGTCATGATGAGGGCACCGATGAGGCGCGTGGAGACGCCCCACGACGTGGCCCAGACGTATTCGGGCTTGTTCTCCTTATTAAGATAGGTCACGTCGAAGGCCTTGGCGAAGTTCTGGCCGAGGAAATGGCTGGTGCCGCTCTGCAGCGCCTTGCCGTCCTGCATCATGGCCTCGATGGTGTAGGTGTCCAGAGCTCCGGCAAAGCGCTCGGTCTCGCTCTTCACGCCCTGCAGCACGGGAACGGCCATCCACTCTTCAGCAAACTTGGCATAGACGTGGAGCATCTTCTTGGCTTCGGCCTCGGCCTCCTCCTTGGTGGCGTGGGCGGTGTGGCCCTCCTGCCAGAGGAACTCCGAGGTGCGCAGGAAGGGGCGCGTGCGCATTTCCCAGCGCATGACGTTGCACCACTGGTTGCACATCAGGGGCAGGTCGCGCCAGGAGTGAATCCAGTTCTTATAGGTGTTCCAGATGATGGTCTCAGAGGTGGGGCGCACAATGAGCTCCTCTTCGAGCTTGGCAGCCGGATCGACCACCACGCCGCCGTCGGCAGCCTTCAGGCGGTAGTGGGTAACGACGGCACACTCCTTGGCGAAGCCCTCCACGTGTTCGGCCTCGCGGCTGAGGAACGACTTGGGGATGAGCAGCGGGAAGTAGGCGTTCTGGGCGCCCGTCTCCTTGAACATCAGGTCCAGCTGGTGCTGCATCTTCTCCCAGATGGCGTAGCCGTAGGGCTTGATGACCATACACCCGCGAACGGCCGACTGCTCAGCCAGGTCGGCCTTCACCACTAAATCGTTATACCACTGACTGTAGTTGTCAGCCCTTTTTGTCATTTCTTTCAGTTCTTTTGCCATTGTTTTTCTTTCTTTTGTTTAAAATTTGGCACAAAGGTACAAAAAAGTTGAGAGTTAAGGGTTGTAAGTTGAAAGTTTTTTGTAATTTTGCCCGCAAATAATAGGTTTAATATCTAATTAGAATAGAAAATGAAAGTAAAATCGTTGACTTTAGCACTCTGCATTGGCGTAGTGCTGGCAGGCTGTAACAACCTGCAGAAGGGAGCCGGTATCGGTGCCGCTGGTGGTGCCGTGCTGGGAGGTATCATTGGTAACATTGCTGGCAACACGGTTATCGGTGCTGCTATCGGAACTGCTGTAGGTGCCGGTACTGGCGCGCTCATCGGCAAGCACATGGATAAGGTGAAGGCCGAGGCTGAACAGGTGAAGAATGCTGAGGTACAGGAGATTACCGACGCTAACGGACTGGATGCCGTGAAGATGACCTTCAACAGCGGAATCCTCTTTGCTACGGGTAAGGCCGACTTGTCGCCCGCCTCGAAACAGTCGCTTAGCGAACTGGCTGCGCTGCTGAAGAAGAACTCCACCTGCGACGTGGCCATTCAGGGCCATACCGACAATGTGGGCTTCCGTGGCAAGAGCGCAGCCGAGAGTGTAGAGCTGAACAAGGCCCTCTCGCTGGACCGTGCTGCCTCGGTTTCTTCTTATCTGCAGTCGTTAGGCGTCAGTGCCAGCCAGATTAAGGAGGTTCAGGGCCTTGGTCAGGAGAGCCCCGTGGCCAGCAACGATACCGAGGCTGGCCGTACGCAGAACCGCCGTGTAGAGGTGTATCTGTATGCTAGCCAGGAGATGATCAACGCTGCTGAGGCTGGAACGTTGCAGTAAAAAGTAGTACGTTGAAGATACTTAAACGTATAGTTAATTGGCTGAAATGGATAGTGGTGGCGTTCTTCGCTTCCACTATCCTTTCGGTTATAGCCTATCGGTTCGTGCCCGTATGGTTTACGCCGCTCATGTTCATGCGCTGTGCGCAGCAGCTGCAGAGTGGCGAGTCGCTCACGCTGCACCACCACTGGGTGTCGCTGGAGGAGATGGTCCCCGAACTGCCCGTGGCCGTCATGGCCAGCGAAGACCAGCGATTCCTGGAGCACCACGGCTTTGACTTCAAAGCCATTGAGCATGCCGCGCGCCGCAACCGGAAACACCCCGAGAAGAACAAGCTGGGAGCCAGCACCATCACGCAACAGACGGCCAAGAACGTCTTTCTCTGGCCTGGACGCTCGTGGGTAAGGAAAGGGCTGGAGGCTTACTTCACCACGCTCATTGAGATATTCTGGTCGAAGCAGCGCATCATGGAGGTCTATCTGAACTCCATCGAGATGGGCGACGGCATCTATGGTGCCGATGCCGTGGCCGAGTGGCACTTCCAGACCTCGGCCGACAAGCTGAGCCGGCGCCAGTGTGCGCTGATAGCCGCCACGCTGCCCAATCCGCGACGGTTCAATTCGGCGAGGCCCAGCCCCTACGTGCTGCGCCGGCGCGACAAGATTATGCACCAGATGAAGTTCGTCCCCGCTTTCCCGAAAGAAGGCGAGGACGTGAAGCGCAGGAAGAAGTAGTAGCCCGAGGCTTCTTCTTCTGTTTACTTAATCGTAATCGTATATTCACTCATGAACGAAGCACCCGGCTGCAGGTGGTTCATGAGGGGCTTGTCTTTGAACTCTCCGTCGTAGCCCCGAGGGTCGCCTATGCCGTACCACGGCTCAATGCAGACGAAGGGCGCCTCCTTGCCGTAAGGACTCCAGAAGGCAATGACGGGCGTGCGGAACCTGACGGTGACGGCCGGCTGGTCATCTTCGTCGAGCAGCACGGCGTGGCGCACCTGGCTGTTGTGTATCTTGACCGAGTCGTTGCGGAAGAAGTGGTTGTCGAACTCTATCACGCCGTACTCTGCCTCTACGGGTACTTCCTCCATCTCGTGGGAGCCGTCGGCATAGCTCTTCAGGGCCACGAGCGGCTCTTTGTTGTCGAGCGTGATGCAGCCTTCCAGCTTGTCACCGTCCTTCATGCCCGGCACGTTGAAGGCCGGGTGGCCGCCAATCTGGAAGTGCAGGTCTTTCTTGTCGGTATTCTCCACGTGCCAGATGACGTGAATGGTGTTGCCATCGAGCCGGTAGGTGACGGCCAGGTTGAAGCAGAAGGGATAGACCTTCAGCGACTCCTCGGTCTCGTGCAGAGCCAGCGTCACGCGGTCTTCGCCCTGGCGAATGACGCGGAACTCTGCGTCGCGGGCAAAGCCGTGGCGTGGCAGGTGATACTCCTTGCCCTCCACGCGGTAGGTGTCGTTCTCCACGCTGCACACCAGCGGAAACAGGATGGGGCTGCGGCGGGGCCAGTACTTGGCGTCGCCCTGCCACAGGTACTCCTTCTCTTCGTTGTCCTTTATACTCTGGAGCTCGGCTCCCTTCTCAGCCACCTGAATGGTGAGCTGTTCGTTCTTCAGTTCTATCATAGCTGTTGGGTTTGTTTTTATTCGGTGTAGAAGTTGATGAGGCGGGTGAGTGCCTGCTGGCATACGGGGCAGAACGTGGGATACTCGTTGGTGCGCATGCGGCAGTCCTCCTGTCCGCGCCAGACGCCATGCGAGAGGTAGCCGCCGCCCTCTACGAGGCCCACCTTGCCTTCCTCAATGAGGTTCTCCCACTTGCCGTGGAAGTTGTGCTTGGTGGTGAGGTTCGGCTCCCAGGGCTCCGTGTCGCTGAAGTACATGGGGTCCGTGTCGCCGTAGGGGTACTCGTCGCCCAGTCCGCCAAAGGAGTGGCCAAACTCATGGACGACGACGGGTTCATACTTCGGTCCGTGCGCCGAGGCGAGGTTGTAGGAGTTGTAAATGCCGCCCCCGCCGTAGGTCGTGGTGTTCGTTAGTATAATAATGTGTTCGTAGGGCGTACCGGCCAGCACGTCGTGCAGCCGCTTCAGGTGCAGTGTGGTAAGGTAACGCTCGGTGTAGAACGTGTCGAACTGTGAGCCTAAGACGGTGTTTTTCCACACGCCCTCGCGGGGCACGCTGACGCCGCTGTCCTCTGACGTTGACAAGAGGGCGATAATCTCGAAACGGTCTTGCAGCGATTTGAAGGGCTCGTGCTCGAACAGTGCACCTACGGCCTTGCGGCAGTCGTCGAGATAAACGCCCAGTTCAGAAGCCTGATAACCCTCGGCCACGAAGGCAATGTGGATGGGAGACCCACCCCCGGCCCCTCCCTGTTGAGGGAGGGGAGAGGGATGATGCAGGGTTACGTAGGGGGTGACGTTGCGCTCGCCCTTGTGGCGAATGAGGATGTCCTGCGGATCGACGGTGTGCGTCATTGTGGCGTTCACCCGGTCGTGGTAGTCGCGCAGCTCAATGGTGACGCTGACGGGCCGTTTGGGGAAGGGCATGAGAAAGACGTTCTCGAAGGACTTCTGAGTGGTCTTTGCCTCGTCGGTGGCTAACCACTCCTGGAAGAGGGTAGAGAAGGGGTGGCGATAGATGATGCTGTCGCTCTGCTTGTCGCGCACGATGACCTGTCCGTTGCCTTTCAGTGGCACTTCGGCCAGTCGCTGGCGCTTGCCGTACCAGTGGGGAATAGAACTCAGTTCATCGACGTAGATGTCCTGGCGGGCAGCATTGCCCGAGAAGGTATAGTCCAGTCGCAAGGTGCGGTCCTCGAAGTAGTCGGCAAACCGCTGTGCGCCGGCTGCCAAGGACATCCCGCAAAGCAAAAAAAGGCTTAGTGGCCTTATATGGCTTATTGGCCTTAGAAGGCTCAGTAGGCTTAGTCGTCTCATGGGGCTTAATGTGATTGTTCGAAGTAGTTTTCCAGCTCCTGGGTGGCAGCACGGTCGGTGTTGTCAATGTCGCGCACGATGACACCATGCTCCAAGAGGGCAATGCGGTTTGATATGTCGATGGTGTGCGCCAGGTTGTGGCTGCTCACCAGGATGGTGGCTCCCGTCTCGTGGTTGTAGTCGGTAAGCAGGTGCTTGAGCATGTTCTGGCTCGACGGGTCCAGGAAGTTGAACGGCTCGTCGAGGATGATAATCTGCGGCTTGTTGAAGAGGGCAGAAACGATGCCCACCTTCTGCTTGTTGCCGGCCGAGAGATTACGTATCAGCTTCTTCTGGCCGAACACTTCGCCGGCCGTGAAGTGTTCGAAATCCTTTAGTCGTTCATCGACCTCGGCCTGTGTCTTGCCGGAGATTTTTCCCAGGAAGGTGAAGTATTCCTCGGGCGTCAGGAAGTCAATGAGGAAACCCTCGTCAAGGTAGGCCCCCACGTGTTCTTTCCACTCCTCGCTCTCGGCGGGGTTGATGTTGTTGAGGCTTACGGTGCCGCCGTCGGGTTTCAGCAGGTCGAGCATGATGCGGAAGAGCGTGCTCTTGCCCGCCCCGTTGTTGCCTACAAGACCAAGGATATCGCCATCGTTCACGGTGAACGAGGCGATATCCGTAGCTATGGTCTCACCAAATTGCTTCTTCAGATTGGCAATGGTAATCATAATTCTCAATTCTCAATTCTCAATTCAGAATTACACAATCCCACGTCCGTGGCAGTTCTTGAACTTCTTACCGCTTCCGCAGGGGCAGGGGTCGTTACGGCCGGGCAGCTTGTCCTTCATAATCGGAATGCGGGGCTGCTGGGCACGCGTGTCCTGATGGGCTGCGGCAGCCTGGTTGGGGTCGGTCATCTGCTCCTGTTCCAGGTTCTGCTTGCTCTCCGTGTATTGGTCACGGCGGGTGCGCTGTTCGGGGGCTGCCTCCTGAACCTGCTGTATCTCAGGGATGGCGGCACGGGTCAGGATGCTGGCTATGCGGTTATACATCTCGTTGATCATGTCGTCCCACACCTTGGCCGACTCCAGTTTGAAGATGAGCAGCGGGTCTTTCTGCTCGTACGAGGCGTTCTGTACGGAGTGCTTCAGCTCGTCGAGCTTGCGCAGGTTCTCCTTCCACGAGTCGTCGATGATGTGCAGCAGAATCTGCTTCTCAAACTCCTTCACCACCGTCTTGCTCTCGCTTTCGTAGGCCTCCTTCAGGTTGCAGGCAATGTTATACATGCGGCGGCCGTCGGTGATGGGCACCATGATGCGCTCGTATATCTGACCCTGGTTCTCATACACGTTCGTAATGACGGGCTGGGCCACGCTCTGAATGCGCTCCATCCGGCGGTTGAAGTGCTGAATGGCCTGCTGGAAGGCATCTTCCTCCAGCTTCTCGCGGTTCTCGCTGACGAACTGCTCGCTTGTGAAGGGCACCTCCATGGACAGGATGTGCATGAACTCCTCCTTACAGCCATCGTAGTCGTTGCTCTCAATGATGTTGACCACGCGGTCCCAGATGATGTTCGAGATGTCCATGCCGATGCGCTCACCCATCAGGGCATGGCGGCGCTTCTCGTAGATGACGGTACGCTGCTTGTTCATCACGTCGTCGTACTCAATGAGGCGCTTACGAATGCCGAAGTTGTTCTCCTCGACCTTCTTTTGGGCGCGCTCAATGCTCTTGTTAATCATGGGGGCCTCAATCATTTCACCCTCCTTGAAGCCCAGACGGTCCATGACACCGGCAATGCGCTCTGAAGCAAACAGACGCATGAGCTTGTCCTCCAGCGAGACGTAGAACACCGAAGAACCCGGGTCGCCCTGACGACCGGCACGACCACGCAACTGGCGATCGACGCGGCGACTCTCATGGCGCTCGGTACCGATGATGGCCAGACCGCCTGCGGCTTTTACCTCGGGCGACAGCTTGATATCGGTACCACGACCGGCCATGTTCGTAGCAATGGTGACGGCACCCAGTCCGTTGGTCGATTGGCCGGCCAGTGCCACGATGTCGGCCTCCTTCTGGTGCAGTTTGGCATTCAGCACCTGGTGGGGTATCTGGCGCATGCTGAGCATCTTGGAGAGCAGTTCGGAGATTTCTACCGACGTGGTACCCACCAGCGTCGGACGTCCGCTCTCACGCATCTGGATAATCTCTTCAATCACGGCGTTATACTTCTCACGCTGGGTCTTATAGACGCGGTCGTTCTGGTCGTTACGAATGACAGGACGGTTGGTGGGAATCTCCACCACGTCGAGCTTGTAGATGTCCCAGAACTCGCCAGCCTCGGTAATGGCAGTACCGGTCATACCGGCCAGCTTGTGGTACATGCGGAAGTAGTTTTGCAGCGTAATGGTGGCAAAGGTCTGTGTGGCAGCCTCCACCTTGACGTGCTCCTTGGCCTCTACGGCCTGGTGCAGACCGTCGCTCCAGCGGCGGCCCTCCATGATGCGGCCTGTCTGCTCATCGACAATCTTCACTTCGCCGTCTATGACTACATACTCGTCGTCCTTGTTGAACATGCAGTAAGCCTTGAGCAGCTGCTGCAGGGTGTGTACGCGCTCGCTCTGGACGGCGTAGTGGTTGAGCAGTTCGTCCTTCTTGTCCAGACGCTCCTGGTCGGTGAGGTCCTTCTCGTTCTCGAGGGCTGAGAGCTCAGCGGCAATGTCGGGCAGCACGAAGAGGTCCTTGTCGTTTACCTGATTGGCCAGCCAGGCGGTACCCTTGTCGGTCAGGTCGCAGGAGTTCAGTTTCTCATCGACCACAAAGTACAGCGGCTCCACGGCCTCGGGCATGCGTCGGTTGTTGTTCTCCATGTAGGTCTCCTCGGTCTTCAGCATGCCGGCCTTGATGCCTTCCTCTGAGAGGTACTTGATGAGCGGCTTGTTCTTAGGCAGCGCCTTGTGAGAACGGAAGAGCGAGAGGAAGCCCTCTTCGATCAGCTTCTGGTCTTTCGTCTCCTGTCCCTTGCTGATTTTCTGCTTGGCTTCGGCCAGATACTGGGTAGCCAGTTGGCGCTGTACGCCGACGAGGCGTTCCACCAGTGGCTGGTACTCTTCAAACATCTGGTCGTCGCCCTTAGGTACGGGACCGGATATGATAAGTGGTGTACGGGCATCGTCAATCAGCACGGAGTCAACCTCATCGACGATGGCGTAGTTGTGTGAACGTTGTACGAGGTCGGCCGGCGATACGGCCATGTTGTCACGCAGGTAGTCGAAGCCGAACTCGTTGTTCGTTCCGAAGGTGATGTCGGCCTGGTAGGCACGGCGACGGGCCGGCGAGTTGGGCTGGTGCTTGTCGATACAATCTACCGAGAGGCCGTGGAACATGTAGAGCGGCCCCATCCACTCGGAGTCACGCTTGGCCAGATAGTCGTTGACCGTCACCACGTGTACGCCATTACCCGTCAGTGCGTTCAGGAAGACAGGCAGCGTGGCCACGAGCGTCTTACCTTCACCGGTTGCCATCTCGGCTATTTTACCTTGGTGCAGTACCACGCCGCCGAAGAGCTGCACGTCGTAGTGAATCATTTCCCACTTCAGGTCGTTGCCGCCGGCTGTCCAGTGGTTGTGGTAGATGGCTTTGTCGCCGTCAATGGTGATGAAGTCCTTGCGCGGGTCGGAAGCCAGTTCGCGGTCAAACTCGGTGGCGGTAACGATGGTTTCCTCGTTCTCGGCGAAGCGGCGTGCCGTCTCCTTGACGATGGCAAATACCTCCGGGCCTACCTCGTTGAGGGCCTTCTCATAGACCTCGAGCGCTTCTTTTTCCAGTTTGTCTATCTGGTCGAAGATTTCGGCACGCTCCTCGATGGGCGTTTCTTCAATCTTGGCTTTCAGCTGCTCAATCTGCTGCTTCTGTTCCTTGGCCGATTGTTGCACTTGCTGCTGTAGTTCCTTGGTGCGAGCACGCAGTGCGTCGTTATCCAGCTTCTCTATGGCCGGTGTGCAGGCTTTCACCTTCTCCACCAGTGGCTGGATAAGTTTCATGTCTCTTGACGATTTGTCGCCGAAGAGCGACTTTAATAATTTTGTAAAGTTCATATTCTTATTCTTGTTTTGTTACTATTTTTTTTGGGCTGGGGCTACTGGGCCTGCTGGGGCTACTGGGCCTGCTGGGGCTACTATGCCTGCTGGGGCTACTATGCCTGCTGGGGCTGCTGGGGTCACTATGGCTTCTGGGGTCAGAACAAGGGTTCCGAGCTGCAGGCGTTTGGTGCCCTGATGCGGATGGCCTTGGCCACGGTGGGCGCAATACGGTCAACCGTTACCGGTGTCTGTATGGTTTCTTTACTGAGTGTTGAACCGTAGAAAATGATGGGGAATGAGAAGAAACTCGTTCTTTGGGGAATGTTCTCGTTACGCTCCTCGTTGACGAGTTTCCAGCCAGGTGCTACCTCTATCATCAGGTCGCCGCACTTGTCGATGCAGTAGCCGTTGCGAATCTTCTCTAACCGTGAGTTCTCGCTGGTCATGAGCTGTGTGCTGGTATAGACGTTGCGTACACCCTCAACCTGGATGAGGAAGTCTTGCGAGCGCTTCAGCAGTTCGCTCAGGTTGATGTTCAGTCGCTCTATGAGCTGCAGGTTCAGGAAGAGCTGGTTCCTGTAGCAGGTTTCAATGTACTTGGCGGGTGCGTAGATGGCTCCGAGGTACATATTGAGCAGGTTCGACGTGCGAACGATGTTGAACTTGCCGGTGGGAATATGGAAGCGCTCCTCGCTGCCGGGTTTGTCTTTTTCCTCTGAGTATCCCGTTCCGGTCACTACCAGCAAGTAGCGGCTGTGGCCGATGCGCGTCTCTAAGCGGTTAATCAGCCGGGCTATGTTGTAGTCCAGGCTGATGTAGGTGTCGCGCGGTGTGGCGCCTTGCTTGAATATGACGTTCAGCACGTCGGGCTGTTCATCTACTCCGACGCTGGCTTGCTCAATGCACTTGATGGCCATGTCGGCGATGCTCTGGTTCACGTCGGTGGCAATGCCCGTCTGCCGGGTAAAGGTGCTCATCCATTCTGGCAGTGGCTGGTCGTAGTTCAGCGTAGCCCAGCGACTGCCGCTGACCCATGCCACGGCTGTGGCGGCATGTCCGGCTGACAGAATGGCAGCATCGGCTGTAGGTGCAAAGGAATAGACGAGCGACAGGCCTTCCGATGCCAGTTTCATCTCGTCGCCCAGCGTCGATGTCTGCAGGTTGGCAGCTGCCTTATAGCCTTGTGTCAGGCTGATGCAGTTGACGGTTTGCAGCTTGGGCTTGCTGAGCCACTCGGTACCCACTATGCCGTGGTAGTAAGGTGTAGTGCCCGTGGCGAGTGTGGCGATGGCCGATGCTCTGTCAACGGGTGCGAAGTTGTACGACGCGTTGGTATATACTTTTCCCTGTCCTAACAGTAGTCGGAAACCGTCAGCACGGTAGAGTGGAATAAAGGTTTCCAGATAGTCGGCACGCAGCTGGTCGATGGTGACGTTGACAACCAGTTTCGGCGCAGACGACAGCGTCTGTGCCAACGTCTCCTGCTGAATGCCGAGCACACACAGCAAGGTGATGTAGAGGTATTTATTTTTTCCCATTTCTTAAGTTGGACCAGTATCTTAATAGCAAACATAATGCCACAATCTCCATTCCCTCGGCGTAGTCTTGCCAGATGCCGCCGATGTAGAACAGGATGACCATGATGGTGAGCAGGTTCCACCAGTGGGTAGTCTGTTGTCTATATACCTTATATATATATATAAAGGGTAGGGGGTTGAACAAGAGTATCTGCAGGTTGAGGCTTGTCGTGGGGTGTTGTGAGAACAGCATGACAAAAAGCACGAGTCCCAACACCCCCTGAAGGGCCATGAGCAACACGTCCCACCAGAGAAAGGTGCGCTTGCGCTTCCACTCCAGCCCAAAGATGACTACCGACACCACCAGCAGCACCAGTGCTGCCTGAGTAGGCGTAAGCGGAAAGTCTGGCTCCATGATCTGTACTCCTGCCGGAACCAGCGTGCGCGTCTCCTTGACCAGCGGCACGTAGCGGCCGTCGCCTCTGACGGTCTGGGCGCGGGCGAAGTCGTACATCAGGTTGTTGGGCAGAAACTCCTGCTGTCGTTGGTCGGTCTTCAAGTCGGCCTTCAGCCCCAGCAGAAAGTCGTTGCCCCAGGCTGCCCATGGGTGGCCCTTCGTGCAGTCGTGCACCATCTGGCGGTAGGTGGGTTCATGGCCGGTTCGCGGCTCGTAGCGCAGCTGTCCGCTCAAAGAGCGTTCCACCATGTCGCGGGCCCGGGTGGTGCAGTTGTCGTAGAAGTAGTTATAGCGGTAAGTGCAGTTTTCGGGCAGTGCGTTGATGTAGAGCAGCCGGTAGATGGTCATCTTCTCCTGAGCTGTCAAGTTCAGCACCTGTTCGGTCACCATGCTGCCGTACTTTTCGTACTCCTTCTTGAAGATGCTGGTGGGCAGAACGCCCAGCTCGTAGTCGGTCAGTCCGAAGACAAAGCGCCAGACGAAATGCGGAGCCTTAAAGTTGAAGACCCCATAGTTGAACGCCCAGTCCTGTCCGTTGCGCAGGTCGTGAAGCCTCAGTGCCGTGTGGCCGTAGAGGCTGTATATCTCCTCGTGAGGCTGACACGTCAAGAGTGACACCTCGACGGAGTCCATCGAGGCCATCAGTGAGTCGTTATCCGCAGCTGATAGTGACGTGGATACAAGCATCAGCGCACATATCCAAACCGTCCTAAAAATGCTTTTTAAATGTTTCACGATGCAAAATTAATAAATAATTCGTAATTAATAAGGTATAATTAATTTTTTTTCCGTAATTTTGCACCGCATTATCCGAAAAACATCGGATTGCTACAGTTTATGACTAAGAAAAAAGTATTTTTGTGCAGCCTCCTCTTGGTGGCTATAACGTTGGGCGTGTCGGCGCAAAGCGGCACCAATTCGCCTTACAGTCAGTATGGCCTTGGTGTGTTGTCCGACCAGTCACAAGGTTTCAACCGTGGCATGAACGGCTTGGGCTACGCCCTGCGTTCGGGCAATCAGGTCAACGTGCTGAACCCTGCTTCTTACTCTTCGGTTGATTCGCTCACCATGATTTTCGACCTCGGCCTTTCCCTTCAGTTGACCAATTTCGAGGAAAACGGCAAGAAGGTCAATGCCCGTAACGCCAACTTTGAGTATGCGGTAGCCACGTTCCGCCTGTTTCCGAAGGTTGGCCTGAGTGCCGGTGTTCTTCCGTTCACTAACGTAGGCTACAATTATTCGTCAAAAGAGACGGTTGGCGGCTCTACCACCACGACGACCCAGACCTTCACGGGCGAGGGTGGCTTGCACCAGGCTTTTGTCGGTATAGGTATCAATCCGTTCTTAGGACTGTCTATAGGTGCCAACTTCTCCTACCTTTGGGGCTCTTACGACAGGAAAACCGTTGTCAGCAGCAGCGACAGCTACGTCAACACCATCACCAAACAGTATGGGGCTGAGGTCAACAGCTACAAGATAGACTTGGGCATGCAGTGGGAACAGAAGTTTGGCAAGCAGGACTACCTCGTCTTGGGCGGTACGGTGGGTCTCGGCCATAAGCTCAATGCCGACCCCTATGTCTCCGTTCGCAACTCTAACGCCACCACTGGAGTTTCGCTGACCAAGGCCGACACCATCAGCGACGGCCTTGAAATTCCCCTCACCGTGGGTGGCGGCCTCTCCTGGCGTCATGGCGACACGTGGCTCGTCGGTGTTGATTATTCCATACAGCGCTGGGGCGTGATAGGCTATCCTGAGGTAAACTCCAAGACTCAGAAGTACGAACTGAAAAAAGGCCTGCTGCGCAACCGTCAGAAGTTGACCGTCGGCGGCGAGTGGGTGCCCAATGCTAACGATACGCGTCATTTCTTTAACCGTGTCCACTACCGCATAGGTGCCTCGTATGCTACACCTTATTATAATATAGGCAACGTAAAAGGCCCGTCGGAGCTTAGCGTCAGCGTAGGTTTCGGAATTCCCATCTTTAATACGTGGAATAACCGTTCCATCGTGAACGTCAGCGGGCAGTGGGTTCGCACGTCAGCTACCGGCCTGATAACTGAAAACATGTTCCGCATCAACGTCGGGCTGACGTTCAACGAGCGTTGGTTCCAGAAGTGGAAGGTCAGATAACGACAATGTGTGTGTGTGTGATGAGAAGCGCTGTTGTACTCCTGCTGTTTGTCGTCCTTTTCGCGTCCTGCGACGAGCAGACCGAGCATACCGCTCCTGCCATACACGAGCGTGACTCGGTGTCGATGATGACGACCTACGGCGTGAATACGCTCATCTCTGACTCAGGCGTAATGAAGTACCGCATCATTACCGAACGCTGGGACGTGAATACCATCAAGAACCCTTCACGCTGGGAATTCGTGAAAGGCATATTCCTTGAGCAGTTTGACAAGAAGTTCCACGTTGAAGGCTACATTCAGGCTGACACCGCCTGGTATTACGACCAGAAGAAACTGTGGCACCTTCGTGGACGCGTCCGCGTACGTAATACCGACGGACTGGTCTATACCAGCGAGGAGCTGTTCTGGGACGGCATACGCCACGAACTCTATTCGAACGTCTTTTCACGCGTCGTAACGCCCGAGCGAACCATGGAAGGTTCTTATTTCCGCAGCGACGAGCGCATGACCCACTACATGGTCAGCAACTCCAAAGGCTCGTTCCGCATGGAGGACATGACGGGCGAGTCAGAACAAAAGGAGGAGCCGGCCGACACCACGCAGCCCGTAGCACCGCCGCGCCAGCCGGCCATGCGCCATGCGGCTTCGCCAAAACCAGTCGTAACACCATGATGCAGCCGTTAGCCGAACTCGTACCACAAATTATAGGCCTTCTGGTCACGATGGTCTTCTCGGCCTTCTTTTCGGGCATGGAGATAGCCTTCGTGTCCAGCAACCGACTCCGGGCCGAAATGGACCGCGAGAAGAATGGCGTGTCGCAGCGGCTCATAGCCTTCTTCTACCGCAACCCCAGCAATTTTGTCAGCACGATGCTTGTGGGCAACAACATTGCGCTGGTCATCTACGGTATTCTCTTTGCACAAATCTTCGATACCCTGTTGTTTGGCTCGCTGCATGACAGCGTGCGTGTGGCTGCCGACACCATCGCCTCGACCGTCGTGGTGCTCTTTACCGGCGAGTTTCTGCCGAAGACCATCTTCAAGAACAACGCCAACACCATGCTGAAGCTCTTTGCCCTTCCGGCATTCCTCTGCTACGTGTTGCTTTACCCCATTTCGCGTTTGGCCACCTTCCTTTCTAAGGTCATCTTGCGCGTCTTCGGTGTGCGCATGCTGGCCGCAGGGGGCGAAAAGGAGTTCAGCAAGGTCGATCTCGACTACCTGGTGCAGAGCAGCCTGGACCATGCTACCGACGGTGAGAAGATGGACGATGAGGTCAAGATATTCCATAATGCCCTCGACTTCTCCGATACGAAGGTGCGCGACTGCATGATTCCACGTACGGAGATAGAGGCCATCGACATTGACGATGCCACCATCGGCGAGCTGAGAAACAGGTTTGTCGATAGCGGCTACTCAAAAATCATTGTCTATAAGGAAGACATAGACCACATCATCGGCTATATACACTCCTCGGAGATGTTTCGCCTGGGAGCCTCAGAACCCTCTAAGACAGGAGACTGCAAGGGTCAGAAGAAGCAAGCCCTCTCCACTGGTTCAGACCCCCAACCCCCTAACTTAGGGGGCTTGACCATAAAGACCATGCCCTTCGTGCCAGAAACCATGGCCGCGCGCAAGCTCATGCACATCTTCCTGCAGCAGAAGAAGTCGCTGGCCATCGTCGTCGATGAGTTCGGAGGCACCAGCGGTTTAGTGTCGCTCGAGGACATCGTAGAGGAAATATTCGGCGACATTGAGGACGAGCACGATACCTCCAACTACGTGGCCAAACGGCTCGAGAGCGGCGAGTACGTGCTCTCGGCCCGCCTAGAGATTGAGAAGGTCAACGAACTCTTCGGCCTTGACCTGCCCGAGAGTGACGAGTACATGACCGTGGGCGGGCTTATCCTGCACGAATATCAGAGTTTCCCCAAGCTCAATGAAGTAGTGCGCATAGGGCGCTTTGAGTTTAAGATTATTAAGAATACAATGACAAAAATAGAGCTCGTAAGGCTTAAAATCAACGAATAAGTTAAAATTTTCGTGATTTCTTCCTCTTTTTAAGAGAAAATGTGTACCTTTGTGCGCTAAAATCGAAAAGAAACAAAAATAACAAAAAAATAAACATAAAAAAATGGCAGCATTAGGAAGTATTAGAAAAAGAGGCGTGACGCTCATCATCATCGTCGCATTAGGCCTCTTCGCATTCATCGCTGGCGACATGTTCAAAGGTTGCGAGTATTTCGAAGGCCAGAAGCGTCAGCAGGTGGGTGAAGTGTTAGGTGAAAAAGTGTCAATCCAGGATTTCCAGCAACTCGTTGAGGAATATACGGATGTTATCAAGATGACACAGGGTCGTGACAACCTCTCGGAAGAGGACATGAACCAGCTCCGTGACCAGGTTTGGCAGACTTATGTAAACAACAAGCTTATTCAGGCCGAGGCCGAGAAACTGGGACTCGTCGTTACTGACAAAGAGCTACAGGACATGCTGCGTGAGGGTACTAACCCCATGCTGCTCCAGTCGCCCTTCGTCAACCAGCAGACGGGTCGTTTCGACCTCTCCATGCTCACCAAGTTCCAGGACGAGTACAAGAAGGTGGCCGACAACCCGCAGATGGCCGAGCAGTACGAGCACATCAACAACTACTGGCTCTTCATCGAGAAGAACCTGCGCGACCAGGCACTCGTCCAGAAGTACCAGGCCCTGCTCTCTCACTGTCTCTTCTCTAACCCCGTCTCTGCCAAGATGTTCTTCGAGGGTCAGACCACCGAGAACGAGGTTGAACTGGCTTCGCTGCCCTACAACAGCGTCAACGATAACGACGTGAAAATCACCGATGCCGACATCAAGGCCTACTACGATGCCCACAAGGACGAGTTCGAGCAGTACGTCGAGAGCCGCGACATCAAGTACGTCACCTTCAAGGTTGTAGCCTCTCAGGCTGACCGCACGGCTCTGATGAAGACCATGCAGGACGCCGTCAAGGGTCTCCAGGACGGCAGCAACGTGGCAGAGGTAGTACGCAAGGCTCAGTCTCAGGTGGCCTACAGCGGCCTGCCCGTTACCTCGCGTGCCCTTCCCCGCGACATAGCCCAGCGCATTGACTCCATGAGCGTCGGCCAGGTAACGGCTACTCCCTTCGAGACTACCTACGACAACACGCTCAACGTCGTCAAGCTCATCAACAAGATACAGCTTCCCGACTCAATAGAGTACCGCCAGATTCAGGTCTTCGACGCTTCAGCCGACGTGGCTCACAACCGTGCCGACAGCATCTACAAGGCGCTGCAGGCTGGAGCTAACTTCGACACCCTCGCCGTGAAGTACGGCCAGACGGGCCAGAAGACTTGGCTCACCTCTAACATGTACGAGAGCAGCTCCACGATGGATGCCGACACGAAGACTCTGCTCACCACCCTTAACACTCTTGGCGCTGGTGAGATGAAGAACCTCTCGTTTGCCCAGGGTAGCTTCATCGTTCAGGTCACCGACCGCCGCGCCATGACCACCAAGTACGACGTAGCCGTAGTGAAGCACGCCATCGACTTCTCTAAGAATACCTACAACGAGGCCTACAACAAGTTCTCGCAGTTTGTCAGCGAGAACCAGACCCTCGAGGCCATCGAGAAGAACGCCGAGAAGTTCGGCTACAAGGTGCAGGAGCGCAAGGACCTCACCAATACCGAGCACGGCATTGCCGGAATCCGCAACACCAACGAGGCGCTGCGCTGGGTCTTCGGTGCCAGCAAGGACAACGTTTCCCAGCTCTACGAGTGTGGCAACAACGACCAGCTGCTCGTTCTGGCTCTTACCGACATCCACCCCGTTGGCTTCCGTTCGGTTGATGCCCTCAAGGATCAGCTCAAGCCCCTCGTGCTGAACGAGAAGAAGTTTGACCTTCTGGCCGCCAAGCTCAACGGCGTCAGCAGCATTGCCGCTGCCAAGCAGAAGGGTGCTGTAGCCGACACCCTGCATCAGGTAACCTTCACTGCTCCTGTCTTCGTTCAGACTACGGGTGCCAGTGAGCCCGCCATCAGCGGTGCTGTAGCTGCTACGGCTCAGGGTAAGTTCTGCCAACACGTCATCAAGGGTAACGCTGGTGCCTACATGGTTCAGGTGCTCAAGAAGGCTCCCCAGGCCGGTGCCAAGTTCGATGTCAAGGCTGCCGAGGAGCAGCTGAAGAACCAGGCTCTACAGGCTGCTGGCCGCTTCATACAGGAGCTCTACCTCAAGGCCGACATTGTGGATAACCGTTATCTCTTCTTCTGATTCACGGTTTTCCCTCCCCTGATATAGTTAACCCATAGCGGCACAAGGCCCTTCCTCTTCAGGAAGCCTTGTGCCGCCTTTTCTTTGAATGCCACTTTTAGGATGTTCCATAGGGTGGAACAATTTATTCCATAGGGTGGAACAATTTGTTCCATAGGGTGGAACACTTCCAAAGGCGGCACTTCTCTGTACAAAAGTGGCACTTCTGTGATTAAGAGTAACGCTTCTTGAGCAAATACAACGCTCATTTCGCCGTAGAAAATGTTAAATAGTTAAGCTTCTTGCCACACTTGCCACCATAATGCCACCCGCAACAGCCTGATAATCAGCGGCTGTTGCAAGTGTGGCATTTTTGCAAGGAAAATAAAAAAACATGTGGTAGCGTGTAGTTTCTCTAAATACTCCTGACTGCTAACCACCTCTGTGCCAAACTTTTCAGCCGAAAAGTTTGGCGGTTTCGTAATTATTCCTTAATTTTAGGTTCTGCGTCAATTTAGGTGGTAATGGATTATTACAAAGTTTAACTAACTATCTAATTATCAAAGCATTAGTTAACGAAATAAAGTTG